>Ga0308172_1000196_pt1 | contig 109223 bp, 100 predicted proteins | sample PhyGR2_FD_202134 | JGI IMG/M metagenome (GOLD analysis project Ga0308172, IMG submission 202134) | Phyllosphere microbial communities from UC Gill Tract Community Farm, Albany, California, United States - DLSLSG.R2 | ecosystem: Host-associated > Plants > Phyllosphere > Unclassified | place... | reverse complement strand
ACGATGCACCCGAACAGGTCGCCGCCCGCTTCGACGCCATCTCGGACCGCAGCGGCGAGATCGTGCCGGACATGGGCGCCGCCCAGGGCATGATCGAACTGACCAAGGCCCAGAAGGCCCACGGCGGCTGAAGGGGGCAGTGAGCGAATGACAGTTCAGACCGTCGCCATCGACGCTTCTTCGTCCGAGCGGTCCCCCTGCCGTCCCGTCCGGTTCGGAGACGTCGGATTGAATCTTGAGCGGCGCGGAGATGGCGTGCTGCTGTTGTCAGCCGCTCGGGCTCTGATCGACTACGAACCCAATCTTATGGCGACGTTCTGGCGGTGGGGCGACCGCCAGCCGGATGCGCCGTGGGTGGCGCGTCGTCAGGCTCGGGCCGGACAGTGGGAAGTGATGACCTATGGCGAGGGGCGTAAAGCGGCGTCGTCCATCGCTCAATGGCTGCGCCATTCTGCTCCGCAGGGGCGGCCCGTACTGGTGCTTTCGGAAAACTCCCCGGTGCATGCCGCATGGATGTTCGGCGCGATGGCCGCCGGCGTGCCGATCTGTTCGATCAGCACCAACTATGCGCGGCTGGGACCCGAGTTCGACCGCCTGAAGCATGTGGTGGATCTGCTGAACCCAAGTGTCATCTTTGCGGAAAGCGGCGCCGATTATTCGGCTGCGGTCGAGGCGATTGCGACGCCCGATCTACGGTTGGTCGGACCGGACGATCGGTCGCTGCATCCCAAGGCCACGCCCTTGAGTAAGGTCATGGGCGCACCGGATGTCGAAGGCGTTCGACGCTTGATCGAGGCGTTGGATCCCACGGCGCCGGCGCGCTATCTGCTCACGTCAGGCTCGACAGGAACCCCTAAGGCGGCGATTCACACCCAGACAATGATGTCGGCGCACGCTGCGTCGGGATTTCAGGCGATGGGCGACGCTTTTGCGTGGGATGGCCGGGTGCTGGACTGGCTGCCGTGGAGCCATATCGCGGGATCGTCGCTGCTAACCAATGTGTCGAGCCTGGGCGGGTCGTTGTTCATCGACGACGGGCGGCCGACGGCGGCGGGCTTTTCCGAAACGTTGAAGAACCTGCTTGATTGTCCGCCCAGATTCTACGGCACCATGCCGACGGGTTACGCCCTGTTGGCGGACGCCCTGGAAAAGGACGCGGCCTTGCGCGCGGCCTTCTTCAGTGAGTTGCGCGCCCTATTGTTTGGCGGCGTTGGCCTGCCGCAGGTGCTGCACGACCGCATTCAGGCGCTCGCGCTGGCCACGATCGGGCAAAGGATCGCCTTCGTCTCCGGCTATGGCTCGACCGAGACGGCCTCGGCCGTAAGCTACACCTGGTGGGACAGCGATCGGGTCGGGATGGGCCTGCCGACGCCCGGCGTGACGCTGAAGCTAGTGCCGTGCGACGGCGCCTATGAGGTGCGGGTGAAGGGGCCCAGCGTGACGCCCGGCTATCTGAATGATCCGGTGCGTAGCGCAGCGGCCTTCGACGACGAAGGCTTCTTCAAGATGGAGGATCTGGCGGACTTTCATGATCGTGAACGACCGGAACTGGGGCTGTTCTTCGCCGGCCGGCGTGCAGAACAGTTCAAGATGGGCAATGGCACCTTCGTTCAGGCCGGACAGATCCGCGATTCCCTTTTGGCCGCCTGTCCGGGCCTGCTCCGCGATCTGGTGGTGTGCGGCGAAGGGCGGGACCGGCTGGGCGTCATGGTCTGGCTGGCGCCGGAGGGTGTTCGCGCGCTGACAGGCGACGATCTGTCCCCTGACGCCGCTGCGCGCCATCCCGCCGTGATCGCGACGCTGGCTGACGGGCTGGGCGCATATAATCTGCGCAATCCGCAACAGAGCCGCCGCATCGCGGCGCTGATCATTCTGACCGAGCCGCCCAGCAGCGCCGATTTCGAGATTTCGGACAAGGGTTCGATCAATCGCGCGGCCGTGTTGAAACGGCGCGCCGGCGCGGTCGAGCGGCTCTATGCAGACAGGATCGGCCCCGAGGTGATCGTCGCCGGCTAGGCGCTCGGCGGGGGCCAGAGTCCGTCGTTTGCGATCTGGGTCGCGGTTTCGAGCGACACGACATCCGCATCCCCACCAGTGAGCCCAGGGTCGGTGTCGCGATGCCGCTTCAGCTCGAAGCGGGCGATCTGGTTGCGGTGAACCTCGTCCGGGCCGTCGGCCAGACGCAGCAAGCGGGCATTGGCAAAAGCAGCCGCCAGGAAGTGGTCGTTGCCCGTGCCGCCTCCGCCAAACACCTGCATGGCCCAATCTACGATCTGTTGCGCCATCGCGGGTGCGGCGACTTTGATCATGGCGATCTCGGCACGGGCGGCCTTGGCGCCGTGTCGATCGATCATCCAGGCGGCCTTGAGGGTGAGAAGGCGGGCCTGTTCGATCATGACGCGGGACTGGGCGATACGCTCCAAGGTAACGGTCTGTTCGGACAGCGGCCGACCGAACGGATTGCGTGCTTCGGAGCGGCGGCACAGGCGTTCCAGCACCCGCTCGGCAAGACCGATCAGCCGCATGCAGTGATGGATTCGGCCAGGACCCAGGCGACCCTGGGCGATCTCGAACCCTCGACCTTCTCCCAACAGGATATTGGAAGCTGGCACACGAACCTGGTCGAAAACCACCTCGGCGGCCCGGTCCGGCACGCCATAAAAGCCGAGCACAGGCAGGGCGCGAACGACGCGGACGCCGGGTGTGTCCTTTGGGACCAGGATCATGGACTGCCGCCGATAGGGATCGGGGTCATTCGGTTGGCTCTTGCCCATGACGATCAGAATTCGGCAGCGGGGGTCGGTCGCGCCGGTCGTGTACCATTTGCGTCCATTGACGACGTAGTCGTCTCCATTTGCCAGAATGGTGCTGGAGATGTTGGACGCGTCGGACGAGGCCGTTTCCGCTTCCGTCATTGCAAAGGCGGATCGGATGTCGCCGGCCAGCAGGGGCTCCAACCACTCCGCCTTCTGCGCCTCGGTACCGTAGCGCAGCAGGGTTTCCATGTTGCCGGTGTCCGGGGCCGATGAGTTGAACACCTCGGGCGCAAAGAGGGACCGGCCCATGATTTCGCACAGCGGCGCATAGTCCAGGTTGGTCAGGCCGTCTTCGACTTCCGACGCCGGTCGCCAGAGGTTCCACAGGCCCGCCCGACGCGCCAGGGGCTTCAACGCCTCGACGACTGGATAGACCGCCCACGGCCCCAGCCGCTCGGCCTCCAGATAATAGCGCCGCTCGTTGGGGTAGATGTGTTCGGCCATGAAGGCCGTCAGACGCGCGGCCAAGTCGAGGCCGCGAGGAGTGGGGCCGAGATCCATGGTTCGATCCTGTCGTGTCAGCGTAAGTTCGCGGCGCGCGCCTGAGCCCAGCCCAGCGCGGCAAGAGCTGGAAACTGTTCCGCGCGCGTCTTGGCCTGGGGCGAGACCGCATTGCCGCGCGCGACGCGCCCTCGGATGCCGTGAATGATGGCGGCGAAACGGAACAGGTTGAAGGCGATGAAATAGTCGAGGTCCGGGATGCCGTCGCGGCCGGTCGCGCGGCAGTAGGCCTCGACCTGGGCCTGTTCGCTGGGAATGTTCTCGGACGCCAGATCGATGTCGGCCAGGCCGCCAAGGGCGGAGGGCATTCGATAGACCATCAGGTGATAGGCGAAATCCGCCAAGGGGTGGCCAAGAGTGGATAGCTCCCAGTCGATCACGGCGGTCAGCTGCGGCGTGTTTGGTGCAAAGATCAGATTGTCGATCCTGAAGTCGCCATGGGCGATGGCGCTCTCATCGACCGGTGCGGGGTGCGCCTTCAGCCAGTCCAGCAAACGGTCCATGTCGTCATTTCGGCCGGCGTCGCCGTCCGCGAGATATTGCTGACACCAGCGGGCGATCTGGCGGGGCACGAACCCCTCAGGGCGACCGTAGCCGCCCAGTCCGATCGCCTCGGCGTCCAGGCTGTGCAGTTGAGCCAGTCCCTCGATCATGGCCTGGAACAGCATAGGGCGCTGTTGGGGCGCGGCGGCGCTTGCGCGCGCATCCCAGAAGATGCGGCCCTCGACCAGAGCCATCACGTAGAAGGGCGATCCGATGACATCGGCGTCGTCGCAGACCGCGAACACCTGTGGAACCGGAAAGCCCTGGCGGCGCAACGCGGTCAGCACCGTCGCCTCGCGCAGCACGTCGTGCGCGCCTTTCAGAAGAAGGCCAGGCGGCTTGCGACGAAGCACGAACCGTCGTCCGCCAGCGCTTAGCCGGTAGGTGGGATTGGATTGGCCGCCGGTGAACTGGGTCAGTTCGATCGGTCCGCGAAAACCCTCGATGAAGGCGGCGCACCAGTCGCCAAGACGGCCGGTGTCGATCTCGAATCCTGCACGCACGGGTCCTAGGCCGTTGGTCACGCCACCAGCCCCGTCAGGATGTCGTCGTCGGAGGCGACATTCGTCCCCCCAATCCGCCGTTTCAGGTTTCGCACATCTGCTAGCCGCTGATCGAGCAGAGCCGACTGGGCGTCCAGAAAGCGAAGTATGCGGTGGTGCGCTTTGGCCGGGTCGTCGAGAACTGCGCGGATTTCGGAAAGGGGCATGTCCAGATCGCGCAGGCGAACAATGATCTGGGCGCGTCGTCGCTGCTCCGGCGGAAAGCTTCGGGTGCCGCCCCTGGACCGGTGCGGCGACAGCAGGCCTTCGTCTTCGTAGTGGCGCAGGGCGCGGGCCGTCGCCCCGGTCAGGGCTGACAGTTCGGCGATGGTGGCGCCGGACGTGAAGCGACCATCAGGCGCGCTAAGCCGACGACGCGGCAGGAAGGCGGGTTCGAAAACTTGGGTCATGCTCTGTCTCAGATGGCCGTGGCGCCGCCATCCACGGCGAGGATCTGGCCCGTGATGTGCGCGCCGGCGTCGGAGGTCAGCAGAAGCGCCGCGCCCATCAGGTCGCCGGGGCCGCCCAGCCGCCCCAAGGGCGTCTCGTCGATCATTTCCGCCTCGTGCCGCGACACCGTGCCGGCCGACATCCGGGAAGGAAAGAAGCCCGGAGCGATAGCGTTGACGCGTATGCCGCGTGGACCCCACTCGGCCGCTAGGGCGCGGGTCATGTTGATCACGCCGCCCTTGGCCGTGTTGTAAGCGATCGTGCCCATGCGGCTGTGGTGATGACCCCGCAGACCCTCGATAGAAGCGATATTGAGAACGACGCCACGTCCCTGCGGCAGGAAGCAGTCGGAAGCGGCGGCTTGCGTCAGCAGGAACAGGCCGGTCAGACCAAGATCGATGACCTTGTTCCAGCCTTCGACCGGATAGGTCTCGGCCGGCGCGCCCCAGGCGGCGCCTGCGTTGTTGACCAGGATGTCCAACCGGCCAAGGGCGTCCACGACCCGTTTGGGCAGGTCGGCGGCGGCCTCAGCGGAACTGAGGTCTGTGGGAAATGCCACAGCGTTGACGCCGCGCTCCGCCAGCAGCGAGACCGCGCAGTCCAACTCCTCGACATTGCGAGCGGCCAGGGCGATGCGCGCGCCGTATTCTCCGAGGGCGGCGGCGATCTGAAGGCCCAAGCCCCGCGATCCCCCGGTGACAAGCGCTGCACGGCCGCCGAGATCGAACATCGGCGCGGCGTACGGGATCATGACGGCTGAGACCCGACCAGATTTTGACGGTCGCGTTCGAGGAAGGCGACGATGTCCGCCGGCGTCGTTCGCGTGACCCGCGTCGCGGGGTAGGCGTGGGCCGTGCGAGGTTTCCGATCAAACCAGATCTCGTCCACCACCTCGGTCGGTCGGTTTGCGGCGAGCCAATCGATTGTGTCCGCGCCTTGGTCGGAGTTGCGCAGGATGGGCGCCAGTATGCTGCGGAACTTTGGCAGGGAATGCTTGACGCCCGCCGTGTCGGCCCATCCGGGATGCACGGCATAGGTCTTGACGCCGAGGTCCGCAAAGGCCGCGCGCCAATGTTCGGTCAGAGCCAGTTGGGCGCGCTTGTGAGAGGCGTAGGCCGCAAAGCCGTTGAACCGCTCCTCCGGGATTTTGAGCATGGCTTTGTTCAGGCCGACATTGTAGAGGCCGCCCGATACGACGTTGATAAGGGCGCCGCCGGCCTTCAGTCGCCCAGCCGAACGAAGCTGTTCGATGAGAACATAGTGGCCCAGAAGATTGGTTGCGTAGGAGACTTCGAGACCTTCGCTGGTCTGAGCGAAGTCCCGCATGAGAAGTCCGACGTTGTTGACCACGACATCGAACACAACCTGGCGCAGAGTGGCGCGGCTCGGCAGTCGGGACACGGCGTCTATGGAAGCCAAGTCGCATTCGACCGGAATAATTCGTCCCGTCCTACCGGCGGCCGCCGCCTCCAGCGCTGCGAGGCCGGTGCGACTGCGGCCGACGGCGTAGACAGTCGCACCCTTGGCGACGGCGCGTAATGCAGCAGCGCGGCCCAATCCACCCGTAGCGCCGGTGATCAGCCAGATTTGTCCGCCGTAGTCTGCGCGGACCGGCTGGAACGGCAGCCCGCGCGACCAGTAGCCGATACGCGTGAAGGAGGGGGCGAAGCGACCATAGAAGCCGACGGATTTCGTCAGCGCCTTCCAGGCGGTGGGCTCGGCCATGGTGATGCTCGTTCCATCGCGCCGTTTCGACGCTTTCGTAAAGATACTAATCTGGTCAATTTCCTCTTGGCAAGTCGCTTGCGTTTCAGAACTTATCTTCTTACGGTTCGGTAACGAAAGTGGAGAAGTCGATGTCCGGACCGCCCATCCGCGTGATTCAGTGGGCGACCGGGTCGATGGGCAAGACCTGTCTGCGGGCGGTACTGGATTCGCCTGGGATGCATCTTGTCGGCCTGTTCGTTTACGGCGAGGAAAAGGAGGGAATGGACGCTGGGGACATCGCCCGCCGCCCTTCGACCGGCGTCAGGGCCACACGCTCCATCGAGGAAATCCTGGCGCTAGACGCGGACGTCGTCCTGCACTGCCCGCGATTGCCAGATCCCTACGATGCCGACGACGAGGACGTCGGGCGGCTGCTTGCGTCGGGCAAGAACGTCATTTCCATAAACAACTACTTCGAGCCCGGAGCGATGGAGACGGCCAGCGCGGTGCTGTTGAACGTCAGCGCGTTGAAGGGCGGGGCGACACTGGCGGGGTCGGGCGTGAACCCTGGTTGGGCGGCGGAGCGGATGGCGGCGAACGCGGCGAGCCTATGTCTGTCCCACCGCAATATCCTGACGCGCGAGATCATCGACTGCATCGGCATTCCAAGCCCCGACTACGTCTTCGGAACGCTCGGCTTCGGTGCTGACCCTGCAAAGGTTGATCTGCGAGACGGACCGCTGGCGCAGACATTCGGCGCGATGTTCAGACAGAGCGTAGCTGGTCTCGCCGCGCGCATCGGTCTGGAGCTGGACGGCTTCGAGACGGATCACAAGCTGCACCTCGCGCGCGCCCGGTTGTCGATCGCGGCCGGCGTCGTGGATCAGGGCCAGGTTGCCGCCACCACATGGCGTGTGCACGGACTGCGCGACGGCGTCCGTCGTATAAGCCATGAGGTCAACTGGATCATGGACCGCGCCGATCCGTTATTCCGCGACAAGCCGCACTGGGAAATCATCATCGATGGGACGCCGGGCCTCAAGCTCGCGATGGATCTGGTCGATACCGCCGGACCGGGCATCCGCACGCGCCCTGAGCAGTTCGCAGTAGCGGCCATGGTGCTGCAGGCTATTCCCAAGGTCGTGTCGGCGCCGCCCGGCCTGCTCCGACTGTGACTGTGCGTTCGCCTTGCCAGCCACCGTCGACCGTGTAACTTTCATTTAAAGACTGTAAGAGCAAGGAGGACGCATTGGCCCATTCCCGAGATCCCGAAATCCAGGCACTTCTCGACAAGAAGGCGATCGAGGAAACGCTGGTCCTGTTCCTGCGCGGCTGCGATCGGGCGGACGAAAGCCTAGTGGAACGGGCCTACTGGCCGGATGGCTGGGAGGATCACGGGGGGACGTTCAATGGACCCGCGTCGGAGTGGGTGGCCATCGTGAAGGGCCGGTTGCCGAAGGCCGGTCTGATGAACCACCTGATGATGAACCTGATGATCGAACTGAAGAGTCCGACGTCAGCTCTGGCCGAAGCCTACATCCTGACCGCATCGCGCTTGAAGGTGAAAGGCGAGTGGTTCGACACCCGGACTCTGGCGCGTTGCGTGGACCAGATGGAGAAGCGTGGCGACGAGTGGCGCATCCTGCGCCGCACCATGTGCTGGGAGTGGAACGAAGAGCACGAGATTAGCGAGACCTGGGCCCGGGGCGCGATCACGGAGGACGCCAGCCAGCTGAGGCGCGGGGCCAAGAAGCCTGACGACATCCTTTATCTGGAAGCCTGAGGCGCCGTCATGGATATCAAGGGGTGTGTGGCTATCGTCAGCGGGGCCAATCGCGGTATCGGCGAAGCGTTCGTCAGGGTTCTGATGCAGCAAGGCGCAGCGAGGGTTTACGCTGGAGCGCGCGATCCCGTCTCGGCGTCGCATCTGGAGCAAGAGTTTTCTGATCGGGTGCAGGCGATCCGTCTGGATGTGTCCGACCCATCGACTATCGCGGCGGCGGTCGTCGCTTGCCCGGACGTGTCGGTCGTCGTCAACAACGCCGGAGCCTTTACGAACCGACTTTTGATCGGAGCGGAGGACCTCAGCGGTGCGCGCGAGGAGATGGAGGTCAACTATTTCGGACCGGTCAACATGGCCCGCGCCTTTGCGCCGATCCTGAAAACCAATGGCGGTGGGGCGATCCTGAATGTCCTGTCGGTGGGCGGCATTCTGGCGGCCCCGAACATGGGCGGATACAGCCCGTCGAAGTTCGCCATGCGCGCGGCGGGCACGTGTATCCGCGCGGAACTGGCAGGGCAGGGCACCACCGTCACGTCGCTGATCGTTGGTTCGGTGGACACGCGCATGGCGGCGCATGTCGATGGGGCCAAGGCGGCGCCGGAAGAGATCGCACGCGCCGCAATGCGAGGCATCACACGCGGCACGGATGAGATCGACACCGACCGTTTCGCCATCGAAAGCCGCGCGGCGATGGCGCGCGATCCCAAGGGTCTGGAGCGTCAGATGGCCAAGATGGTTCACGCGACAAACGTCTCCACCGGCCGCTGAAATCAGAGGAGAAATCCGATGCCGCCCGTTTCGGAAATCGCGACCATCCTGGCGATCAACTTCACCTTCTGCCTTGTGTCGTTTGTCATTCTCTGGCGGATCGGTTGCGCCATCAAGGATGTCACCTTCGTCGACGCCTGGTGGGCTTTGGGACTGGCGTCGATGGCGGTTTTGACCTTCATTCAGGCGGATGCCGGTGCGACAGACCGCAAGCTTCTGCTGCTGACTTTAGCCGTCGCGTGGGGGCTGCGGCTTGGGTTGCATATCCTGTGGCGCTGGCGGTCTCACGGGCCGGATCGGCGCTACGTGAAAATGCTGTCTCGAGCGGAGGAAAAAGGCTGGAGCTATCCCAAGGCCGCCTGGCGGCTGGTGTTCCGGCTTCAGGCGCCGATCCTTTGGGTCGTCAGCCTTCCGGTTCAGCTGGGCCAGCTTTCGTCCAATCCGGCTTCTATTGGCGCTGTAGGGATGACCGGCGCGGCGCTGGCGGCGTTGGGCATCCTGTTCGAAAGCCTGGCCGATGTGCAGTTGACGCGATTCAGAGCGAACCCGGCCAATGCAGGCAAGGTCTTCGATCAAGGGCTATGGCGCTATACGCGGCATCCCAACTATTTCGGCGATCTGTGTGTCTGGTTCGGGCTGTGGCTCGTCGCCGCCGAAACGACGCTTGGCATTGCTGCGATCCTTGGGCCTCTGCTGCTGCTGGTCATGTTCGTCAAATACAGCGGCGGTCCGTCGTATGAGAAGCGGCTGACTTACCAGCGGCCGGGCTATGCGGACTATATCGCGCGCACCAGTTCGTTGGTGCCATGGCCGCCTCGGCGCGTCTGAGGCGACGGCCATGCGACGTCCTGCCCGTCCTCGCAGCCTGCTGACGCCCGGCGCGCCGATGTCGGCCCCGCGATCCATGGGCGCCCTGCTGGATATTCAGGCCGAACGCGCGCCGGATCGGGCCGCCCTGACGTTCGAAGGCAAGACCCTGACGCGCGCCGAACTGGCAGCGCGGGTCAATCGCCGGGCAAGAGGCCTGGCCAAGCTCGGCGTGGTCGCCGGCGACTTCGTCAGTGTCGCCTTGCCCAACGGGCCGGCGTTTCTAGAGCTGGCTTTCGCCGCCTGGGCGCTGGGCGCGACGCCCGCGCCGCTGGCTCATACCCTTCCTATGGTCGAGCGACAGGCCATTCTTGATCTGCTGTCACCCCGCCTGGTTGTTGTCGAGACCGCCGCGCCCTGCGGCGTCCACCGCGTCATCGCCGTAGGCGAGACCTATGATGAGGGCGAAGACGCCACGCCGCTGCCTGAACGTACGGCGCTGCATCTGAAAGCGATCGCCAGCGGCGGCAGCACGGGGCGTCCCAAGGTGATCGTGGACATGGCGCCGGCGCTCGCCGATCCCGACGTCCTGCTGCTGGGCATGATGTCGGACGACGTCATGCTGAACCCAGGGCCGCTGTATCATGCCGCCCCGTTCGGCATGACCTGCTACGCCTTGGCGTGGGGACTGCACGTGGTCCTGATGCGCCGCTTCGATGCCGAAGAGACGCTCAGGCTGATCGACACGGAGAGGGTCAGCTGGCTGTTTCAGGTGCCAACCATGATGCACAGGATATGGACCCTGCCTGATCCGGTGAAGGCGAAATACGACGTGTCGTCCCTGGACGCCGTGGTGCACATCGCCGCGGCGTGTCCGCCGTGGCTGAAGCGATGCTGGATCGACTGGATGGGCGCCGAGACCGTCTGGGAAATCTATACCGGGACCGAGGCCTTGGGCGGCACGATGATCGGGGGGCTCGACTGGCTGAAGAAGCCGGGCTCGGTCGGTCGCGTCCTGCCGGGCTTTGCTCTGAACATCCTCGATGAGGCGGGCGAAACTTGCCCGGCTGGAACGGTCGGGGAAATCTACTTCCTGCCAAATAGAGGCCAGGGATCGACCTATCGGTATTTGGGGGCGGACGCCCGGGCGCGCGGCGATTTCGAAACGCTGGGCGACTTGGGCCATGTCGACGAGGATGGCTATCTGTTCCTAGCCGACCGCCGCGTGGACATGATCGTGACCGGCGGAGCCAACGTCTATCCCGCCGAGGTCGAAGCCGTGATCGACGCCTTTCCCGGCGTCGAATGCAGCGTGGTAGTCGGCCTGCCCGACGCCGACCTGGGGCAGCGCGTTCATGCCATCATAGAGGCGAACATCTCGCTCGACCTTGCCGACCTGACGGCGTTTCTGGCTGAACGGATTGTGCGGTACAAACAGCCGCGCACGTTCGAGATTACGCACGAGCGTCTGCGTGACGATGCGGGCAAGGTGAGACGAGGCGCTCTACGCGACGCCCGGATCGGTCAGGTCGGCTGAGCATTCAGACGCCCGATCAGTGGGCGGCCGGATCCTGCATCTGGAAATAGTCCCGCCAGGCGATGATCTTCCCCTCACGAAACTCGATGACGCCCATATAGGGGTGTGAGATCGAAACCCCGGCCGCGTTGACATAGTCTTCTCGACCCTCGGTCAGGATGACGTCTCCGTTCTCCGCCCAGTTTACCAAGACCCACTCGGTTTGGCTGTGGTCTCTCCAGTATTTGGTGATGAAGCGGTCGACCCATTCGACGCCGATGAGAGGGCGCGACCCGACGTGGTAATGGTATTCGATCGCAGGGTCGAAGAAGGCGAGGAAGGCGGCCTTGTCGCGCGCCTTCGACACCGCCATCAAAGCCCTCAATCGTTCGATCGGCCGTGTCACGCCGACGCCTTGGCCGCATCCGGCTTGGCCGGGGCGTGGACCTGAGCCGTATCGTAGTAGTCGCGCATTCTTGTGATCAGCCCGTCGCGCAGTTCGAAGACCTGGACGAACGGATTGTCAATCCGCGCGCCTGTTGAGCGATCCACCAGCACCTCCTTGCCTTCGACGAACAGAACGTCGCCCGCTTCGGCGGAATGCAGAATGGTCCATTCCTGCTGGTCGAAGCCCTCCTCGTAGTTCGACAGGAACTTTCGCATCTTGTCCTTGCCGACGGCCGGACGCTTCGTGGGGTGCCAATGGTATTCGATGTCGTCGGACAGAGTGGCGATGAAGCCTTCTACGTCCCGGCGCTTCCAGGCGGCCATTAGAGTTTCCACGACTTGCAAATTACGACCCACGACATCTCTCCTTTTGCGATTTTGGAGAACGCTATGTCGTTAAGTCTTCTAATGCAAGGCGGCTTAGCCGGCGCGTCGTCCCGATTTCAGTAGAACGTTGTCCATCGTCAGTCGGCCACGACAAGCACTGCATTCCACTGACACGTCAAGGTCGGCGCCGCACTTGTGCCGGATCAGGATCGGCGGGCCTGACCGCAGCTTGAGATAGGTCTCAGCCCAGGTCAGAACCGCCAAGGCGTGCGGATAGAGATCGGCGCCCTTCTTCGTCAGGCGATATTCGTATCTGGGCGGCGTGATTTCATAAAGGCGCCGCTCCAGAATGCCGGCCATCTCCAGCGTCCTCAAGCGATCCGCCAGAATGTTGGAGGCGATGCCCAGCATCGACTGGATCTCGTCAAAGCGATGCACGCCGAAATACTGGACGCTGACGACCAGACCCGTCCAGCGATCGCCCAGCAGATCGACCAACTCCACGCCTTGGGCATCGTCACCTGTGCGCCGGCGATGCATGCGTTGGGTCGGCAGCTTCTCCACTCCCGCGCCCGGACCGGGTTCGAAGGTGCAGCTATGAAGCGTCAAAGGATCGCCGCAGGCGCCGCAGCGGATTTCGGGCAGCATGGCCTTGCCGCATTCGGTGTGTGTGAACAGGGTTGGAGCACGTCGTCCTGCGACGCCCCATCGCACGCCCCAACCCCACATCACCAACATGCTGTCGAACAGCCCGCGTCCCCGCGTCGTCAGATGATAGGCCATGCGCGACCCATTCTCGCGCTGAAGCTTCTTCTGCAGAATCTGGTGGGTTTCTAGCGCCTGAAGACGGCTGGAGAGCGTGCTGCGCGCACCGCCCAAGCGTTCATGAAATTCCTCGAACCGCGTGGCGCCCAGAAACGCTTCCTGGATCACCAGCAGGCTCCATCGATCGCCCAAGGCGTTCAAGGCGCGGTTCAGGGAGCTCTTTGGGACCGAACGAGTCTTCGGGGCGACGGAGGTCATGCCTTTCCGTAGCGGCTGGCCGCGGTCTTTTTCAAGCCGACGTAAGCTTTTGTCTTCGGACCACTATGCCCGCAGCCTCTCTATCAAAGGTAGTGGATGTCACGCCTTCGGCGCGTAGGCCGGTTTTCTGCACCTTGTTGGATGGCGTTTTGGGCAGGGCGGGTTCGACGCGAATATAGCGCGGCACCATGAAGTGGGTCATGCGGGGGATCAGGAATTCGATCAGCGCTTGCGGGTCGATCTCAGCGCCCTCCACCGGCGCGACGGCCACCATGACCTCCTGCTCTCCGCCGGGAAGATCGACACCATAGGCCGCGGCCTCTCGCACCAGCGGGTGGGCGGCGACCTCCAGCTCGATCTCCAGCGAGGACATATTCTCGCCTCGTCTCCGGATCGCGTCCTTCTTGCGGTCGATGAAGAAGAAGCAGCCGTCCGTGTCGCGGCGCATCAGGTCGCCGGTGTGGAACCAGCCGTTTCGCCACGCATCCGCCGTCGCCTGCGGATCGCCGAGATAACCCCGCGTCAGCACCCACGGATTATCGGACCGGATCACCAGTTCCCCGGCTTCTCCGTGCGGCAGTTCGTTGTCGAAGGCGTCAACGATGCGGCATTCGATCCCCTCGCGCGCTCGCCCGCAACTCCGCATGACCGGGTCGTTCACCGCGCAGATGAGCGGCCCGGAGGCTTCGGTCATATTGAAGCCGGACAGGTAGTCGAACCCAAATCGCCGGGCCAAGGCCACCGTGTCCTCATTGATGGGCGAAAGGGTCACCATGCGAAGGGGATTGTCAGCGTCGTCCTCGCGCGGCGGCTCCTTCATCAGGAAGGTTGTCAGGGCGCCGATCAGGCCGCTGCACACCGTGGATTCCGTCTGTCGGATAAGGTCCCAGAAGCGCCGCGTGTCGAAGGATTCGAACAGAGCGATCGATCCTCCACACCGAAGCGCGGCGGTGATGGCGGCGATACCGCCGACATGGAACATCGGCAGGTTCACCAGCATCCGGTCCGACTGAACCATATAGCCATAGGTTACCACAGCCGTGGTCCATTCTTGAACATAGGAAGTGATGACAGCCTTCGACGGCCCGGTGGTGCCCGAGGTGAAGATGATCACGGGCGTATCCCACGGCTGGGAGTCGATCTGCTCATACTGATCGGGATCGCCGATCAGAGCTGTTTCGTCCTCCACGACGACGTCTGGCGGTGTGTAATCCGAGGTCGCCGGTCCGGTCAGGATGATGCGATCGACGGCGCCCAGCGACAGGCCCTTGAGGCGGTCGATCAGTTCGGGGTGCAGGATCAGAATGTTCGCGCCGGTCTTGGCGATGGCGTGTTCGAGCAAAAGGCCCCTGAAGCTGCTGTTGATCGGGGCCAGAGCTGCGCCGGCGTGGTTGGCGCCGAACCACGCACCCAGCAGGGCCGGTCCGTTCGGGGCCCAGGCGGCGACGATGTCGCCTTTACGGACACCGCGCGCCTGCAGCGCGCTGGCTGTGGCGCGCGCTCGTCGACGCGTCTGTTCCCACGTCCAGGTCTCACCACTCTCGAAGAGGGCGAACAGCTTGTCGGGCGTTTCCGTGGCGAAACGCTCGATCAGGCGCGACGTCACGCATTGGTCGGCGGTCGGGGGAGCCGGATCGAACCATGGGATGGTCTGATGGTCGAGCCTGCTGCTCATTTGGAACCGCTCCAGCTTTCGGCCTCGTCCAGGCTGCGGCGGAAGGCCGGCAAGGTAAGGACCAGGGTCGCGCAGGCGAGAACTAGAGCGATCCCGCTGATGATCGACAGCGACAGGCCGATCTTCTGCGGCCCGCCCAGTACGGCGTCGCTGAAGGCGGCGACAATGGTTGGGCCAAGGCCCAGCGACACCAGATTGCCGATCAGGAAATAGATGGCCGTGACCTGGGCTCTGAACTGGTTGGGCGACACGGCTTGAAGAGACGTCGCAGGCAGGCTGTTCATGACGCCAGCGAAGAAGCTGAACACGGCTAGGCTCGCCAACGCCAGGGACGCGGTGGGCATAAGGGGCGTGGCGATGGCGAAGGGTATGCAGCAGGCCATGGCCAGGATCGCCGCGCGCAAGGGCGCGTCATGCTTGCCGCGCGCCGACAGCCAGTCCGACAGCCATCCGCCGACCAGAACGCCGGGCGTCGCGCCGAACAACAGAATGGCGCCATAGGCCACCCCGACCTGAGATGGCTCCCAGCCATGAACGCGGATGAAGACGGCTGGAATCCAGGCCAAATATGAAATCCCGGCGATCCCGAACACCGAGAAGCCCAAGATCATGGCGTAGAAGGTCGAGCGACGCGCCCACAGGAATGGCAGCACCGCCGTCTGGACACCCGTCTTCACCACGCCGTGTCGGGGCGGTTCGCGCACGACCAGAAACAGCGCGGCGATCAGCAGGCCGGGCGCGCCGACCAGCACGAACGTCTGCTGCCACGGCGCCATCTGTCCGATAAGGGGAAGGCTCAGGTCGCCCGTGCGCGAGATCAGGTCGATCACGCCGCCGCCGATCATCAACGCCAAGCCCGCGCCGATGTAGGGGCCCATGGAATAGACGGCCAAGGCGCGCGCGCGTTTCGCCGGTGGGAAGTAGTCGGAAATCATCGAATAGGCCGCAGGCGACAGCGCCGCCTCGCCGATGCCTACACCCACTCGGGCCGCAAACAGCGCCCAGAAGCTGGTGGCGAAACCGCAGGCTACGGTCATGACGCTCCAGATGGTGATGCCGATCAGGATGATCAGACGGCGGCTTCCGCGATCCGCCAGCTTGGCCAGCGGCACCCCCATCACAGTATAGAACAGGGAGAAGGCCAAGCCGGCCAGAAGGCTGAACTGAGTGTCGCTGATGACCAGATCGCGACGGATGGGTTCAACCAGAAGGCTCAGGATCTGCCGATCTATGAAACTGCTGGTATAGGCGACCATCAAGGCGGCGACGGCGAACCAGGCCCACGCTGACGAGGGCCAGCTGGCATGGGCTTCGGAAGGGGATCGCGCAGGGCGAGCGGCGTCAGCAGTCATGATCGCAAATCATCCCAACGATCTTGTGTTGAAAGGAACAATTGTCTCCTGATTGGGAACGGCTTGAATGCCGATAGTCGCATTGGTGCGTTTGCTGCTCTGGAGACGACCTTGACCTCGCAGACAACCAGCTGGTGCATGAAGGCACGTAATAACAATGCATTGAGCTATTCCTCCGCCAGATTGCGCATCGTCTCGTTCAGCGGACGGTGCGTCAAAACCAGCGCCTGGAGGTAAACACAGATTTTGGTCCGATTACAAAAGCTATTTGACAGTCTCGTTCTGCAAGTGAGAAGCTGACCTTCGATACACCTCGGATAAACGAGGGATCTAGGGAGGTAGAGCGTGACCAGGCAAGGTATGACAAGTGTGTATGCGCTTCTGATCGGTGGCGTTCTTGGCGCCTCTCCGGCCATTGCGCAGGAGGCGCCCGCTCCGGCGACCGTCGACGACATCATCGTCACGGCGACAAAGCGCGAAGAGCGATTGATCGATGTTCCTGTCGCCGTGACCGCGATCGGATCCCAGCAACTTGAGAACTCTGGAGTCAGCGATATTCGCGAGCTGACGGGACTGGCGCCCAGCGTACAGTTCCAGACGCCGGGTGGGGGTTCGGACTCGTCCGTTCGGATTCGCGGCGTCGGCACGACCTCGACCAATCCCGGACTGGAATCTTCTGTAGGCGTCGTGATCGATGGCGTCATCCGGGCGCGAACGGGCGTCGCGCTGTCCGAGCTAGGCGACTTGGAACGGATCGAAGTGCTTCGCGGCCCGCAGGGGACTCTGTTTGGTCGCAACACCTCCTCCGGCATCATCAACGTCGTGACAAAGTCCCCAAACCTTTCGGGTATCGAGGGGCGCGTTGAAGGCACATACGGCAACTTCGATGATCGGCGGATCTCGGCTGCGATAAATCTGCCGCTGGTGGATGATGTCGCGGCGTTGCGCGTGGAGGGCAGCTGGGAGCTACGCGATGGCTTCTATCCCAACACCAACAACGGCACACGGTTCGATGATCTGGATCGCCAGTTCGTTCGGGCCAAACTGCTGTATCGCCCGTCGGAGACCACGCGTTGGTTGTTCAGCGCGGACTATACGACCCGCGATGAGAACTGTTGCGTCGCCGTGTTGGCCATCGCTGGCCCGACGTACAACACAGTGAATAATCTGGCGGCCGCCAGGGGGCAGATCGGCTACGCGACCTCCGATCCGAGCGCGCGTTCGGCATCCGTCACCAATGGCCGCGTCAATGCGGAGGCCATCCAGGACTATGGCTTCTCGGCCCAAGGCGATTTCGACTTCGGTTGGGGGCAACTGACCTCGATCACGGCCTATCGCAGCTGGGAAGCCTGGCGCTCGCAGGACTTCGATCACTCGGGGGCCGATCTGGGCTTCTTCGCGCCGAAGGGTCTGCATCAGGGCTTTGACGTCTTCACGCAGGAACTGCGTCTGCAAGGGACTCGCGGTCGCCTGGACTGGATGGTGGGCGCCTTCTATTCGGATGAGAAGGTGATGAACGATTCCGCCTTCCGAATGGGCGCGGACTATCCGTTGATCTACGGCGGCGCGGCGACCTTCCAGGCCAGCACCCTGGCGGCCTTCAAGCCTGGAGACGGCGCACGCGGGATCGGACACCAGGACGGATCCGACAAGTCGATCTTCACCCACAACATCTTCCACGTAACAGACCAGCTGAGTGTGACAGCGGGCCTGCGTTATACGCAGAACGAGAAGTCGATTGATTTCCGGGGCGAGAACTTCAACCCCGCCTGCGACAGCGCACGTGCGACGGGGGATGCGCCGGGCGTGACACGCTTTTGCGCGCCCTTCTGGGATACGCGGCTCAATCCGGCGGGCGACACAGACTCCAGAACAGAGGATGCGCTGACCGGCACCTTCAATATCGCCTATCAGTTCACGCCACAGCTCAACACCTATGCGTCCTATTCCAGGGGCTACAAGTCCGGAGGCTACAACTTCGACCGCGCCGGCTTCACCACGCCCGCGACGCCGAACGCCGCCGATCTGGCCTTTAAGGAAGAGACTGTCGACGCCTATGAGATCGGCGTGAAGGGGGAGTTCTTCGATCGGAGGGTGCGCGCGAACTTCGCCGCCTATCATCAGTCGTTCAAGGGCTTCCAACTGATCGAATATACGGGAGTCAACTTCGTCGTCCGCAGTCTGGAGGAAGCCACCACCAGCGGCGCGGAGCTGGAGGTGACATGGCGGCCGACGGATAGCGTGACTCTGACGAACGGGCTCAGCTACACCGACGCCTCCTACACCGACGCCGCAGGCAATCTGACCTACGCCGGCCGGCGGATGGAACAGGCGCCGGAGTGGGTGAACGTGTCCTCGGTCACATGGGAGTTCCCGCTCGGCGAGCAGCTGAAGGGCACGGCCTATGCGGACGCTCGCTACAGCTCCGAGTTCTTCACCGGCGGGTTCGATCCCAATCGGGTGCAGGGCGCCTTCACCACGGCCAATGTGCGGCTGTCGGTTCAGGACACGTCCGAAACGTGGCGCATCGATCTGTGGGCGCGCAATGTGTTCGACGAGTTCTACTATCGCCGCGTGTTGCCGGCGACGTTCCAGGTGGGGTCCTATTCGGCCTTCCTGGGCGATCCGCGCACCTACGGCATCACCCTGAAGCGCACGTTCTGAAGCGAGGACGTCTTCTGTACCAACTGGCCCCGCCGATCATCGGCGGGGCCTTTTTCCTGTCTAGAAGCCGAGTTGTTTGGCGGCGAGATCGCGCAGGATTTCCTCCGAGCCGCCGCCGATCACGAAGATGCGGGCCTCGCGATAGATGCGTTCGACCCTGTTTTCGCCTGTGTAGGCGCGGCCGCCCAGAACCTGCAGGCTTTCGCGTGCGCAGTGCTCCAGCGTATTGGTCGCCTGAACCTTCATCAGGGCCAGTTCCGCGATCGGCGCCTCGCCGTTTTCGAACCGCCATACCAGCATGTCGAGGTAGGCGTAGGCCACCTTCAGGCGCTGGATCATGTCGACGATCTTGTGGCGTATGACTTGGTGGTCGATCAGACGCTTTCCGAAGGTCTGACGTTCGCGGGCGAAGGCGATAGCTTCGGCCACGCAGGTGCGCGTCATGGCCAGAGTGGCGGCGATGCCGCTAAAGCGTTCAATGTTGAACTGGCGCGCCAGGCCGGCGAAACCCTTGTTCTCGACCCCGATCAGATTGGCGGCCGGAACCTCGACATTCTCGAACTTCAGCCAGCCGTTGTTTCGGTTGTACCACTCCAGACCCGGCGTCGACCCACGGGTTACGCCTGCACGGTCCGCCTCTATCAACAACATCGACAGACCGCCGATGCCGGGTCCGCCCGTGCGCACGGCTGTCAGGAGGAAGTCGGCCTTCATCGCGCCGGAAATCAGGGCCTTGGCGCCATTGACGACAAAGACGTCGCCGCGTCGTTCGGCGGTGGTGGTGAAGCCGGACACGTCCGAGCCGCCGCCCGGTTCGGTAACAGCAAATGCGATCTTGCGATCACCTGCCAGTACGGGCTTGGCGATGCGGTCGAGCATCTCCGGCGTGCCGCCCGAAATGATCGGGGGCAGGGCGATCCAAGGGGTGGCCAGGTCGGCGAAGACGACGCCCGACCCCAGCCTGAAGAACTCCTCCGCGAAGAGGATGCGGTCATACAGGCTGACGTCCTCGCCCGTACCACTCAGGTCTTCGCGGAACCCCATGCCGGAAATGCCTTCCTGCGCAGCGGTTCGGTAGAGGACGTCGGGAAAATCGGAGACGGCATCCCATTCCGCCAAGTGCGGCGCCACGTGCCGGTCGATGAACCCTCTCAACTTGCCCCGCCAGGCGTCGTGTTCCGCAGTGAGAAACGGGGAGGGCGGTCGCAGGCCGTCGAAGTCCAGTGCGTGCGGCGCATCTGTGGGGCGGCTATCGGGCATCGTTTCTCTCCATCGGGCCGTTCGGCGGCCTCGCTTTCGAATTGATACTAAAACCACTCGCCTTCATCGGCAATAATGGTATTCTAACGCAACCGACTATCTTCGTGGGTCGTCCAAAGGAGGCCGCTGTGGCGTTTTCTCAGACTGATGTCGCTGATCATCCAACCGCCGATGGCTTGTCGAAGCCCCCTTTGAAGGTCACGCTTCAGCCCGGCGACCACCCCTATATGACGGGTGCCTGGACGCCGCAGCATGAGGAGTACACGGCCGAGGACATGGTCGTGATCGGCGCGATCCCGTTCGATATTGACGGGATCTATGTCCGCAATACGGAAAACCCGATTCAGCAGCCGATCGGCCGATACCATCCCTTCGATGGCGACGGCATGATCCACGCCATCAGCCTGAAGGACGGCAAGGCCGCCTATCGCAACCGGTTCGTCCGCACCAAGGGCTTCCAGGCCGAACAGGAGGCCGGTCGCGCCCTTTGGGCCGGACTGGCCGAGCATCCGTCACAGTCCGAACGCCCCGGCTGGGGCGCGCACGGTGGGCTGAAGGACTCGTCGTCGACGGACGTCATCATTCACGCGGGAGCGATCCTGTCGACCTTCTATCAGTGCGGGGAGGCCTATCGTCTGGATCCCTACACGCTGGAGCCTTTGGGAACGGATGACTGGTGCCCGCCGGAGGGCGTTTCGGCTCACCCCAAGGTCGATGAAAAGACCGGAGAGCTGCTGTTCTTCAACTATTCCAAGACCGCACCGCACATGCACTACGGCGTGGTGGGGGCGGACAATCAGCTGAAGCATCTGACGCCGGTGCCTCTGCCCGGCGCGCGCCTGCCGCACGACATGGCCTTCACCACCAACTACGCCATCCTGAACGACTTCCCGCTGTTCTGGGAAGAGCATCTGCTGCCCAAGGGCTATCACGTTGCGCGTTTCCACCCCGACATGAAGTCTCGCTTCGGCGTCATCCCGCGGATGGGATCGGCCGAGGACGTGCGGTGGTTTGAAGCAGAGGCCACTTACGTGCTGCACTTCCTGAACGCGTGGGAAGACGGCGACACAATCGTCATGGACGGCTATTTCCAGGACAATCCGGTGCCAGAGACCAGCCCGGACGCCCTGCCGGGCTATGAACGCATCATGACGTTCCTGGACCAGAACATGCTGCAGCCCAAGCTGCATCGCTGGCGGTTCAATCTCGTCACCGGCGAAACGACGGAAGAACGGCTGGACGACCGGGTGCTGGAGTTCGGCGTCATCAACAACCAGTTCGCCGGGGTGAAATACCGCTACGCCTATAGCGCGGTGTCCAAGCCGGGCTGGTTCCTGTTCACCGGACTGGTCAAGCACGACATGGAGACCGGCGAAAGCTGGGCGATCGACTTCGGGCCTGAACGCTACGGGTCCGAGCCGGGCTTCGCGCCCCGCGTCGGCGCGACCGAGGAAGATGACGGCTATTTGATCACCTATGTCACCGACATGATCGAGGATCGGTCGGAGTGCGTCATCTATGATGCGCGCAAGCTGGACGAAGGGCCGGTGGCGCGGATCATCCTGCCGGGGCGGATTTCCAGCGGCACCCATGCGACCTGGTCCCAAGGCGAGACGATCCGGGCGGCCAGGAGGGCTGCGTGATGGCCGATCGCAGCGCGGTCTATATTCTCGGCGGATGGCAGTCAGACTTCTCGCGGAACTGGGCGCGTGAGGGTCTGGAGATCGCCGACGGGTTCGGAGAAGCCGTGCGCGAGGGCCTTGACGCCGTCGATCTGGAGCCGGGTGACATCGAGGTTGGGCACGTCGGGAACTTCGTGGGCGATCTGTTCGCCGGTCAGGGTTTGCTGGGCGGCTTCTTCGCCATGACGGACGATCGTTTCGACGGCCTGCCGACCAGTCGTCATGAAGCGGCCTGCGCATCCGGCAGCCTGGCGCTGCTGGCCGCCTGTGCAGACATCGAGGCGGGTCGCTATGGCACGGCTGCCGTTCTCGGGCTTGAGCTGATGCGCAACGTGCCAGGCAAGACCGCCGCCGAGCATCTGGGCGCGGCCGCCTGGCATGGCCACGAATATGGGGACGCCACCTATGTCTGGCCGCGCGCCTTTTCGGACCTGACGGACGAATACGACCGCCGCTACGGCATCGACGAACGCCACCTGCGCCGGATTTCCGAGATCAACTTCGCCAACGGTCGACGTAATCCGAATGCACAGACGCGGAAGTGGGCCTTCGACAATCTCAGTTTCAGCGACGACGACACGGCCAATCCGCCCATCGAAGGCCGCACGCGCAAGTCGGACTGCGGCCAAGTGACCGACGGGGCCGCGATGTTGGTTCTGGCGTCAGAGGAGCGCGCGGCCGACTATGCGCGCAAGCGTGGCTTCGATCTGGCCACCCTGCCTAGAGTTAAGGGGTGGGGGCATCGGTCGTCGCCGATCAGTTATGCGCGCAAGATCGCCAACAGCGCCGACGCGCCCTATGTCTTCCCGCAGGTGAAGCGCGCGATTGACGATGCGCGCGAGCGGGCTGGTATCGGGCTGGACCAGGTGGACGTGGTCGAAACCCACGACTGTTTCTCGATGACCGAATATATGGCCATCGATCATCTGGGGCTGACGGCGCCCGGCGAGAGCTGGAAGGCGGTCGAGGCGGGAGATATCGAGATCGGCGGACGGCTGCCCATCAATCCGTCAGGGGGGCTGATCGGTTGCGGGCATCCGGTCGGGGCAACGGGCGTTCGCATGGCGCTGGACGCCTTCAAGCAGACGACCGGGACGGCTGGCGATTACCAAATCGAAGGCGCCCGAAATGTCCAGACGTTGAACATCGGCGGATCGACGACGACGACGGTCAGTCTGGTGATCGGGGTCTGATCTCAAACCGGGTTTGGGCGGATCGCGAGGCCGACAACGCCACGCGCGACGTCTAGGCCAGCGTCTGTCGTGACCGCGACATCGACCACGGCCTTGCGCGTGTCCTGATATGTGACGACGCCCCTGGCCTCTAGCGCGGAGCAATCCTGTGGGGCGCCGTTCAGATAACGCACGGCCAGATCGGTGGTCAGCACGATCTCGCCCGGCGCCAGTCGGCTCATCATGGCGCCGCCCGCCATATCGATCAGGGCTGCGGTCAGGCCTCCGTGCACTAGACCGATGAAGTTGGCGTGGCCCTCATCGATCTCGCACCGGATGACAACCTCGCCGTCTGCATAGGCCTCGACGCGGGCGCCGATGAGGGAAAAGAAGCCGCCAAGGGACGCGCCGCGATCCTGCCATTGGCGCAGCAGGTCCAGGCCTGTGTCGCCTTCGTGGATGTGAAGCGCCGAGGCGGTGGAGGTCATGCCGGCGATAGGGCCAGCGCTTTGAACCGTTGGCTGGCGGCTCGATACTCTTGAGTGAGCTGTTCCACGACCTGCGACACCGGCTCGATCCGGCGAACGGCGTCGATACCCTGGCCGGCCGCCCAGAGATCCTTCCAGCGCTTCTGGTTTCCACCGCTGGTATAGTTGCGGTCGACGGGACCGCCCAGATTGTCGGGGTCCAGTCCGGCGGCGATCAGGCTGGGGCGCAGCCATGAGGCAGCTGTCCCTGTGATGGCCGGCGAGACGATCAGGTCGTCAGGCCCGGACTGAACGACCATCTGCTTGTAGTCGTCCTGCGCTAGGCTCTCCTGCGTCGCCAGGAACCGCGTGCCCATATAGACGAAGTCCGCACCCGCAGCGACGGCGCCCGCGACGCCGGCGCCGTCACCGACGCCGCCGCCCACCGCGACATAGCCATCGAAGAAATCCCGCACCGCCGAGATGAAGGCGAAGGGGGACAGGTGTCCCGTGTGCCCGCCGGCGCCCGCGCTGACGCACGCCAAGCCATCGACGCCTGCCTCGGCCGCCTTGCGCGCCAGCTTCATGCTGACGACATCGGCGAATACCAAGCCGCCGTAGCTCTTGACGGTCTCCATCACCGGGCGGGGTGATCCGAGCGCTGTGATGACCACAGGCGGCTTGTACTGGGCGATCAGCCGCAGGTCCTCTGACAGCCGCGTATTGGTGGAATGGGTGATCATATTGGCGATCCACGGCGCATCGCCGGGCAGGCGAGCGCTGACGATCCGATCCATCCACTGGTCCAAATCTTCGATGGTGCGGCAGTTGGGCGTCGGGAACGCCCCGGCGACCCCGGCGCGACAAGCTGCGATGACCAGTTCCGGTCCGCTGATCAGAAACATAGGCGCCGCGAACACGGGCAGGCGCAGGGTGTCGAACGGAGGCTTCATTCGGACTCTTCGGTTTTCAGCAGGTGGCGCAGGTCGCGTTTCAGCACCTTGCCCACTGGGTTTCGGGGGAGGTGATCGAGGACGTGCAGTCGCTCGATCTGTTTGAAGACGGCGATCTTCCGCTCGATCGTCAGGAAGACATTGATGTCCGACAGCGTCGCGGTTCGGCCCGGCTTGAAGGAGACAAAGGCCGCCAGACGTTCGCCCAGCCTCTGATCGGGCGCGCCCACCACAGCGGCTTCGGCGATCGCCGGGTGGGCGATCAGATGATTTTCGATCTCCTCGGACGAGATGTTGGCCCCGCCCCGGATGACTATGTCCTTGAGGCGACCGACGAACTTTAGATGCTGTGCGTCTTCGCCCGCGTATTCGAACAGGTCGCCGGTGCGGAACCAGCCGTTGTCGTCGAATGCGCGCGCGTTGATGTCGGGCGCCCGCCAATAACCGGAAAACACCGTCGCGCCCTTGATACGCAGCTCGCCCGGCATCCCTTTGTTGGAGATTTCCACGCCCGTCTTGGGATCGACCAGACGCGTGACGACGCGATCATGCAGCTTGGCCTTCCAAACGAAACCGGGCGCGAAACGGGGGAACATGGTCGCGCGGTCAGCCGCCGCCGGCATGTCCTTCATGGCGCTGGCGAACGAGGCGCCTTCGTTCGAGCCGAAGTAGTTGACGATCTGGACGCCGTATTTCTCGTGGAACGTGCGGACCATCCATTCGGACAGCGGCGCCGAACCCGAGCCTATGGATTTCAGCCTGCCGAAATCGATGCCGTCCAAAAGCCCTTCGCTGTGCAGCAGGGTGTTCAGAACAGCGGGCGGGGCGACCGTATAGTCGATCGCCTCGTCGCGGATTTGGGCGAGCATGACGTTAAGATCGAAGGGGTGGTGCTGGACCACCACGCCCCTCGTCAGCAGCCAGCCGACCAGGGCGGTGGAGATGCCCGCCATATTGACCATGGGAAAGGGGTTCAGCACGCGCGTTTCCACCGAGAGGTCGGCGGCGTCCACCACGCCGTCGCCCATGACGATCCACTCGTTATGGCTGCGCGGGACGCCCTTGGGTTCGGCCTCCGTGCCGGATGTCCAGCAGATCGTGACGACGTCGTCGGCGGTGATCCCCGCGGCCTTGGCGGCGGCGTGGGCTGCGGCGATTTCAGCAGGACCGACCTGATGCAATGCGCCGTCCAGATCGATGGCGCCGTCTGGCGCCCCGCCCAACACGAACACAGCACTCAGGCAGGCGCATCGGGTCTTCAGCGCGGTCAGCATCTCGCCATGCGCATGTTTGCCGATCCGGGCGGCGGTAATGGCGGCGACGGCATCGGTTCGTACGGCGATATGGGCGAGTTCGCTCTCGCGATACTGCGCCGGGGCGGGCGTCACGACAACGCCCAGGCGTGCGCAGGCCAGATAGACACTGGTCAACTCACCGATGTTGGGCAATTGCACGACGACCACATCGTCACGCTTGATGCCTTCGGCGTGAAGGACGGCGGCCATGCGGTCGACCTCGTCCGCGATCTGACCCCAGGTCAGCCTGCGCGGCGCGCGACCGACCACCTCCATGGCATTGACGGGATCGACCAGGGCCAGGGAGTTGGAACGGCGGGCGACTTGGGCGGTGAACAGGTCCTCGAAGGTGGCCTCCCCCCACCAGCCACGCGCCTTCATGGCCCGGACGCGTGCCTCCGGTATCAGGATCATCGCGCGAGGCGCTCCACCACCATGGCGGCCCCGACGCCCTGCGCGCCCGCTGCGACCACAAGCCCATAGCGCCCCTGACAGTCATCCAGCGCGTCCAGCAGGGAGGACAGCAGAATGGCCCCTGTTGCGCCCATGGGATGGCCCTTGGCTAGATGGCCCCCGCCGACGTTGACCTTGTCCACATCGACATCCCGTTCGCGCAGGAATTTAACGATAGTGACCGCGAACGCCTCCATGAACTCGACCCTGTCCATGGCCTTCAGGTCCAGGCCTGCCTTCGCTAAGGCCGCGTCCATGGCGGTGAAACCGGCCGTCAGCGACGCGTGCGGGTCGCCCCCCGTCTCGACATAGGCCACGATGCGCGCCCGCGCGCCTTTTCCATTCGACGACACGAGGGCCAAGCCCGCGCCATCGCACATGGGCGGTGCGTGCGCTACGGTGTGGCGGTGGTCGATTTTGCGCCCGCCCAGCGCATCGGCGTATTGAGTTCCGAGATGCTCGAAAGCGGCGGGCATGGCCGCCAGAGTTTCGGCCGTGGTCGATGCGCGTGCCGGCTCCTCCGCATCCAAGCCGTTCACGACGATGCGCGAGGCTGTTAGCGCCGTGCCTTCCGCGGCGGCCGTCCTTTGCTGCGACCGCAGCGCGGCGCAATCCATCTCCTGGCGCGTGACGCCGATGTCTTCGGCCAAACGATCAGCCGCTACGACCACAGGAATGTAGCGCGTTCTCAGAGGGAAGCTGGCGTCCTCGTAATAGTCGGCCTTGTCGCCCATGAAGGGGACCCGAGACATCATCTCAACCCCGCCTGCGAGGAGATGTTGGGCGCCCGCATTGGCGATCATGTTGGCGGCCTGCCCGATGGTGGTCAGGCCCGATACGCAATAGTTGTTCACGCTTAGAGCGAAGGCGCTGTCCGGCAAGCCGGCGTACATTTTGCTCACCAGGGCGACATGGGCGCCCTGGGCGCCGACCTGACCCACCGCGCCGAGGAACAAGCCGTCAGCGTTTCGGGCTTGACCATTTGTGCGGACGTCCAAAGCGTCGACCAGGGCGGCGACCAGGGCGTGGGGGGTTAAGGCAGCCAAGCCCCCATCGGGTCGCGCCTTGCCGCGCGGCGTACGGACCGCATCGACGATATACGCGGCTCGGCCGCCCACGTCAGCGATGGCGACATCTTCGTCCAAGACAATCTCCAAACAGTCCAGAAATGCAATGTAGGTCCCTTAGGTTTCCTAATGCAAGTCACTGAACGTTGGATATGATCTTTCAAGATAGCTGGGTTCGTTCGCACCCCCGAAGTGCGCGCAGTATGACAGGCTGGTGTTGGCATGTTGGGGCGAGCGTCAAGCCTTAGCCCGTCTGGACATTGGCGTCCTCGACCTCCCACCGGATCCGACGGGCGTCGAGCGCGACGCCCGTCGCTTCGTCACAAACGACAGGAGTGATCCGGGTCTTCGTCTCCTTGTCGATCAGATGCAGGGGAGAGCCCGTCGGGCAAAGCCAACGTTCGCTCCACCCATGCATGGCTATGATCATCGGAAAGAGATCGCGACCCGCCTGGGTCAGTCGATATTCAAATCGAGGGGGAGTCTTCTGATAGAGATCTTTTCGAAGAATCCCGTGCAACACCAGATGATTGAGCCGATCCGCCAAAATATTGGTCGCGACGCCGAGCGCCCCGTGGATCTCGTCAAACCGTCGTAGTCTGAAGAAGGCCGCGGCCAAAACCGCCCAGGTCCAATAGTCTCCCATGACGTCCGTCGATCGGTCGATCATCGGACGATCTGTCTCTATAGGTTGAGTTCTTCGCCGGCGCGACGTCGGCGCCGGGATGGCTTCCAAACCCTCGAGGGCGACCCAACCAATTCGTCGCGGATCGATGGGATGACCGCCCACGTGATCGAATACGGCGGGTTTGATCCGTTGGTCGGTGTGTCGATCGTAAAAGGTCAGAGCATAGCGGTCCTGAAGGGGCGAGCTTGCCCACTGCCGTTCCCACTGCCCTTGAATGACGGCGACGCCGAACAGGTCCAAGCCCATTTCAGTGAGATGGTATTCCGTGCGTATGCTGCCCCCGCCGACGCCGCGTTCTTCGAGAACGCCAACCTCGACGAGGCGCCGCAGGCGGTCTGTCAGGACGCTGCGCTGAATGTTTAAGCGGTCCCTCCAAACGGAAAAGCGGCGCGCGCCGTAGAAGGCTTCGCGGAGGATCAACTGTGTCCAAGCGTCGCCGATAATGGCGAAAGCTCTGGCTACGGGATTGCCCATGATCAGCGCTTGCACAGGAGGAGCCTGTGCAGGGGCCTCGTCGAGATTGTTCATGGCCGAGCCTGTACCATCTGCCTTGCGCATGTGCTCTTGCATAACCGACAGGACCGATATGTATCAAATATGACGACAGCGCCGTCCGTGGCCAACGGTGCCGGCCAATGTCAGCGTCAGCTTCCAAGCCTAAATTGACATCACAACCGCACCGGCCTGCGGCCGTCTGGCTGGGACGCGTCGCCAAGCGCATTGGCTTTGGGATTAGCGCCTCAGCAGCAGGAGCCGACTTCATTATCCGTCATTCCTCGCAGGGGTATGAGATCGATGGTCAGACCTATCTGACGATCCGTTCCTTGAACAAAGCTCTCACCCATCGATGAGGATAGGGCGCTCACAAAGACGCCTGTCGGAACTGATCGACAGCACCGCTCTATCCCGGCTCAATGTAGCTGCTGAGGCCTTTGGCGCGATAAGACCGAAGCTCGGTCCGGCGCACCAGCCTGATCAGTTAGGCGATGATCGCTACTGAAACCTGCCTAGGAACCGTTCCACCGGGCCACGAAATCGGCGGCTTGAAGACCGACCTGTTCGGGCGTTTGCCCTGGCTTGAAAACGGCCGAGCCGATGCCGAAGCCGGAGGCGCCGGCTGAGCGCCAGGCGGACATGCTGTCGGGATCGACGCCGCCGACGGGATAGATGCGGGTTTCGGCGGGCAGGACGGCGCGGACGGCCTTGAGGCCTTTGGGGCCGGCGACCTCGGCAGGGAAGAGTTTCAGCGCGTCGGCGCCGGCGTCCAAGGCGGCGAAGGCTTCGGACGGGGTGAAGAAGCCGGGCAGTGACAGCAGGCCCAAGGTCTTGGTCTCGGCGATCACCTTGACGTTCGTATTGGGCGAGATGATCAGCTGGCCGCCGGCCTCTGCGACCTCGCGCGCTGCTGCGACGTTCAGCACCGTGCCGGCGCCGACCAGGGCGCGGCCGTCCAGCGCCTGACGCAGACGGCGGATGCTTTCCAGCGGCTCGGGCGAGTTCAGCGGCACTTCCAGGCATCGGAAACCGGCGGCGACGATAGCCTCGCCGATCTCGACCGCTTCTTCCGGTTTCAGGCCGCGCAGGATGGCGATCAGCGGCAGGGCGTCCAGGCTTTCGATGGCGACGGGGATCATTTGGATACGGCCTCGTGAATGCGCCACAGACCCTTGGCCGTGGCGGCGGCGCCGTCCGCGATACGGACGTCGTGGAAACCGCCCCGCGCCAAGGCGGCGGCGTAGCGGCGGCTTAGGGCCTCGGCGCCGATCAGGATGACGGGGCGATGGCTGGCGTCGGCCTGGGCTGCGACCTCGGCCCCGATCAACAGGCCGGACAAATAGTCGGCAGAGGACGTCGGCGAGAGGCGGCCGGCCAGCCCCTCGACCCGCACAGAAAACAGGGCGGCGGTGACGGCGGGATCGCCTAGGGCTCGCTCCACCCCGGAGACGAAGGCGTCGTCGTCCACGCCAGGCTCGCTCATGTCAGCGCCCAAAATCGTGCCCTTACGGATGGCGGCGAACAGTTCGCCGGTCACGAAGGTGCGGAAATCCGTGACCCGGCCGCCAGCGGTGCGGATCCATTTGCTGTGGGTGCCGGGGCCGACGACGACGGCGTCATCGGGCGCATCCAAACCAAAAACCTGAGTCTCCTCGCCGCGGATCACGTCCTGAAGGCGGCCGTCCTCGAACACGGCGACCCCGGGCACGATGAAGACGTGGGGCGCGTCGTCGGGACTGGCCACGTCTCTCGCCAGATCGGCGACGCCGGCGGGGCAGGGCAGATACGCCATTTCACGCCACCGGCCCCGCGCCCCGGCCATGCCGCTGATCAGGACGGGCAGGCGGTCGTCCAGCCAGTCGCCCGCGACCTCGGTCAGCACGCCGTGGAACTCGTTCGGCGCAAGGCCGCCGGCGCCGCGCGGGTCGGAGCGGCTGTCCAGCACCGCGCCGCCTTGGGCGATCCGCATGACGCGAAGATTGCTGGTGCCCCAATCGACCCCGATCAGTTCGGTCGCTGCACTCACCTCACCACCAGATCGAATAGACCAGGATCAGGAAGGCGATCACGCCGACCGCCGCCAGGTTGAAGCCCAGCGAGGTCTTGTAGCTGATCTTGTCCAGCTTGATCTTCATGGCGTCAGGCTTGGCCGGGACCAGCAGGGACACGATCACCGCTGCGATCAGCGAGACGACGAAGACAACGCCGACCCGGTTCATGAAGGGGAAGATGAACTGACCCGTCTCCTGCAACCACCAGAAGATGGCCGACAGGACGACGGAGCCGATGGCGGCGGTCAGGGCGCCGGCTTCGGAGGCCCGCTTCCAGAACAGGCCCAGCATGAAGATGACCACGATGCCGGGCGTGAAGAAGCCGGTGAATTCCTGGATGAACTGGAACGCCTGATCGAAGCCGCCCAGCAGAGGACGGGCGGTCAGGATGCCGATGACCACGGCGGCGACGGCGGCGATGCGGCCGACCGTGACCAACTGATGTTCGGGCGTGTCCTTCTTGATCTTGGCATAGAGATCCAGGGTGAAGATGGTCGAGATCGAGTTCACCTTGGAGGCCAGCGAGGCGATGATGGCGGCGATCAGGGCGGCGAAGACCAAGCCCTTCAGACCGACTGGCAGCAGGTTCATCATCGTCGGATAGGCCTGGTCCGGCGCCGACAAATTGGGAGCCAGGATCAGCGCCGCCATGCCCGGCAGCACCACGATCACCGGCATCAGCAGTTTCAGATAGGCGGCGAAGGCGATGCCCTTCTGCGCTTCCGGCAGCGACTTGGCCGCCAAGGCGCGCTGGATGATATACTGGTTGAAGCCCCAGTAGCTGATGTTCATGACCCATAGGCCGCCCAGCAGGACGGCGATGCCCGGCAGCTCCTGATAGTGGGGGTTGTCCTTGGACAGGATCATGTCGAACTTGTCCGGGAACTGGGTGATAAGGGTATGGAAGCCCGCCGCCGCGCCGCCCGCGCCGCCGATCGTCGAGAGGGCGATGAAGCCGATAATCAGGCCGCCGCAGACCAGCAGGGCCACCTGTACGATGTCGGTCAGGGCCACGGCCTTCAACCCGCCCCACAGCTGATAGGCCAGGGCGAAGACACCGATGGCGACGATGGCGTAATCCTGGTTGAAGCCGGTGACGGTGTGCACCGCGATGGCGCCCAGCCACAGGATCGAGGTCACGTTCACGAAGACGTAGAGCAGCAGCCAAAAGACGGCCATCACATTGCGGATCGTCGGCCCGTACCGCTGCTGCAGAAACTGCGGCATCGTCACGATCTCGTTGCGCAGGAAGATCGGCAGGAAGAACTTGCCCACGATCAGCAGGGTTAGCGCCGCCATCCATTCATACGACGCGATACCCAGGCCGATCACATAGCCCGAGCCGCTCATGCCGATGATTTGTTCGGCCGAGATGTTGGCCGCGATCAAAGAGGCGCCGATCGCCCACCAGGGCAGGCTCTTGGACGCCATGAAATAGTCTGTGGATGTCTTCTGCTCGCCCGCCTTGCTGCGTGACACCCACTGGGCCAGGCCGAAGATGAAGATGGCGTAGATCGCCAGAATCGCCAGATCGATGCCTGCGAGCGACATGGTGCACTTCCCCCAATGCAGCTCTTTAGCCGAGCTTGGACCAAACCCTAGTCGAGGCGTCAGACTGTCGCAATGTGTTTTTATATGTGCGTAGAGATTTCACCCGCAGTAATGTAACGTCATTGCCATCGATTGCTTCACCGTGCTGCGCGCCACCCTTATTTGGGGCGTTCATCAGAGGACCTTCATGACCGACCAAGACGCCGCCGACGACCGCAAGTACCGCGCTCCGGCTCTGGAAAAGGGTCTGGACGTGCTGGAACTGCTCTCGTCCCAAGGCGAGGCGATGACGCCGTCTCAGATGTCTGTGACCCTCGGGCGCTCGGTCAGCGAACTGTTTCGCATGATCCAGGTATTGGAGTTTCGCGGCTATATCGAACAGTCCTCTGAAGGCTATCGTCTGACCAATCGGCTGTTCACCTTGGGCATGACCCAGGCACCGATAAAGTCACTGGTCGATGTGGCGATGCCGGCGATGCGAGACCTCGCGTCGAACACGCTGCAATCTTGTCACCTTGTCGTGCCGTCCGGCGACCAGATCGTGGTCATCGCCCGCATCGAGAGCCCCGGCGACCTCGGCTATTCCGTCCGGATCGGCTATCGGCGCAGCATCCTGCACGCCACATCCGGTCTGATGTTCTATTCGCGCGCCAACGAGCGAGCGCGGATGCAACTGCACGCCGTCCTCGCCGCGCAGTTCGGAGCCTCAGAAGTCGATGATTTCGCCCACCGCGCGGTGGCGATGACGCAAGGCGATCACGTCGAGCGCGCCAGCGATTTCGTGAAGGGGGTTACGGACCTGGTGGCGCCGATCATGGGGTCCGACGGCATTATCGCCACCCTGATCACCCCCTTCATCGAGCAGGCGGCGTCCTCGAGCAGCAAGGAGGAGGCTGCGGCGTTGCTGGTTCAAACCGCGGCGGCGATCTCAGATCAAATGAGCGCCGTCTCCCAAGCTTGATTTTTGTTGACGGCAACGACTTTCATTTGTGAAAAGACGTGATGGCCGTCCAGACGGTCGTCCGTCGAGAAAGCGTCGTCTATGGCCGCCATCTATTCCGATCTGAAGGGCAAGATCGCCATCGTCACCGGCGGCGCCGGCGGCATCGGCGAAAGCATCGTCCGCGCCTTCCATGCCCAAGGCGCCAAGGTTGGCTTTCTGGACATCGACGCCGAACGTGGGACCAAGTTGCAATCGGAGCTGGGGCGGGATGCGCTGTTCGTCGCTTGTGATCTGACAGACATTTCGGCCCTGAAGGCCGCCATAGGCACGATGCGTGACGCCTTTGGCCCCATCGACATTCTGGTCAACAACGCCGCCCATGACGAACGCCACGCCACGTTGGAGGTGACCGAAGAGTATTGGGACGGCCGGATAGCGGTGAACCTGAAGCACCAGTTTTTCGCCGCCCAAGCTGTGCTGCCTGACATGAAAGCGACGGGCAAGGGCGCGATCGTCAATCTGGGGTCTACCTCCTGGGTCATCGGCCAAGGCGGCATGCCAGCCTATACGGCCTGCAAATCGGCGGTGATCGGCCTGACGCGCTCGCTGGCCCGAGACTTCGGCCAGTTCGGCGTTCGGGTGAACGCCGTCGCGCCCGGCTGGATCATGACCGAGCGGCAACTCGAGCTCTGGGTCACGCCGGAAACCGAAAAAGACATCTACGCCAACCAGTGCCTCAAGCGCCGTCTCGTGCCGGACGACATCGCCCGCGTCGTCGTCTTCATGTGCTCGGATGAGGCGGGGGCGATCACCAATCAACACTATGTCGTCGATGGCGGCTGGACCTGAATGACCGACACCTCAAAGCCCAAGAAGCCGCTCCGCAGCCGCGCCTGGTTCGATAATCCGGAGAACCCGGACATGACGGCGCTGTATCTTGAGCGCTATCTGAACTACGGCCTGACGCGCAGGGAGTTGCAGTCGGACAAGCCGATCATCGGCATTGCCCAGACCGGCTCGGACCTGTCGCCCTGCAATCGCCACCACCTGGTCCTGGCCGAGCGCGTCCGCGAAGGCATCCGCGAGGCGGGCGGCATCGCCATGGAGTTCCCCGTCCATCCGATCCAGGAAACCGGCAAACGCCCGACGGCGGGACTGGACCGCAACCTAGCCTATCTGGGCCTGGTCGAGAGCCTATACGGCTATCCGCTGGACGGCGTCGTTCTCACCATCGGCTGCGACAAGACCACGCCCGCCTGCTTGATGGCCGCCGCCACCGTGGACATCCCAGCCATCGCCCTGTCGGTCGGCCCGATGCTGAACGGATGGCACAAGGGCGAGCGCACCGGCTCCGGCACCATCATCTGGAAGGCGCGTCAGATGATGGCGGCCGGAGAGATCGACTATGACGGCTTCATCGAACTGGTGGCGTCGTCGGCGCCGTCGGTGGGCTATTGCAACACCATGGGCACGGCGACGACGATGAACTCTCTGGCCGAGGCGCTGGGCATGTCGCTGCCCGGCTCGGCCGCCATTCCGGCGCCGTACCGCGAACGCGCCCAGGTCGCCTATGAGACCGGACTGCGCATCGTGGAGATGGTGCGTGAGGACCTGAAGCCGTCGGACATCCTGACCAAGGAAGCCTTCCACAACGCCATCGTTGTCAACTCGGCCATCGGCGGTTCGACGAACGCCCCGATACACCTGACGGCGCTGGCCCGCCACGCCCACGTCGATGTGCCGTTGCAGGACTGGCAGACTGAGGGGCTTCACGTGCCCCTGCTGGTCAACCTCCAGCCCGCCGGCGAATATCTGGGCGAGGACTATTTCCATGCCGGCGGCGTCCCCGCCGTCGTCTCCGAACTGATGAAGCAGGGGCTGATCAACGAGCACGCCCTGACCGTCACCGGCAAATCCATCGGCGAAAACTGCAAGAGCGCCGAGATCCAACTGCCCGACGTCATCAAGACCTTCGACGCCCCGATGAAGACCGACGCCGGCTTCGTCGTCTTCACTGGCAACCTGTTCAACTCGGCCATCATGAAGCTGAGCGTGATCTCGCCCGAGTTCCGCGAGCGTTACCTGTCCAACCCCGATGACCTGAACGCCTTCGAAGGCCCGGCCGTCGTGTTCGACGGACCCGAGGACTATCACCACCGCATCGACGACGAGAGCCTGGGCATCACCGAACAGACCCTGCTCTTCATGCGCGGCGCCGGCCCCATAGGCTATCCGGGCGCGGCCGAGGTCGTGAACATGCGGCCCCCTGCCTACCTGATCAAGAAGGGCGTCAGCGCCCTGGCCTGTATCGGCGACGGGCGTCAGTCCGGCACCTCCGGCTCGCCCTCGATCCTGAACGCCTCTCCGGAAGCGGCGGCGGGCGGAAACATCGCCCTGCTGAAGACCGGCGACCGGGTCCGCATCGACCTGAACACCGGCCGCGCCGACATCCTGATTTCGGACGAGGAACTGGCCCAGCGTCGTCAGGCGTTCGAGGCGGCGGGCGGCTACAAATACCCCGCCTCGCAAACGCCGTGGCAGGAGATGCAGCGCGACGTGGTCGGCCAGCTTGAAACCGGCGCCGTGCTGGAACCCGCCGTCAAATACCACCGCATCGTCGATACGATCGGCCTGCCGCGCGACAATCATTGACGGCCTTAGAGCGTGATCGGTTGAGGTGAGATCGCTTCGCGGTTCCGCTGATGCTGTAAGTCAGGCTCCAGGATTTCGCTCTAGGCGTCGCCGCCTTGTTGCAGCGGCGGCGCCTTGCAGTTGGCGGCGATAAAGGCCTCGTGGGTCGGCATCCGCGCCACGCCCTGCTGGATCATCGTCTTCATCTTCTGCAACCATTGCTGGACCTGCTCCAGAGGGATGGTCTCCGTGATCGGATCGTGCCGCTCGGGGATGACGCCCTGGCCGAGCAGCACGGCGATCCAACTCGTCTCCTGAAACAGCTCGTCCTCATAGCGGAAGATGCGGCCCCGGCTGCGGAACTGATCCATCTTCTGCTTCAGCGTCTCGGGAATCGGCATGGCCCGCACGTGGCGCCACAGGGGCGAGTCGTCGCGCGCCGTGGCGTGATAGTGCATGATGATGAAGTCGCGGATGCGCTCGGTCTCCAGCCGCATCATGCGGTTGTAGTTGTCGATATCGGCCTGGGCGAAGCCGGTGTCGGGGAAGTGCAGCAGCAGTTTGGATATGCCCGACTGCACCAGATGGATGGAGGTCGATTCCAGCGGTTCCAGGAAGCCCGACGCCAGACCCAGGGCCAGACAGTTCTTGTTCCAGGTCTTCTTGCGGCGGCCTGTGGTGAACCGCAGGAAGTTGGGTTCCGCCATCGCCTCGCCGTCCATGGAGGCGCGCAGCTTGGCTTGAGCCTCATCGTCCGAGATGAAGGGGCTGCAATAGACATAGCCGTTGCCGGTGCGGTGCTGCAGCGGAATGCGCCAGCGCCACCCCGCCTCAAGGGCCGTCGACTGGGTATAGGGCGTCGGATCACCGACCCGGGTGCAGGGCATGGCCACAGCACGGTCCGCCGGCAGCCAGTGGGTCCAGTCCTCGTACCCCGTCTTCAGCGCCCCTTCGATCAGCAGGCCGCGGAAGCCCGAACAGTCGATGAAGAAGTCCGCCTCAAGTTCGCGTCCGTCATCCAGTCGCACCGACTGGATAAAGCCGTCGCAGTCGCGCAGGCGCACGTCGGCGATCTTGCCCTCATGCCGCACCACGCCATTCGCCTCGGCGCGCTGACAGAGGAACCTGGCGTACAGGCCGGCGTCGAAATGGAAGGCGTAGGTCATCTGCGAGGCGGCGCCGCGCGGGTCGGTGTCAGGCCGGGTGAACCGGCCCATGCGCGCTGCCATCGTCGTGACGGAATAGGCGTCCAGGTTGTCGTCCAGCCCCGCCTTGTTCAGCCTTAGCCAGTATTGGTGGAAGGAGGCGGCGTCGATGCGCGTGCCATAGGTTCCGAACGGGTGGAAATAGCTCCGGCCCTTCTGGAACCAGTCGTTGAACTGGATGCCCAGCTTGTAGGTGGCTTGAGTGGCGCGGACGAACGCGTTCTCGTCGATGCCCAGCAACTGGTTGAAGAGCAGGATCGGCGGAATGGTGGCCTCGCCGACGCCGACCGTGCCGATAACCTCGGACTCGACCAACTCGACTTTCACCGTGCCGCGCGTGACGTGCGCTAGTGCTGCGGCCGCCATCCAGCCGGCCGTGCCGCCCCCGACGATCAGAATGCGTTTCAGCGGAGCAGGAGTCATCGGGCGTAACCGGTGAAGGGAGTGGAATGGCTCTATAGTCGGATCGACACATCCTATTCCGAGAGTTGATTCGTGGGCAAAGCTGAACTGATCTGGGACGTGCAGGCGGAGCTGGGCGAAGGCCCCGTCTGGGACGCCGCGCGCGGCGCGGTGTGGTTCGTCGATATCAAGGGTCGAAAGCTGCACCACTACACCCCCGCGACTGGTGGGAAACGGTCATGGGACACGCCCGATCAGACCGGTTTCGCCCTGCCCGCCGAGGACGGTTCGCTGATCTGCGGCGTGCGGGGCGGTCTGTATCGCTTCGACCCGGAGGAGGGCGACTTCTCGCGCCTCCAGCCAGTCGAGGAGGACCGGCCTCAGAACCGTCTGAACGACGGCTTCGTCGCGCCTGACGGCTCGCTGTGGTTCGGTTCGATGGACGACAGCGAACAGGTCGAGACCGGCGCGCTCTATCGCTGGTTTCGGGGCGAGCTGACGCGGCACGACGACGATTACGGCGTCACCAACGGCCCCTGCCTTAGCCCGGACGGCCGTACCCTCTATCACCACGACACGCTGAAGAAGACGGTCCTGGCGTTCGACCATGCGGACGGCCTGCTGTCGAACAAGCGCGTCTTCGCCGTGACCGAGGACGGCTACGCCGACGGTCCCAGCATGGATGCGGCCGGCGTGCTGCATGTCGGCCTGTTCAACGGTTGGGGCGTCGCCCGCTTCACCCCGGATGGCACGCGGATCGGCAAGATCGACGTGCCGGTCCAGACGGTGACCAAGGCGGCCTTCGGCGGCCCGGACCTGCGCGATCTCTATATGACCACGGCATGGCTGGGTAACGCCGACAAGCGGGCTGAGCAACCGACGCTGGGGGGGCTTTATCGTGTGCGCGTCGAGACGCCGGGTCTGCCGCAGAACCGGATCAAGCTGTGATCGCTCTAAGGGCCGGCGACTGGCGCGCGACCTTGGCGCCAGAACTGGGTGGGTCTGTCCTGAGCCTCGACTGGCGCGGTCAGCCGGTGTTCCGACCCACACCAGACGGGACCACCGACATTTTGGAGACGGCCTGTTTCCCGCTGGTTCCTTACGCCAATCGGATCGCCGACGGTCGCTTCGTCTTCGAAGGGCGCTCGGTTCAGCTGCCAGTGCTCGATCGGTTCGCGCCCCATGCGATCCATGGCGAGGGCTGGCTGCGGTCTTGGACGGTCGAAAGCCAATCCGCCGATACAGTCGCAATGACGTTGGACTGGGCCGGCGAGCCCGACGGCTGGCCGTGGCCGTGGTTCGCGCGGCAAAGCGTATGCCTGTCCAGCAAGGGATTGCAGATCGGCCTGTCCGTCACGAACACGGGCGAGGCCACCATGCCGGCAGGTCTGGGGCTGCACCCCTATTTCCATCGATATCCAGACAGCCGGCTCACGCTTCCTGCCGAGGGGATATGGATGACTGACGCCCGTCAGATTCCGGAACGGCTGGCGCCGGCCGCAGAGGTTGTGGACTGGTCGAACGGCGTAGATCTCGCCGATATCCCCTTCGTCGATCACGCCTACGCAAGCTGGAGCGGAGAGGCGTTCCTGGACGGCGGCGGTCGTTGCGTGACCTTGACCGCCGACGCGGCCGCGCGCTGGAGCCAGGTCTACATGCCTGTCGACGCTGATTTCTGTTGCGTCGAACCCGTCACTCACCGCCCGGACGCTCACCACGCTCCGGCTGGCGAGGATGATGGTCTGGTTAGCCTGAAGCCCGGCCGAACCCTGTCGCTCACCGTTATAATCGGCGCAGTGTCGTCAAGTTGAAGACTATGGCACCCCCAAGGTTGAGCGGCTGCTTGCGCGGCGACAACGTGTCGTCGCGGATGGAGAGCGACTGAGCCAGTGAGCCCGTCGGCAGACGTTAAGCTCGGAACCGCAGGGACCGTCATCCGCTTTGGAAGCTGAGCTTGAGCAGGGGGCAGCTAGCGGTGCAAGATCCGACGATGACGTCAGGTGGGACATGGCGGCCCTACTGCGGACCTGCGCCGGATTTGGGCGAGTGGCGCTGGAACCTGGATCCTATGCTGCTTCTTGTTCTGGCCGCTGCGACTGGCCTGGTCCTTTGGCGGTTGGAAGGGCGGCGGCGCGGCTATGGTCTGGCGGCTGTCGCTGTTTTAGCCATTGGATTTGTGTCCCCCCTGTGCGCCCTCAGTTCGGCGCTGTTCTCGGCGCGAACGGTGCATCATGTGCTGTTGGTCGGCGTCGCCGCGCCCTTGCTGGCGGCGGTTCTGCCCATGAGACGTTACGGGTCGCTGATCCTGGCGACGGCGGTGCAGGCGGTGGTGTTCTGGGCTTGGCACGCGCCCGACGCCTATGGCGCCGCCTTGTCGAACGATGCGGTCTATTGGGTTATGCAGATCAGTCTGCTGGCGAGCGCCGTCTGGTTCTGGTGCGCGTCGCGGTCGGCGTCTGCGCCGGCGGCGGTCATCGCCCTGTTGGCGGCCATGCTGGCGATGGGGCTGCTTGGGGCGGTGCTGACCTTTGCGGGGCAGGCGGTTTATGCGCCCCATGCCTATTCCACCCTGTCCTGGGGCCTGACGCCGCTGGAGGATCAGCAGGCGGCCGGGCTGATCATGTGGGCGCCGGCGGCGGCGCTGTATCTGTTCGCCGCCCTGTGGCGGCTGGGTCGGATGATCGGCCCCGACGCCGAGGCGCATCCGGCATGATCGAAAGGTTGTTCAGGCAACTGCTGGAATGGGCGGCGGGCCACCATGACGAGGGTCGCTACTCGCCCGTCGGCATCGGCTTTCACTGGGTGATGGCGGGGCTGGTGATCTTCCAGCTCGGTTGGGGCTGGTGGATGGGACGGCAGCCGGTGGGCGGCGCCATGATGGCCGCCTACGACCTGCACTTCGCGATCGGCGTGTTGATGCTGATCCTGGTGATCGGCCGGCTGTCATGGCGTTTGCTGGCGCCCGACCTGATCAATGATGCGGACAAGCCGGGTTGGGAGAGCATGGCCGCCCATGTGACCCACTATGTCTTCTACATCTGCCTGTTCGGCCTGCCGCTGTCGGGCTGGGCCATGATTTCAGCGACGGATCGGACGCGTCAGCTGGAGACGTTGGGCTTCATCAAATGGCCGCTGCTGCCGCTGCAGGATCTGTCCAACACCCAGCTATGGGCGATCGAGGCGGCGGCGGAATGGATGCACTGGGGGCTGGTTATCACCCTGTTGCTGATGATCCCGATCCACGCCGGCGCGGCGCTCAAGCACCATCTGATCGATAGGGACGACGTGTTTCACGCGATGCTGCCGGTCGTGCCGCTGCTTCGACCGAAGCGGACCCGGTGGCAGCGGCGCTGGCGCGCGCTGGAGAAGCGGGTTGGGTCGACAGCCAGGACGCTATGGCGCGGGCTTCTGGGTCCGAAAGCGATTTGACGGCGGCGGCCATGACGCCGCGCGGGTCGTTGCGGCGTTTGCCCGCTTTCCAGCGGTCGATCTGTTCCAGCGTGTAGGCGGCGGGCTGACCGGCGATCTGCGGGTTGCCGCCCTGGCCCGAGCCTTGACCCCGGTCGCCGTGACACGAGGCGCAGGCGACGATGCCGCGCGAGGGGTCGCCGTTCAGATAGAGGGCGGGCGCGGGCGCCATCGACACGGGCGTTTGCGTCGGCGGCGCGGGCAGGGCGGCGTAGTAGGCGGCGACTTCGCGTCGGCCCTGCTGGTCCAAGGCCTTTGCGATGCGGGTCATGGCGTCGTCGGGACGCAGGCCCGATGCATAGTCTTCCAACTGCTTTTGCAGATAGCCGGCGTCCAGGCCCGCCAGGCGCGGGGCGGCGACCCCATCCCCGCCGCCGTCCAGGCCGTGACAGGTGAAGCAGGCGTTGGCCGCCCCGCCGGCGCCGCCGCTCATGGCGATGACCTGACCATTCGCCGTGAAGGTGCGATCCGTCTGGCCCGGCGTGGAGTCGCAGGCGGCGAGGCCGGTCAGCAGCACAAAAACGGAAAGGGAGGCGCGCACGGCGGTGCAACACCTGCTTATGGCGAAGGTTCCTTGTGGCGATGCGCCGAGGCTCCATGTCGCAGTCGGGAACCTCCGTCCGACAAGGGGATTGCTCTGGTGAAGCTTTGGGGGGCGGATGGGTTTTCGGACGACGGGCGAAGCGATAGGACGACGGGCGGCGGCCTGCGCGCTGGCGCTCGCCTTGTGCGCCTGTGTGGACAAGTCCGACCTGCCCCGCCCGGTCGTTCAGGCCGATGCGGCCGCCGGACTGGCCGTGATCAAGGAGGTCGGTTGCGCGGCCTGTCACCGGATACCCGGCGTCGCCTGGCCCGAGGGCCGGTCCGGCTCGAACCTTGCGGGGTTTGGCGCGCGTCCCCTGATCGCCGGACGTCTGCCGAACCAGCCCGATACCCTGATCCGCTGGCTGATCGACGCGCCGTCGATGGATCCCGAAACCGCCATGCCGCCCATGCCCCTGACGCAAGACCAAGCCCGCGACGTCGCGGCCTATCTGTATACGCTCGATGAAGACTGACGCCCCTCCCGGAATCGCCGGCTGGCCGCCGCCCGTGCTGGATCCGGCCGGGCCGTTCGCCGGACCGATCCAGACCGTCGCCTGGGTGCTGTTCATCATGGCGGTGGTGGTCATGGTGGTGGTGGCGGTGGCTCTGGGCATCGCCCTGTTCGGGCCGCGCAAGTGGAAGCGACGGGTCGGCGGCGAACGCCTGATCTGGATTGCGGGACTGGTCTTCCCGGTGGTCGTTCTAACCGGGCTGCTGGTCTATGGGCTGACCACCACCGCGCGGGTGGCCGATGCGCCCAAGCCCGGCGAACTGCGGGTGCGCGTCACCGGCGAAATGTGGTGGTGGCGCGTGGCCTATCTGGACGATCAGGGGCGAGAAATCGTCCAGGACGCCAACGAGGTCCATATCCCGGCCGGCCAGCCCGTCGTGTTCGAGCTGGAAAGCGCGGACGTGATCCACAGCTTCTGGGTGCCGCGCCTGGGCGGAAAGACCGACATGATCCCCGGCCGCCGCAACTTCATGCGCCTGCAAGCCGATGCGCCTGGGACCTACGGCGGCCAATGCGCCGAATATTGCGGCGGTCCTCACGCCCTGATGGGGCTGGTGGTCGTGGCCCATGCGCCGGACGACTATGCCGCCTGGTTGGCGCGTCAGTCGCGGCCGGCCGCCGTCGTGCCCTCGGCCCAGGGGCCGCTCGCCTTGATCGACCAGGGGCGCAACGTCTTCGCTGCCTCGGGCTGCGCCGCCTGTCACACCATTCGCGGCACCGAGGCGAACGGTCTGGCGGGACCGGACCTGACCCATGTCGGCTCTCGCCAGACGCTGGGCGCCGGCATCCTGCCGAACAATCAGGGGACGATGGCCGGCTGGATTTCGGACAGCCAGAGCCTGAAGCCCGGAAATCGGATGCCGTCCTATGCGGTCCTGTCGGGCCAGGACGTGCGCGCCGTCGCCGCCTATCTGGAAAGTCTGAAATGAGTTCGGAAACCGGGTTCGATCCCGAACTCTACAAACGCTTCCCCACCACCGAAGCCCGGCCCAAGGGCGAGCTGGAGCAGCTTGACGAGGTCTGGTGCGGCCCGCGGCGGCCGTGGGAGTGGATCACGGCGATCAACAACAACTATATCGGCGTCTATTACGTCGGCGCGGCCATGCTGTTCTTCGTGCTGGCGGGCGTGCTGGCGCTGTTGATGCGGACCCAGTTGGCCCTGCCGATGACGGGTTTCCTGGCGCAGGAAACCTACAACCAGATCTTCACCATGCACGGCACGGTGATGATGTTCCTGTTCGCGGTGCCCGCGGTCGAGGCGCTGGGCGTGCTGCTGCTGCCGCAGATGCTGGGGGCGCGCGACCTGCCTTTCCCGAGGCTGAGCGCCTACGCCTTCTGGGCCTATCTGGTCGGGGGGCTATGCTTCTTCGCCTCGTTGTTCTTCGGCCTGGCGCCGAACGGCGGCTGGTTCATGTACCCGCCGCTGACGTCGATGACTTATTCGCCGGGCATCAACGCCGACTTCTGGCTCCTGGGCATCGGCTTCATCGAGATTTCGGCCATCGCCGGCGCCATCGAGATCATCGTCGGGGTGCTCAAGACGCGGGCGCCGGGCATGACGCTGGACAAGCTGCCGATCTTCGCCTGGGCCATGCTGATCTTCGCCTGCATGATTATCATCGCCTTCCCGTCGATCATTTTATCGACCCTGCTGCTGGAGCTGGAACGCGCCCTGGGCTGGCCCTTCTTCGATGCGGCCAAGGGCGGCGACCCCATGCTATGGCAACACCTGTTCTGGTTCTTCGGCCACCCCGAGGTCTACATCATCTTCCTGCCGGCGGCGGGGGCGATGTCGACCTTGATCCCGGCCGTAGCCCAGACCAAGCTGGTCGGTTATCGGCTGGTGGTCCTGGCCATGCTGGCGACCGGCTTCATCAGCTTCGGCGTCTGGGCGCACCACATGTTCACCACGGGCATGCCGCAGATCTCGATCAACTATTTCAGCGCCGCCTCCATGGCCGTCAGCGTGCCGGCGGGGGTGCAGGTCTTCGCCTGGATCGCCACCCTGGCGGCGGGCAAGATGCGGTTCAACACGCCCGGCCTGTTCGCGGTCGGGGGGCTGGTGATCTTCGTCATGGGCGGACTGACCGGGGTCATGGTCGCCATGGTGCCGTTCGACTGGCAGGCCCACGACAGCTATTTCATCGTCGCCCACCTGCATTACGTCCTGATCGGCGGGATGGTCTTCCCGCTCTTCGCCGCCATCTACTACTGGACGCCGATGTCCAGCAGCCGGCCGCTCAGCGAGCGGTGGGGCAAGTGGATTTTCTGGCTGATGTTCGTCGGTCACAACGTCACCTTCATGCCCATGCATCTGACCGGGCTGATGGGCATGCCGCGCAGGGTCTACACCTATCTGCCGGATCGGGGCTGGGACCTGCCCAATATGATCTCGACCGTAGGCTCCTTCATGTTCGGCCTGGCGGTGGTGTTGTGGATGATCGACATGATCCGCAACTTCCGGCCCTTCGGCGAGAAGGATGCGGGCAATGTCTTTGGCGGGCCCGGGCTGGAGTGGCTGCCCGCCGGTCGGTATTCGCTGCGGTCCGTCCCGGTGATAAAGAGCCTGTACCCGGTGTGGGACCAGCCGAACCTGGCGCGCGATGTCGAGGTCGGCCGCTACTTCCTGCCCGGCGCCCCGCGCGGCGAGCGCGAGACCATGATCACCAGCCCGATCAACGCCGAGCCTCAATATCTCCAGCGGATGCCCCGGCCCTCCAGCTGGTATGTCTGGGGCGCGATCTTCACAGCCGGCTTTTTCTTGATCTTGACGATCCAGGCCTACGTCGCCTCCTTGGTCAGCGGCGTGCTGGCTGTCTACTGCATCCTCAAATGGTGCTGGGGACTGGATCGACCCAGCGGTCCTGCGACGGTGGACGTCGGCGGCGGTGTGCGACTGCCGACCTATGTGTCCGGCCCCAGCAGTCACGGCTGGTGGGCGATGGTCATCACCCTGATCGTGTCGGGCATGGTCGCGATCATGGCCTGCTTCTCCTACGTCTTTCTGTGGAGCCGGCGGCCGGACCTGTGGCAGGCGCCGCCTGAGATCGGCTCGCTGCTATTGACCCTGGGTCTGCTGACGGCCGCCGGAATCGGCGCCTGGGCCTCGCAAGGCGCGTTGAAGCTGGATCGGCCGCGCAGCGCCGGCATCGCCGCCATTCTGATGCTGGTCGCTACCCTGGCGGCGGGCGGCGCCTTTGCGGCCGAGGCCTCGGCCTGGTGGAGCTCAGGCCTGCGCCCCAACGCCTCCAGCCAGGGCGCGACCGTCTATGCGCTGTTGGCCTGGCAGGGGACATTCGTCGGCATCTCTTTGTTGATGGGGCCGTTCGTCCTGCTGCGCTGGCTTTGCGGCCTGGTATCGCCGCGTTACCCGGCGACATTCGAAGTGGTCGCCCTGTTCGTGGCCTTCACGGCGGTTCAGGGCGCGGCGACGACCCTTCTGATCCGCCTGTTCCCGGGCGTCGGCGCATGAGGTTCTGGCTGCTGATACTGGGCGGCCTGCTGATCTGGACCGCCCATTTCCTGGGCCTGTATCTGCTGTCCAGCGCCAGCGACGTGGCCCGCGGTGATGCCGGCGCATGGAACGGAGCGGGTCTGATCTTCAGCCTGATCTGTCTGATGGTGATCGCCGTCTTGTGTTGGCGCTGCATCGTCTGGCTGAGAGAAAAGCCCAGGGACGAGACTCGCGCCTTTGGTCTTCGGCTTGCGGTCGCCGGTGGTCTGCTCGGCGGAATTGGCGTCGTGTTTCAGACCTTGGTGCTTCTCGCGCCGGTCTGATCGACCCTTCTGGCGCAAATGACGCGGCGCCGATACGTGAAGCCGGTGAACCATTTTCCGTTCAGACGGTTAGCCAAGCCAGACTTTACGGAGAGGGCTGGCATGAGCACCCATGGACTGAAGGATGCGGTCGTTCGACCGTTGCATTGGCTATTGCTGGCGTTTCCGATCGCGCTGTTCACCTTCGCCCTGTTCACCGACATCGCCTATCTGAAGACGGCCGAGGTCCAGTGGACGAACTTTTCGGCCTGGCTGATCACCGGAGCGCTGGTGTTCGGCGGCCTCGCTGGCCTGTTTTCGATCTTCGATTTCGTCGTCGGCCTGCGCCACGGGCGGTCACGGCGGGCGACGGTACATCTGGTCGCGCTCGCGCTGGCCTGGGTGCTGGGTTTGGTGAACGCCTTCAAACACAGTCAGGACGCCTGGAGCTCTGTCGGAGCTTTCGGTCTGATCCTGTCCATCCTCTGCACAATCCTGGTCCTGGTCGCCGGCTGGACCGCCTATGCCGCGCGGGAGAGCGTCCGATGAACAAGAACCTGCTCGCCGCCAGCGCCGCCACCCTGGCCATCGCCCTGACGGTCGCATCGTGCGGCAACGCCAGCGATCCGAAACTGAATCAGACCGGCGCCACGCCCGACCTGCCAAAGGTCAACGAGACGCTGGTGCCGCCGATGAAGATCAGCCCGCCGGCGGGCTGGAACGGCGAGACGCCGACGGTGCCGCAAGGCTTTACGATCAGTGCCTTCGCCACCGATCTCAAAATCCCGCGTCAGATGCTGGTCCTGCCTAACGGTGACGTGCTGATCGCAGAAGGGCGCGGCGGCCATGCGCCCGCCAAGCGGCCCAAGGATGTGATCGCCGGCGTCATCAAAAAGCAGGGCAACACCAAGATCAAAGGCGGCAATCGCATCACCCTGGTGCGCGACGCGAACAATGACGGAACGCCCGAACTGCGGACCGTTCTGGTGGACAATCTCGATGCGCCCTACGGCCTGGCCTATGTCGATGGCTATCTCTATGTCGCCGAACAGGGGGCGCTGGTTCGCTTCGCCTTCCAGCCGGGCCAGACCGGCATCGCCACGCCCGCCGAGCGGGTGACCGAGCTGCCGTCGCGCATCAACCACCACTGGACCAAGTCCCTCACCGCCAGCGCGGACGGGTCGAAGCTGTATGTCGGCACCGGCTCGAACTCGAATATCGGCGAGCGCGGCATGGCCGTCGAAGAAGAGCGCGCCACCGTGTGGGAAATCGACCGGGCGACCGGCGCACGGCGCACCATCGCCACCGGCATCCGCAATCCGACGGCCCTGGCCATCGAGCCGACCACCAATCTGTTGTGGTCGGTCGTCAATGAGCGCGACGAACTGGGGCCGCAACTGGTCCCGGACTATCTGACCCAGGTACGTGACGGGGCCTTCTACGGCTGGCCCTACAGCTATTGGGGCCAGAACCGCGATCCGCGCGTGATGCCGCAGAATCCCGAGATGGTCGCCAAGGCCATCCGGCCGGACTACGCCCTGGGATCGCACGTCGCCGCCCTGGGCCTGGACTTCGTCCGCAATGGCGGCTTTGGCGGGTCGTTCGCCAACGGCGCCTTCATCGGCATGCACGGCAGTTGGAACCGTCAGGACCCGTCCGGCTATAAGGTCGTCTGGGTGCCCTTCAACGCCGGCCGTCCGGCGGGTCAGCCCGTCGACTTCGCCACAGGCTTCCTGAAGGACGGCAAGGCGCGTGGGCGTCCTGTCGGCGTTGCGTTCGATGGGAACAAGCGTGTGCTGTTCGTCGCCGACGACTTGTCGAACACGGTGTGGCGCATCGCGCCTGCGCGATAAGTCGGCTTTTCCCTCGCCCGGCAAGGGCGAGGGAAGTCGCTATTTGTCCTCGACACATAGCCCCATATGAAATGTCCCCGGCTGCGAGCAACCGGGGACATTTCATATGGGGCCGAGCCGTGGCCTACGGCGTGAAGTCGATGGTGCGTTCGAAGGGCGCATCGACAGCACGGCCACGATCCATGATCGGGGTGACTTCGGCGCCGTTCATCAAGGCCAAGGCGGCTTCGCCAAAGCCCATGCCCGGACGGCTTTCTTCGAGCACGACGCAGTCGGTGACGTGGCCCGACGCGAGGGCGGTGCAACGCAGTCGCACGCTGAAGCGGTCGGTGCTCTCGGCCTTGGGCGCGACGGCGCGTTCGATGGCGGGTTGAGGCGCAGTGTACAAGGCCGCATCCTTTAGCAGCGGTCCAGTCGGGGCGCCCAGCAGGGCCGTCATCAATGTCAGGCTGAAGGTCAGTGTCATGGCAGGCCTCGTTCGTCTTCTATTAAGATTTGAACGAGACCTCCGTTCCCCGAACTTTCAAAAACGGGTGGGTGTGTGCGACGCACCACACTTCGATTTCTCTGCCGAAGTCAGAATGGCCTCAAGCTGGACTGTTGTTCTTGGCACAGGGTCTTCAGCCACGAACGCACGGTGCGCAGACGCGCGGTGTCGTGGACATCGCGGTGGGTGGCTAGCCAGAAGCGACGTTCGATCAGGATCGACGGCAGCACGCGCACCAAACCCTCGGCCAGGAAGCACGGTAGGACGCCGACGCCGCCCCCGGCGGCGATGATCTCACGCTGCGCCCGGATCGAAGACGAGGCGACGTGGGGCGCGAGGCCCGGCTGGACTTCGTCGAGATAGCGGAGCTCGGGCGCGTAGATCAGATCGTCGATATAGCCGACGATGTCGAAGCGGCTCAGGTCGTCGACAGTCTTCGGAACGCCGTTGCGGTGCAGATGGTCGGGCGAGGCGTAGAGGGCCAGTTGATACGGCGTCAACGGCTCGACGATCAGGCGTGCGGCGTGCGGCGCGGCCAAGGTGATCGCCATGTCGACCTCTCGGCGCGTCGGCGACAGGAAGCCGGAGGTGGCCGCCAGTTCGATCCTTAGACCCGGATGGGCCAGACGCAACGCGGGGAGGGCGGGGGCCATCAGCGTGACGCCAAACCCCTCGGACGCGCTGACACGCACCACACCGGCGGGCGCGTCGGGCTGGGTCACACGGCCGGCAGCCTCCATCGCGCTTTCGGCCTCCAGACCGATATCGAGCAGCTGGGCGCCGGCGGCGGTCAGCTGAAGCCCGGTGGTCGAGCGGACAACCAAGGTGGATTTCAGCGCGCTTTCCAGCCGGGCGACCCGACGCCCGACCGTGGCGGCGTCGACGCCCAACCGCTGCGCCGCGCCGCCCAGCGAGCCTGCGCGCGCCACAGCGATGAAGATGCGCAGATCGTCCCAGTCGTACATGGCCCGTAGTCGTCTTGCAAAAACGCAGAATGTTGCCTGCAACTTTGCATTATCGACCCGCGCGCTGGGGTGATAGCCATAGTCGCAACAAAACAACCAACAGGGACACCCAGGCCATGCGCGACATTCGCCACTTCATCGACGGTGCGGCTTTCGACGGCGCGTCCGGACGCTTCAGCGACGTGTTCAATCCCAACACCGGGGATGTACAGGCTCGCGTGCAACTGGCGACGACGGGCGAGGTCGATCGTGCGGTGCAGGCGGCGCAGAACGCCTTCGACGGTTGGGCTTCGACCAATCCCCAGCGCCGCGCTCGCGTGATGTTCGATTTCAAACGCCTGGTCGAGGCGCGGATGGACGAACTGGCCGAACTGCTGTCCAGCGAGCACGGCAAGGTCATCGCCGACTCCAAGGGCGACATCCAGCGCGGCCTGGAAGTGATCGAGTTCGCCTGCGGCATCCCGCACGCGCTGAAGGGCGAATACACCCAAGGCGCCGGCCCCGGCATCGACGTCTATTCGATGCGCCAGCCGCTGGGCGTGGTGGCGGGCATCACCCCGTTCAACTTCCCGGCCATGATCCCGATGTGGATGTTCGGCGTGGCCATCGCGGTGGGCAACACCTTCGTGCTGAAGCCGTCCGAGCGTGATCCGTCAGTGCCGGTGCGTCTGGCCGAACTGATGCTGGAAGCGGGGGCGCCGAATGGCGTGCTGAACGTGGTGCACGGCGACAAGACGGCGGTCGACGCCATCCTGACCCATCCGCTGGTTCACGCTGTCAGCTTCGTCGGTTCGTCCGACATCGCCCACTATGTCTATCAGACGGGCGCCGCCAACCATAAGCGGGTCCAGGCCATGGGCGGCGCCAAGAACCACGGCATCGTCCTGCCCGACGCCGACATGGATCAGGTGATCAAGGATCTGTCCGGCGCGGCCTATGGCTCGGCGGGCGAACGCTGCATGGCGCTGCCCGTCGTGGTGCCGGTCGGCAAGAAGACGGCCGACGAACTGCGCGAGCGGATGGTCGCGGAAATCCCGTCGATGCGGGTCGGCGTCTCGACCGACGCGGGTGCCCACTATGGCCCCGTCGTCACGGCTCAGCATCGCGAGCGTGTCGCGGGCTGGATCGAGAAGGGCGTGCAGGAAGGCGCTGAACTGGTCGTCGATGGCCGCGACTTCAGCCTGCAAGGTCACGAGAAGGGCTATTTCATCGGCCCGTCGCTGTTCGACCATGTGAAGCCCGAGATGTCGTCCTATCAGGAGGAAATCTTCGGTCCGGTGCTGCAGATCGTTCGCGCCGAGACGTTCGAGGAGGCGCTGGCCCTGCCGTCGAACCACCAATACGGGAACGGCGTCGCCATCTTCACCCAGAACGGCCGCGCGGCGCGCGACTTCGCCGCCCGGGTCAACGTCGGCATGGTCGGGATCAACGTGCCAATCCCGGTGCCGGTCGCCTACCATACCTTCGGCGGCTGGAAGCGTTCGGCCTTCGGCGACATCAACCAGCACGGCATGGAGGGCGTCCGCTTCTGGACCAAGACCAAGACCGTGACGGCCCGCTGGCCGGACTCGGCGCTGGAGCATTCGGACAGCTCGTTCGTCATTCCGACGATGCGCTGAGGCCGTCATGGATTTCGCTCTCAACGACGATCAGCGCGCCATTCAGGACGCCGCCCGCGCCTTCGCCGAGGCCGAACTGGCGCCCCATTCCGCGCGCTGGGACGAGGACAAGCATTTCCCCGTCGCGGTGATGAAGCAGGCGGCCGAGATGGGCTTTTGCGGCATCTACACCGGCGAGGAGCATGGCGGCATGGCCCTGGGCCGGGTCGAGGCGGCGGTGATCTTCGAGGAGTTGTCGCGCGGCGACGTGGCGACGGCGGCCTTCATCTCGATCCACAACATGGCGACGTGGATGATCGATCGCTTCGGGGCGGACGATCTGCGCGGCCGGTTCGTGCCGTCGCTGGTGGGGATGGAGAAGATCGCCTCCTACTGCCTGACCGAGCCGGGCTCGGGGTCGGATGCGGCGGCGCTGCGGACCACGGCCGTGCGCGACGGCGACCACTATGTGCTGAACGGGTCCAAGGCCTTCATCTCCGGCGCAGGCACGTCTGACGTCTATGTCGTCATGGTCCGCACGGGCGGCGAGGGGGCAAAGGGCGTCAGCGCGATCGTGGTCGAGGCCGGCACGCCCGGCCTATCGTTCGGCGCGCAGGAAAAGAAGATGGGCTGGAACGCCCAGCCGACCGCCATCGTCCAGTTCGACGACTGCCGCGTGCCGGTCGCCAATCTTCTGGGTGAAGAGGGGGCGGGCTTCCGCTACGCCATGGCCGGTCTGGACGGCGGGCGGCTGAACATCGCCGCCTGTTCGCTGGGCGGGGCGCGGCTGGCGCTGGAGACGGCGCAGGAGTACGTCGCCACCCGCAAACAGTTCGGCCGCCCGATCGGCGAGTTCCAGGCGCTGCAGTTCCGGCTGGCGGACATGGCCACGGACCTGGAGGCGGCGCGTCTGATGGTGCTGCGTGGCGCCTGGGCCATCGACACCGACCATCCGGAAAAGACGAAGTGGTGCGCCATGGCCAAGCGCCTGGCCACCGACGCTTGTTTCCAGGTCGCTGACGAGGCCCTGCAACTGCACGGCGGCTATGGCTATCTGAAGGACTATCCGCTGGAACGGATCGTGCGCGACCTGCGGGTCCACCGCATTCTGGAAGGCACCAACGAGATCATGCGGGTGATCATCGCACGGGAGATGACCAAGTGAGCGACGCCGAAGTCATCACCCGGATTGAAAACGGCGTCGGTCGCATCACTCTGAACCGACCCAAGGCGATCCACGCGCTGAACCGGGCGATGTGCGAGGCGATGACGGAGGCGCTGCTGGCCTGGCGTTCGAATCCCTCCGTCTCCTCCATACTTATAGACCACGCCGGCGAGCGGGGTTTTTGCGCGGGCGGCGACATTCGCATGATCGCCGAAAGCGGTGCTGGCGATGCGTCGGAGGCCAAGGCCTTCTTCCTGGCCGAGTACCGGTTGAACCACCTGATGTTCGACTATCCCAAGCCGATCATCGCCATCGTGGACGGCATCGTCATGGGCGGCGGGGTCGGGATTTCCGAGCCGACCGACGTTCGTGTGGCGACCGAACGCACCACCTACGCCATGCCAGAGACAGGGATCGGCCTGTTTCCCGACGTGGGCGGAGGCTGGTTCCTGCCGCGCCTACCGGGCCAGACCGGCGTCTGGCTGGCCTTGACAGGCGCGCGGCTGAAGGCGGCCGATACAGTGGCCCTGGGCATCCACACGCACTTCGTGCCCGCAGATCGCGTCGAGGCGCTGAAGGCCGATCTGATGGGCGAGGCCGCCGATCCGTCGTCGGTCGTGGCGCGCCACGCCGGGGACGCGGGGCCTGCGCCGCTGTCGGCCCACCGCGAGGCCATCGACCGGCTGTTCGCCTTCGAGACGGTTGAGGAGATTTTCCAGGCGCTTGAGGCGGACGGCTCGGACTGGGCGCTGCAGCAGGTGGAAACCCTCAAGACCAAGTCGCCACAGTCGCTGAAGGTCTCGCTGCGCCAGATCCGCACGGGCGCAACGCTGAACAGCTTCGCCGACAATATGGCGATGGAGTACGTTCTGGGCGGCCGCGTGGTGCGCACCCACGATTTCCAGGAGGGCGTGCGAGCCGTGATCGTGGACAAGGACAATGCGCCGAAATGGTCCCCAGCGGACCTGTCGGGCGTTACCGACGAGACGCTGGATGCGCTGTTCGCGCCTTCGCCGGACAATGAAAAATGGACGCCGCTGGCCTGACCACGGCGCCGACAAAGGGAGAGACACCATGACCAAGATCGCCTTCATCGGCTTGGGCAATATGGGCGGCGGCATGGCCGCGAACCAGGCCAAGGCGGGCCATGCGGTCGCCGCCTTCGACCTGTCGGCGCAGGCGCTGGAACGGGCGGTGACGGCCGGTTGCGTCGCGGCTGGATCGGTCGCCGAGGCGGTCAAGAACGCCGAGGTGGTCATCACCATGCTGCCGGCCGGGCCGCACGTACTGAAGGTCTATTCCGAACAGATCATCGGCGCTGCGCCGTCGACCGCCCTGCTGCTCGACTGTTCGACCATCGATGTTGAAACCGCGCGCAAGGTCGCCGGTCTTGCCAAATCGGCCGGCTACGCCTTTGCCGACGCGCCCGTGTCAGGCGGCACCGCGGCGGCGGATGCGGGCACGCTGGCCTTCATGGTCGGCTGCGACGAGAGCGACTTCGCCCGCGTCGAGGCGGCGCTGGAGCCTATGAGCCGCATTACCATCCGCGCCGGCGATCATGGCGCGGGGCAGGCGGCCAAGATCTGCAACAACATGCTGCTCGGCATATCCATGCTGGGCACCTGCGAGGCCGTCGCCCTAGCCGAAAAACTGGGCCTGGATCCCGAACGGTTCTTCGAGATCGCGTCCAAGTCTTCGGGTCAGTGCTGGAGCGTGACCAGCTACTATCCCTGGCCGGGTCCGGTGCCGACCGCGCCGTCCAACCGCGACTATCAGGGCGGTTTCGCCACGGCCATGATGTTGAAGGATCTGAAGCTGGCCCAGGACGCTGCGGCGAAATCCGGCGCCTCGACGCCGTTGGGCGCACAGGCCGAGGCGCTCTACGCCCTGTTCGACGGCATCGGGCATGGCGGCCGCGATTTCTCCGCCATGCTGCAGATGCTGCGCGGCAAGCTGGATGAGCTTAACCCGGCATAGATTCGTCTTTCGCATTGTGATTGCGGCCCGTGCAGCTTCGGCGGCGCGGGCCTTTTCGTATGAGGCGTTGGCCGCGACGCAGATCGCTACGGCTGGTGCGACCAAGGCGCGCGCCTGCCGTGTTCGCCTTATTCCGTTCGCCGGAATGAGCCTGCGAAGACTGAAGTCAAAGCAGCAACTTAGCTCTCGTTGACCGTTGAGGCGGCTCCAGCAGAGATCGAAAATCGCCTGAAATGCGGCTGAACGGTGCTTGCGGCGCACATTGCTCCTGTGTCATGTAACCGCTTACATCGCTTATCGACGGATCTTCGAAAAGGGGCCGGGACGATAGGGAGCAGGGAGAGTTCGATTGGACATGGCCGCGCCTAGCGCTGCGTCTGCACGGCAGGAGGGCCAGCCCTTCGCCAAGGCCGCCACCATGCGCGACGTGGCTGAACGCGCCAATGTGTCGGTGGCTTCTGTCTCTCGTGTGCTGAACGGCCTAGGCGTGACCTCGGATGCGACGCGCCAGCGCGTACTCGATGCAGTCGAGGACCTTCGCTATGTCCCGCACTTCGGCGCCCGCAGCCTGTCGACCAGCAAAAACGACACGATCGGCGTCATCCTGCCTGACCTGTTCGGCGAGTTCTTCTCCGAGTTGATCCGGGGCATGGACCTCGCTGCCCGCGCTCACGGCAAGCACCTGATCGTCTCCAGTTCGCATGACGGCGCCGAGGACACCCTGGCCGCCGTGCGCTCGATGCGCGGGCGGGTGGACGGCATGATCGTGCTGTCGCCGCATCTGGGCGCCGCGAACCTGTCGTCAGAGTTCGCCGGTCGGATGCCGGTCCTTCTGATGAACGGCGGCGCGGCCGAGCCCGGCCGGGCGTCCATCATGATCGACAACCACGGCGGCGCCGTCGGCGCGGTCCAGCACCTGCTGTCCACCGGCCGCAGGCGGATCGCCCACATTCGCGGCGCCGCCGGCAACATCGAGGCGGACACGCGCGCGGCCGGATATGCGGCGGCGCTGGATGGTCATGACCCGATCATCGTCGAGGGCGACTTCTCTCAGGCCTCGGGCCACCGCGCCGCGACTCAGCTTCTGGCCATGACGGAACGGCCCGACGCCGTCTTCGCCGCCAATGACATGATGGCCGTGGGCGCGCTTCTGGCCTTCCAGGAGGCGGGCGTGCGCTGCCCCGAAGACATCGCCGTCGTCGGCTTCGATGATGTGCCCATCGCCGCTCTGATGCGGCCCGCGCTGACCACCATGCGCGTCAACATCGCGGAAATCGGCCGAAGGGGCGTCGAACGCCTGATCGGCCTGGTTCAGGCCGGCGCGACCGCCGACGCCGCGGACACCGCTTGCGAAATCGTTCGGCCGATCCTGGTCGAACGCCAGTCCACCGCGGCGGCCTCGTCCGCCAGGTTCAACAAAGGGTAGGCCAGCCATGTCGCTGAAAACCGATCCCATCAGGAGGGGAGAGCTCAGGATGACCCAGTTCAATACGCGTAAGGCCGCGACACGTCAGGTCGCCCTGGCCGCCGCATCGGCGCTTGCCATCAGCATGGCGGTCGTCGGCGGCGCCCAGGCGCAGGTCGCGACCTCGACGATTCGAGGCAATGTGACGGATGGCGCGACGGTCGAGGCCGGCGCCACCATCGTCGCGCGCAACGTCGCGTCGGGCTTCACCAGCCGCACCACGGCGAACGCGCAGGGTGGCTACACCCTGTCGGGGCTGCGTCCCGGCACTTACGAGATCACGGCGACGACGGCCGAGAACGAGACGGCGACCGATACCGTCTCGATCGGCGTCGGACAGGTCGGCAACCTGGATCTGGCCGTCGCCGCGACCGCCACGGCAGAAGCGGGCACAGACGCCGCGAACCTAGGTGAGATCGTTGTCACCGGTCGCCGTCTGGCCGAGGTCCGCACGCCTGAAAACGCCACCAACGTCACCACGCAGCAGATTCAGACCCTGCCGCAGATCAACCGCAACTTCCTGAATTTCGCCGCCTTGGCTCCTGGGGTGCGCGTCTCGCTGGACCAGAATGAACAAACCATCACAGCCGGCGGCCAACGCGCCGAATCCGTCAACGCCTTCATCGATGGCGCCAGCCTTAAGTCGAACGTCATCGCCGGTGGCATCATCGGTCAAGACGACAGCCGGGGAAATCCTTTCCCTCAAGCCGGGGTTCAGGAATTCCGCGTGGTCAGCCAGAACTTCAAGGCGGAGTACGAGCAGGCGTCGTCGGCGATCATCACGGCCGTTACGCGCTCAGGCACTAATGACTTCCACGGTGAGATCTTTGGCGCCTACCGCAACCAAGATTTGGTCGAACGTGACAAATTCGCAGCAAGACGCGGTGACGCAAAAGCCGATCTCGAGGTCCAGCAATATGGCGCCGCCCTCGGCGGTCCGATCATTCGTGATCGACTGCATTTCTTCGGAACTTACGAGCACAAACAAGAAAACAGAGCCAACGTCGTCAACCTTGGTCGTCAGGATGCGAGGTTCGTAAACCAGTTCGGCCAGTACATCGGCACCTTCGCGGCGCCGTTCGAAGAAGATCTGGCGTTTGGCAAGCTGAGTTGGCAACCGGCCGAAGGTCATCTAGTTGATTGGTCCGTTACCTATCGCACTGAGGACGACCTGCGTGATTTCGGCGGCGCCGACGCATTTGAGCGTGCCACCAATCTTCACCAGGAAACGTTAAGCTCCAACCTTCGCTGGCAGTGGCAGGCAAGCGGTTTCCTCAATGAGTTGGCTATCGATTACCGAGATTATTTCTACAATCCCGGAGCGGCCAACTTCTCTGATGTCGGCCAAAGCTACCGCTTGTTTGAGAACGACACGAACCCGAACCTGCCCGGATTCCAGCCCGACTACTTTGGCGGAACGACCATTCTGAACATCGGTGGCCGTGACAGCATCCAAGACATCCACGACAATGCGATCACGATCCGCGACGACCTGACATTTACCGAGTTCGAAGCTCAAGGCTTCCATACGATCAAGGTCGGCGCCAAGGTTTCCTTCCAGAACTATCAGGTCAAAAAGTCGTTTGGTCGCAACCCGTTCTTCTACTTCGATGTCGATGGCCGTCCGGAAACCAGCGGATCGCCAACGGTGCCCTATCGGGTGGAATTAGGTCGGCCCGTGCCTGACGTCGATCTCGATAATACTGTTGTCGGCCTTTATGTTCAGGATGACTGGCAGATTACAGACAAGTTGGAGCTCAATCTCGGGCTGCGTTGGGACTATGAAACTAACGCCAACAATAATGACTACGTGACGCCCGCCAATGTGCGGACCGGCCTCAATCAATGGATTGCGTCGACCGATGGCGGCAAGGCGGCCGGTTACGTGCCGAGTTGGTTCGATGCCGGGGACTATTTCTCGACCGGCGACAACCGCGATCCCTACGCCAAGGCCTTCCAGCCCCGTTTCGGTTTCTCCTACGATGTATTCGGCGATCGCCGCACCGTCATCTTCGGGGGAGCAGGCCGCTACTTCGACCGGATCAACTTCAACTTCGCCTTTGACGAGTTCGCAGGCCCCAGCAACATCCGCCAGAACGCCTTCTTCACGACCAATGCGGCTCGTGGGCGTCCGCTAGGAGTCGCCGCTGGCACGTCCGATGATCCGATCCTATGGCAGGAGAGCTTCCGCACGCCCGCCGGCCTAGACACCGCCTTCGCCACGGTTGCAGGCAAGGGTGAGGCCTATCTGCTGAAAAACGACTGGGCCCCGCCGCGCACGGATCAGGTCAATCTCGGTCTGCGTCAGCGTTTCGGCGACTGGCAGTCTGAATTCACCTTGGCGTATGGCAAGACCAAGAACGAGTTCACCTGGCAGTATCTGAACCGCTGCCGCGAACCGCTGTTTGGCAACGACGGCGGCGGTTATGGAGACAGCGGCGGCTTCTGCTCCCCAGGCGGTACGAATCCTTATCGGACGTATCTGGTCAGCGACCACAACAAAGAACGGGAGTTCCGGGCGCTCTATGTGAAGCTCGATAAGGCCTATACGGCCGACTCGGGTTGGGGCTTCAACTTGGCTTACACGCTGTCAAAGGCTGAGCAGAATGGCGGCAGCGATAACTTCTGCTTCGACTGCTTCTCGGTGGAGACGTCGCCAGTTCGCCCGTCTAGTAATGACGAGCGGCATCGTATTGTAGCTAACGGTATTGTGGATCTGCCGTGGGACTTGCAGCTGTCCGGCATCCTGACGCTTGGATCGGGCACCCCCTATAATGTTTCCGACGGGCGTGGTTCGCAGTTCTACTTCCGTCCGAACGGCGCTTATCCGACTAAGGAAAACTTCTTCATCCCGAACGCCTTTGCCTATCGCAATCTCGATCTTCGCCTGACCAAGAACATTGCGATCCCCGGGGCTGGTCAGTTGTCAGTGTATCTGGACGCGATCAACATCTTCAATTTCGACAACTTCAGCGGTTTTAACGGTGGCACGACATTGGATGATGGTCGGCCTACGGAAAGGCCAAATCCGAACTTCGGCAAGCCATCGACAGTCCTGTTCCCCACGCGGACGCTTCAGATTGGCGCCCGTTACGCCTTCTAAATCCTGAGCCTGGGCCGCCTCGTGCTTGTTGCGAGGCGGCCTTTCTTTTTCGATTGAGACCCAGTGAGCGTGCCCATGAATCGTCGAAACTTCCTGATGCGGACCACCACAGGCGCGGCGGCTCTGGCCGTTGGATTTCCGGTGATGGCGGCGGCGCAGCAGGCGGCGGCGACGGGTGCGGCGACGGGGGCGATCAATGGGACGCAGAGACGGCCGATGCGGCTGGATCAGGAGATCGAGGAGCTTCAGGAGCGGACGTTCCGGTGGTTCGAGAAGGTCACGGATCGCAAGACCGGTCTGACGCCGGATCGCTGGCCGACGCCGTCCTTCTGTTCGGTGGCGGCGGTCGGGTTCGCCCTGACCTGCTGGCCGGTGGGCGTCGAGCGCGGCTGGATGAGCCGTGCCGAGGCGCGTGAGCGGACGCTGACGACTCTGCGCTTCTTCCATGACCTGCCGCAAGGCCCGGAGGCCAGCGGCACGGCGGGGTACAAGGGCTTCTTCTACCACTTCCTGGATATGGAGACGGGGCTTCGCTACCGAACCAACGAACTGTCCACCGTCGATACAGCCCTGCTGATCGGCGGCATGTTGTTCGCCGCCCGCTACTTCGACGGCCGTCATGCTGACGAGGCGGAAATCCGTCAGAAGGCCCAGGCCATCTATGAACGGATCGAATGGCCGTGGGCCGTGATCCGCGACAACCGCATCACCATGGGCTGGCACCCCGAGAGCGGCTTCATTCCCTCCGACTGGCACGTCTATAACGAGGGCATGCTGGTGCTGCTGCTGGCCATCGGCAGCCCGACCCATCCGGTGTCGGTCAATGTCTGGCACGAATGGGCGGCCAGCTACGACGAAAGCTGGACCGATCGCTGGGGCAGCTGGCATCTGAACTTCGCGCCCATCTTCGGGCACCAGTACAGCCATATGTTCATCGACTTCCGCGGCATTCAGGACGCCTGGATGCGCGGGCAGTCGGCCCAATTGGGCGAATACCTCGACTATTTTGAAAACAGCCGCCGCGCCGTCTACGCCCAGCAGAAATACGCCCACGACAATCCGGGCGGCTGGGCGGGCTATTCGTCCGAGGTCTGGGGCCTGACGGCCTGCGACGGGCCGGGCGACTTCAAACAGATCATCGACGGCAAGGAACGCGAGTTCTTCAGCTATTCCGCGCGCGGGCCCGGCGAGCGTGACGACGGCACCATCGCGCCGACGGCGGCGGCCAGCTCCATCGCCTTCGCGCCCGAGATCGTCGTGCCCTGCGTCAAGGCGATGAAGGCGCGCTATGGCGCGGGCGTCTATACCGAGTGGGGCTTCCTCGACAGCTTCAACCCGACCCTGACAGTGCGCGAAGGGCCGCTGCAGCACGGCAGGATCGTGGACGGCGTGGGCTGGGTCGACGGCGACTATCTGGGCATCGACCAGGGGCCGATTGTCATCATGACCGAGAACCATAGGTCCGAGTTCGTCTGGCGCTACATGCGCGGCGAGCCCAATATCCGCCGCGCGCTCGACATGGCGGGGTTCACCGGCGGCTGGATGAACGGATGAGTTTGACGGCGCCCAGGCCCCATCTTGATCGACGTGGCGCGCTGGCCCTGATGGCGGGAGGGGCGGCTGCGGCCTGCACCCCGCGCCATGACGGCGAGACCGTGCTGCGCTTCTGGGCGATGGGCAATGAGGGCGGGACGGTGGGCCAGTTGATGCCCGAGTTCGAGCGCCGCAATCCGGGCGTCCGCGTCTCGGTCCAGCCCCTGCCGTGGACGGCCGCGCATGAAAAGCTGCTGACCGCCTACGCCGGGGCCTCGCTGCCGGACGTCAGCCAGATCGGCAATACCTGGGTGGCGGAACTGACCGCCATCGGCGCCCTGTCGCCGACCCCGGCCGAGGCCGCGAACCTGCTGACCGACCAGTTTCCGGCGGTGCTGGAGACCAACGAAATCGCCGGCCGCGCCATGACCACGCCCTGGTATGTCGACACGCGGCTTCTGTTCTATCGCAAGGATCTGTTGGCGCGGGCCGGCTTTAGGGCGCCGCCCGAGGACTGGGCGGAATGGAAGCGGGCCATGCATGCGATCAAGCGCGTGGCGGGCGGCGATAACTTCGCCATCTTGCTGCCGCTGAACGAGTTCGAGCAGCTTCTGACCTTCGGGCTTCAGATCGACGAGCCGTTGCTGAGGGATCGGGATACGCGCGGAAACTTCTCCAACCCCGGCTTCGTCGCGGCCCTGGTTTTCTACAAGAGCCTGTTCGACGAGCAGTTGGCGCCGCTGGCCTCGTCGACGCAGATCTCCAACGTCTGGACCGAGTTCGCCAGGGGCTATTTCAGCTTCTACTTCTCGGGCCCGTGGAGCGTGGGCGATTTCCGCAGCAAGCTGCCCGCGTCGTTCCAGCCGAACTGGGCCACGGCGGGCGTGCCGGGACCGAATGGCCTGGGCGCCTCGGCGCCGGGCGGGTCCAGCCTGGCGGTATTCAAATCCTCCCCGCATCAGGAGGCGGCCTGGGCCCTGGTCCGCTATCTGTCGGAGCCGTCGGTGCAGGCCCAGTTCAACACCATCGTCGGCGATCTGCCCGCACGCCAGAGCGCCTGGGACATAGCGGGCGTGGAGCGCGACCCGATGTTGGCGCCGTTCCGGGGCCAACTGGCGCGCGCCAAGGCCGTGCCCAAGGTGCCGGAATGGGAGCGGATCGTCACAGAGATGCAGATCGTCGCCGAACGGATGGTGCGCGGCGAATACACGCCTGAGACCGCCGCCGCCGAAATCGACCGTCGCGCCGACCGCCTGCTGGAGAAGCGTCGCTGGATGATGGAACAGGACAGGGCCGTATGACCGTCGCCGATCCGACACTGGCCACAGTAAAGCCATCGCGCGGACGCGGCGCGCGTGAGCGGGCGGCCTGGGCTTTCGTCGCCCCGGCCATGCTCGCCATCGGCCTGTTCTTCGCCATTCCGGTGATCGCGGCCCTGCTGCTCAGCCTGACCGACTTCGACATCTACGCCCTGGCGAACCTGGACAATCTGCGTTTCGTCGGCCTGCAGAACTATGAGCGGCTGCTGACCAATCCCCTGTTCTGGGGGGCGATGAAGAACACCCTGACCTTCGCCGTCCTCGGCGTGCCCCTGTCCATCGCCGCGTCCCTGGCGGCGGCGGTGATCCTGAACGCGCGGGTCGTGAAGTGGCGGCCGATCTGGCGGGTGATGTTCTTCGCCCCCTATGTCACGACTCTGGTCGCGACGGCGGTGGTCTGGCGCTATCTGCTGCACACCCGCTACGGCGTCATCAACTGGGGGCTGGAGAGTCTCGGCCTGCCGGCCGTGGATTGGCTGGGCGACCCATCGACCTCCATTCCGGCGATCCTGATGTTCGTGGTCTGGAAGATCTTCGGATACAATATGCTGATCTTCCTAGCGGTGCTTCAGACCGTGCCGGACGATCTGTACGAGGCCGCGCGCATCGACGGCGCCGGCCCGTGGAAGCAGTTCCGCCATGTGACCCTGCCGGCCATCGCGCCGACCATGCTGCTGGTTTCGATCATCTCGGTCGCCAGCTTCTTCCAGCTGTTCGCCGAACCCTATGTGATGACGCAGGGCGGCCCGGCCCAGAGCACGGTGACGGTGCTCTACTTCATGTACGAGGAAGGCTTCAAATGGTGGAACCTGGGCTCCGCCAGCGCCGTCGCCTTCGTCCTGTTCCTGTGCATCCTGGCCATCACCCTGGTCCAGCTGGCGGTCGCCAAGCGGGTGGGGGCGTATCAGTGAAACTCCGCGCCATCCTGCTCAATCTGGCCGTCGGCCTCATCGCCATCATCGTCCTGTTCCCTTTGGTCTGGATGGTGTCGGTCAGCTTCATGGCGACGGGCGAGGCGGCCGTCTTTCCGCCGCCGCTGCTGCCCTCGCACTGGACGCTGGAGCACTATCGCGATCTGTTCCTGAACCAGGGGATGGGGCGGTATTTGTGGAACAGCTTCGCCCTGGCGACACTGGCGACCATCTTGGCGCTCGGCTTCACCGTCCCGGCCGGCTACGCCTTCGCCAAGCTGAAGTTCGCCGGTCGCGAGCGGCTATTCCAGTTCCTGGTCGCCGCCTTGGTGGTGCCCGCCCAGATCGGCACACTGCCGTTGTTCCTCATGCTGAAGGGGATGGGGCTGGTGAATACCTATGCCGGGGCCCTGGTGCCCTGGCTGGCCTCGATCTTCGGCCTGTTTCTGGTGCGTCAGTATGCGCTGAGCATTCCCGATGAGATGTTGGAGGCCGCCCGTATCGACGGGGCCCGCGAAGGGCAAATCTTCCGCCGCGTCGTCCTGCCGACCTTGCAGCCGATCATCGTGACCTTGGGCCTGTTCGTCTTCCTGGGCAGTTGGAACGACTTCCTGTGGCCGCTGATCATCCTGACGGACCAGTCGAACTACACCCTGCCGGTCGCCTTGGCGGCCCTGTCGCGCGAGCATGTGCAGGACATCGAACTGATGATGGCCGGCGCCGTCGTCACGGTCGCGCCCGTGCTGATCCTCTTCCTCGCCCTGCAACGCTACTACATCCGCGGCATGCTCGCGGGCAGCGTGAAGGGCTGACCAGAACTGCGAGTTTCGATGCGTAATCTCCTGCTGGCCGCCGCCTCGGTCCTGACCCTTGCTCTGGCCGCGCCCGCCGTCGCCCAGGAAACGCGCGTCCTCGACAGCATGGATGATGCGACGCGGTGGGAGGCCAGCGCCTCGACCGACGTTCACGCCGCCGTCTCCGCCGTCGCCGGCCATGACGGGCGGGCGGTGCGGCTCGATTACGATTTCGACGGCAAGGCTGGCTACGCGGTGCTCAGCCGGCCGCTGCCGTTCGACCTGCCCGACAACTACGAGATCAGCTTCTGGGTGCGCGGCGCCGGGCCGACCAATACCTTCGAGGTCAAGCTGACCGACGCCTCGGCCGACAATGTCTGGTGGAAGCAGACGGCGCGCTACGACTTTCCCGACGGCTGGACCCGGTTCGTCATCAAACGCCGTCAGGTCTCCAAAGCTTGGGGACCAAGCCCTGAAACCATCCTGCGTCGCGCCGAGCGGGTCGAGTTCGTCGTGGTCGCGGCCGAGGGCGGCAAGGGATCGGTCGAGATCGATCAACTGACACTGCGCGCCCTTCCGGTCGATCCGCCTGTCCCGCCTCAACCGGTCGCCAGCGATGGGCAGACGAACTCGACCGCCGCCAACGCCGTCGATCTCGACCCGAAAACCGCCTGGACCCCGCCGGTGGGCGGGGCGTCGGCCCTGACATTGGACCTGGGCTACGAGCGCGAGTTCGGCGGCCTGACCCTGCGCTGGGGCGAGCGGGGCGCGGCGAGCGACTATCGCGTTTCGGCCTCGATCGACGGGCGCGACTGGCGCGAACTGGCGACGGTCACGAGCGGCAACGGCGGCGTCGACTGGCTGAGGACGCCCGAGGCGACGGCGCGCTGGCTGAGACTTGAGCCGCTGACAACCATTCCTGCCTCCGATGTGGTCGGCTCGTCCGGCGCGGGCCAGCGGCTGGGCGCGGCTCAGGCCACGACCTATGCGCTGAACGAGATCGAGGTCGAACCGCTGACGTTCGGCGCAGACCCCACCGTGTTTCTGGAAGCCGTCGCCAAGGAAAGTCGGCGCGGCCTTTACCCGCGCGGCTTCTCCGGCGAGCAGTCCTATTGGACCCTGGTCGGTGTCGATGGGGGCGGGGAGAGCGGCCTGATCGGCGAGGACGGCGCCATCGAGCTGCGCCGCGCCGGACCCAGTATCGAGCCTTTCGTGGTCGACAACGGGCGGCTGATCACCTGGGCCGACGTCAGTATCGAACAGGGGCTGAAGGACGGCGATCTGCCGATCCCGTCGGTGACCTGGACCGCCGACGACTGGACGCTGAAGATCACCAGCTTCGCCGACGGACCGGCCGATCAGGCGCAGCTCTGGGGCCGTTACGACCTGACCAACACTTCCAGCCGGCCGCGCACTCTGACCCTGGCCCTGGCCGCGCGCCCGATGCAGGTGAATGCGCCGCGTCAGTTCCTGGCCATTCCAGGCGGCGTCAGCCCGGTGGAGACGATCGGCTGGGACGGCGCCGAACTGAAGCTAAACGACACGGTGCGGGTTCAGCCGCTGGCGGCACCGGATCAGGTCGCGCTGGCGACCTTCGACGCCGGCAGCGATCCGCAGTCCCTGATCCTGCCATCCGCGGGGCGACCTGCGGGCGAGGTCATGGCGACGACCGACGCCACGGGTCTGGCCGCCGGCGCCTTGACCTATGAGCTGACGCTGCAACCCGGCGAGACGCGCACGGTCGGATGGGTGTCGCAGCTATCAGGCGACGCCTTGGCGCCCGAGCCCGTGGGGCAGGCGGCGGCGGCTGTGCTGGGTGCGGTCGAGGCCCGCTTGGCGGCCGAATGGCGCGCGAAACTGGATCGGGTGGACCTCACCCTGCCGCCCGCCGCCCAGCGGATCGAGGACGCGCTGAAATCGTCTCTGGCCCATATGCTGATGTCGCGTCAGGGGCCGATCCTCCAACCTGGAACCCGCAGCTACAACCGCTCCTGGATCCGCGACGGGGCGATGATGGCCGAGGGGCTGAACCGGCTGGGCATGGCCGAGCATTCCGCCGACTATCTGCGCTGGTACGCCCCCTATGTGTTCGAGAACGGCAAGGTCCCGTGCTGCGTCGATGCGCGCGGCGCCGATCCGGTGCCCGAGAACGACAGCCACGGCGAGTTCGTCTTCCTGGCCGCCGAAACCTATCGCTACACCAAGGACGACGCCCTGTTGCGCCAGGTCTGGCCGCAGGTACAAAAGGCGATCGCCTATATGGACGAGCTGCGCGCCTCGACCCGGACGGCGGCCTTCCAGGCGCCGGACCAGCGTCACCTGTACGGCCTGCTGCCGCCGACGATCAGTCACGAGGGCTATTCGGACAAGGCGGCCTATTCCTACTGGGACGACTTCTGGGGCCTGCTGGGCTACAAGGACGCGGTCTACATCGCCGAGACCCTGGGCGATGTAGAGGCTGCGGCCCGCTACGCGGCAGCGCGGGATCAGTTCGCCGCCGACATCCGGGCGTCGATCACGGTGACGGCGGCCCATCACGGCATCGACTGGATCGCCGGCGCTGCGGACCGGGGCGATTTCGACGCCACCTCGACCACCATCGCCCTGTCGCCAGCGGGCGAGCAGGATCATCTGCCGCCCGAGCTTCTGGCGCGAACCTTCGATCGCTACTGGGAAAACTTCCAGAACCGTCTGACCAACCGCACGGCGTGGAAGGACTACACCCCCTACGAATGGCGGCTGGTCGGCGCCTATGTGCGGCTGGGTCAGAAGGACCGGGCGCTGGATGTGCTGGACTTCCTGATGGCCGACCGTCGGCCCGAGGCCTGGAACGGCTGGGCCGAGGTCGTGGGCCGCGAAAAGCGCGAGCCGCGCTTCATCGGCGACATGCCGCACGCCTGGATCAGCTCGGACTATATCCGTTCGGCGCTGGATCTGTTCGCCTATGAGCGGGACCGCGATCATGCGCTAGTTCTGGCGGCGGGCGTGCCGGAAGCGTGGCTGGACACCGCCGATGGGGTCGGCGTGCGGGACCTGCGCACCGCCTATGGGCCGCTGACCTACGCCTATCGCAAGGAGCGACAGGGCTATGTGCTGACCTTGCGCGGGGAAGCGACGCCGCCGGGCGGGTTCGTGCTGCAATGGCCGGCGGGGCAGGGGCGGCCGGAACGGGTGCGCATCGACGGGCGCGCAGCGACGTGGGCGGGCGACGAGTTGGCGATCCCGCCCGGCGCGCGGCGGGTCGTCCTGAATTGATCCTTCTCCCCTTGAGGGAGAAGGTGGGGCCGGAGGCCTCGGATGAAAGGTATCTATATGCTTCGAAACGGTAAGGGCGAGGCGGGGGAAGCAGCCCGCTCATCCGTCTCGCTTCGCGAGCCACCTTCTCCCCCGAGGGGAGAAGGACTTAGAGGCGCGCAAACGCTTTCCCGTCCGCGCCGAACAGGTGGGCCTGTTTTGCGGGCACGTGCAGCGTGAGGCGCTCGCCCGCCTTGGCGCGGAGTTCACCCGCCAGCTGAACCGTCAGCGTGTCTTCGGACGCTGGATGCTTCAGGTGCGCCATGGTCGTCGCACCCAGGGTTTCCACGAACATGACCTCGGCGGTCAGCGCATCGCCGTCGCCGGTCGTGGTCAGATACTCGGGACGGACGCCCAGGGTGACGGCATCGCCCGGCTTGGCCGAGGCGGCGTCAACCGACACCCTGATCGTCTCGCCTGCGGACGTCTTCACCTTAGCTCCAGCAGCCGAGGCTTCCACGATCTCAGCGGCCAGCAGGTTCATCTTGGGGCTGCCTATGAAGCCGGCGACGAACAGATTAGCAGGGTTTTCGTACAGGTCCATGGGCGCGCCGACCTGCTCGATCCGGCCGGCGTTCAGCACCACGATCCGGTCGGCCAGGGTCATGGCCTCGACTTGGTCGTGGGTGACGTAGATCATCGTGGTCTTCAGCTCGGCGTGCAGCCGCGCGAACTCATAGCGCATCCTCACGCGCAGGGCCGCGTCCAAGTTGGACAGGGGCTCGTCGAAGAGGAAGACCTCGGGCTCGCGCACGATGGCGCGGCCGATGGCGACGCGCTGGCGCTGGCCGCCCGACATGGCCTTGGGCTTGCGATCCAGATAGTCGGTGATGCTGAGCGCCTCGGCGGCGGCGCGGACGCGTCGGTCGATCTCGCCCTTATCCGTCTTGGCCAGCTTCAGTCCGAAAGCCATGTTCTCATAGGCCGTCATATGCGGATAGAGCGCATAGGACTGGAACACCATGGCGATGCCGCGATCCGACGGCGAAAGGTCGTTGACCACCCGGTCCCCGATCAGAACCTGGCCCGTCGTCGCCTCTTCCAGGCCGGCGATGGTGCGCAGCAGGGTGGACTTGCCGCAGCCCGAGGGACCGACGAAGACGACAAATTCGCCGTCGGCGATCTCCAGATCGACGCCCTTCAGAACCTCAACGGCGCCGAACGCCTTCTTCACGTCGACCAGACGGACGTTCGCCATGCTTCCTGCTTCTTTGAACCGTTTCTGTTTTGCCCCACCGTAACCGGTTACATCGCAGGATCAATGGCGCGAGACGTCTCAGTCGCGGTCAGGGGCTCCCAGCGGGAAATAGTCGCGATAGGGTCGGGCTTCGTCCACGCAGCGGGCGAAGGACGGACGGGCCAGCAGCCGGGCGCGATAGGCCTTGAGCGTCTCGAACCGTTCCGGGATCGGGTGTGTCCAGTCGGCGTAGAAGAGGGCGGGCGCGGCGGCGCAATCGGCCAGGCTGAACCCATGATCGGTCGCCCATTCACGTCCAGTCAGACGCTGATCCAGCCAGGCGTAGGTCGTTTCCAGCATCCTGCGGGCCTCGGCGTCGCCCAGCGAGTCGCGGTCGGCCTCAGCTCGCATGGAGTTGAAGACGATCCGGCCTTGGGGCGTCGAGACGTAGTTGTCGAACACCCGATCCATCATCCGCACCTCGACGGCGGCTGCGGCGTCGTCGGGGATCAGGCGAACTGGACCGGGATAATGCGCCTGTAAATGTTCGATGATGGAAGCGGATTCAAGCACCGTCGTCTCGCCGTCCTGCAAGACCGGGAAACGCTTGAGCGGCCATAGGGCACGCAGTTCCGCATTGGCCGACGGATCTTCCAGCGTGCGGTATTCGAAGGCGATGTCGTTCTCGTAGAAGGCGATCAGCGCCTTCTGGCAGAAGGAGGAGAAAGGGTGGGCGTAGAGTTTCATCGCGTCCTCCAGACCAGTCGTCCTATGCGACTTTCACCCGGCATAATTAGGAGTCAATTTGCAAATCTGCAAAATTACGCTTTCGCAAGATGGAGGCGCTGGATAGAAGCCCGCCACAGATCGCGGGGACCATGACATGACGCAGCGCAAAATCCTGATGGCGACGGCTTCGTTGGCCTGGCTGGCGACGGCTGCGGCCGCCCAAGCCCAGGAGGCGTCGCGCGTGGACGATGTGGTGGTCACCGGCTCCCGGATCGCGGGCGGCGAGCGGATCGCTCCGGTAGAGACTGTGGCCCGCGAAACAATCGCCGCCGCCGGCATCGCAGATGCCTCTCAGCTGGTCCGGCTGGTCACGGCCAACTCAGGCTCGGAGGCCCAAGTCGATCAGCTGAACCAGCCGCAGAGTTCGGGCACGGCCCAGTTCAACCTGCGCAATCTCGGCCTCGGCTCGACCTTGGTCCTGGTGGACGGACAGCGCTGGACCAACAGCGCCGTGGTGGCGACGGACGGCTCGGGCTTCGTCGATATCAACTCGCTGGTTCCGATGATCGCGCTTCAGCGGGTCGAAGTGGTCAAGGACGGCGCCTCGGCGGTCTATGGCTCGGACGCGGTGGCGGGCGTGGTCAACTTCATCACCCGGCGGGGCGTGGAGCGCCCAGAGGTCAGCGCCAAATACGCCGTCGCCGACGGCTCGGAGGAGAGCGTGATCGAGGCCATTGGCGAGGTTCGCCTGCTGGGCGGCGAGCTGACGCTGGCGGCCTCGCATTTCCACCGTTCGGCCTTGGGCTCGGACGAGCGGGACTTCACCCAGGCCGAACGCTATGGCCGCGCCGCCTGGACGGCCGTCACCAGCTATGGCCAGCCGGGTTCCTATTTCCGACCCAGCCGCAATGGGTTTTCGCCCGATCCGGCGTGCGGCAATCCGGCGTTCCGCAGCGCCTATCGAAACTCGCCCACGGACGCCTTCTGCCGGCTCGACTATTCGGACTTCTTCGACCTGGTTCCTGAGGAGACGCGCACGCAGCTGTTCGCGGACTACCGGCGGCCTGTGGGCGACATGACCCTGTCGCTGCAAGGGGCTTGGTCGGCGACAAACACCATCGCGCGCCAGTCGCCGTCGCTGCCGATCCTGGCGCGGTCCCTGACGGTGCCGGCGACCCATCCTGACAATCCGTTCGGCGAGGCGGTCCTGTTTCGGGGGCGGCTGCTGGGGGCGGAGGCCGGCGCGTCGCAGGCCGAGTTCGTCTATCGCACCTGGCGGCTGGCGGCCGGGCTGGATGGGCGCTTCGGCAATGGCTGGACCTGGAACCTGTCGGCGACCAGCAGCCGTCAGCATGTCGCCTATGACAAGCCCGACACCATCGGGAGCGCCTTGCAGAATGCGCTGAACGGCCTGGGTGGAGCGGGCTGCAATCCGGCGACGGGGACGCCCGGCGTCGGGGGTTGCCAGTATTTCAACCCGTTTGGCAGCGCCTATCTGGGAACCGGGACGGCGAACAGCGCCGCCCTGATCGACAGCCTGATCGGCTCGACCGGCCTGCGGGGCGCGGCGACCCTGACGACCGCGGACGTCTCGACCAGCGGGGAGGCCCTGGCCTGGGCTGGCGGGTCGGTCGATGTCGCCGTCGGCGCCCAGTATCGCCGCAGCGGCTTCCGTCACGACTGGAGCGATCTGGTGAACCGGGGCGACCTGCTGACGGCGGGCGTGTCGCCGGATTTCGAGGGCGATCAGGAAGCCTTGGCCGCCTTTGCCGAAGCCCGCCTCCATCTGGGCGACCGGATCGAGGCGCAGCTGGCCGGGCGCTATGAATCCTATGACGGAAACGAGGGCCGGTTCAGCCCCAAGGCCGCGATCCGGTGGGACGTCAACGACGCCCTGGCCCTGCGTGCGTCGTGGGGGCAGGGGTTTCGGGCGCCGTCGGTCTATGCCCAGTCTGGGGCGCAGGCATCGCAGCCGTCGGTGTTCGACCGGGGGGCGTTCGTCTTCGTCAACACCCTGACCTCGGGCCGGGCCGACCTGAAGCCCGAGAAGTCCGAGAGCCTGAACCTGGGCGCAGTCTGGACGCCGATCGAAGGGCTGGAACTGGGCGTGGACGCCTGGCGGTTCGACTATGCCGATCAGGTGGTCAAGGAGTCGGCGCAAGGCATCATCAATCAGGCGGCGGCCGTTACGGCGGCGGGGCGGACCGGCACGGAGGCGCAGAGCCGCATCACCCGCTCGGCCAGCGGCGCCCTGACCTTCGTCCAGCTTTATTTCATCAACGCCTCGTCCATCGAGACCCAAGGGATCGACCTGTCGGCCCGCTATCGGCGCGGCCTGTGGGGAGGGCAGGCGACGGCCTCGGCGACCTGGACCTATGTGGACGCTTATGACATCCGGCTGGACGCGTCGGCCGCCAAGGTGTCGGGCGTCGGTTCGACCAACCTGAACAACATCGGCCGGTCCCTGCCGCGCAATCGCGGGGAGTTCGCCCTGGGCTGGAGCGGCGGGGCGAATGCGATTATAGCCCTGGTCCACTATACCGACGGATACGCCAACGACCGCAGCGGCATCACCGACCCCAGCATCGCCAGCCAGACGACGGTCGACCTGCTCTACAGCCGCACGATCGGCGCCGACCTGGATCTGTCGGTAGGAGTGGTCAATGTGGCCGATAAGGCCCCGCCGCTGGCGCAGTTCGCCCTGGGCTATGACCCGGTCGTGGCCGATCCGCGCGGACGGGTGGTCAGCATCGGCCTGAGCAAGCGGTTCTGATCGGCGGTTGCGCGGTCAACCGGGCGGTGTATGCATCCCCTGGGGGAGAATCCGATGACCGACGGCGAGACGACGCGCAAGCAGGCGTTCAAGGACCTGTCCGAGGACGCGCTGGGCTTTGGCGGCGCAGAGGTGCGGACCGCGCGCGACCTGCTGGTGCGGCCCCGGTTGGTGCTGCAGGCCTGGATGATCGAGGGGCCGACGGGGGGCGGGCGTTACGCCAAGCCGTTGAAGCTGTATCTGGCGCTGAACGCGATCCTGATGCTGATCGTGTTTTTGCGCGGGGGCCTGAGCCTTTATCTGGACGGCATGCCGGCCGAGGTGCTGAACCCCCTGCTTCAGGAGGCAGGCAAGTCGCGCGACGCCTTCATGTCGGACGCCGACGGTTGGATGTCGCTGGTGGCTGTGCCGATCATGGCGCCGCTCTACGCCCTGGCGGCCATGCCGCTGTTTCGCCTGTGGGACGCCGAGGACCTGGGCCTGAGATGCGGGTTTCGCGCGGCCTTCGCCTATCTGAACGCCTGGACCGTCCCGTTGCTCCCGCTGGCCTGGTTCATGTTCAGCCCCGGCCCGCTGGCCGCGGCGTGCAGCCTGTTGATGCTGGTGCTGGGCATCGTGGCCTTCATGCGGATGGGGCGGGGACGGTGGTATCGGGGCGTGGTTCCTGGCCTGGCCAAGGGCTTGATCGTGATGACGGCTATCGGTCTGTCCAGCGTCGTTGCGACCTTTATCGTGATGGTCATCGGCGTCTTCGCCGGGTTCGCGGCCTAGACGGCCGCCTGACAAAAACACCGTCTAATTCGTCTAATTCGTCTAAAATCAGCGACAGAGCGAAAATTGCACGGCGCCGAAAAAGGGCGTGCAAAATGCAAGGTGGTGCAACTCCTGAGCGCTGCTGTTTTCAAAGACCCGTCGACATCATAGTCCCATTCGGGGACACGTAAGGTCGATTGACGAAGGCCGTCTCTAAGCGCCCGACACTAAAGGGGATTTGTCGGCGAACAATGACGGCAAGGCTGCGCCTTTGTGCGTGGATCGGTCGTCGGCCCACTTCTGTCCCGAAACCTCATTTTCGGTAGTTGCTTTGTCGACAGGGGCGCGAGCGAGGGCGACAGTGTTCGTCGAAGCCTCAAACGGTCCACCAATGTCTCTGCGCTTACAGGCCGCTCAGGTCGCTTGGCTGAATACGAAGCTGACCCTCGATTTCATCGCCGCATCCCGCACCTGGATCAACGAGGACCTGATATCCGCGCTGCTGACGGCGGGCGTCGTGGATGCAAACGTCAGAGGCGCCGACGACGAAGGTGCGGCACGCGACTCTTCCATTGGAGCCGGCATTTTGCCGAACGCCCTGCGGCGGCCTGTGAATGCAATCAGCATCGCCATGTCCCTGGGCGTGCCGCGCGAGAGCGCACGCACCAAACTGGCGGGATTGGTGGAGCGGGGCGTGCTGGTGCGGACCGACGGCGGCTTCGTCTTGCGCGCCGAGGTGTCGCAGTCGAAACCGTTCAAGTCCGCGATGGAAGCCTTCCTTCTGGCCACGGTGGAATTCGTCGATGGGCTGGCGATGCTGAATGCATGCGGCGCCCGCGACGGCGACCGGGTCGTCACGCCAGCCTGGCCAGTCGCAGGCTTGGCGACGCGGCTGATGACGGCGCACGTCCTGAAAGGCATCCAGCACGCCCGATCGCTGAAGCCCGAAATCAGCCTGACGACGCACTACGTCCTGCTTTGGCTGTCGCATCTCACTGGAAGCGCCTTGAGGGTTGTTCAGGAGCCGGACGCCGGCCGTCTTGGCCCCCTGAACCCGCCGTTCGGGCCGGTGAGCGTGATCGAAGTCGCCAAGGCCGCCAGAATGGACGACGAAACGGTTCGCAGGCACCTGGGTCAGCTTGAAAACGCAGGCTTGGTCATCCGGGTCGCCGGCAAGAGAGACATCAATCTGCCGGATCAGACTCTGGTCGCGAACTGGCTCGATTTCCAAAGCCGGACCATCCTCGGCACGCAGCAGCTGGTGCGCAAACTCTATGTCGCGGGCGTGATCGTCGATCGCCCGAGCGACACCATTCGATTGTTCTGAACGACGATGATGAGGTTCGCATCACAGATTGATGCTGGGGCTGCATTCGTCGGTTGCTCGTCGAATGCCGTCGTCAACAGGGGCCGCGCCGATGCCAGCCCTTATTGATGCGTTCGACTGGGCGACGACGCCCCTGGGGCCAAAGCGCGATTGGTCGCCCGCGCTGAGCATTACCTATGACATGATGATGGGAATGGGTTTCGCGGCCAGCGTCATGTGGGGCCCGGAGCGCACCTTGCTCTACAACGGCGCCTATATTCCGCTGCTCGGACAAAAGCACCCGAGCGCCCTGGGCCGTCCGCTGGATCAGGTCTGGCATGAGGTGTGGGACGATTTGCGCCCTCTGACGGAGCGCGCGCTGGCAGGCGAAACCGTTTTTCTGGAAGACCTGCCGCTGACGATGGTTCGAAACGGCTATTCGGAAGACACCTGCTGGGTGCTGTCCTACAGTCCCGTGCGGGACGGCGACGCGATCGTCGGCATTCTCAATATCGCCATCGAAACGACCGAGCGGGTGCGGGGCGAGCAACACCGGCAGATGCTGGTCGACGAATGCGGCCACCGGGTGAAGAATACGCTCGCGCTGGTTCAAGCGGTCGCCCGCAGCACCTTGTCGGGCGTCGATCGGGATGTGCTGGAGCGTTTCGACGAGCGACTGAACGCCATCGCCAAGACCCAGCAGACGCTGGATGAAAAGGCGTGGAATGGCGGCGACCTCGGTGAGATTGTTCGCGACGCGGTCGGTAATCTGGTGCGCAGGCCGGTTTCCATCTCGGGGCCGTCGGTGCACCTGTCGCCGCGTGTGGCGCAGACGGTCGCCTTGATCATCCACGAGCTGACGACGAACGCGTTCAAGCATGGTGCGCTGGCCAAGCCTGGCGGCCGCGTCTCGGTCGATTGGCGGCTGGATGAGGGGCAACTCGTCCTGACGTGGATCGAAGGCGGGGGCGCGCCGGCCCATCCGCCGCTCAAGACCGGCTTTGGTGTCAAACTGCTCGCGAGAGGCCTGCTGGGGTGCGGCGGCGCGGATCTTCGTTACGGCGTAGAGGGGTTCTCGGCGACGTTCACAGCGCCGGTGTCGCGTCTGACCGACAGTTGACGATGCTCGGCGAGGGGGCGAAAGCGGCTTGATCCGCTTGAACCACGACCTTCGAGAGACCCATGACCTACACCCTCTACGGCATTCCCAACTGCGACACGGTGAAGAAGGCCCGGGTCTGGCTGGAGCAGCAGGGGGTCGATTACGTCTTCCACGATTACAAGAAGGCCGGAGTGGATGCGGGGCGGCTGGGCCAGTGGATCGACGAGCATGGTTGGGAGACGGTGCTGAACCGGGCCGGGACGACGTTCAAAAAGCTGCCGGATGCCGACAAGACGGACATCGACAAGGCGAAAGCGATCGCGCTGATGACGGCCCAACCGTCGATGATCAAACGGCCGGTGCTGGATCTGGGGAATCGGCGGCTGGTGGGGTTCAAGCCCGAGACCTACGCCTCAGCGCTTACCTGAGCCGGACGGTCGCGACGACGCCGAAGTGGTCGGACGGATATTCGCCGTTGGTCGGCGTATCGCCGAAGCGGCGGGCCTCGCCGGGCGTGAAGGCGGCCTGTTCGACGAAGATGTGGTCGATGACGCGCTCGGGGTGACCCTTGGCCGGGTTCAGGGTGGTCGTGACCGCGCCGCGGGGCAGGGCGCTGAAGAAGCGGGGGCCGGTCAGTGTCGCCAGGCCGGAATCCTCCTGCGTCGCATTGAAATCGCCCATGACGATCAGGGGCGTGCCGTCCTGCGGCAGCCAGCCGAGCAGGGATGCGATCTGGCGGGCGCGGACCGGGCCGGCGTCCTGTTGCCACGCCAGATGGGTGACGACGACATCGACCGGGCGACCTTGGACCGCGACGCGAAGGCGAAGCGCGGTGCGGAAATCGTCGAGCGGCTCAAGCTTGGTCGAGGCCTCGGCCAGAACCGGCAGGCGGGTCAGCAGGGCGTTGCCGTAGCGGCGTGGGGCGCCCTCGGCGTCGGTCGAGACGAAGGCGACATGATAGCCGCCCAGCTCGCGCGCCAGCATCCGGGCCTGGTTCTCCAGCCCGACATTGGCGTCCTCCAGCACCTCCTGGAGGGCGATGACGTCGGCGTCCTGGGCCTTCAGCGCAGCGATCAGCAGCGGACGGCGGGCGGCCCAGTCGCCCATGTTGTGCCAGATGTTGAAGGTGACGAGCTTCAGCTCGGTGGGCGTCTTAGACTTTGGGGCCGTGGCGCAGCCTGCCAGCGGCGCGAGAGCGGCGGCGGCCAGCAGGGTGCGACGGTGGATCATCTCGGCCTCAGCCCTCGACGTCCGTGGAGGGGCGGTCGTGGCCGTCTGCGCTTTCGGTGACCCATTCGCCGGCGGCGGTCTCGTATTCGATCGCTGCGGTCTGGTCCGGCACACGCTGCTCGCGCGCGACGCGCACGGCGGCGGCCTTGGCGTCGTCGTGGCTTGCGAAGGTTTCGGAATAGGTGTCGCCGGACTTGTAGGCCCAGCCGCCGTCATGCTCGACGATGCGATAGGTGACATGGGCCATGGGACGCGCTCCTGAGATTGATGAAACCGGACCCTAGACCGAACCGGCGGCGGCCGAAACGGCGACCTTACGAAGATTTCACGCAACGACGCGCATCCGTTGAGGCGTCGGCCAGCCTCTTGTGATCAGAAGGCCGCCGCATCAGGCTGCTGCAACGGTTCAAGGGATACTCGACATGGAAGACTTCATTCCGATCTTCGCCATCTTCGCCGTCTTCGGCACGATTACGGCCATCGTCTTCGGCCCCACCTTCCTGAAGTACCGTGAAAAGCGCGACATGCAGGAGACCGTGCGTCTCGCCGTCGACAAAGGTCAGGAACTGCCGCCCGAACTGCTCGATGTGATGACCAAGGATGTGCAGAAGGGGCTGCCGTCGCGTAGCAAGGACATTCGCAAGGGCGTGCTCAGCCTGGCGAGCGGTATCGGCATCGCCGGGTTCGGCATCGTCGTTCAGGGCACGACGCACGTCTGGGGCGGCAATGGCCAGGGCGCGTTGCTGGGCATCGCATGTATTCCCGCAGCCATCGGCGTCGCCTTCATCATCCTGGGCTTCTTCAACCCGAACAAAGACTGACGTCCGCCGGAAGGGGGAAACGTCATGGTCAAATCATTGAGAGACTTCCACGATGTGGAGCTGGCCGCCCAGGCGGCGGCCGGCGGTCGGCGGGAGTATGGCGAGCTGGTGCGTCGGCACGGGTCGGCGGTGCGGGGGCTGCTGCGCCGAATGGGGGCGACGCCGTCCCTGTCCGACGACGTGGCGCAGGACGCCTTTCTGCAAGGGTTCCAGCGGTGCGCGGAGTTTCGCGGGCAGGGGACGTTTGCGGGCTGGATCAAGAAGATCGCCGCGCGGCTCTATCTGAAGCGGGTGGCCAAGGAGGCGCGCTACGTCGCCGAGATCGAGGCCGACCAGGCGGATGTGGTCGTCGATCGCGGCGGTCTGATGGACCTGGACGAGGCGTTGAAGACGCTCAGCGAGACCGAGCGTGTCTGCGTCTCCCTGTGCCATGGCGCAGGGATGTCGCATCCGGAAATCGCGGCAGCCATGAATTTGCCGCTTGGCACGGTGAAATCACATGTCAAACGTGGTCTGGATAAACTCCGTGCGCGGCTTCAACCGGCGCACGGCTCAGGCGGGAGGTCGGTCCATGTCGGCTGACGAATTCGATCCGATGATCGAAAGGCTGTTCGCCCAGGCGCCGAGTCTGCCGGACGAGGCCCTGTTCCTGGCGACGGTCCAGGCACGCATGGAGACGCGGTCGCGCTGGCGCGCCCTGACCCTGACGGCGGCAGGACTGATCGGCGGCGTGCTGGCGGTGCGCGAGGGGGTGAACATCAACTTCACCGCCAACGGGGATACGACCCTGGCGCAAGGTCTCAGGGCGGCGGCCGCCACGGCGCAGGGCGCGGCGCAATCAGGCCTGGACGGATTAGGCCTCCAAGGTCTCGGCGTTGGGTCTCTGGATGTGATGAACGGCTCGGGCATGATGGCCTTTTGGATTGTCGCCGGCGCCCTGGTCGCGCTGATGGCGGCGGGCGTGGCGAAGCTGTCGCAGGACGTATGAGCGCGGCTGCAAGGGTGACACCGGCGGGGCAGGGGCCTATCTGACCCCTTCACGTCAGGAGGCCCGGCGATGTCCGTCCACACCCAAGAGAGCGTCAAACGCATCACCGTACCCGATATCGCGGGGCGCAAGGGCGGCGAGCCCATCGTCTGCCTGACGGCCTATGACGCGCCGATGGCGGCCCTGCTGGATCCGCACTGCGATGTGCTGCTGGTCGGCGACAGCTTGGGGATGGCGGTTCACGGCCTGCCCAATACCGTGGGCGTGACGCTGGAGATGATGATCCTGCACGGGCAGGCCGTCATGCGGGGGGCCAAACGGGCGATGGTGGTCGTGGACATGCCGTTCGGCTCCTACGAAGGCGGCAAGGAGGTCGCCTACGCCAACTGCGTGCGGGTGATGAAGGAGACGGGCGCGCAGGCGGTGAAGCTGGAAACCAGCATCGAAATGGCCGAGATCGTCGCCTTTCTAGTCAAGCGCGGCATTCCGGTCATGGGCCATGTCGGCCTGCGACCCCAGGCGATCCTGGCCGAGGGCGGGTTCAAGGCCAAGGGCCGGACCGAGAGCGAGCGCGATCGGGTGCTGGCCGAGGCCAAGGCCGTCGCCGAGGCCGGCGCCTTCTGCATCGTCATTGAGGGCGTCGCCGAATCGCTGGCGCGCGAGATCACCGAGACGATCGACGCGCCCACCATCGGCATCGGCGCCTCGGCCGCCTGCGACGGCCAGGTGCTGGTGGTCAACGACATGCTCGGCCTGTTCGACTGGACCCCGAAGTTCGTGCGCAAATACGCAGATCTGTGCACCGAGATCGACCGGGCGGCCGCCGCTTTCGCCAGCGATGTGAAAACCCGCCGTTTTCCTGCCGAAGTAGAGACCTACTTCTCGAAAAAGCCGGCTTCGCAGTAACGGACGACGTTGCGGGCGGGGAGCCGACCTTCTAGGGTCCGCGCCGGTTTGCATTTCGCGATTTTGGGGCGACGTTTCAGTGGTTGATGTCTTCGAGCAGGTTGAGGAGGAGCTTCGCTCCGACAAGTTGAAGCGCCTGGCCAAGACCTGGCTGCCCGTTTTCGGCGTGGTGCTGGTCGTCGCCCTGATCGGCGCCCTGGGCTGGTGGGGCTGGGACAGCCTGAACTCCAACAAGGCCGCCAAGGCCGCCGAAGCCTATGATCGCGGCATGGAGGCCCTGCGCGCCGACAAGCCGATGGACGCCCGCGCCGCCTTCGAGGAAGCGATCAAGGAAGGCAATGGCGCCTATAAGGTCCTGGCCCTGCAGCAGCAGGCCGGCCTGGCCGTCAGCGCCAACAAGTTCCAGGACGCGGTTCGCCTGTTCGACGAGGCCGCCAAGGCGTCCAGCGATCCGATCCTGTCGGACCCGCCCGCTTTGAAGGCCGCCTTCCTGATCATGGACACCGCGCCGCTGGCCGAGATCGAAAAGCGCCTGACGCCGCTGGCCGAAGACAAGCGCCCCCTGCACGCCTTCGCCCAGGAAGCCCTGGCCCTGGCGCGCCTGCAACACGGCAAGACCAAGGAAGCGCGTGAGGCCTTCGTGCTGCTGCAACTGGGTCAGGACGTGCCGGACTCGATCCGTCAGCGCGCCCAGATCGCAGTAGAGTCCATCGACGCTGGCACCGCAGCCGCCATCAAGCCCATCATCGACGCCGCCGCCAAGGCGACGCCGCCGGCCGCCGGCGCTGCGAACGCGATGACGCCCTCGGCCGCCCAGGCTGCTCCGGCTCAGGCTGCTCCGGCCCAAGCTGCTCCCGCCGCCGCGCCGGCCGCCCAATAGTGACGACCCCTTACAGGACGCCCCCGATGAACCGAGTTCTGAAAGTCGCGCTGATCTGCGGCGTCGCCGCAACGATGGCGTCCTGCGGCACCGTTCGCCGCAACCTGCCGTTCGGTCTGGGCGGCGGCAAGGAAGACGCCGGCGCGACCGCCTCGGCCGGGCAGCGCATCTCGGTGCTGGAGTTCGAACAGAGCCTGTCGCCGTCGGCCGCCCTGTCGGGTCGCGACTTCTTCTTGCCGGGTCCGCAGGCCGTGACGGCCTGGACGCAGCCGGGCGGCACGTCCGAGAACCTGGTCGAGCACGTCATTGCGGCGCCGAACTTCCAGATCGCGTGGAAGCGGGGCGTCGGCTCAGGATCGGCTCACGTCGGCAACGTCATGGCCCCGATCGTGGCCGCCGACGGCAAGATCTTCGTGCTGGACGGCGAATCGACCGTTTCGGCGGTTTCGGCCGACACCGGCGCGATCCTGTGGAAGGCCAACGTCAAGAACGCCGATCGTGACCGCAACGGCGGCTTTGGCGGCGGCGTCGCGGTCGGCGGCGGCAAGGTCTTCGTCTCGTCCGGCTATCGTTCGATGACGGCGCTGGACGCCAACACCGGCGCGGTGGTCTGGACCCAGCAGGTGGACGCCCCGATCCACGGCGCCCCGACCGTCTCGGGCAACCGGGTCTTCGTTGTGGACGTGGACAGCCAGCTGTTCGCCTTTGACGCCAACACCGGCGCGCAGGACTGGACCTATCGCGGCATCGCCGAGCCGGCGCGCGTCATGCGCGCCTCCAGCCCCGCCGTCAGCGGCACGACCGTCGTCGCCCCGTTCGCCTCGGGCCAGCTGGTCGCGCTGAGCGCCCTGAACGGCCAGGCGGTGTGGGAAGAGACCCTGTCGCGCACCAGCCGCACCAGCGCCCTGTCTGAGGTTCGCGACGTGGCGGGCCGTCCGGTCATCAGCCGCGGTATGGTCTATGGCGTCAGCCACTCGGGCGTGATGTCGGCGCTGGACCTGCGTTCGGGTCAGCCCAAGTGGCAACTGCCGGTGACGGGCGTGAATGCGCCCCTGCCGGTCGGAGACGCCGTCTTCGTGGTGTCCAAGTCGGGTCAACTGATCACGGCCAACCGTGACACGGGCCAGATCTATTGGACGCGCGAACTGAACGAAGGCCGCGAGCGCCGCGAGGGCGGTTTCCTGACCTTCGGCCGCCGCACCATCCGCCCGCAATGGTCGGGGCCGCTGCTGGCTTCCAACCGTCTGGTGATGGTCAACTCGTTCGGCGAGGCCGTCGCCTTCGATCCGAAGACTGGCGTGGCGCAGACGACGCTGAAGCTGGGCGCGCCTGCCTATATCGCGCCGGCCGCCTATAACGGCGCGCTCTATGTGCTGACCGACAACGGCCAACTGATCTGCATCCGCTGATTTTCAGCCCAAACTAAGCTAGAAGGCCGACATGGCTCTGAAGGTCGCCATCGTCGGCCGCCCCAATGTGGGCAAATCGACACTGTTCAACCGCCTCGTCGGCAAGCGCCTGGCGCTCGTCGACGATCGCCCCGGCGTGACCCGCGACCGGCGCTACGCCGACGGCAACATCGGCGACATGGACCTGACGCTGATCGACACGGCGGGGTACGAGGACGTCACCGACGACAGTCTGGAAGCCCGGATGCGCGAGCAGACCGAGGCCGCGCTGGACGATGCCGAACTGGTCATGTTCATGATGGACGCCCGCGAGGGCGTGACGTCGCTGGACCGGATCTTCGCCGAGCGCCTGCGCCGGGTTCACAAGCCCATCATCCTGCTGGCCAACAAGTCCGAAAGCCGCGAGAGCGGTGGCGGCGTCGGCGAAGCGCACGCCCTGGGCTTTGGCGAACCCGTCGCCATCTCGGCCGAGCACGGCGAGGGGATGGCCGATCTGTACGCCGCCATCGTTGCGGCCTCGCAGGACATCTTCGTCGAAGAGATCGACGAGCCGGACAAGCCGATCCGCATCGCCGTCATCGGCCGGCCCAATGCGGGCAAGTCCACGCTGATCAATCGTTTGATCGGCGACGACCGGCTGCTGACCGGGCCGGAAGCGGGCATCACCCGCGACTCCATCTCGGTCGACTGGCAGTTCGAGGGCAAGAACATCCGTTTGGTCGATACGGCCGGAATGCGTCGCAAGGCGCGGGTGCAGGAGAAGCTGGAGAAGCTGTCGGTTGCCGACACGATCCGGGCCATCACCTTCGCCGAAGTCGTCATCCTGATGATGGACAAGGACGACGCCTTCGACACCCAGGACCTGCAACTGGCGGATCTGGTCGAGCGCGAGGGCCGCGCCCTGGTCTATGTCGCGTCGAAGTGGGATCTGGAGGACGAGCCCCAGTCCCGCATGGCCAAGCTGAAGGGCATGGCCGAGGACAAGCTGCCGCAGCTGAAGGGTTCGCCCTTCGTGGCCCTGTCGTCGCACAGCGGGCGCGGCGTCGAGCGGCTGATGCCGGCGGTGCTTCAGGCCTATGACACCTGGTCGGTCAAGGTGAAGACCAAGGACCTGAACACCTGGCTGTCCATGGCGACCCAGCGTCACCCGCCCCCCGCCGTGGACGGCAAGCGGATCAAGCCGAAATACATCGCCCAGACCAAAGCCCGCCCGCCGACCTTCGTGCTGATGGCCAACCGCGCCGAGTCGATGCCGGAGCATTACAAACGCTATCTGGTCAACTCGATCCGCGAGAGTTTCGACCTGCCGGGCACGCCGATCCGCCTGAACGTCAAGTCCAGCGGTGTGAACCCCTATGCCGAGGGCGGCGCCAAGTCCGGGCCGGAGCGCTACAAGGGCGACGCCAAGACCGCGCCGCGCCGGGTCAAGAAGGCCGAGAAGGAAGAGGCCCTGTCCAAACTGCCCGGCAAGGCGCTGGAGCAGAAGAAGACCCGCAAGGCCCAGCCCAAGATTCTGGGCGGGCTGAAATCCAGCGCCTCGAAGAAGGCTGGTTCGTCGGTGGCGGTTCAGAAGGGCGCGCGCGGCGGCGCTCGCCAGGTGTCGCGTTCGGGCCGGATCCGCACGGGCCAAAAGGGCGGCGCCAAGAAGTGACGGCGTGAGCGAGGCCGAGAGCGCGCTTTCCGCCCGGCCCACCGCGCGTTGGCTGATTCTGGACGGGCAGGGGCGGGTGCTGCTGTTCCACTTCGTGTTTTCCGAAGGACCGCTCGCCGGCACAGCCTTCTGGGCGACGCCCGGCGGCGGGTGCGAGACTGGCGAGACCTTCGAGGACGCCGCGCGCCGCGAACTGTTCGAAGAGACGGGCCTGGTCGTCGAAGACCCCGGCCCGCAGGTCGCCCAGGTCCGCGTCAGCTTCCGCCTGCCAGACGGCCGAATGGCGGATGTGGATCAGAGGTTCTTCCTGCTGCGCACCGAGGCGTTCGACCTGTCTTCCGCAGGCTGGACCGTGGAAGAACAGGGGGTTCTGGTCGATCACCGCTGGTGGAGCCTCGACGACATTCGCGGCTCGGCCGAGACGATCTGGCCGGCGGAACTGGCGGATATCCTCGATACGCTCTGAGGCTCAGCCCATCATCAGGCTTTGACGCATGCGGACCGCGTCGCGGCCGGGCGGAAGGCCGAACTGACGGGCATATTCGCGACTGAACTGGGACGGGCTGTCATAGCCGACGGCGAAGCCGGTCTCGGCTGCGCCGTCGACGCCCGTCAACAGCCGGGCGCGGGCTTCGCGCAGCCGCAACTGCTTGTGGAACTGCAAGGGGCTCATGGTCGTCACGGTGCGGAAATGTCGGTGGAACGTCGACAGGCTCATGCCCGCCATGTCCGCCAGAGTCTCTAGCCTAACCGGTTCGGCGTAGTGAGCGCGGAGCCAGTTGATGGCGCGACTGACGCCTGACAGGCGGCTTGCGGCCGAGCCGATCTGGCGCACGGTGGCGGCGTGCCGGCTGTGAAGCAGGCGCCAGATCAGTTCGCGTTCGATCATCGGCGTCATGACGGCGATTTCATCGGGCCGGTCCAGAAGGCGCAGCAGGCGGGCCATGGGCTCCAGCAGTTCGTCCTCTAACGGAGTCACATGGATGCCGGTCGGCGGCGGCTGATCCGAAGGGGCGGGCACGTCGATCTCCAGCATCAAGCCGGCGATGGCGGCGGGGTCGAGGTCGAAGCTGAGGGCGCGATACGGCGCCTCGATGATGCTGCCACACACCGGCAGTTCGGCCGATACCACCAGGCAATCGCCGGCCTGATAGGAATAGACGGTCTCACCCAGGATCGTCTGTTTCGCGCCGCACACGACCAGGCAGAGCATGGGATCATAGGCGACGGGGACCAGCCGGGTCTGTGCGTTGCTGCCATACAGACGCAGCCGCGGCACGGCCGATCGCGACAGATCAGGCGGCGCGTGACGCGCAACGATTTCGCTCATTTCGGGCAAGATGCTCATGACGGCATTCAGCGCCGGTCATCGGCTGTTCGCAAGCGCGCGACGGCGGTTTGACAGGATCGTGCAAGGCTTCGCCCGGATCGCCCTAACGCCTTCGACCTGAAATCGCGTCTTCTCCGTCCGGTCAGGCAGAGGAGATTTCCCATGACAACAACCAACCAAAAGACCTGGCTCATCACCGGAGCGGCGCGCGGCCTTGGCGCCGGGATCGCACGCGCGGCGCTGGACGCGGGCGACCGCGTCGTCGTCGCAGGTCGAAACTGCGACGCCCTGATCAAGGCCTTCGGACCGGATAGCGACACGGTCCTGAGCCTGACGTTGGACGTCACCGACACGGCCGCCATCGCCGCCGCCGTCGAGGCGGTCATGGCGCGCTTCGGCCGCATCGACGTTCTGGTGAATAACGCTGGCTATGGCCATCTCGGCATCTTCGAGGAGACCAGCGCCCAGGATGCGCGCACCCAGTTCGACACCAATGTCTTTGGTCTGTTCGACATGACGCGCGCGGTACTGCCGATCATGCGCGCGCAGAGGTCGGGCCATGTCTTCAACATCTCGTCCATCGGCGGTCTGATGGGCGGTGAGAGCGGCGCGATCTATTGCGCGTCCAAGTTTGCGGTCGAAGGCTTCAGCGAGTCCGTCGCGCAAGAGGTGCGTCCGTTCGGCGTAAATCTGACCATCGTCGAGCCGGGCTTCTTCCGCACCGACTTCCTCGACGCCTCGTCGATCCGATACGGCGATAATTCCATCGCCGACTATGCCGAAGCATCGCGCGCCATCCGCGCCTTCTACGACGCGCGCAGCCATAATCAGGCGGGCGATCCTGCGAAATTGGGTCAGGCCCTGGTCGTCTTGGCGAATGCGGAAAACCCGCCGGTGCGATGGTCAGCGGGCACGGACGCCATCGGCGTGGTCGAGATGAAGGCGGACAGCCTGAGGGCCGAACTGGAGGCCTGGCGCGATCTTTCAGCCTCAACCGACGGCGACTTCACCTTCCGCGAAGAGCCAAGGCTAGGCGGCGCCTGGGGCTGATCCCAGCCTAGACCAGCGCTTCCGTCGTCGGTCCGGCGGCCCAATCGCGGAAGCGGATCGTCAGCGGGGGCGTGACGTCGGGGCGGGCCAGATCGACCACCAGGGGGCCGATGTCGGAGGGGTGGGGCAGGACGGACGGGTCTTCGCCCGGATAGGCCTGGGCGCGCATGGCGGTGCGCATGCGGCCGGGATCGACGATGCTGACGCGGACGGGCGTGCTCTCGATTTCGTCGGCCCAGGCCTTCACCAAGGCCTCGGCGCCCGCCTTGGTCGCGGCGTACATGCCCCAGAAGGCCTTGGGCGCGCTGGCGACGCTGGTGGTGAAGTGGATGGCGCGGCCGGCGTCGGAGGCGCGCAGCAGCGGCTCCAGCGAGCGGATCAGACGATAGACGGCGGTGAAGTTGGTCTTTTCGACCTTGGCGAACTCGCGCGGGTCGGCGTGGGACACCGGCGTCAGACCCGACGGGCCCATGGTGGCGGCGCAGTGGACCCAGATGTCCAGCTTCTTGAACCGTTCGAAGATGGCGCCGCCGAGCCGGTCGATGGCCCCGCCGTCCACCAGATCGAACGGAATCAGGGTCGCATGGCGGCCGGTGGCGGCGAAGATGGCGTCGTCCAGCTCTTCCAGACCGCCCTGGGTGCGCGCCGTCGCGATGACATGGGCGCCGGCCTTGGCCAGGGCCAGCGCGCTCTCGTAACCGATGCCGCGCGAGGCGCCGACGACGAGGGCGATACGGTCGTTCAGGGGAAGTTCGGACATGGCCGCTGATAGCGCGGCCTCGACCCTCAAGCCAAGGCCCGCGCGCTCAGGTTTCGCCCTAGGCGCTGACCAGCAAGGACAGCTGTTTGGCGCCGAACTCGCGTCCGCCTTCCTCGATCTCGCGATCCAAGAGGCGCGTGGGATAGTCGCCGGTGAAATAGTGGTCGGTGAACTGCGGGGCGGCGGCGTTGCGGCCGGTTTCGCCCATGGCGCGGTACAGGCCGTCGATAGACAGGAAGCCGAGCGAATCGACCTCCAGCATGTCGCGCATCTCTTCCAGCGTCTTGTTGGCGGCCAGCAGCTGCGCGCGCTCGGGCATGTCGATGCCGTAAAAGTCCGGGAACAGGATTTGCGGGCTGGCCGAACGCAGGTGGACCTCGGTGGCGCCGGCGGCGCGCACGGCGCGGACCAGTTTCAGCGAGGTGGTGCCGCGCACGATGGAATCGTCGATCAGCACGACGCGCTTGCCGGCCAGGGCCGACTTGTTGGGGCTGTGCTTCATACGCACGCCCTTTTGACGGGCGCCTTGGCTGGGCTGGATGAAGGTGCGGCCCAGATAGTGGCTGCGGATGATGCCCATCTCGTAGGGGATGCCGCTTTCCTGCGCGTAGCCGAGAGCGGCCGGAACGCCGGAATCGGGCACCGGCACGACGATGTCGGCTTCGACGCCCAGTTCGCGGGCGAGGCCGCGACCCATTTCCTTGCGGACCTCATAGACGGAGCGGCCGTTCACAACCGAATCCGGGCGCGAGAAATAGACGTATTCGAACAGGCACGGACGCGCCGCGCGGGCGGGGAAGGGCTTGAGCGAGCGCAGGCCGCTGTCGTCGATGACGACGATCTCGCCATGTTCGACATCGCGCACGAAGGTGGCGCCCATCATGTCCAGGGCGCAGGTCTCGGACGCCAGAACCCAGCCGTCGCCCAACTGGCCCAGCACCAGCGGGCGGATGCCCAGCGGGTCGCGCGCGCCGATCATCTTGGTGCGCGTCTGGGCCACCAGGGCGTAACCGCCCTCGATCCGGGCCAGGGCGTCGGTGAAGCGATCGACGATCTTGGCTTTGCGGCTGCGTGCGATCAGGTGGAGGATGACTTCGGAATCCGAGGTCGACTGGAAGATGGCGCCCTCGCTGACCAGCTGGGCGTGCAGGAATTTGAAGTTGGTCAGGTTGCCGTTGTGGGCGATGGCGATGCCGCCCTGGTCCAGATCGGCGAACATCGGCTGGATGTTGCGCAGGAAGCTGCCGCCGGCGGTGGAGTAGCGGGTGTGGCCCACGGCCGCGCGGCCGGGCATCCGCGTCATCAGGTCGGCGCCGCCAAAGGCCTCGCCCACCAGTCCCTGGTGCCGTTCGGTGTAGAAGCGCTCGTCCTTGACGCTGGCGATGCCGCAGGCTTCCTGGCCGCGATGCTGAAGGGCGTGAAGGCCCAGCGCTACGACGGAAGAGCCTTCGTCTTCGTCCGCGCCCCAGACGCCGCACACGCCGCATTCCAGACGGAGCTGGTCATCCTCCGGCTCGCGCCAGTGCTCGCGGTGAACGACGGGATCGGCGATATGGTGGCGCATCGTGGGGCTCCGATGACCGGGGAAACTTAAGGGGCGGCTTCGCGCGGCGAGTTAGGCTGTGATTGCGTCGGGGGCAAGGCTTCGTCGTCCGAAAAGCCCCGGCGTACGGACGAATCCACGACGGGCGTGATGGCGTCGGCGCCGCGCCCGATGCTGGGCAGGACGATCTGGATCATCCGCGCGCCCATGGCGCTGACTGGATAGAGGGCCGCATTCGCGAGCCAGAGCGGGGTGCGCTCGCCCGGCAGAGCCGCGACGATGACCAGATGCACCGCGCCGATCAGGACCAACGCGCGGACGCCGCCGATGAACAGGCCGAAGATGCGGTCAATGACGCCGAGGTGCGGATGGTCCTTGGCGCTCTTGGACATCATCGAGCCGACCAGGCGCAGGCCGAAATAGATGACGAAGAAGGTCAGGACGGCGGCTAAAATCGACCCGGCCCATTCGGGATCGACGAAGGCGCGCGTGACGCCGGCGGTCCAGGGCAGCGCGATCAGGGCGACCAGGGCCGCCAAGGTCGCGCTGAGCAGTGTAATGACCTCGCGCACCCCGCCGCGCACCCAGCCGGCGGCGACGGAAAACAGGATCACCACGATGGCGAAGACGTCGTATCCGGTCACGCGTGCGGGATCCTGCGGTTGCTACCAGGGTCTAATAGCGGTTCTGCGAGATTCGTTCGACCACATCCGTCAGGCGCGTCACGGATGTCACCTTCACCCCCTTGGTCTTGGCGGTCAAAGTCGGGCCGAGCACCTGATCGAAGCCCAGTTTTTGCGCTTCGCGCAGCCGGGCCTCGGCGCGGCCGACGCTGCGGACCTCGCCCGACAGGCCGATTTCGCCGAAGACGACGCAGCCCTGGGGCAGGGACACGCCGGTCGCCGAGCTGATCAGCGCCGCCGCCGCCGCGAGGTCGGCCGCCGGTTCGTTGATGCGAAGGCCCCCGGCGACGTTCAGATAGACGTCCTGATCGCCGAAGCCGAAGCCGCAGCGGGCCTCCAGCACGGCCAGCACCATCGCCAGACGCCCCGTCTCCCAGCCGATCACCGCGCGGCGCGGGGTGCCGTAGGCGGACTTGGACACCAGGGCCTGCATTTCGACCAGGACGGGGCGCGAGCCCTCGATCCCGGCGAAGACGGCGGCGCCCGGCGCGCGCTCCTTGCCCTCGCCCAGGAAGAGGGCGGAGGGGTTGGCCACCTCGCGCAGGCCGGCGTCGCCCATTTCGAACACGCCGATCTCGTCAGTGGCGCCGAAGCGGTTCTTGCCGGCGCGCAGGATGCGGAACGGATAGCCGCGCTCGCCCTCGAAGGTCATGACCGCGTCGACCAGGTGTTCGACGACGCGGGGGCCGGCGACCTGGCCGTCCTTGGTGACGTGGCCGACCAGGACGATGGCGGGACCGTCGCTCTTGGCCAGGCGCACCAGTTCGCCCGCGCAGGCCCTGACCTGGGTGATCGAGCCGGGGCCGCTGTCATGGACGTCGGACCAGAGGGTCTGAACCGAATCGATGATGACGATGTCGAACTGTTCGCGCTTCAGCGTGCCCAAGATGTCGCGCAGCGCCGTTGCGGCCGCCAGATTGACCGGCGCGTCGGCCAGACCCATCCGCTTGGCGCGCGCGCGGATCTGCTCGACGGCCTCCTCGCCCGAGATATAGGCCACGCGCGATCCGCGCAGCGCCGCCTTGGCCGCGACCTCCAGCAACAGGGTCGACTTGCCGACGCCCGGATCGCCGCTGAGCAGGATGGCCGAGCCGGGCACGACGCCGCCGCCGCAGACCCGGTCGAACTCGGCCACGCCCGTCGTGATGCGCGGCGGCTCTGGCGTGTCGGACTGAAGCGTTTCGAACTGAATCCCGCGCGTGCGGGCCGAAGCCGCCGCCGAAGGCTTGATCGCACCCGGCGGAGCCGAGCGGCTCTCTTCGCTCAAGGTATTCCACTGACCGCAGGAGCCGCACTGGCCCGACCACTTGCTGTGGACCGAACCGCAGGACTGACAGACGTAGAGGGCGGAATCGCGAGCCATGGGCTTCCTTAGCAGATCGAACGGTCGCGCCGGACATGGCCTCGGCTCACGACAGTTTCGGTCGCAGGCGCAACCTTTGCCATACTGAAGGATTGAGAATGTGTCGCACACCCTTGCTTCTTGAAGCGACGCAACGTCAACATCCGCCCATCTTCTCTCGCCGAGGCCTGTCATGACCGATCCGACGACCCACTCCCAACCCGCTGTCGATCCGGCCCTGGTCGCGCGGGTCAAGGGCATACTGCTGCAACCCAAGTCCGAATGGATGAAGATCGACGGCGAGTTCGCCACGACCAAAAGCCTGTTCACCCGCTATGCGATGATCCTGGCGGCGATCGGCCCGGTCTGTTCGCTGCTCGGCGGTCAGTTGATGCCGATCATGGGCATGAAGCTGTCGATCGTCGGCGCGATCGTCGTGGCGCTCGTCAGCTACGGCATGTCCTTACTGGGGGTGTTCTTGCTGGGACTGATCATCAATGCGCTGGCGCCGAACTTCGGCGGGACGGCCAATAAGGTTCAGGCCATGAAGCTGGCCGTCTATTCCTGGACCGCCGCCTGGCTTGCGGGCGTGTTCGGCCTGATCCCGATGCTGGGCATCCTGGCCATCCTGGGCCTGTACAGCTTCTATCTGCTTTTCGTCGGCCTGCCGATCCTGATGAAGGTGCCGGAAGACAAGAAAGTCGGCTATTTCATCGTGACGGTGATCGCCGGCGTCGTGATGTATTTCATCATCTCGGCGATCGTCGGAGCCATTTCGATGAGCTTCGTCGCCGCATCGGTCGGCATGGCCGGTCTCGCCGGAATGGGCGCTGGCTACTGAGAATAGACGCGCGGCACGCGGGGGGTGATCGAGGTCAGCAGCTCGTAGCTGATGGTCCCCGCAGCGGCCGCGGCGTCGTCCAACAGGCGGTGCGGGCCGAATAGTTCGACCGGATCGCCGACCGCGACATCCAGGCCGGTGATGTCCACCGCGCAGACATCCATCGAGACCCGACCCAGCAGCGGGCGGGTCTCGTTGGCGATCCAGACGACGCCCTTGGGCGAATAGGATCGCAGCAATCCATCCGCATAGCCGGCCGCCACGGTCGCAACCTTGATGGAGCGTTCGGCGATGTAGCCGCGGGAATAGCCGACGCTCTCGCCCGCCGGCACGTCGCGAACTTGAAGCACTTCGGCCGTCAGCGTCGCCACGGGTGCGATCCGGGAATCGGGACGCCCCTCTGGACCACCGCCGTAAAGACAGATGCCCGGCCGCACGGTGTCGAAGGCGAAGTCCGGGCCCAGGAAACAGCCGCTGGAGTTGGCGAACGACCGGATCACGCCCGGATAGCGATCCAGCACGCCCGCGAAGGCGTCACGCTGGCGCCGGTTCATTGGATTGGCCGGTTCGTCGGCGCAGGCGAGGTGGGTCAGGACCAGGGCCAGGCCGTCGAAAGCGTCAGGCGCGTCCTCGGGCCGAATACCCAACCGGTTCATGCCGGTGTCGATCTGCAGGCCGCAGGTCCCGCCACCCGCCGCGTTCCAAGCCTGGATCTGCGCGGGATGGTTCAGCACGGGCCGCAGGTCAGCCGCCTTCAGCATCGCCGCATCGTCGCCGTGGCAGCCGTCGAGCACATAGATCACCGGACCGTCGGCGCCCAAGGCCGCGCGCAGCCGCGCGCCCTCCGCCGCCCGCGCCACGAAGAAGGTCCGCGCCCCCTCGGCCATCAGCCGCGTCGCCACAGCTTGTGCGCCCAGTCCATAGCCATCCGCCTTGACCACCGGATGCACCGGCTGGCCGCTGACGGCCTCCAGCGTGTGGTAGTTATGCGCCAGGGCGTTCAGATCGACGGAGAGGACGGCGGGGGTCGATGCGGTCATGGCGTCCTTATGCGCCATCACCGCGCCGATGGAAGAGGCTACTCGTAGCTGACCTCTTCATAGCCGTGCGCCAGGTTGCCGAAGCGGACGGTGTCGGCGTCGAAGGCCAGTTTGACGATGCCGATGGGGCCGTGGCGCTGCTTGCCGATGACGACTTCGGCCTGGCCTTGCAGGCGGTCCATGTCCTGCTGCCATTGCAGGTGTTCCTCGGTCCCCTCACGAGGCTCGGCCCGGCCCAGGTAGTAGCTTTCGCGATAGACGAACATCACGCAGTCGGCGTCCTGCTCGATCGAGCCGGATTCACGCAGGTCCGACAGTTGCGGGCGTTTGTCGTCGCGCTGCTCGACCTGACGCGACAGCTGCGACAGGGCGATGATCGGCACCGACAGTTCCTTGGCCAAGGCCTTCAGCCCGCCGGTGATTTCGGACACCTCCTGCACGCGGTTCTTCTGGCCGCCGCTGTTGCCGGTCGTGACCAGTTGCAGATAGTCGACGATGATCAGGTCCAGCCCATGTTCCATGCGCTTCAGGCGGCGCGCGCGGGCCGCGAGCTTGGAGATGGACAGGCCGCCGGTGGCGTCGATGTAGAGGGGGCTTTCGCCAATCTCGACCGCGGCGTCGCGCAACTTGCCAAAGTCGGTAGCGTCGATCTCGCCCTTGCGCAGCTTGTCCGAGGACACGCCGGACGCGTCGGCCAGAATACGCATCGCCAGCTGTTCGGCGCTCATTTCCAGCGAATAGAAGGCGACGACGCCGCCGTTGACCGTCTTGCGGCCCTCTGGCGTCGGCTCCCACTGATAGGCGCGCGCTACGTTGAAGGCCATGTTGGTCGCGAGCGCCGTCTTGCCCATCGACGGACGGCCGGCGAGGATCAGCAGGTCGGACGGGTGCAGGCCGCCCAGTTTGCGGTCCAGATCGTTCAAGCCGGTGGCGAGGCCGGCCAGCTTGCCTTCGCGCTGATACGCTTCGGCCGCCATCTGAACGGCGCCGGACAAGGCGTTGGAGAAGCTGACGAAGCCGGACGAGGGCTTGCCCGTCTCGGCCAGCGAATACAGGGTCTGTTCGGCCTGTTCGATCTGCTCGTCGGCGGGCGTCTCCGGATTGGGCGCCTCCTTGATCATGTCGCCGCCGATGCGGATCAGATCGCGGCGTAGCGCCAGGTCATAGACGACGCGGGCGTAGTCGGGGGCGTTGGCGGCGGGCGGCGCGCGGTCGACCAGGTCGGCGAGATAGCGCAGGCCGCCGAACTCCTGGAACGCCGGATCCTGCTTGAACCGCTCCATCAGAATGGTGGGCTCGGCCAGCAAGCCTTGGCGAATATGGTCCTCGATCGCGTCGAACAGCCGCTGGTGGAAGGGTTCGTAGAAGTGCGAGCCGCGCAGCCGGTCGTTCAACCGCTCGAACACGGCGTTGTCGAACATCAGCGAGCCCAGCAGCGCCTGCTCGGCCTCCAGATTGTGCGGCATTGAAGTGACGCCGCCGGCGTCCATGGGCGAAGACGAAAAGGGCATGGGGGCGAAGGCGTTCATCGATTAACGCTTTAGCCCTCTCACGCCCCTGCGTCAGACGCGGACGCCGCCTGGACCGTGGACAGATCGTCCCGCCTTGGGGACGAACCGGAATTCCTCAATCGGCGCGCGTCAGGAGGCCGACACAAGACTGGTCAGCGCAAAGCCCCAGAAGACCCATTTCAGCCCGACGGCTTGAATGCTGGCGCGAAGAAGGGATCGCGGCCGATCCAGCAGATACGCCGTCGTCACGACCATCCAGATCCAAGCCGACGTCGCTAAGCCAAGCCAGCCGTTGTCCCAATGGATGCCCACGATATAGGCACCGCCGCCGAGCGCCAGGCCGGGCCAGACTGACTTGAAGAACCGCCGAGAAAGTTCGGCCGGAAGCAGCGTGAAGACGGCAGCTTCAACAGCCATCAGGGCTAGCCCAATCGCCGCCAGGACGAGCGGGGAGTGGCGATCCATTGCGTCAGGAACGACGCCGTCGCCCGGAGCCAATAGGCCAAGCCCGATGACCCCGCAGATCAACAGCAGGCTGCCGCACGCGAATATCGCCACCGAGCGGCCGATGCCATTGGGTCGGACCATCGGTGGTCAGGCGCACGGATAGTCGTGCGCCATCCATTCGCGGAAGGCCTGTGTCACGCTGATGTTGCGACGGCTCTGCGGAATGGCGTTGAAACGGCTCAGGATGGCGTTGGGCGAGACGCTGACCTTGTCGGGCATGCAGGTCGCAGGCTGACGGCCGGCCGCCTTGGCCTGGTTCTGTTCGGCGCGGACGGTGCGAACGGCGCCCCGGAACTCGGCCATCAGACGGCGGGTGTCCGAGCGCAGGAGAGCGGTGGGGTTCTGAGGAATGGCGTTGGCGGTGGTCAGGAATTCCTGAACCGTCATGGCGCTGGCGGCGCCGGCGAAAAGCGACAGCGCCAGGACGCCGGTTGCGATCAATCTGGTCTTCATCTGGTTCCCTCCAAAAGCCCCCTCCGGCCACGCTCAGGTTGAACGGCGATATGTGTCGCAACTGGGGCGAAGCGGAACGGTCAAGCTGAAGGTTTCGTAATGCAAACAAGGAAAAGGGCGCTCCGAAGAGCGCCCCTGCCTGGCCGGCGATCAGCCCGACCTCACCACTTCAGGCTGAGGCGCGCATAGCCGTAGCGACCGTTGAAACCGAAGGGCGAATAGTAGGGGAAGCCCAGGACGCCGTTGGAGGTCAGGTCGGTTCCGGCGGGCGAGTTCGCATTCCGGATAGGCACGTTGTCGGGATACTCGTCGAACACGTTGTCCACCCCGATCGCGAGCCCGACGCGTTCCGTGATCTGGACGCGGCCTTCCAGATCGATAACCGTCTTCTCGCCCGTGTGATAATCATTGGCCTCCAGCGATGCTGGCTGAACCACGTCGCCATAGTAGGTGGCGCGAACCGTGGCACCCCACTTGTCCCGGCTCCAGTCCGCCGACGCCGAAACCTTGGTGTCGGGCGTACCGTCTTCGATGGTCAGGATGCGTTGGCGGGCGAACAGGGTCGGCACCGGGTTCAGAACCGAGGAGGACGTCGGCACGCGGTTGACAGACACATCGTTGAAGTTCGCCGCGACGGTGAAGTCGAAATCGCCGAGCGTATCGGTCGGCAGACGGTAACGCCCGACGATGTCCACGCCTTCGGTCGAGGTCGAGACCCCGTTCAGGAAGAAGCGCGCAGCCTGAACGCCTTGCGGATCCAGCAGGGCTGCGATTTGTGGATTGATCAGAGCGCCGTTTTGCAGAACCGTGCCGTTCGACGTTCTGCTGATCAACTCCGACAGCACGATCTGATCGTCGATGTCGATCTTGTAGGCGTCGACGGTCAGGTCGAACCGGCCCAACCGCACCACGGCCCCCAGCGAATAGTTGGTCGAGGTCTCGGCCTTCAGCGGACGCGCGCCAAGGGCCGCTGCGACCGCGCTGGTGGCCGGGAAGGTGCCGGTTTCGACCACCACGCCGTTCTGGATCACCGAGGCGGTGGAGGTGAAGAAGGACTGCTGCAAAGACGGCGCGCGGAAGGCGGTCGAGACCGAACCCCGCAGGGCGAAGCTGGGGGTGAAGTCATAGCGGGCCGACAGCTTGCCCGTCTGGGTGTCGCCGAAGTCGGAATAGTCCTCGAACCGCACGGCGCCTTCGACGCGCAGCTTGTCGGTCAGGGGAATTTCGACGTCGGCGTAGGCGGCGAAGTTGTCGCGATCGACATCCACGGCGTTCGAGGGCTGGAAGCCGACGAAGCCCTGGGCGCCGCCGGTCAGGGCCGTGTTGGCGCCCAGGGGGCCGCGGTTGTAGCTCTCGGGCTGACCGGCCTCGATCTTGTAGTTTTCCCAGCGCTGCTCCAGGCCCCAGGCGAAGTTCAGCGGGCCGCCAGACAGACCGACCTCGAACTCACGGCTGAAGTCGGCGCCCAGCACCAGTTGGTCATAGATCAGGCTGCCGGAATCGAAGCTGGTCGGCGAAGTCGCGCCATATGTGGAGTTCAGCGAATCCTCGGTGCGGAAGTCCAGGGCGTTGCGGCCATAGGTCAGGCTGATGTCCGTATTCCAGCCCGCCAATTCGCCGCGCAGGCCGCCGGCCAGGGAGGCGTCTTTCGAATTGATAGCGACCTTCGGCAGGAAGCCGTTCGGGTAGATCGAGGCGACGTTGTTGACGTTGTCGGACAGGCGAGGGAAGGCGGCGCCTTCGCTGTCCCGGTCCTGATAGCCGGCCCAGCCATAGGCCTCCCAGCCGTTGCCCAAACCCTTGCCGGCGTTGGCGAAGACGGTCCATTGCTCCACGTCCGGGTCGCCGAAGCGAGCGGTGATCGCGCCGTTCGCCGCCGCGCGGGGATCATAGTCCGAGCGGTTGGTCGACTCGCGATTCAGATACTCCGCCGACAGGGTCAGAAAGCCGTCGTCGCCCAGTGAGAACCCTTGCCAGGCCGAGGCCGTGACGGTGCCGCCGTCGGTCTCGTCGCGTTCGCCGCGCGCGGTCTTCACGGTGGTGAAATACTGGCCGTAGGTCACGCTGGCGCCGCCGCCGCTGGAGGCCTGCTTCAGGCGCAGGTTCACCACGCCGGCGATAGCGTCCGAGCCGTATTGGGCCGAGGCGCCGTCGCGCAGCACCTCCACCCGGTCCAGAGCGCCGGTCGGAATGGTGTTCAGATCGACGGCGGCCGACCCGCGCCCCACCACGCCGTTGACGTTGACCAGGGCTGAGGCGTGGCGACGCGTGCCGTTGACCAGCACCAGCGTCTGATCCGGCGACAGGCCGCGCAGGGTGATCGGGCGGATCGAGTCCGAGCCATCGTTGGCGGACGGCCGCTGGAAGGTCAGCGACGGCACGGCCTGGGCCAGGGCCGTGGCGAACTCCGTCGTGCCGCGTGTCTGCAACGCCTCGGACGTCACGACATCGACGGGCGCCAGGGTGTCGAGGCGCGACCGGTTCTGGACCCGCGTGCCGGTCACGACAATGTCGTCCACCTGCGCCGCCTCATCGGCGACGGGTTCGGCGCTTTGAGCAAAGGCCGGGGCGGCGGTCAGCAGGGCTAAGGTCGAGACGGTGGCGAGCAGGGCCGGTGCGGCGGCCCGTTGAGAAAGAGAGCGCATTGAGAGATTTCCTAAAGTCTGTTTTTGGCGCGAGCGCGCATCGCCGCCGCTAACCGCGACGGGCTTTTTATGATCGGCTTGGGATTGGGTATGGCGTGCGGTCTCAGCCGCAACATCGCGCGAGGACGCGCCGAACAGCCTCTGAATCTGACAATATCATTATCACCATCTCCGACCCGCAGGGCGGGGAGGCCCAGCGGTCATGGCGATATCAGGGCGAAGATGCGGCGGGTCAATCGCGCGCCACCGCCATGTTTTCTGTGTGGGAGCTATAGAAAATCTACGGGCAGATGTCCCGTGCGGTTGGCGACCGTCTGCCGCGCAGCAAAAAGGGCGCGTCCCTTGCGAGACGCGCCCTTGATGTCGTTTGGGATCCGGTCGGATCAGACTTCGTCGCCGAAGCCTTCTTGTTGACCGGCGCCGCCTTCGATCAGCTCCTGGGCCGATTGCTCGGCGGCCTGACGCTCATCGTCGAACTGGCTACGGATCACGTCCTCGCCCTTGGCTTGGCGCTCGGCCTCGTCCATCGAACGGGCGATGTTGATCTTGACCGTGGCGCGGACCTCGGCGTGCAGGCGAACCGGCACTTCGTGGACGCCCAGGCTCTTGATCGCCGTGTTCAGGACGACCTGCGAGCGCTCGACCTTGCCGCCTTCGGCCTGGATAGCCTCGGCGACGTCGCGACCGGCGACCGAACCGTACAGGTGACCGGTTTCACCGGCCTGACGGATCATGACGTAGGTCTGGCCGTCGATCTTGTCGGCGACCTTCTGTGCGTCGGCCTTGTTCTTCTCGTTGCGCTGCTCGATGGCGGCGCGGTCGAGTTCGAACGCCTTCAGGTTGGCGGCGGTGGCCCGGCGGGCCTTGTCGCGCGGCAGAAGGAAGTTACGGGCGAAGCCGTCCTTGACGGACACGACGTCGCCGATGGCGCCGAGATTCTCGACGCGTTCAAGCAGAACGACCTTCATCTCACTTCACCACGTAAGGCAGGAGGGCCAGATAGCGAGCGCGCTTGATGGCCTTGGCCAGTTCACGCTGCTTCTTCTGGGAGACGGCGGTGATGCGCGAAGGCACGATCTTGCCGCGTTCGGAGACGTAACGCTGCAGCAGCTTGACGTCCTTGTAGTCGATCTTCGGCGCATTGGCGCCCGAGAACGGGCAGACCTTGCGGCGACGATAGAAGGGGCGGCGGCCGGCGGCGCCGGAGCCCGCCGGTGCGCCCGGGGTCGGGGCGGTGGTATCGGTCATGTTCCGGGTTCCTTATTCGGCGTCGGCGGCGGCGTCGTCGCGCGGGGTGCGCTCGCGCTCACGCTCGCGTTCACGCTCGCGGCGGGCCAGCAGCGGCGACAGTTCCAGGTCGAGTTCCTCGACGCGAACGGTCAGCCAGCGCAGCACGTCTTCGTTGATCGACAGCTGACGCTCGACTTCGGCCATGGCGGCCGGAGGGGCGTCGACGGCCAGCAGCGAATAGTGAGCCTTGCGGTTCTTCTTCACGCGGTAGGTCAAGTTGCGCAGACCCCAGTATTCGATCTTGGCGACCGAGCCGCCACCGGCGACGATCAGATCCTTGATGGTGTCATTCAGCGCTTCGGCCTGTTGCGCCGAGATATCCTGGCGCGTCATGACCGTGTGCTCGTAAAGAGCCATGCGGTAGTCTCCCTTGTGGGCGTCGGCGCGGAAACGACCGGGTAAGTCGGTCTCCACGATGGCTCCTGGCGCGGCGGCCGGACCGAACGTCCAACCCTTTGGTGCTCCGCGACAGGACCGAAGCCCTGGAAAGGCGGGGCCTATAGGCGAAAAGGGGCGAGGAAGCAAGGATGGCGGCAGACGCTTGTGGCGCCCCTCGACCCCGCCTAAACCAGCCCCATGCCGAAGCTGACGTCCGCGGTCGATCCGCAAAGCCAAAAATACAAGTCCCTGCACGCGCACAACAGCGCCCTGGTCGCCGAGTTGCGCAACCATGTGGCCAAGGCCGCGCGCGGCGGGTCTGACAAGTCCCGCGAGCGTCACGTCGCTCGCGGCAAGCTGTTGCCGCGCGACCGCGTCGAGCGCCTGCTGGATCCCGGCTCGCCCTTCCTAGAGATCGGGCAACTGGCTGCGCACGACATGTATGACGGCGAGGCCCCGGCGGCGGGCGTCATCGCCGGCATCGGTCGGGTCTCGGGCCGCGAGGTCATGATCGTCTGCAACGACCCGACGGTGAAGGGCGGCGCCTATTTCCCAATGACGGTGAAGAAGCACCTGCGCGCCCAGGAAGTCGCCGAGCAGAACCGCCTGCCGTGCGTCTATCTGGTCGATAGCGGCGGAGCCAATCTGCCGCACCAGGCCGAGGTGTTTCCCGACCGCGACCATTTCGGCCGCATCTTCTTCAACCAGGCCCGGATGAGCGCCAAGGGCATCGCCCAGATCGCCTGCGTCATGGGCCTGTCCACCGCCGGAGGGGCCTATGTGCCGGCCATGTCGGACGAGACGATCATCGTCAGGAACCAGGGCGCCATCTTCCTGGCCGGGCCGCCGTTGGTGAAGGCGGCGACAGGCGAGGTCATCTCGGCGGAGGAGCTGGGCGGGGCGGAGACCCACGGCCGTCGCTCGGGCGTGGTCGATCATGTGGCCGAGAACGATGAGCATGCGCTGGAGATCGTGCGCTCCATCGTCGCCAATCTGAACACGACCAAGGCCGTCGAGATGGATGTGCGCGAACCGCGCGCGCCGGCCTTCGACGCGGAGGAGCTGTACGGCCTGATCCCCGACGACGTGCGCGCCCCCTATGATGTGCGCGAGGTCATCGCCCGGCTGGTGGACGGGTCGGAGTTCGACGAGTTCAAGAGCCTGTACGGCTCGACCCTGGTGTGCGGGTTCGCGCGCATCTGGGGCTATCCGGTCGCCATCCTGGCCAACAACGGCGTCATCTTTTCCGAGAGCGCCCAGAAGGGCGCGCACTTCATCGAACTGGCCTGCAAGCGCAAGATTCCGCTGCTGTTCCTGCAGAACATCTCGGGCTTCATGGTCGGCGGCAAATATGAGGCGGGCGGCATCGCCAAGGACGGCGCCAAGCTGGTGACGGCCGTGGCCTCGGCCGAGGTGCCCAAGTTCACCGTCCTGATCGGCGGGAGCTTCGGAGCCGGAAACTACGGCATGTGCGGCCGGGCCTATTCACCGCGCTTCCTGTTCACCTGGCCTAACAGCCGGATTGGGGTCATGGGCGGCGAGCAGGCCGCCAGCGTGCTGGCCACCGTGCACCGCGACGCCGACACTTGGTCCCCTGATGACGCCGAGGCCTTCAAGGCGCCGATCCGTCAGAAGTATGAGGACGAGGGCAATCCCTATTACGCCACCGCCCGCCTGTGGGACGACGGCGTCATCGACCCGGCCCAGACCCGCGATGTGCTGGGCCTGGCCATCAGCGCCAGCCTGAACGCCCCGATCCCGGAGACGACGTTCGGCCTGTTCCGGATGTAACCTATTGGTCCGCGCCTCGTTGTGAGCGGACACGCAGTTTGGAGACCTCCCATGGCCGATCAACCGACCGAAGCCGACCTCAACGCCCTGGACGTCACCGACGCCGAGGCGGCCGAGATCAACAGCATCGCCCAGCCGCTGGTGCCCGATGCGGCGCCGGACGCCGACGACGATCTGGTGCAGATCGATTCGACCACCGACGGCGTCGTCTTCGTCACCATCAACCGTCCGGCCAAGAAGAACGCCTTCGACGCCGCGACCATCTCGGCCCTGCACGAGGCGTTCGAAACGCTGCACGGCGCGGACCGGGTGCGGGCCGTCTTCATTCGGGGGGAGGGCGGCACCTTCAGCGCCGGGGCCGATCTGAACTGGATGCGCGACGCCGCCGGCTGGTCCGAGAGCGACAACCGCGACGACGCCATGGGCCTGGCGAAAATGCTGAAGGCCCTGCACGACATTCCCGCCCTGACGGTGGCGGTGGTCGAAGGCAACGCCATGGGCGGCGGAGCGGGCATCGTCGCCGCCTGCGACATGGCCGTGGCGGTCGAGGGGGCGCGCTTCGCCTTCTCCGAGGTCAAGCTGGGTCTGATCCCCGCGACCATCGCTCCCTATGTGATCGAGGCTGTCGGCGCGCGCCGCGCCCGCCAGTTGTTTTTGACCGCCAACGCCTTCGACGCCGACTACGCCGCCCATGCCGGCCTGATCGACCTCGTGCTGCCCGAAGGATCGGTGGACGAGTTCATCTCGATGCTGAGCGACAGCCTGACCAACAATGCGCCGGGCGCGATGGGTGAGGCCAAGCGTCTGGTCAACGACATCGCCCACCACAAGATCGATAACGGTCTGATGGACGAAACCGCCAAACGCATCGCCCGCGCCCGCGTATCGGACGAAGGCCGCGAGGGCGTCGCCGCCTTCCTGGAAAAGCGCAAGGCCAGTTGGACGGTCTGATTGCGCTGATCGGCCGCCGGAAACGGCGGCCGATTTCACGCGTAGTTGAAGCTGATCGAAATCCGGTCGGCCTTGGCCAGATTGGTCGGCACCTCGTGCCGCAGCCAGCTTTCCCACATCAGCACCGTGCCTGCCTGGGGCTGAAGATAGACGAACGGCCGCTCGGCCTCGGTCGCGTCATCGGTCACCGACGGTCTGGCCATCATGAAGGGCAGGCGGGGGTCTTCCAGCTTCAGCGATGAGGCGCCGTCTGGCACGTCGATATAGACGGTGCCCGACAGGAAGGCGTGCGGGTGGATGTGACCCGTATGGCCGCCGCCGGGCTTCAAGATGTTGACCCATAGATTGTCGAGGCGGGGTTTGCGTGCCAGGTCGAAGTTCAGCGCCTTCGCGTAGGCGACGGCGTGGCGATCCAGGTGACGCTTAAGCTCCGCGAACTCGGGGAACCGCTGGGGCAGGTCGTTCAGCGATCCGTAGGAGGTGTAGCCGCGATAGGCGTTGGCCTTGCACCACCGGCGGCCGGCCTCGTCCTCCTCGGCCATCATCCGGATGACGTCGATCAGCTGTGCGTTGAAGTCGGACCAGCCACGCCCTTCGGCGAGGGAGGCTTCATAGACCTGGGTGACGAAGAGGGGGCGCAGGGACATCGGAGGGGCTTAACGCCTGCCGCGTCGCGTGAGAAGGGTCGTGCTCTGCCTCTCGCCTGATGCGCACGATCCGGCTAAGACCGCTTCATGTTCAAGTCCGTCCTTGTCGCCAATCGCGGCGAAATCGCCTGCCGTGTCTTCCGCACCGCCAAGCGGATGGGGATTCGCACTATCGCCGTCTATTCTGAGGCGGACGCCAACGCCCTGCATGTGCGCGAGGCCGACAAGGCGGTGCTGATCGGACCGGCGGCGGCGCGCGAAAGCTATTTGGACGGCGCCAAGGTGCTGGCGGCGGCCAAGGCGACGGGCGCGGAGGCGATCCACCCCGGATATGGCTTCCTGAGCGAGAACGCCGACTTCGCCGAGGCCGTCGCGGCGGCGGGCCTGATCTGGATCGGGCCGGACCCGTCCTCGATTCGCGCCATGGGCCTGAAGGACGCGGCCAAGGAACTGATGATCCAGGCCGGGGTGCCGGTGACGCCAGGGTATCAGGGCGCGGACCAGTCGGAGGAAACCCTGACGGCCGAGGCGGCGCGGATCGGCTATCCGGTGCTGATCAAGGCGGTCGCGGGCGGCGGCGGCAAGGGGATGAAACGGGTCGATGATCCGGCCGATTTCGCCGCCGATCTGGCCAGCGCCAAGCGGGAAGGGGCGGCGGCCTTCGGCGACGACCGGGTACTGATCGAACGCTACATCACCCGCCCACGCCACATCGAGGTGCAGGTGTTCGGCGACAAGCACGGCGAGGTCGTCCACCTTTATGAGCGCGACTGTTCGCTGCAACGCCGCCACCAGAAGGTGATCGAAGAGGCGCCCGCGCCGGGCATGAGCGAGGCCGTGCGCGCCGCCGTGACCGGGGCCGCGATCAAGGCGGCCAAGGCCGTGAACTACGTCGGGGCCGGCACGATTGAGTTCATCGCCGATGCCTCGGACGGGCTGAAGGCGGACGGCGTCTGGTTCATGGAGATGAACACCCGGCTGCAAGTCGAGCATCCCGTGACCGAGAGCGTGACGGGCGTCGATCTGGTCGAATGGCAGTTCCGCGTCGCGGCGGGTGAGCGGATCCCCCTGAAGCAGGCCGAGATCCAGCTGAACGGCTGGGCCATGGAGGCGCGGCTGTATGCCGAGGATCCGGCCAACGGATTCCTGCCCTCCATCGGCAAGCTGGAGCATTTCGTCATGCCTGAAGGCATCCGCGTCGATACCGGCGTGGAGCAGGGCGGCGAGGTCAGCCAGTTCTATGATCCCATGATCGCCAAGCTGATCGTGCATGAGGACACGCGCGAGGCGGCGGCGGCGAGTCTGGCCGAGGCGGCCGGCGAGGTCGAGGTCTGGCCGGTCAAGGCCAACGCCGGCTTCCTGAAGCGCTGTCTGGAGCACCCACGCTTCGTCGCAGGCGACGTGGACACGGGCTTCATCGCGGCGGAGGAGGCGGCGTTGCAGCCGCAGCCGTCCGACGAAGCGACGCTGGCGGCCCTGACCCTGATTGCGGAAGCAGCGGCGGATGCCGTCGAGGCGCGTTCGGACCGGTTCAGCCCCTGGGGCGGGCAGCCGGGTCTGTCCTATGGCGTGCGCCTGAATGCGCCGGCGCAGACAACCGTCTGGGCCCATGTCGATAGTCAGGGCGTGTCCGCTGCGGTGACGCCGGTCGAAACGGGCTGGCGCGGTTCGCAGGGCGAACTGGCCCACGTCGGGTTCGATCAGGTCCAGGCCGGAGATCGCCTGTTCGGCTATCAGGCCGTCGCCGACGGGTTCGTCTTGTTCGTCGATGGCGAGGCGCGTCGCGTCACCCCCTATCGCGCCGCCGTGGGTTCAGGCGCAGGCGCGGTGTCGGACGGTTCGCTGCGCGCGCCCATGCCTGGCAAGATCGTCGCGACGCCGGTCAAGGCGGGCGACGCCGTCGCCAAGGGACAGTCGGTCGTGGTGCTGGAAGCCATGAAGATGGAACACGCCCTAACCGCGCCGTTCGACGGCGTGGTGGAAAGCGTCGCGTCTCTTGGCGACCAAGTCGTCGAGGCGGCCGTGCTGGCGGTGGTGAAGGCGGGCTAAAGCCCCACGCCGCCGATCGGGCGCGTCACGACCGTATCGCCCCATAGCGCGATCAGGCCGAGCGCCGGACGCATCACTCTGGATTCGCGGATCGTGTTGAACCAGGCATCGTGCGAGGCCTTGCTCATCCAGACCTCTGTGACGAGCAGGGCGTCGGCGTCATTCACATCGTGCGCCACGACGTAGCTGTGGCAGCCCGGTCGCTTCACATTGGGGTCCAGCAAACAGAGGCCCAGTTCGTCGCGGCGGCCGGCATGGGCCGTCAGGCGGGTAATCAATCCGTACATACTGGTCCTAAACGCGCTGGGCGAAGTGAACTGCGCCGAAGAATAGTTAGGGGCCTAAGATTAAGAATCTGGCCAATGCGCCTAAGGGGCACTAGGTGGGCGCCATGCCGGTTCACATGATCAAGCTGGGCGTCGGGGTGCCGGACGTCGAATGGCTGGAGGCCCGCGCCGCCCGGGGCGGGGCGCTCGTCGTCCACACACGCATGACGCCGAAACGGGCGATCGAGATCGAGGACGGCGGCTCGCTTTACTGGGTGGTGAAGGGGACGATCGTCTGTCGCCAACCGGTGCTGGACATCGCCACCTTGGGCGAGGGCAAGCAGAGCCGCTGTGAGATCACGCTCGAACCCAAGGTCATTCGCACCGCGCCCATGGCCCGGCGACCCTTCCAGGGCTGGCGATATTTCGAGCCCAAGGATGCGCCGGTCGATCTGACCGACCTCGACGCCGGCGAGGCTCCTGAGGAACTGGTGCGACAGCTTCGCGAACTGGGCGCCTGGTAGGCCAAGCCCTCAACGTTTTTGGGAGTTGACCCCAGCGGGTCGGCGTGGCCTGTGCCGCGTCCGATGATCGCGCTCAGCCCCCAGACCCGTACCGCCTTCCGCGACCTGCTGAACCTGGCATGGCCGGTGATCCTGGCGCGCATCGGGATCATGACCATGGGGCTGACCGACGCCATCGTGGTCGGCAACTATTCCAGCCAGGAACTGGCGTTCCATTCGTTGGCCTGGGCGCCGACGTCGATCGTGGTGACGACGGCGGTGGGCCTGATGCTGGGCGTTCAGGTGATGACGGCGCGGATGCTGGGCGAGGGACGTCGGCACGCGGTCGGCTCGGTGCTGCGTCGCGGCCTGACCTATTCGTTGCAGATCGGTGTGGTGTCGATGATCGCCCTGATCGCCATTGGCCCGTGGGGACTGGGCAAGCTGGGGCTGGAGGACGGTCTGGCGGAGGGCGCCGGGCCGGCGCTGATCGTCTTTGCGTTGTCCATGCCCTTCTATCTGATCTCGGTGACGGGCCAGTTCTTCCTGGAGGCTCTGGGCCGGCCCAAGCCGGGCATGGTCGCCATGTGGGTGGCGAACGGGGTCAATCTGGCGCTGAACATCGTGCTGGTGCCGGATCTTCTGGGCTTCGGCTTCGACGGCGCTTTCGCCTCGGCTTGGGCGACGTTCGGGGCGCGGGCGGCGCTGGCGATCTTCCTGGTGATCTACATCCTGCGTCTACCCGAGGCGCGGGCGCTGGGCATCTTCGACAAGCCCGAGCGCGATCCCGAGGCCGCGCGCGAACAGGTCAAGGTCGGCCTGGGCGCCGGGGCCTCCTACTTCATCGAGGTCGGGGCCTTTTCGGGCTTCACTTTTTTCGCCGGTCAGATCGGCACGGCCGAGACGGCGGCCTGGGCGGTGGTGCTGAACGTCTCGGCGATCGTCTTCATGCTGCCGATGGGGCTGTCGTCGGCGACGGCGGTGCTGGTGGGCCGCAGCTATGGCGCTGGCGACGGGCGAGGGGTCTTGCGCGCCGGGCTTGTGGGGCTGGGCGTCGTGACGGCCCTGACATTGGTGGTCGCCCTGCTGGTCTGGCCCAGCGCCCATCTGATCGTCGGCGCCTATAATCGCGATCCGGCCCTGCTGGCCATCGCCGCGCCGGCCCTGGTGCTGGCGACGCTGTTCTTCGTCGCGGACGGCATTCAGGTCGTGGCGGCCCAGGCCAACCGCGCGGCGGGCGACGTCTGGTGGCCCACCATCATGCATTTCGCGGCCTACGGCGCGGTGATGATGCCGCTTGGCTGGGTGCTTGCGCACCAAATGGGCGTCAACGGCCTGGTCTGGGCGGTGGTGATCGCCAGCCTGGCGTCCTCGACCCTGCTGACCGGGCGTTTCATCCGTATTGCGCGCCGTCTGCCGCAAGGCGTTTGAGGAAACCGCGCCGCCGCTCTATATCCCTGCGCTTCCCCGAACACCTGGACGATCATGGCCCGCATCCTCATCACCTCGGCGCTGCCCTACATCAATGGCATCAAGCACCTGGGGAATCTGGCGGGCTCGATGTTGCCGGCCGACGTCTGGGCGCGGTTTAAGCGGGCCCAGGGGCATGAGGTCCTCTATATCTGCGCCACCGATGAGCACGGCACCCCGGCCGAGCTGGCCGCCGCCGCCGCCGGCCAGGACGTGCGCACCTATTGCGACGAGCAGCACGAGATTCAGAAGGCCGCCGGTCAGGCCTTCGGGCTCAGCTACGACTGGTTCGGCCGGTCGTCGAACCCGCAGAACCATCGCCTAACCCAGCATTTCGCCGAGGCGCTGGAGAAGAACGGCCTGATCGAGGAGCGGGTGGATCGGATGATCTATTCGATCGACGACGCCCGCTTCCTGCCCGACCGCTATGTCGAGGGGACGTGCCCGCACTGCGGCCATGTCGGCGCGCGCGGCGATCAGTGCGACAACTGCGGACGCCTGCTGGATCCGACCGACCTGATTGATCCCTATTCGTCGGTGTCGGGCTCCAAGAACCTGGAGGTGCGCGACACGCGTCACCTCTATCTGCTCCAGACCAAGATCGAGCCCGAGATCCGCGCCTGGGTCGACGGCAAGACAGGCTGGCAACAGTTGGCCAAGTCCATCGCCTACAAACATTTGGACGAGGGGCTGATCGACCGGGGCATCACCCGCGACCTGGCCTGGGGCGTGCCGGTGACCAAGGACGGCTTCCCGCGCCCGGGCATGGAGGACAAGGTCTTCTACGTCTGGTTCGACGCCCCCATCGAATACATCGCCGCGACCGAGGAATGGGCCGAGGCGACGGGTGGGTCGTGGCGTGACTGGTGGCGTCTGGACGAGGGGGCTGAGGACGTTCGCTATGTCCAGTTCATGGGCAAGGACAACGTCGCCTTCCACACCGTCAGCTTCCCCGCGACCATCATCGGCTCGGGCGAGCCGTGGAAGACGGTGGACCAGCTGAAGGCCTTTAACTGGCTGAATTGGTACGGGGGCAAGTTCTCCACCAGCCAGAAGCGCGGCGTCTTCATGGATCAGGCGCTGGAGCTGCTGCCGGCCGACTACTGGCGCTGGCGACTGACGGCCTATGGGCCCGAGCACGCGGATTCGGCCTTCACCTGGGAGGACTTCCAGGCTTCGACCAACAAGGACCTGGCCGATGTGCTGGGGAACTTCGTCAACCGCATCGTCAAGTTCGCCGAGTCGAAGTTCGACGGCGTCGTGCCGGAGGGCGGCGAACCCGGTCCGGTGGAGATCCAGCTGGAGGCCGACATCAAGGCCGCCGTCGCCGAGGCGACCGAACAGCTGGAGGCCATGGAGTTCAGAAAGGCCGCCGTCGCCATCCGCGCCGCCTGGGTCCTGGGCAACGAATATCTGCAGGTCGCCGCGCCCTGGACGGCGCTGAAGACCGATCGCGACCGCGCGGCGGTGGGGGTGCGCACGGGTCTGAACCTGGTGGCCCTGTTCGCGCGTCTGGCCGCGCCGATCCTGCCCTTCACCGCGCCCAGGATCGCGGCGTCGGTTGGGGTGGACGACTTGAGCTGGCCTGGCGCCGACGAGGATTTGCTGAACCGTCTGCCTGTGGGCGGCAAGGTGGAAGCTCAGGGCGTGCTGTTCGCCAAGATCGAAGACGCCCAGGTCGCGGAATGGTCCGAACGCTTCGGCGGCGCGGACGCCTGATCCACCCCACGTGTGTTGCAAAGAAAGAGCCGCGCTCGGGATCGAGCGCGGCTTTTGTCTGTGCGGCCTTTGATCAGTCCTGTTCGGCGAACACGACCGGAAGCCCCGCCGCATTCCAGGCCTGGATGCCGCCGGTCAGGTTGAACAGCGGCTGGCCCTCGAGACCGGTCGGCCCGACGAAGGCGCAGACCTGGTGGCTGCGGCCGCCCTTCAGGCATTGAACGATGATCTTCTTGTCGGCCGGAAGGTCGAGCGCCTCCCAAGCGGCGGGCATCTGGCTGAACGGGGCCAGGATCGCGCCGTCGATGCGGGCGGCGGCGAACTCGTGCGGCTCGCGCACATCGATCAGCACCGCTTCGCCGGCCTGCAGCCAGGCGGCGGCCTCTTCGACGGTGACCGTGGCGACGGTCATGGCGCCACCGTCGGTTCGGCGGGCGCCGGCGTCGGGCTGTCCTCGGTGCGCTTCTGGCCCAGGTGTTTGGCCGCTTCCTCGGGACCGATCTCAAGGAAGGCGGGGGCCGAGGCGTTGAACTCGTCCATATGGCCGGTGCGGACCACCACCTGACGGGCGCCGTCCCAGATCATGTGCAGGGCGACATAAAGGACGACGACCAGACCGATATAGCCGATCCAGCTGAACCGGTGCAGCAGCTTGGCGATATAGGTGGCGGCGACGCCCATCAGGGCGATCGACAGGACCAGCCCGAAGACCATGATCCAGGGGTGTTCGTGCGCCGCGCCGGCGACGGCCAGCACATTGTCCAGCGACATGGTGATGTCGGCGACCATGATCTGAAGCAGGGCGGCGCCGAAGCTCTTGCGCTTCAGGCCCAGTTCCTCGGGCGAGGGTCCAGAGCCGTGCTCGATGCTCATGGCCAGTTCGAGTTCCTTTTCGGCCTCGGCCTGGTCGTGCGTCGCCTGCTCGCGCAGTTCGCGCCACATCTTCCAGCACACCCACAGCAGCAGAAGGCCGCCGGCCAGCAACAGGCCGACCAGAGCCAGAAGCTGCACAGTGATCAGCGCAAAGCCGATTCGCATGACGACGGCGGCGGCCAGGCCGATCAGAATGGCCTTCTTGCGCTGGTCCTGGGGCAGGGCGGCGGCGGCCAGGCCCACAGCGACGGCGTTGTCGCCGGCCAGGACGAGATCCATCAGCAGGACCTGGCCCAGGGCCGTGGCCTGGCTGGCGAGTTCGGGAGACGAAAGGAATTCCATTTCCGCTCCTTAGCCTCGGTGCGGCGTTCTGTCAGCCGCGTTGCGCGCGCGCCGCTTCATAAAGCGCAACCGCCGCCGCATTGGAGACGTTCAGGCTCTCGAATCCGCCTGGCATGGGGATCTTGGCCAGGACGTCGCAGTGTTCGGCGACCAGACGACGGATGCCGTCGCCTTCGGACCCCATGACCAGAACGGTCGGCTGATGATCCAGCGCTTCTTCCAGCGTCTGTTCGCCCGTTCCGTCCAAGCCGACGGCGCGCCAGCCCAGATCGGCCAGCCGCTCCAGCGCACGGGACAGATTCGTGACGCGCGCATGAGGGAGGCGTTCGGTGGCGCCGACGGCCGCCTTGGCCAAGGCGCCGGCGAGGGCCGGAGCGTGACGGTCCTGAACGATGATGCCCCGCGCGCCGAAGGCCAGGGCCGATCGGAAGATGGCGCCGACGTTCTGGGGGTCGGTCAGCTGATCCAACATGACGATGACGCCCTCAGCCGGATCGGCCAGCTCTTCCAGCGACACGCCTTCCAGCGGCTGAACCTTGAAGGCCAGCCCCTGATGCACGGCGCCGGGGGGCAGCATCCGGGTCAGGGCCTGGATATCGACCACCTCGATCTTATGGCCGTTTGCGAGAGCATTGTTCTCGATCTCGGCGGCGCGCTCGGCCGTGGCCAGCAGACGACCCATGCCGCGACGGGCGGGATTCGCCAGAGCGGCCAAAACCGGATGTCGGCCCCACAGAAAATTATCGGCGTCCGACTTGCCCCGATCGGGCGAACGGGGCGGACGCGGCGCATCCTCGCGCCGGCCAAACCCTTGCGCAGCGGGCTTTTGGCCCATGTCGCGGGGGCCATCGGGACGGTTTCCGAAGACCGGTTTTTTACCGCTTTTACGGTCGTTGCGTTCTGATTTCGACGACACTATAAGACGCCCTCCGATTTGGAGCCCCAAGGGCTTTCGGGTCTGGGCGCCCCCTCTATCCTAGAGGAGGCGACAAGCCGAAGGCTTTTGTTTCGTCCCGCTTCTTTATGGGCGGAAACGAGGGGTCCGACGGTTCGACAAGGCGCGCTGGGGGAATGTCCCGAGTGGCAAAGGGGGGGGACTGTAAATCCCCTGCGTAAGCTTCGAAGGTTCGAGTCCTTCTTCCCCCACCACGCGCCTTGACGGATACGACGGATCAGGACGACGGAGAGGAACCGGCTGCGGCGTTCCGAAAGAACTTCCGCAGTCTCCGCGCGGGTATAGCACAATGGTAGTGCAGCAGCCTTCCAAGCTGAGGATGTCGGTTCGATCCCGTCTACCCGCTCCAGGTTTTTAAAAGATCAGCATCGCGCCCCTCCGCTGACGGACCCGGGCCATCAGGAGTTTGGCCATGGCCAAGGAAAAGTTCGAACGGACGAAGCCGCACTGCAACATCGGCACGATTGGTCACGTTGACCACGGCAAGACGACGTTGACGGCTGCGATCACGATGACGCTGGCGAAGGCCGGCGGCGCGA
>Ga0308172_1000195_pt1 | contig 110225 bp, 112 predicted proteins | sample PhyGR2_FD_202134 | JGI IMG/M metagenome (GOLD analysis project Ga0308172, IMG submission 202134) | Phyllosphere microbial communities from UC Gill Tract Community Farm, Albany, California, United States - DLSLSG.R2 | ecosystem: Host-associated > Plants > Phyllosphere > Unclassified | place... | reverse complement strand
CGACAGCCATGACCAGCTTCGACAGCACCTCCAGCTGTTCATCGACGCCTACAACCATGCCCGCCGGTTGAAGACGCTCCGCGGCCTCACACCCTACGAATATGTCACACGCATCTGGACAGAAAACCCGAGCCGATTCAAAATCGATCCGTACCGCCACTCCCCGGGACTAAACACCTAGGCAGCATCCCGCACGAGGCTGACCTGGTTGCGGCCGGCGCGCTTGGATCGATACAGCGCCTCGTCCGCCTCGGCGAGCAGGCGGTTGAAGCCCTCGCCCGCGACATTGCCGCTGGCGACGCCGATGCTGGCGGTGACGGGCGGCAGATCGCCGAACCGGCCCGAGTCGTTCCGCCGGTGGGCCAGCACCGCTTCCTCGACCGCCGCACACACTAGGTCCGCGGTCTGCGCCGCGACGGCCAGCGAGCGGCCCGGCAGGACGAGCAGGAATTCGTCGCCGCCCAGCCGGGCGAAGCGCGAGCCCGGACCGCCCACCTCGCGCACCGCCGCGGCCACCAGCTGGAGCGTGCGATCGCCTTCGGCATGACCCATCCGATCGTTGAGCGCCTTAAAATGATCGAGGTCGATCAGGACCAGCGCGGCGGGCCCCGTCATCCGCGCCCGCAGCCGATCGAGGCCGGTGCGGTTCAGCGCGCCCGTCAGCGCATCCTCGGTGGCGAGGCGCAGCAGCGCGCGCTCGGCCCGCTCGGCCGCGACCAGCGTCGGCAGATTGCCGCGCATCGGCCAGCAGGCGGCTAGCGCCATTGCCATCCAGATATTGTTGATGAAATCGAACTGCGCATTCATGCCTAGCGCGAACGCCGCCGACAGGCTGCCGCGGCCGAAGCCAATCCCGGCGGTCAGGACGAAGGTACCGCCAAGCATCCAGGCGGTGCGAAGGCGTTCGCGCCGGGCCAGACCCAAGGCCGTCACCGCGGCCCAGATGTCCGCGATCATCATCATATAATCGATATAGGCGATGCGCTGCGGGCGATGCGCGGGATCATGCGACAGCACGGGCACCAGCGAGACGGCCAGCAGCGCGGCGACCAGCCGCGGCCAATGGGGATTGCGCCCGGCCAGCAGCCGCACGCCCTGCGTCACCAGCACCGCCCCGCACAGCGACAGGATGGCGCCGGCGGAGACGCGGAAGGCGCGATCGAGGGCCGGCAGGTCGAAGACCGCCATGCCCATGCCCAGCATGACATAGCCGCCGCCCCAGAGAGTCCGCCAGCCCGCCACGCCCTCCCGCGTGCCCGATGCCAACGTGACGACCCCTGCAACGATCGTGAACAACGCCGTCAACACGTAGATTGTCATTTGATCGAGCTGCAATCGTCTGCTCCCATGCCTTGTCACGAACCCGTTACCCGATCCAAGTTAACCAATCCTGGGTGGGCGCGAGCGTCGTCCGGTGTGCAATCCGTCCGGACGGTCGATCGGCCGTCGGCGGCTAGGCATCGTGGACAAAGGGCAACCAGAGCAGGACTGATGCAAGGCTGATAAAGCCGATGTAGGATTCGGCGGTTTTGTCGTACCGGGTGGCGACCCGTCGCCAGTTCTTGAGTTTGTTGAACATGCGCTCGATCTGGTTGCGCCAGCGGTACTTGACCCGATCATGCGCAGCCGGGTTGCGACGGTTGCGCCGGGCCGGGATCACGGCCTCGATGTCCATGCTGGTCAGGGCGTCACGGACCGCGTCGCTGTCATAGCCTTTGTCTGCAAGCAGAGCGTCGATCCGGTCGGCGATCATGCGCATCAGCGGCCCAAAGCCTTGCGTGTCATGCGCCTGACCCGGCGTCAGGACGAAGGCGAGCGGGCGACCTCTGACATCGCAGCGGGCGTGGAGTTTGGTAGTAAAGCCGCCGCGCGATCGGCCGAGCGCTTCGACCGCGCCAGTCCCTTTTTGATGCCCACCGCACAATGGTGGGCCCGGACGACCGTGCTGTCGATCATGTCGGCGCGGCCATCGCGTTCAACCGCACCGGCCAGCGTCTCCAGCATGGCGTCGAACACGCCCGTGGTAACCCAGCGACGATAGCGGCGGAACACGCTGTTCCACTTGCCATATTCCTCCGGCAGGTGCCGCCACTGCGCACCCGTCCGCGCGATCCACATCATGCCTTCGAAAAACGGCCGGTTGTCACCAGCGGGACGACAGCCCCGTCCCCGCTCCGCCGGTAACAATGGCCAGATCAGCGACCATTCCTCGTCCGACAGACCGATCCGCTCGCCCAAGTCTGCCTCCAAAAGGCAGCCTTGAATCAGTGGCGCACCACGACGTCAAGCTTTGTCCACGATGCCTAGGGGTCGATCCATGCAGCAGGATGTCGTGACCGTCGGTGTCGATCTGGCGAAGAACGTGTTTCAGATCCACGCGATTGGCGCTGATGGAAAGGTGTTGGTGCGGCGGCAGCTCCGGCGCGGCGAGGTACTGAAGTTCTTCTCATCGTTGCCGCCGTGCCTGGTAGGGATGGAGGCATGCGCGTCGGCGCACCATTGGGGCCGAGAGCTTTTAGCGCTGGGCCATGATGTCCGACTGATGCCGCCGGCCTATGTGAAGCCATACGTGAAACGCGGGAAGACCGACGCCGCGGATGCCGAGGCGATCTGCGAGGCTGTAACCCGGCCGACGATGAGGTTCGTGGCGGTGAAGAGCGTCGATCAGCAGGCGGTGCTGATGCCCCACAAGACCCGTGATCTGCTGGTGCGACAGCGAACCGCACTGATCAATGCGCTGCGGGCGCACCTGTCGGAGTACGAGATCGTCACCAGCAAGGGGCCGGGCGGTGTCACCGCGCTCATGAAGCTCATTCACGAGGGGCAGGAGAAGCTGCCAGCATATGCCCGGTCAGCGCTGCATACTATCGGTGCTCAACTGCGATCGCTGGCAAGCGAGGTCGATCGGCTTGAGACACAGATCCTCGCCTGGCACCGTGCCGATGACACCAGCCGCCGGCTTGCGACCATTCCCGGCATCGGTCCGATCACCGCGTCGGCGATCGCCGCGGCTGTACCCGATGCATCGCTATTCCGCTCCGGCCGCCAGTTCGCGGCATAGCTAGGCCTTACACCGCGGCCCCATAGCTCCGGCGGAAAGGAGCGGCTTGGCGGCATCAGCAAGCAGGGCGATGGGTGCCTCCGCAAGCTGCTGGTCGTCGGCGCGACCGCAGTGATGCGGATGGCGCGCAGGGATGCCAGCCGACAGCCGTGGCTAGAGCGACTGCTCGAGCGCAAGCCGGTGAAAATCGCGACCGTCGGGCTCGCCAACAAGACAGCGCGCATCGCCTGGGCGGTGATGGCGCGCAAGGAGATCTACGCGGCGGCTGCCGCGTGACCGTTGTCCTCGCCGACCGCGGAGCGGCCGGCAGGATGGTGTAAGGGCAGCTGAGTGGTGATGACAAACCGGTCAGACCGGGGATCGAACAAACCCAGGGGAGCAGAGCGCTTCGAGCGCGATGACGTGATTAGGGATCCGATCCGCGGACTTCATCAGGGCCAGCAGCCATGCGGTGCTGCACGAACAGGCCGAACACATGGATGCACCCGACCGGTGCTCATCGCCGCATGAAAGCTCTTGCACCGCAGGGGTCGTCCACACATGACGCGCGAATGCCTCCGGGCGGTAGTGGACACCTCGATCTCGGGCCGGCGGGTCGTGCGCGAATTGACCGATCTGATCGCCGAGCGTCGCAGGCCGAAGATGATCGTCAGCGACAATGGGACAGAACTGACGTCGAACGCGGTGCTCGCCTAGTCAGGAGATGTCGGCGTAGGATGGTATTACATCGCCCCTGGCAAGCCGACGCAGAATGGGTTCGTCGAAAGCTTCAATGGTCGCATGCGCGACGAACTGCTCAACGAGACGCTGTTCTTCACCATCGGTCAGGCCCGCTCGATCCTGGCGCGCTGGGTCGACGACTACAACACCGAGCGGCCTCACTTGTCGCTGGGCGATGCTACCCCGGCGGCATTCGCCGCTGGGCTCGAACAGCAACGGGCGGGGTTAACCCCGCCCGTTGCTTCACCCGCGCTCATACGCGACAACACCGGTCGGTCTCTGGTCGCCGCTGGATGAAAGATTGGGGTCACGTCATCTGCGCCGACAAATCCCCGAAAAGCTGCGCCCTGCATTCGACGGCAAGGCGTTGTCGAAGGTATCGCTGGGCACCAAGAATGGCAGCGAAGCAACGGTGCTCTTCCTCCAGGCCAACGCCGCACTCGAACAGTGTCTCGAAGAGGCGTGAGCCCGGCTGAAGGCAACAGGCCGCCCCTGCCCGTCCGCACGCGATCGTGCCGACGAATTGATTTCTGCTATTTCCAGGGCCCCGAGTTGAGGGCCGGCGGTCTCGATGGCATCGAACCTCTGCTGCTTGCCCGGCTGGAGCTGGACCGTGGATTGTGGAACGCAACGCAGCCCGGATGCAGTTCCCCCTAGCCCACTGGGCGGTCAGCAATGGTGGGAAGTGGCGAACATGGCGACGATCCGCGCCGGGATTGCGACCCTGATGCGGGAGCTGGGGTGGTCCGCACCGGGGACATGGCGCGGCGATGGATGCCGCATTGCTGACAATCCTGGTCGAGGCACTGCGCGCTTTGGGCGCGATGCAGGGCGGCGCGCGGTCTGTGCCGGACCATCATCACAGCCTCGTCGCCCGCCTCCGCGCGCGGATCGACGAGCGTTTTCGGCTGCGCGAACCGATCGCGGACTATGCCGACGCACTGGGGACCAGCGAAAGCCGCCTGTGTGTCGTCCGTGCCCGGATCGCGCCTCTATCCCCCGCCGCGATGCTGGACCAGCACGCCATGCTCGATGCCAAGCGGGCGCTCCTCTACACCAATTTGTCGGTGGCGGAGGTGGGCTATTCGATCGGCTTTTCCGCCCCGGCCTATTTCACGCGCTTCTTTATCCGCCATGCGGACGTATCGCCGCGCGCCTATCGCCAAATGGGCAATAGCTGATCCGCGATGCGATCAGATTGCGCGCTCACCCGCCACGCGCAACCCATAGCCCTCCAGCCCGACCAGCGTGCGGCGGCTGTTGGTCAACAGGATCATTTCCTCGACGCCCAATTCGTTCAGGATCATCGCGCCCACGCCATAGTCGCGCAGCTCCTCCATATCGGGCACCGCTGCACCGGCACGGGCATGGATCGCCAGCGTCAGGCCATCGGGGCGCGGGCGGTTGATGACCACGACGATCCCGCTTCCCTCCCGGCCAATCGCCTCCATCGACCGGCGTAGCAGACCGCTGCGCGCACCCGCCTCACCGAACAGGTCGACAAAGGGCGACAGAGCATGCATCCGCACCAGCGTCGGCCGCGTCGGATCGACCTTCCCCTTGACCAGCGCGACCTGCTCGCTGCCGGTCGCGCGGTTCCAAAAGGTCATGGCCCGCCATTGTCCGCCCCATTCGCTGTCGAACACCGTTTCCGCGCGCTTTTCGACCAGATGATCGTGACGGCGACGATAGGCGATCAGGTCTCGGATCGTCCCGATTTTCAATCCATGGAATTGCGCGAAGGTAACGAGCCGGTCGAGCCGCGCCATCGTCCCGTCCTCGTCCATGATCTCGCAGATCACGCCGGAGGGATCGAGCCCGGCGAGCCGCGCGACATCGACCGCCGCCTCGGTATGCCCGGCGCGGACCAACACGCCGCCGTCGCGCGCAACCAGCGGGAAGACATGACCCGGGCTCACGATCGCTTCCGCGCCCTGGGCCGCGTCGATCGCAACCGCGATGGTACGGGCGCGGTCGGCGGCGGAAATGCCAGTAGTCACGCCATCGCGTGCTTCGATCGAGATGGTAAAGGCCGTCTCGTGCCGCGTCCAGTTTGTGCGCGTCATCAGGTCCAGCCCGAGCTGTTCGACCCGTGCACGCGCCATCGCGAGGCAGATCAGACCGCGCCCATGCCGCGCCATGAAGTTGATCGCATCGGGGGTGGCCATCTGGGCAGGGACGACCAGATCGCCTTCATTCTCCCGATCCTCATCGTCGACCAGGATGAACATACGCCCGTTGCGCGCTTCGTCGATGATCTCCTCGGGGGTGGAGAGAAAGGCGTGGCCGCCGGTCATGCCCGGACCACGCACTGGTCGATGGAGCCGAACAGCGGCCCCGCCCGCATCGTCACCCGATCTCCGAAGGACAGGAAGGGCGTGCGCGGCGTACCGCCCTCGATCATCTCGATCGCCCGGCGTTCGGACAGGCAAGTGGAGCCGACCCGCGCATGATCGACGTTCGACACGGTGCCCGAACCGATAATCGTCCCCGCAGGCAGGTCGCGGGTCCGTGCGGCGTGCGCGATCAGTTCGTGGAAGCCATAGGCCATCTCGTCGCCCACCGGGTTTCCGAACCACGCCCCGTTGATCTCGACCGTCAGCGGCAGGCACACGCGACCGTCGCGCCAGTCATCGCCAAGTGCCTCGGGCGTGACCGCAAAAGGCGCGACCGAACAGGCGGGCTTCGCCTGGACCCAGCCGAAGCCGGTCTTCATCTCGACCGGCGCGATCGCGCGCAACGACCAGTCGTTGAGCAGGAGGACCAATCGGACATGGCCAAGCGCCGCCTCCGGTGTGCACCCCATCGGCACATCGCCCGTCACCACCGCGAACTCACCCTCGAAATCAATGCCGTCAGCCTCGCTGGGAAGCGGCACGTCCTGCGTCGCCGCGAGGAAGCGGTGCGACATGCCCTGATACATCAGCGGCTTGTCGGTTTCGATCGGCGGCAGGTTGAATGCCTTCTGCATCAACGCGCCGTGCGTCGGGAAGGCCGAGCCGTCGAGCCACTGCCAGGCGCGCGGTAACGGAGCCAGTAACGCGGTCCCGTCCAGCGCCTCCCCCTCCGCATCGACCCGCCCGGCCAGTGCGCGCAGAGCGGGTTCGACGCGCGTCCAATCGTCCAGCGCCGCCTGCATCGAAAGACCCGTATGCAGGCAGAGGCGGCCGTCGGTCGAGACCACGACCAGCGCTCCGTCCCGGCTGCCATCGTCACGGGTCGCAAGCCGCATCGCGATCAATCCTCGAAGATGGCGACGGCGCGGCACCAGCCCGCCGAGCCGCCCTTCACCTTCACCGGCAGGCATGAGACGGTGAAACCGGTAGACGGAAGCTCGGCCAGCCGGGTCAGCTTTTCCATGTGGCAATAGCCGATCTCTCGCCCGGCCTTGTGCCCTTCCCAGACCAGCGAATAGTCACCGGTCTGGGCGACGCGCGCGGCCGTGTGACTGAACGGCGCGTCCCAGCTCCAGGCGTCGGTGCCGGTCACGCGCACACCGCGCTCGGTCAGGTACATGGTTGCTTCATAGCCCATGCCGCAGCCGCGCCCGAGAAAATCGGGCTGGCCCAGCGCCGCCCCTGCGCCGGTGTTGACCAGCACGATGTCGAGCGGTCGTAGCTCGTGGCCGATCCGTGCCAGTTCCGCTTCGACCTCGGCCGCCGTCACGACATGGCCATCGGGCAGGTGTCGGAAATCGAGTTTCACGCCCGGCTGGACGCACCATTCCAGCGGAACCTCGTCGATGGTGAGCGCACGCCTGCCGCCATCCGCCAGCGCCTCGTCCATCGTGGGATGGTAATGCCAGGGCGCATCGAGATGCGTGCCGTTATGCGTGCTGAGCGTCAGCATCTCGGACGCGGCAAAGCCCTCGCCACCCGCCATCGCCTCGGCGGTGATGCCGGGGAAGAACATCGCGGCCTCCGCCACCGTCTCGCGGTGCGTCTGGCGCGTGATGCTGGGGCGCATGAAGGGTGGGTCGGTAATGACCTCGGGGTCGATCGCGATCGACAGGTCGACGATGCGGCGCGTCATGCCGTGTGCCCTCCCAATGTCTCGGCGAACCAGTCGGAAATCAGGTCGCGGCCATAGGCCATGTTGTCGGCTCCGACATGCTCGACGCCGCCTTCACGCGCCGTGAAGACGAGCTTCTCGCGGCGGGGCGAATTCACCAGCTGATCGTAAAGGTCGTCGGCATATTTCACACTGATCTGGCGGTCGTTTGCGCCGTGGGTGACGAGGAACGGCACCTTGATCCGATCCATATGCCCGTTGAGGTTCATCGCCTCCGACTTGGCGAGAAAATCTTCCTGATCCTTGGCGCCAAACGCCCAGTGGACATGCGCCCAGTAATGCGGAACGGGGTTTTCGCCCTCGCGCGCCATGCGCCTGTCCTGCACCTCGCGCCAATTGTGGTTCGCTCCCCACACCGCACCGCTGGCGAAGCGCGGCTCATAGGCGACTGCGCGTGGTGCGAAGTGACCGCCCAGCGAGATGCCGGTCATGCCGATCCGCCCGGGGTCGACATCAGGCTGCCGTTCCAGCCAATCGACCGCCGCGCTGGCCCAGTTTTCGCTATGTGGGTCGACCGGGAGGTCCTGAAGCCGCAGGGCCTCTCCGGAGCCGGGCTGGTCGACGCACAGGGTCGAAATGCCGCGCCGCGCCAGTTCCTGCGGTAGCCGCGTCCAGTAGAGCAATTCCTTGCAGCTATCGAGACCGTTGCAGAACACGACCACGGGCTTGCGGCCGTCACCGGACGCGCGGGTATAGAGCGCGGGCATGGTGCCGACCGTCAACGGGATTTCCACACGCTCCCGGTTCAGTTGACCCAACACCGTAGAACGATCGAAGGCATTGCGCGCCCGTGCAAAGGTTTCGCGGCGGCCCGGATGGCCATGGCCCTGCATTCGCTCGGCGGTGATGAGGTAGAGGCTGGCCCGCTCCAGCTTGTTGGAGGCGGAGAAGCCCCGCCCCTTCGCCTCGTCTTCGGCCGCGAGCGCGATCAGCTTGTCGCCCATCGCGGCCCAAGCCTTCATGAACATCGGCGTGCCGGCGTCCGCGCCGCTGGCCGCCGCGTCCTTGATCGGCTGGCACATGTCGATGATCTCGCCGAGCTGTGCGCCCGACTCCATCGCGATCGCGACCGACAGATTCCAGATGTAATTGGGAAAGGGTTCGTAGAGCGCCATCGGGCCTACACCTGAACCGGCTGGAACAGTCCGGCATCGGGCTTGGGATGCGGCATGGTCTGCGGACCGCCGACACCGATGCCCCATTGGTCCATCGTGCCGGGGCCGGGGACATGCACCTGATGCTCGTGGGTCTCGAAATCGACATGCTCCAGCTCGGAGGTATATTCGACCGCGAAACCGTTGGGCGTCGTGAAATAGCTGAAGGTATTGTTGCCCGCCGTATGGCGGCCCGGCCCCCAGCGAATGTCCGTCCCCGCCTGCTTCAGGCGCCGGATGCCCGCCATCATGTCGTCGACGGTCAGCATGTCATAGGCGACATGGTTGAGGCAGGGCGGCCCCGGCAGGATCGCAAGACGATGATGGGCCGAGTTGCAGCGCAGGAAGCACATGAAATCGCCCAGCCAATCCGACACGCGAAAACCCAGCACGTCGGTGAAGAAGCCCACCATCGCCCGGTGATCGGGCGAGTGGAGCACGATATGGCTGATCTTCTGCGGAATGCCTTCCCAGCGGCTGAGCGCGCGTGGTGTGCGGCGCTCGACATCCGACGAAATCTCGAAGGGCAGACCGTCGGGCGAGAAGAAGCGGAAGCCATAGCCCCCGCCCATCGTCGTCAGGTCGCGCGGGGCGAAGATGATACGGCAACCCGCGTCCACGACCTTGTCGCGCAGCGCATCGACATCGGCGCGCGTATCGGCGGCCAGCGCGATGACGTCGATACGGTTGGCATCATCCTGCCGCAGGCGGACGACATAGGCCTCGTCATGCCCTTCGGCGGCTAAGTGGTACAGGCCGTCCTGCTCGCCCGCCTCCACCAGTTTCCAGTCGTCGCGATAAAAGGCGCGCTCGGCATCAAGGTCGGCGACGCCGTAGCCGACGTAACGGATCTCGGTCACTCTTGCCATGTCATGCTCCAGGGGTGAGGCATTCCCCGGCGGTGGCCACCCGTCCCGCCGGGGAAAGGGTCGTCAGAAGCGGAATGAGCCCTGCACGCCGTAGGTGCGCGGCTGGCCGAAATTCCAGTTGTAGATGTTGATGCCGCCGCCGGTGAACCCGGCATAGGTCTTCACCCGATTGTCCTCCAGATTGCGGACATAGCCCTGGATGCTGAACCGGTTGTTCGGCATGTTGAGTTCCAGGCTGAGATCGGTGGTGGTGAACGCATCCACTTCGTCGCCCTTGTAGTTGAAGGCGGTGAGGAAGTAGCGCGACTTGAACCGGCTGAAGCCGTTGGCGACCAGCTTGTAGCCGTCACCCAGCTCTATCGTCTTGGTATAGTTGATACCGATCGTCCATTTCGGGGCCTGTGGGGCGACATTGCCCGCCAGATCCAGCGTCAGGCGCGTCACAGTGGACGCCGGGTTGGCCAGCGTAGGCGCGGGAATGCCCGCGAACTGCTGCAACCGTGCATCGATATAGTTGACGATCAGGCTGACCCGGTCGTTCGGTGACAGACGAACGGCGGTATCCGTTTCGATACCCCAGACCCGGCTCTTACCCGCGTTGAAGGTGCGCGCGCCGACCGTGGTGTCGATATACACCTGAACCTGCTGGTCCTTGTAATCATAATAGAAGGCGCTGGCGTTGAATTCGAGCTGGTTGCCCATGAAGCGGTTCTTCGAGCCGATCTCATAGGCGGTCAGATTTTCCGCGTTGAACGACCCGACCAGATCGAAGCCGCCGCTTTTGTATCCGGTGCTGACCTTCGCGTAGAGCAGGTTGTCCCGGGCGGGCTTATATTCGACACCCGCCGTCCAGGTGATCTTGTCTTCCTTATAGGTCGGATAGCGGATCAAGGCCCCGGTCCCGCTGCCGTCGGCGGGCGGCCGTGCCATGGTCGGCGAACGATAGAAGCCGTAATTGATGTACTTCGCGTCCTTCTTGTCATCCGTATAGCGAATGCCGCCGGTGAAGCTCAGCGTGTCGGGCACGACCCAATATGTCGCCTGGGCAAAGGCCGACTTGGAGTCCGAGGTGACGTAGGGGCGGTAGAAGAAATTGGCGAAGGCACTTGCCGTAGTCAAATAAAGACCACGCGCGATGATCTGATTTTCGTGGAAATAGAAACCGCCGACCTGCCAGACGAACTGGCCCTGCGTACCGCCGTTCAGACGGACTTCATGGCTTTGCGTACGGGTATCGTAGCGGTCGTTATAGAAAGTGAACAGCTCCGGCAGATAGCCGTTTTGCGGGATGACGGCCTGGTTGTCGACATGCCGGTAACCGCCGATGTAGCTGAGCGTCGCACCGCCGAAATCATAGGAGATGCGGCCGCGCACCGCATATTGCTGGCTCTTGAAGCTGCCCATCCGGCCGAGGGGGAAGCTGGCGGGATCGAAGCCCTGCGGCACGTCCACGAACGACGGGACCTGCCGTTGGGCCAGTGTGGGATAGGTCGTGGGCGAGGCCACGGACGCGGGCAGTTCCGTTACCCCGGGGGTCGTCCCGCTGACGGGCAGTCCATATTGCATCGGCCCGGTCTGGTCGATGTCGACATATTCGCCCGCGAGATAGACCTCGAGCGCACCGGGAGCGAACAATATGCTGCCGCGAACTGCATCGACATTGGCATCGTCGCCGCGCCCCGCCGGGCCGTTGTTGACATAGCCGTCATGCTGATTGTGCAGCCCGGCCACGCGGATCGCCACCGTGTCGCCGATCGGCACATTGACCGCGCCCGTGGCATAGATCGCGTTGTAATTGCCGTAGCCTGCCGTGGCCGAGCCCTCAAAGCTCTGGAGCACCGGCTTGGCCGCGACGATGTTGAGCGCACCCGCCGTCGAGTTGCGGCCGAACAGCGTCCCCTGCGGCCCGCGCAGGACTTCGATCCGTTCCAGGTCGAAGAAGTTGGCGTTCAGGCCGACCGGGCGATTGATATACTCGCCGTCGATCGAAACGGTCAGCGCTGGATCGGCGCTTTCCGAAATATCCTGGCTGGATACGCCCCGGATCGCGATCTTCGTGAAGACCGAGTCCGGGGTGATGCCGAGATCCGGGGCGAGACGCTGAAGCCCACTGACGTCGGTCACCTGCGCCTTGGTCAGGTCGGCACCACCGATCGCGCGGATGGCGATCGGCGTATCCTGCAACCGGGTTTCGACCTTGGTTGCGGTGACGATGATGTCTTCGGAATTCATCGTATCGTCGGACGCCGCCGTCGTCGTCTTGTTGGCCGACGTCTGGGGCGTGGCACCCGCCGGATCGGCGACCTGGGCAAAGGCTGGGTTGGCCACCCACATCGCGGTGGTGGTGAGCGCCGTGGTTGCGACGCGACGGAACCTCATCATACGATCCCCTCTCCTTTGATCGGAGGCGTACCCGCCCCTCGTTTAGAACTAGAATGATTGTTCTGTTTATTTACCGAGTCAAGCGCTGATATACAGCCCCGCCCGATTATTTTGCGTGGTCGTTCAGAACATCGGATGGGGATTGCGCGAGGTCATCGGCATGGGCTGGATGACGTCCCAATGCTCGACGATCTTGCCATCCTTCAGGCGATAGATGTCCGCGACCGCGCCGCCGGCGGAGGCCGGATCGGTGCGGCCATGGAGGTGAATGACCGCCATGTCACCGTCGACGATGATCCGCTTCACATCGAACCGGGCGCCCGGCGTCGCGAATTTGGGGGCGAGCGCGGCGACCGCCGCCTCACGTCCATCGGCCAGGCCCGGATTATGCTGGATATAGTCGGGCACCACGTAGCGCGCGAACGCCCCCGCCACATCGCGGCGGGTATAGAAGCGATCGGCGAAGTCGGTGATGATCGCGCGGTTGCGCTCGGTCAGCGTCGCGCCCGATCCAGCGATCGCAGCGGGAGCCAGGAACGGCGCGGTCAGGACAAATGCATGAAACAAGGCCTTCATAACGTCACCTCGACGGTGAAGGGCAGATCGTCGCTTGCCCGACCGACGGCCAACACCGCACGATCGACCGCAACGCGCCAACCATGATCCCCCCAGATGCGGAACAGACGGGGCTCCGGAGTCACCCGAACGGTCGCGATTTCTCCTGCCGCCAGCGTGATCTTGGCGAATCCGACCAGCGCGAATTCGGGGGCGTGACGATAGAGCTGCACGACGTCGCTTCCGGCGCGGTCGCCGACATTGCGCAATCGGACCAGAACATCACCCCCGTCGGCGTCGACACCCAACCATTCGAACCGCGTATAACCCTGCCCTGCCCCAAAGGCGTAGAGCGGCGTCGTTCCCCGCGCTTTCAGACCCCGATAACCGATCAACACACCATCGTCATAAGCTAGGTCCCCCTGCCCGTCCGGCTGGAGGGACAGGGCGGGATAGTCCGCCTCCCGCCGCGCCAGTGTGACCGGCAGACGGCCACCTGGTTCCACATCGCCCGCCAGGACCGCCGCGAGCGCGGGGCCGAACCCCTCGCCGGGATACCAGGCGGATATCAGCGCGGATGCCTGGTCGCTCCACGTCGCATCGAAAGCATGGCCGATATTGGCGATGATCGCGGTGTTTGGATTCGCCGCGCAGATCGCGTCGATCAGCGTGCGCTGCTCCGGCGCGATCGCCGTATCGGGTCGATCCTTGCTCTCGACGCTGGAGTCGGACGTTTCGCCGATCATCAGGATCACCGCATCGGCGCCGGTCGCGGCTTCGACCGCACGCGCCAGCATCGCCTCCGCACTGTCCGGGCCGCGAATACCGTACCAGAGGCCATGCACGCGGGCGCCGTCATAGTGGAATTCGACCTCCACCAGCACGCGTTGCCCGGCGGTGAGCATCATCTCGGCACTGTCGGCATCGCCTCGCTTGAGCGATCCCATGACGTCGGACGCCGCCATCCGTTCGGGCTGGTCGATCAGCGCCTCGCCATCGACTTTCAATCTGACCGCGCCGGTCGCCCCGACATAGAAGCGGTGGGCGCCATCCACAGAGGCCATGAACCAGCCGCTGGCGCGGATCGCAGCCGAACGGTCGAACACGCCTTGCTCATGGACGCCGACGAACCAGACGAGCGAGTTGGTATCGCGCACTTCCTGCCCGATGGGCTGACCGGACAGATCGCCATCGGCGAAATATTCGATCGTCATGCCGGGTCCCTGGCCCCGCACCGGCGCGACCGGCATGGCGGGCAGCCGTGGTTGCGGGTCGACGCCGGGTTCGTAGACGATGTCCGCGGTCCCGGCATATCGGGCGATGATCGCCTCCAGGGGGCGAGCCGCATCGGGCGAGAGCGCGATCTTGGCAAAGGTCCCACCCTGATAGCAGGGCGCGGCAGCATTCGGGCCGATCACCGCGATCCGGCGATGCCTGCCCGGCGTCATCGGCAACAAATCCCCCTCATTGCGCAGCAGCACCATACCGGCCGCCGCCGCCTCGACCAGCAAGGCATCGGCATCCTCCTCGGGCGCCGATTTCGGACCGGACCAGCGGCGGGCCGCTCGGGCCACCCGCTCGGCAGCATCGGCCACCCGCTCGGCCGCGACGTCGCCTGCCTGGACCGCCGCGACGGCCTTGGCACCGACGAAGCGTGCTGGCCCCGGCATCTCGAGGTCGAGCCCGCCGTTCAGGCTGCCCGCCGTCGAATGCGTTCCGAACCAGTCGCTGATGAACGGGCCCTCGAAACCCCATTCGCGCTTCACGATGGTCGAGATATGGCCGTGCTCGGCGCACCAGTCGCCATTGACCCGGTTATAGGCGGTCAGCATCGCCCCCGCCCCGGCTGCCGCGCAAAGCTCGAAGGGCAGCAGATAGATTTCACGCAGAGTCCGCTCGTCCACCACCGCGTTCATGCGGTCGCGGTCGGTCTCGCTATCGTTGCAGACCAGATGCTTGACGCAGGCGCCGACGCCGGTCGACTGAAGCCCGCGCGTCCATGCCGCTCCGGCCAGGCCGGTCAGCAGCGGGTCTTCGGAAAAATACTCGAATGCCCGCCCGGCGAGCGGGCTGCGCGCCATGTTGACGTTGGGCGCCAGGACGAGGTCGACACCCATGCGGATCGCCTCGCCACCGACCAGCGCCGCGACCCGCGCGATCAGCGCGACATCGAAGCTGGCGCCGAGTGCCGTTGCGCAGGGCGACAGGCGCGCGACGTCGCGTTCGTCGACCTTGCCGCTCGCGATGCCCATCGGCCCATCGCTCATGTGCAGCGACGGGATACCCTCCTCCGGGATCGCGACCGATCGCCACATGGCCGCTCCGGCGGTCAGGCTGGCCTGCTGCGCGAGCGTCAGCGCGCTCATGCGACCGGCTCCAGCCGGAAGGCCATGATCTGCCGCGCCTGGGTCGCGATCTGCCCCGCCACGCCATCATCGACGATCGCTCCGTCCGCGCCGAACGGCTTCTGGGCGATCGAGTTGATCGCGATCCCCGCCGGGGTCGGCCAGCCGCGCATGGCATGGACGATCCCGCGCAGCGCTGCCAGCGTGACGCCGCCCGCCTGCCATCCCGCCGCCGAGACGATCAGCCCCACCGGCATGCCATCGAAATAGACCCGCTCGTCCCCGCGCAGATCCTCGAGCAGGTCGATGGCGTTCTTCACCACGCCGGATACGCCGCCATGATAGCCGGGCGTCCCGATGACGAGACCATCCGCTTCGCGCAGCGCGGCGACGAAGGCCGCCTGTTCGGCGGTACGCTCGGGACGCTCCGGGTTGAAGTGCGGCAGTGCCGCCAGCGCCGGACCGTCGAACATGATGGTCTTCGCCCCCATGCTCTCGCACTCCGCCAGAACCGAGCGAACCAGCATCTCGCTCGACGAACGGGGTCGGAAGGTGCCGCCGATCCCCACGATATGCCGTGCCATCGGCTCAGGCCTTCTTGAACGCGGGCATGACCTTTTCGGACAGCAGCCGCAGCGTCTGGTCGCCAAGCCGCAGCCGCTCGTCGGTCAGCGGACCGGTCGTCGTGCCGCACAGGATGTTGCCGATGCCCAGTTCCTCATAGGGCTTGAGATGTTCGATCACCGTCTCGGGTGAGCCGTACAGGCACCAGGTGCCGATCCAGTCCTCGGTCAGCGCGTTGGGCGTGCGATCGGTCTTCTTGTTGGCCTCGTTCGACTCGGCGCGGGCATTGAATTCGGCCTCTCGCTCGATCGCGTCCTGATAGGCGCGCAGGATGGTCATCATCTCGTCGCGCGCCTGCTCGTCGCTGTCGGCCAGATGAACCAGCTGATAGGTATGGGTCGTCCAGTCCAGTGCGCGGGCGATCTTCTCCGCACTGTGCCCGGCCTCGTCCAGCAAGGCGCGATAGATGCCGAAATATTTGGCGACGTGCTTCATCGGCTCGGTCCCGCCGATCTGCGGCGGGGTGAAGGCCGGAATGAAGGCCGGCCAGGCGTTCTCCGCGGCGCGGCGGGCGCTCGACTCCTTCATCGCCACCGGCATCAACCGGGCATGGCCCTCGCTATAGGGCGCCGGTGCGATCCGTTGCAGCACCCGGCCCTGGTGCGGGCCGTTGTCGATCTCGACCGCCGGATCGTCCATCGTCTTGGCCCAAAGCTGTTCGGCCAGGGCGAGGTTCTTTTCCGAAATGGCGCCCGCATCGCGGTAATCGACGCCGAAGCCGATCATCTCCTCGGGCGTGGTGCCCGAGCCGACACCGACGAGCAACTTGCCGTCCGTCAATTGGTCCAGGATGTTGATCCGCTCGACGAAGCGCACCGGGTGATGCAACGGCACCGACGTCACCGAAAAGCCGAAATGCATGTGCGGGAATTTTGCCGCCAGATAGGATGCGAACATATAGCTGTCGCTGGCGATCGGCATATAGCCGTTGAAATGGTGATCCGGCATGAAAAGCGCGTCGAAACCGAGCGCGGCGGTCCGCTCGGCATGGCGGGTCAGACCATGGATCAGCGCGCGATCCTCGTCAGGCGCCATGGACCGTGCGTTGAGGAATACCGAGAAACGCATCAAACCTCTCCCTTTTTATCATGCCCGCCGTGGTCCGGCGCGTTGCCGCATTGATGCGGTTCGTTTAAAATAAAATTAGAACTGCAATTCTGATATGACGGTCTCCCACGGGCTGTCAATGGGGTGTTGATGGATATCGAGACGATCTTGGCGAAGGCGCGCGCGCCACAGCAGGGCCGCAGCAAGGCGAGCTTCGAACGGATGCTGGCCACCGCCGAGGAATTGATGACCCAGCGCGGTTCGGACGAATTCACGCTGAACGAGGTCGCCAAGCACGGCAAAGTGTCGATCGGTTCAATTTATTGCCGCTTCGACAGCAAGGACGACCTTGTCCATGTCGTGCAGCTGCGAGTGCTGGAACGGGTGGACGCCGACATGCTGGCCGTGATCGCCGATCTGGCTGCGCGCGGCGGCGGCCTGATCGACATGGTGCACGATCTGGTCGAATCGGTGGCCGACGTGCTGCGGCGCTATGCCGACCTGATGCGCCCGCTGATGCTCCGCGCGAGCGCCGATCCGGTGATCGCCGCCATCGGCAAGCGCAGCTATGGCCGCACCAGCGAGGCGGTGATCGCCGCATTGCTCAGCAATCGCGACTCGATCCGCCATCCCGATCCCGAGCATGCCGCCGATGCGGGTTTCCGTATCCTCTATGCCTCGATCGCGCGCTATCTGGGCTTCGGCTCGTCGATCGACGCGGCGGGCGAAGGCGACTGGACCGAATTGAAGGCCGATCTGGCCGACATGCTCGCCGCCTATCTTTCGACCAACCCCAAGGCGCGCCCTACCCGCGCTTAGCGCTTGCACCGTCTTCCGAATCGCCTTACTAGAATGATAGTTCTATTTATAGCCGCTGGCAAAAGCGGCGTAGGCGAGGATGGGGCACGTCATGGCCGATACGGGCTTGGCTCGGCGCGAGCTATTGGGAGGGGCGGCGCTGTTCGCGATGGGGGTGGGCGTTCCTGTCGCCGCCGTCCGCTGGACCGACACGGCAGAGGTCGTCACCGACCGGCAACGTGCGCTTCTGCGCGACGTCGCCCAGCGTGTCCTGCCCCGAACCACCACCCCCGGCGCGGGCGAGATCGGCGCGCATGACTTCGTCATTCTCGCGCTTGCCCATGGGCTGGACGGCACCCGCGCTCCGGCCGCCGGAGCGGCTCTGCCCGCGACGATCACCCGCCATCAACGCCGCGATGGGACGCTCGACTATCTCGACTGGCTGGAATGGCAGCTCGACGCCGCGACGCACGGCGATTATTTGGCCGTCCCCCCGGTCGGGCGGGAGGCAGCGGTCGCGGCGATCGACAAGGCCGCCTTTGCCGATGCTGGACCCGACGCGGTCGAATCGCCCTGGCGCAAGCTGAAGGGCCTGATCCTCACCGCCTATTACACCTCCGAGGTCGGCGGCTCACGCGAGTTGCAATATGAGCTCGTCCCCGGTCGGTGGGACGCCGACATCCCCTATATCCCCGGAAACCGCGCCTGGTCGAGCGACTGGACCGCAGTGGAGTTCAGCTGATGGCGCAACAACCCGTTTTCGACGCCATCGTGGTGGGCTCGGGCATTACCGGCGGGCTGGCGGCCAAGGAACTGACCGAAGCCGGGCTGAAGGTCCTGATGATCGAGCGTGGGCCGATGATCGAACATGGCAGCGGCTACACGCGCGAGACGCTGGCACCCTGGGATCTGGAATTTCGCGGGGCCGGCGACGCCGAACTCTATGGCAAGGACTATGCCGTCCAGCGCAAGAACCGGCACTTTACCGAGTTCACGCAGGACCATTTCGTCAACGACCGCGAGAACCCCTACACCACCGAAGGCGAAACCGAATTCAACTGGTGGCGCAGCTACCAACTGGGCGGGCGTTCGCTGACCTGGGGACGGCAATGCTATCGCTGGTCGGATTATGATTTCGACGCCAATCGCCGCGACGGGCATGGCACCGACTGGCCGATCCGCTACGCCGATCTCGCACCCTGGTACGACAAGGTTGAGGACTTTATCGGCGTTGCGGGCATGGCGGAGGGACTGCCCCAGCTTCCCGATGGACGCTTTCAACCGCCCATGGCGCTGAATGCCGTCGAGCAACACACCCGCGAGGTGATCGGCCGCCAATGGCCCGGCCGCCGCCTGACGATCGGACGCAACGCCAACCTTACCGAGGCCAAGCCCGACCAGGGGCGCGCGGCGTGTCAGTATCGCTCGATATGCGCGCGCGGCTGTTCCTATGGGGCCTATTTCTCAACGCAGAGTTCGACGCTGCCCGCCGCGCAAAAGACCGGCAATCTGACGCTCGTCACCGACGCGGTGGTCGAGGCGGTCGAGCAGGACCCGGCGACCGGCCGCGCCACCGGCGTGCGCTTCATCAACACCAAGGACGGCACGCGACAGCGCGCTCACGCCCGGATCGTGTTCCTGAACGCCGGGTCGTTCAACAGCGTCGGCGTGCTGCTTCGCTCGGCGAACGAAGCCAATCCCCACGGCCTTGCCAATTCCAGCGGCGTGCTGGGCACCCATATCATGGACCATGCCCAGACGGTCGCCGGGATCGCGGTCATGCCGGGGTTCGAGCAGCACAGCTATTTCGGCAATCGCCCGACCGGCGTGGTCATCCCGCGCTTCCGCAACCTCGATACGATCGACGGCAAGGGGCATACGCGCGGCTTCTCCTATCAGGGCGGCGCATTCCGCGCAGCCTGGACGGGTGGCAAGCGCGCGCCCGGCGTGGGCAAAGACTATAAGGACAGCCTGCGTGAGCCCGGCATGTGGCGCATGGTGCTGGTCGCCTTTGCCGACTCCATGCCGCGTCCCAGCAACCGCATCACACTCGACCCGACCGTCAAGGAGGCCGCGGGCCTCCCGGCCCTGCGCATCAATTTCTCACACGGGGCGCAGGAACATGCCGCACTTGCCGATGCCAAGGCGGAAGCCGCCGCGATGCTGACCGCCGCCGGGGGTCATGTCATCATGGGTATGGACACGCCCAATCCAGGGGGGTCGGCCATTCACGAGATGGGCGGCGCGCGCATGGGGCATGATCCCCGGACAAGCGTGCTCAACAAGTGGAGCCAGGCGCATGACGTGCCCAACCTGTTCGTCACCGATGGCGCGCAGATGTCGTCCTCGGCCTGCCAGAACCCGTCGCTGACCTATATGGCGCTGACCGCGCGGGCCTGCGCGAACGCCGTGTCGATGCTGAAGGAAGGTGCGATCTAAACGACACATAAGAAAAGGGGCGGCCTTCCGATCGGAAGGCCGCCCCTTTTTTATTCGCCGAAGCCGCCGATCAGCGCAGCATCAGCGTCTTGCTATCCTTGGTCGTCGGCACGAACGGCAGATAGGAGATGCGCATCGTCTCGGCCAGTTCGATCCGGTGCTCGCCCGGCGCCAGCCCCCCTGCCCGCTTCACGCCCACCAGCGCCTTCTCGCCGAAATTCCAGCGGTCGCTATATTCGGTTTCCATCTCGTCCAGCGTCCAAGTGCGCCCACGCAGCGACACGGTGATGTCCTCGCGCCGGACTGCTTCGCCATCGACACTGACCGCCACATTCTCGATCATCGACAGGCCCAGGCCCCGATAATAGGGCAACCGCGCCTCAATGGTGAAACCAGTGTCGGTCGCCTTCAGGCTGTCTTCCACGATCATCTTGTTGTCGAACATCGGTCAAGTCCTTCAGGCGGCGATTGTGGTGTTGGCGGGCACGTCGATCAGTTGCTTCAGCATGTCCTGATGGCGGCGGACCTGTTCGACCGAGTCGACCTCATACGCGTCCTCGATCCAGCGATTGCCCTCATATTCCGAGCAGATATAGCCGTCGTAATTCCCCTGCTTCAGAACCTGGACGATCTCGTCATAGGGGATACTGGGCTCGACCAGATTCTCATCCATCTGGTAGAATTTGCCGTGCACATTGTGGATGCGGTGCATGTAATCGAGCATCCGCTTCGGCTCGAATGCGGCATTATGGCGCAGCGTCTCCGCCATCGCGATCGCCGGGCCGACCCCGCCCATCTCGCGCACGTTCAGGATGACATATTCGCTGAGAACCCGGTCCTCATAGGCCTTGGTGATATAGTCGGCGATGTTCCGGGGCACGCCGTTGCGGATGAAACGCTCCTTCCACACCGGCGGAAACTGGAACAGGAACATGCCCATGTCGGGCAGGAAGCCCAGCGCGTCGCTGCCCGACTTTTCAAAGGCTTCGGCATGGCGGACGATCCAGGGATGATCGAAGTGCAGCGGTGCATGCACCTCGATCAGGATCTTGATCCCCTTTTCCTCGGCATAAGGCGCGGCAGCGACCAGCACCTCGGGCGCGATCGCCACCAGCGCGCGGACATATTTCACGCCCAGCCTTGCAGCGAATTCGATATCCTTGCGCACGCTCGCAACCTGCTCGGCAAACGGCATTTCGCGGCCCTTGTAGCGTTTATAGTCGAGCATGAAGTCGTGGCAGACCGGCACGGCGTCATATTTGTTGATCAGGTGATGCCACTCGGCGATCTTCTCGTCCGCGACGCCAGCTTCGGGCCAGCCCCAGAAGGTCTGTTCGCCGATCACCTCGATCCCGTCGGCGCCGAAGCCGACAGTGGTGCGGATGCAGTCCTCCAGCGACATTTTGCCGAGGAACGTTTCGTTCTGATAGCTATAGAGGCTGACGCCCCGCTTGATCGTCATGTCATGTCGTCCTGAATGGTAGGAATGGGGATCAGACAGCGGCGGCAATGGCCGGTGTACCGCCGCCACGACGGGCTGATGCGATAAGGAAGGCCGTGACCGCGCCGACGACCCCGGCGGCACCCATGATCAGGAATGCCGCCTGCATCGTCCCAGCCTGGGTTCGGAACATCGAGACCAGGAACGGGCTGGAGAATTGGCCGAAGAAGAAGCAGGCCGTCCACACGCCCATGCCGCGACCGCGATGCTCGAAGGGCAGCTTAGTCTGCGCCCACGCGATCAGGGTCGGCACCGCCATGCCCGCACCGGTTTGCTGCACCACCAGGCCCGCAATCATCCAGCGCCAGTCCGGCGCCAGACCGATCGTCGCCAACCCACCGCCGATCAGCGACAGGAAGATGCCGAGTTGCACCACCGGGCGTGCCCGACCCGTCGCCCAGAAGATCGCAGAGCCCAGCATGACGAACAGGCTGGGCATGAAGGTCAGCTTGCTGAGGTCCTGCGACGACTGGATACCAACTTCGCGGAACGCCATGCCGCCATTGATGATGAAGACGTAGTAGAGGGCAGAGGCGAACAGGGTCACGCCGCCGATCATGGCGACGGAGGCCATCGGGAACGGGGTACGCGCAGGCGCCTGACCGATGCCAAGCATCTTGCGCGCCGTCGCATCGCTCTGCGGCTCGTAGAGAAACTTCACCGCCGCGATGAAGATCGGGAAGGCGACCAGATAGATCAGGAAGATGCCGTTCCAGCGTAGACCGGTCAGGAAGCCCGAAGCCAGGATAACCCCGCTGGCCAGGAACGGCCCGGCCAGTCCCTGCATAGTCAGCCAGTTGCGCCGCCCCTTCTCGTCCCAGTAATCGCCGATCAGCGTGTTGAGCGTGGTCAAGATCACCGCCTCCGACACGCCCAGCAACAGCCGCGAGGCATAGATGCCGTTCAGACTGTCGAGGAAAAAGGGTGCCGCGCCGAACAGCGCGTAGAGCAGGGTCGCGGCCAGCATCAATTTGCGCCGTCCGAAGCGATCGACGAGAATTCCTGCGAACAGCGCGACCACAGCAATCGTCAGGCCTGGCGCCGATACCATGGCGGGCACCTTCCACGACGCGGACGGGTCGGCCGAGAAATGGTCGATGATGGACGGCACCGCCGGAAACAGCGACGCGATGGCCAAGATCGGCAAAAAGCCGGCGGTGATGACGGTGATACCCTGACCTATGCCGGGTCGGCGTGCCTCGGGGTCTTCCGGCGTCATGACCATCGGCTTCTCTCCCAATCGATTCGCCGCTCTTACGGCATAATTAGAACTTGCATTCTGATACGTGGTATCGCCATGACGTGCCACTCTGTCAAGCAAGGATCATCACGGTGGCGACACGCGCGGTTTCGGATCGGTTGAGCGAGCGACAAAGGACGCTGGCGTTCGCGACGGTGCTGCTCGCCTTCGTCATGGACGTGGCGGATTCGACGATCGTCAACACCGCACTGCCCGCAATCCAGCAGGGATTGGGGGCGTCGGACCGGGCGATGCAATGGGTCGTGTCGGGCTATTTCCTGACCTTCGCCGTGCTGCTGGTCGTGGGCGGTCGGTTGGGTGACCTGTTCGGCTATGCGCGGATGTTCGCAATCGGGGTGGCGGGGTTTTCCATCGCGTCGCTGGGGTGCGGACTGGCGCAGGATGCGACGACGCTTGCCGTCGCGCGGCTGTCGCAAGGAGCGGCCGCCGCGATCATGGCACCGCAGGGCGTGGCGCTGATCCAGCTTTTATATTCACCCAGCGAACGGATCGGCCGACTGGCCGCCTTTGGCGTGGTCGGCGGGCTGGCAGCGATCGGCGGCCCGGTGCTTGGCGGCTTGTTGATTGAGCTCAACCCGTTCGATCTGGGCTGGCGCAGTGTCTTCCTGATCAATCTGCCCTTTGGCGTACTGGCGCTGATCGCGGGGCTGACGCTCTTGCCGCCGGGACGCTCGGGCCATGCGTTGCGTGTCGACGGGCCGGGATCGCTGTTGCTGTTCCTCGCGCTCGGCACGCTGCTGCTCCCCCTGATCGAGGGGCGGAGCGCCGGGTGGCCGTGGTGGACGGCGGCATTGGTCCTGACGAGTGCTGGCCTATGGTGGTGGTTCTGGCGTTATGAGGGCGCACGCCGGTCCCGACTGGGGTCGGCGCTGATCGAACCGTCGCTGTTCCATGACCGCAGTTTTCGGGTCGGACTGGCGGCAACAGGAGCCTTCGCGATCGCCTCGGGCGGTTTCCTGCTGACCTTCAGCCTGACGCTGCAACAGGGGCTAGGTTACAGCCCGGTCGACGTCGCGCTGCTCCACATACCCTTTGGAATGGGGGTCATGGCGGGCATCAGTCAGATTGGGCGCAAGGCCCTGCCCGTCCATGGACGTCGTGTGCCGATAACGGGTGCGATCCTGATGGCGCTCGCGTGTTCGGCGACCGGGGTCGCCGTGCACATCGCACTTCCGAGCGTGGTCATCGGCGCACTGCTGCTATTCGCGGGTGTCGGCATGGGGACACTCAGCGGTCCACTGGGGCCAATCACGCTGTCACGCGTCGATCGCAATCACGCGGGTGTCGCGGGGGCCATGCACAAGACGATGCAACAGATCGGCGGCGCCATGGGCACGGCCCTGATCGCCACCATCTATTTCTCATTGACGGGCGATTATCGGCCGCCCGTGACCGCCTTCTTGATCGCGACATTGGTGGTGGCGGCGGATCTGCTGGCCATCGCGTTGCTGCTGACCCGCCTGCCGGAGCGGCTGTTCGATTGAGGGGGGCAGTTGCGCCCTCCCCTCAGTCGTAGATGGGCCGCAGTTCCTTATCGAGGTGGTATCGTGTCAGGGCCATCGACGCGAGAAGGTCCGGCGACCCGTCATATTCGACCGACATCCAGCCCTTGAACTGATATTTCTTCAACAGGTGATACAGGCCCTTCAGGTCCAACTCACCCAGGCCGGGCTCCCAGAACCAGCGTGTGCCGTCATCGGTGATCTCCGGGTCCTGAGCATAGCGCACTTCATCGGGCTGGCGGACCGAGGCCGTATCCTTCAGGTGGAAGGTGCTGATCCGGTCGTGATAATCTTCATAGAAGGTCAGCAGATCCTCGCCCATGATCGCGACCTGCGCCGTGTCGATGCAATAGTGAACCAGCTCAGGATCGGTACTTTCGATGAACTCGCGGTGGTTCGGCAGATTGATCGCGCAGAAGAACTCGTTGTGCAGACCGATCTTGACGCCGTGGTCGGTCGCATAGCGCCCGATCTCGTTAATCGTCCGGGCGCATTGCTGAACCTGTTCGCGCGACAGCGGACCGGACCCGTAATAGTTGTTCGTCGGACAGGTGTTCATATAGGTGCCGCCGAACTTCACGATCGTGTCGACGGCCTCTCGTCCCGAGCGCACCGCTTCCTCGAAATGATCGGCGGCATGCGAGGCATGGGCGCCGTGGAACATCCCGATCACATCGACGCCGCGATCCTTCGCGAACGCGGTGAATGCCTCGGGCGAGCCGAACAGGGGCAGAATGTCAGCCAGGTCCCAGGGCGCGATCTCGATACCGTCAAAGCCAAGCGCCGACTGGTATTTCAGGATCGTGTCCCAGTCGGAATAATAGGCGGAGTTCGTATTGGTCTCGTAATAGAAATCGCGGAAGTTCTCGATCTGCCGATAAGGGATCGCCTTCCAATGGCTCATATTGGCGTAGCGGATATTAGGCATCACAGGGCACTCCGTCCGGCCTGGTTCGGCAGTTGGTTGAGGAAGGCACGAGTGCGCAGAAGAGCGCGGAACGGATCGCGTGTCTGGCGGGCGCTGCAGACGACCGGTCCGTCATAGCCCAGATCATCCAGCAGCTGGACGATCCGCGACAGATCGACCGATCCGGTTCCGGGATCGCGGAACACCTGTGTGGCCCGCCCGGCCGGGAATTCCGGGTTCGGGCTCTTCCATGTCTCGTCCGTATCGACGAAATCGGTATCGGTGAGGTGCACGCAGCCGATCCGGCCGATATGCGCGCCGATGAACGCGGCGGGCGAAACGCCCGCGATCGTCAAAGTCGCGGTATCGACGTCGAGCGTGACGCATTCGGGCAGGGCGTCGAGCAGCGGAAGGATGCGCTCGCCCCGGAAAAGGCTCCAATATTCGTTACGGAGCACCAGGGTGACGCCCACCTCCTGCGCCTTGGCGGCAAGGCCCTGAAGCAGTTCGGTCACGCGCGCGACGATGTCCTCCATCTTCGCGTCCAGATCGGGGTGATAATGCGCCATCCGCCCGTAAAAGGCCGACGGGCTGATCGCGAAATAATCGGCACCGAGGTCGGCGGCATGGGCAAGCGCTTCGCCCGCGAAATGGCCGCTGGCGCCGAAGAAGAAGCCCAGATTGTCATTGCGCATGAACAGATTGGGATCGAAGGTGACGCCGACGACCCGGTCGATGCCGCTTTGGCGCAACACGTCCCGGTAATTGGCTGCGCTTTGATACTTTGTGTTGATGCAATAGCGGTTCATCGGAACGCCGCTGCGGCCGCCAAACTGCCAGACCGGCTCATAAGGTATTTCGATCGCGCGGAACCCGCTCGCACTGATCAGCGGATACAGCTCCTCCCAGAAATACTTGCCTTCATACCGGTTTCGGTTCGGTTCCTGATAATGGCGATTGATCAAATCCAGGCTTATGCCGATCGCATCTTTGTTCATGACGGTTTCCATCGTGTCTACGGATGTGTCGCCGCGCGACATCCGAATTTGCGTGATCAGGGCTTGGCCGGTCCCGTCCGGGGCCAGCAGAGAACGACGAGCGTCTGGACGGCGAGCACCGCCACCGCGCCGCCGCTATAGGTCCAGCGGATGGCCTCCCGCGCGGCGTCGCTGACATGGCCGGGGGCATAGTCGAATGCGCCCAGCACATAGGCGAAACCGGCCGTGCCCAGCGCCATGCCGAGCTTCGTCGAAAGGCTGATGCCCGCGGATAGCAGCCCCTCGCGACGGGCGCCGAATTTCGCCTCGTGGTAATTCACGGTTTCCGCGATCATCGCATAGGTCGAGGTGATCGTGATCGAGGTCGAGAGGCAACCCGCGATGTAGAATCCCAGGAACACCGGCACATTGCCCTGAACGAAGGGCAACGCCCCGAACAGCACCGCCGCGATGGCGAGTGCCGCCGCCGTGCCGTTGCGCAGGCCGGTACGCGTCAGGATCGTGGGCGCGACGAAGGCGGACAGAAGGAGCATCCCCGCGACTGCGGGCAACATGACCGAAATCATCCAGGGCCGCTTCATGACGTCGATGGCGAAATAGGCCGTGGCGGCCATCATCATGCCGAAGCGCGCGAAATAGAGCAGGCAATGGAAGAAGACGACCAGCCAGGCCCGGTTGCGCAACATCTCGCCGACCGCGGAAAGAATGGCGAAGCCCGGCGGGGCATCATCCTCGTACCGCTCCTTGCAGTTGCGGAAGAGCGCCAGCGTGCAGATCAGCCCGACGATCGCGAACAGCACGGCGACAAGCGTGAACCCTCGCTGCTGGTTTCCTCCGCCCAGCAAACCGACCAATGGCATGACCGCCGCCGTTCCCAGCACGACGCCGGTCGCGGTGCCGATCGAACGCAAGCCCGACAGACGCAACCGCTCCTTGCCGTCCAGCGTCATCATCGGCATCAACGCGGTATAGGGGATCGCCTGAAGCGACATGACGATACCCAGCGCCTTGAAGGTGACGAAGGCGTAGACGAGTTGCGCGCCCTGGCTCCAGGCAGGCATCGAGAACACGGCAACGGTCAACAGCGCATAGGGAATGGCCGTGCACAGGAAATAAACGCGGGTACGCCCCCAGCGGGTGCGGGTCTTATCGACCCCGATGCCGACCAGCACATCGACCACGGCGTCCAATATCCGCGCGACCAGAAATACCGTGCCGATTGACGCCGCGGGCAAGCCCACGACATTGGTGTAGTAGAACAGCAGGAAACCGCTGGCCATATTATAGGCCAGACTGGTTCCCATGTCGCCAAAGCCGTAACTCAGGCGCTCGACGAAGCCCAATTCGCTTTTTTGCATGACGATGACCCGTTCAGGACTGGGAAGCAGCGGATGCGGGTCAGTCGGCCAGCGCTTCTTGCGAAGCGGCCAGCGATTGCACCATGGGCAGCGTCGGAAAATATTCGAGACCAATGGCTCCGGTATAGCCCAGATCACGCAAGGTCTGCGTGACCTCCTTCCAGTCGACAGCCCCGGTCCCCGGCTCGTTGCGGTCGGGCATATCGGCGACCTGCACATGGGCGACCAGATCAATACGCCCGGTGAGTACCGTGCGCATGTCCTCACCCATCACGGCACTGTGCCAGACATCGTACAGGAGACGCAGGTTCGGGCTGCCCACCGCCTCGACCAGGTCGAGGCCGAGCGTGGTGCTGACCAGATACATGGTCGCGAAAAGCCGGGTGTTGAGCGGCTCGAGCAGGAGCATGACGCCCGCCTCCTCCGCCGCATCGGCCGCGGCGCGCAAGGCGGCCACGGCATTGTCGAAATGCTCTTGCTCGCTCATGCCCTCCACCCGGAAACCTGAGGCGACGATCAGGGCGGGCTTGCCGAGCTTGGCGGTGGCGGCGATGGTTTCGCGAACGGCGGTGACCATCTCCTCACGCTCAGCGGGATCGACGATCGAGCGGCGCGGATCGACGCACAGGCTGGTCAGCCGTATTCCCGTGTCCGAGAGCGCCACCGCGAGCGCGTCGATGGGCTTGTCACGCCAAAGGTGGAATTCAGCCAGCTCTAAACCGGCCGCCTTGGCCGCGCGAATACGCGCATCCAGCGCTCCAGCTTCGGCGAACTGCCATTCAATGCATGACGATAGCGAATAGACCGCAGACATAGGACCCTCTCCCATTCTACGGCCCCGTGGTGCGTTTGCACTCGTATGCCTGGCGAGTGAATCCCCGCTATTTTGTTTCTCTATTGGTCCCTCATTTGCCCGGCCAATGCAAGCCGAATGCGGCTCATTCAAAGGAAATCCAGCGAATAAGCCTCAGGCTGCCAAGCCTCAGGCTGCCAAGCCTCAGGCTGCCCCATAATGGCTCCCTGCGCAGGCCCTCCTGGCTGATCGCAACGACACTCTACCCAACTTTCTGGTCAAATCGCCGCTTAGGTGCTCAGTGCTGTCATTTGCTGGTGACGTCCCCCCTGTTTTTTTATCCAAGCTGGGTGAGAGTTTTCCGGCCCTTTGAAGCCTGCGGGCAAGGAGCTGGGACATGAAGAAGTCGAGGTACACGGAAGAGCAGATTGCGTTTGCGCTGAAGCAGGCGGAGACGGGCACGCCGGTGGCGGAGCTCATCCGCCGGATGGGCGTGTCGGAGCAGACATTTTACCGCTGGAAGAAGGTGTATGCCGGGCTGGGCGTCGGCGAGCTGCGGCGGGTCAAGCAACTCGAGGACGAGAACCGCAAGCTGAAGCAGCTCGTCGCGGACCTGAGCCTAGACAAGCATATCCTGCAGGATGTCCTGGCAAAAAAGCTCTGACGCCTGGGCGACTGCGCGAGATCGTCGCGCAAGTCCAGGCGTCCCACGGCGTCAGTGAGCGGCGCAGTTGCCTCGCGCTCGGGGGCGACCGCTCATCGGTGCGATACGTGTCGCACAACCCGGACCAAGCGCCGCTGCGGCTGCGCATTCATGATCTGGCGGCAGCACGGGCGCGCTATGGCTATTTTCGGATCTACATCCTGCTGCGCAGGGAGGGCTGGCTGGTGAATCACAAGCGGGTTTACCGGCTACATCGGGAGGATGGATTGAGCCTTCGGCTCAAGCGTCCCCGTCGCAACGTCAGCGCGGCGAACCGCGAACGCCAGCCTGCGGCCTCGGCGACCAACGAGATGTGGTCGATGGACTTTGTCTCGGATGCCTTGTTCGATGGCTGGCGGCTGCGGGCGTTGACGGTGGTCGACGCGTTCACCCGCGAGGCGCTGGCGATCGACGTCGATCAGGGCATCAAGGGCGAGCAGGTTGTCGCGGCGGTGACTCGCATCGCGTCAGTGCGTGGTGCACCGAATACCATTCGGGTCGACAACGGTCCGGAGTTCATTTCGAAGGCGCTCGACCAATAGGCGTATGAGAACGGCGTCACGCTCGATTTCTCGCAGCCGGGCAAACCGACCGACAACGCCTTCGTCGAGAGCTTGAACGGCCGGCTTCGCGACGAGTGCTTGAACAGCCACCGGTTCCTGTCGCTAGCGGATGCTCGTGCCAAGATCGAGGCCTGGCGGCGGGACTATAATGAGAGCCGTCCCCACACGGCGCTTGGCTGGCTCACGCCAGCCGAATATGCTGCATCCGTCGGGGTTAACCCCGGCGGATGCAAACCGGAAACTCGCATCATGCCCGGATGAGAAACCGGGGATCGTCAAACACCGGTCAGTCTCTGGTCGCCGCTGGATAAAAGATTGGGGTCACGTCAGCCAGCGTAGCGTCGTTGGTGGCGTACGCCCTAAACGACAACGCCGCCCTGGAGGGCGGCGTGTGGCGATATAGCGTTGGTTGCGGGGGCAGGCAACCATCTGAACTTGCTTTTTCGAGCGGCCGCTTAACGCTTGTTCTGTTGCAATATTCCCTACTGGTGAAACAGTCGGCGCTGTCACGTCCTCGGTTGCAACGCCGCGATAACCAGTGCGACGGCGGCACCGGCTACGGCCGCCCATGGTGTCGTGAGAACACCCGGCCCCGCGACCAGCAGGCCGCCGATGAAGGACGCGGCGGATATGCCGAGGTTGAAGGCGGCGATGTTGAAGCCCGAGGCGGTGCCGACCGCATCGGGTGCCACCTCTTCCGCAACCACGACGACGCCCGCCTGCACGATCGGCGAGAGGCCGAAGGCGAAGACGCCCCAGACGAACAGGTTGGCGAACATCGCCACCGAATGCGATGCCGTGAAGGGTATTGCGGCCAGCGCGGCGATCAGGCCCGCGAGCGTCAGAAGCATCGCCCCCCTGCGACCCATCGCGTCGGACAGGCGCCCGCCCGCGAGGTTGCCGATCACCGTCGCCACGCCGAACAGCATCAGCGCGAGGCTGACGGTTTCCTCCGACACGCCGGTGACGCCCATCATCAGCGGAGAGAGGTAGGTGAAGACGGTGAAGGACGCGCCGAAGCCGAACACGGTGACGAGGTAGAGCGCCAGCAGGCGCGGCTGGCCGAGCAGGCCGAGCTGCCGCATCAGGCCGGACGGCGGCGTGTGGGCGATCTCTTTCGGCAGGAACAGCATCAGACCGGCGACGCTGACCGCGCCGAGCGCGGCGACGACGAGGAACGGCGCGCGCCAGCCGAGATGCTGGCCGATGAAGGCGCCGAGCGGCACGCCGACCACCATCGCCACCGTGAGCCCGGCGAACATCAGCGCCACCGCCTGGCCTGAGCGGGATTTCTCGACCAGCGATGTCGCGACCGTCGCGCCGATCGAGAAGAAGACGCCATGCGCGATGCCGGTGACGATCCGGCCAGTGAGCAGCAGGCCATAACCCGGCGCGAAGGCCGCGATCAGGTTGCCGGCCGTGAAGATCGCCATCAGACCGATGGCAAGGCCGCGACGCGGCAGGCGGCCGGTGAGCGCCGTGACGGTCGGCGCGCCGAGCGTGATCGCCAGCGCATAGAGGCTGACCAACAGCCCCGCCGTGGTGAGCGAGACGCCGAGATCGCGCGCCATCTCGGGGATCAGCCCGACGATGACGAATTCGGTGGTGCCGATGGCGAAGGCCGACACGGCCAGCGCGAAGAGACCGATGGGCATGTCAGCCTCCCGTCATCACGGCAGAAGCGAAGCGGCCGCCGCCTGGGCGATGGCTTCGTCGGCCTCGACGGTCGCGCCCGCGACGCCGATGGCGCCGATCACGGCGCCGTCCCGGTCGCGCAGCACCACGCCGCCGCCGAAGCTGATGAGGCCGCCATTCGTGTGTTCCAGCGAATAAATCGCGCCGCCGGGTTGCGCAGCCGCGCCGAGTGCGGTGCTGTCGGTCTGGAACAGGGCGGCGGTGCGCGCCTTCTTCTGGCTGACCTCGATCGGGCCGATGTTGGCGCCGTCCATGCGGGCGAAGGCGACCGGATGGGCGGCGGCATCGAGGACGGTGACGCAGACGGCGAAACCGTCTTTGGCGGCCTCGGTTTCGACGATGGCGATGAGGGATCGGGCGAGATCGAGTTTCATGAGTGGCTTCCTTGGGTGAATTTCAGGGAAGCCGGATCATTAGCCCGTATTTATTGGAAGAGAACAAGCCTCCGAAACAAACGGCATAACTTCAATATTGTTGGACTGGACTCAGATAATCGCTTCCACCACCATCACCTCCGGCGGTGTTTCGACATGATCGCCGACCGCCGCGACCAGCGCCTGGAAATGCGGCGTCGCCTGATGGGCGGCGAAGGCCGCCGCGTCTGCCCAGCGCTCGATGAAGACGAAACGGCCAGGGCGGCCCCGGTCGCGGTGCAGTCTGTAGGTAAGGCAGCCGGTCTCTGCCCGGCTGGGCGCGACGCATGCGGCGAGAATGTCGGCCAGCGCCGCCTCATGGCCCGGTCGGGCGATGAGGACGGCGACGACGTCGAGGGCAGGATCGGTCACGGTCTGTCTCCTGTTTTCGGGTCGGGCTACCGCGTCAGGCCGCCTCGACTGCTTCCTTCATCATCATCCAGGCAATCCCGGTCAGCTTTTCACGCGGCAGACGGTTCGCTGGCCCGCTGAGGCCCAAGGCCGCGCGCACCTCGCCACGCTCGCGGAAGGGGACGGCGACACAGTGGAGGCCCGGCATGTAGCTCTCCAGGTCGAGCGCATAGCCGCGCGTCGCCACCGCGGCGATCTCGGCGTCGATGTCCGGCCCCAGCGCATCGGCGCGGGCGGCGATGAGGCGCTTGCCCAGCCCCGGCAGGAAGGCGAGGAAGACGAGGCCGATCGCCGAGCCTTCCAGCCGCTCGCGCACCCCGGTCTGGCAGGTGGTGCGCAGCACGGCGCCGGATTCGATCGAGTCGAGATAATAAGTCTCGTCGCCGCTCGGCACCGCCAGATAGACAGTCTCGCCCGTCGCCTTGGCGATCCGCTCCAGCACCGGGCGCAGCCGGCGGCGCAGATTGCCGTCGTCGCCGGCGATGCGGGCGAGGTTCAGAATACCGCCGCCGAGATGATAGCGTGCGTCGCCCGGCCGCCGCCCGACATAGCCCAGGCCTTCGAGCGTCTTAAGGATGTTGTGCGCCGTCGTCTTGCCGAGCCCCGCTTCCGCCGCGATCTCGGCCAGCCGCGCCGCTCCGCCGTGGCGGGCGATGATCTCGAGAATGGCGACGGCGCGCTCGATCGACTGGATCATGCCGAACCCGCCTTACCGATATGAGCAACGAGGAAATCGACGAAGGCGCGGATCCGCACGGCCAGATGCTCGTGGCCGACATAGACGGCGTGGATCATCTCGATATCCCCGGCATTGAAGCTCTCCAGCACCGGCACCAGCCGCCCCTCGGCGATATCCTCTGCGACATGGAAATGGCCGAGCCGCGCCAGCCCGACGCCGGCAAGCGCGAGCTGGCGCAGGATGACTCCGTTGTTGCCATGGGCATTCCCGCCGACCGCAAGGCCATAAGGCTCGCCGCTCACCGGATCGCGAAACGGCCATTCGTCGAAGGCGCGGCGGAAGTTGAAGCGCAGGCAGTTGTGGTGCGCCAGATCGCGCGGCGTCACGGGCGCCCCGAGGCGCTCGATATAGTCGGGCGAGGCGACGATCACCCGGCGGGTTTCGAGCAGCTTGCGCGCCATGAGGGCGGAATCGCGCAACGGGCCGGAACGAAGCGCGACATCGGTGCGATCATCGACCAGATCGATCACCGCATCGGTCAGCGACACGTCGAGTTCGACTTGGCGGTAGGCGTCGAGGAATTTTGGGACCAGCGGCAAGAGGCAGCATTCGCCGAAGGCGACCGAGGCGCTGATCCGGAGCCGCCCCCGCGGCACGGCGCCCGTGCCCGACGCGATCAGCCGCTCGGCCTCCTCGATATCGGCGAGAATGCGCCGCACCCGCTCCAGATAGAGCGCACCCTCGGCGGTCAGTTGCAGCATTCGGGTCGAGCGGGTGAAGAGCGGCACGCCGAGCCGTTCCTCCATCCGGCCGACGAGCTTGCTCACGGCCGAGGGCGTCAGCCCGATCCTGCGGCCGGCGGAGGAGAAATTCCCCGTTTCGGCCACCGCAATGAACACGCCCATCTCACCGCTTCGGTAGTCCATCCGTTTCCCTTTTGACGCTGGTTCGCAGGCCCGCGCGCCGGTCGCAATCGCTGCGGCCTGGATAGCGTTTCGGACAATGGCTTCGAAGCATCAGCGGCCGGAGCATAACAAACCAGCACCCCAGCTATCTATGAATTTCGTTCATAGGCATTTTGACCCGTCTATGTATTCTTTCGCGGATCGATCGCGCGCATTCTGAGATCGAACGAACCCTCACCTCTCTCCCTCTCATTTCCGGCCGGCTTCCCCGGCTGGGGAAAGGATGTCTCGTGCCTACCTCCTCCCGTTTCCCCATAGCGCTCTTCGCGCTGACGATCGCGGCCTACGCGATCGGCACGACCGAGTTCGTCAGCGTCGGTCTGTTGCCGATCATCGCGCAGGACTTTGCGATATCGCTGCCGACCGCCGGACTCATCGTCTCGATCTACGCGCTCGGCGTCACCTTCGGCGCACCGATCCTGACCGCGCTGACCGGCCGCATGGAGCGCAAACCGCTGCTGATCGGACTGATGCTTCTGTTCATCGCCGGCAACAGCCTCGCCGCCACCAGCACCAGCTTCGAACTGCTGCTCACCGGCCGGGTCCTGTCCGCCTTCGCGCACGGCGTCTTCTTCTCGGTTGGTTCCACCATCGCCGCCGATCTCGTGCCGGAGGACCGTCGCGCGTCGGCGATCGCACTGATGTTCATGGGGTTGACGGTTGCCATCGTCACCGGCGTTCCGCTCGGCACCTATATCGGCCAGATCTTCGACTGGCGCGCGACCTTCTGGGCCGTCGCGATCCTGGGCGCCATTGCCCTCGTCGGCATCGCCACCTTGCTGCCGGGCCGAATCGCCAAGGCGCCGCCCGCGACGATCATGGACCAAATCCGCGTACTCGGGTCCGGCCGGCTGCTGCTGGTCTTCGCCATGACCGCGCTCGGCTATGGCGGCACCTTCGTCAGCTTCACCTATCTCTCGCCGATCCTCGAACAGATCACCGGCTTCTCGGCCGCCTCGGTCAGCCTCATCCTGATCCTCTACGGCGCGGCCATCGCGGTCGGCAACCTCTCCGGCGGCAGGATCGCCAACCGCAATCCCGTCAAGGCGCTGACCGGCTTGTTCCTCGCCCAGGCGCTAGTGCTCCTCGTCTTCACCTTCACCGCCGTCAACCCGATCGCGACGCTCGTCACGCTGGCGGCGCTGGGTTTCCTCTCCTTCGCCAACGTGCCGGGGCTGCAGCTCTACGTCGTCCAGCTCGCCAAGCTGCACCGGCCAGGCGCGGTCGATACCGCCTCCGCTCTCAACATCGCCGCCTTCAACCTCGGTATCGCCGCAGGTGCCTGGATTGGCGGCGAGGTGGTGGCCGCGCCGCAACTCGGCCTCGGCGCCACGCCTTGGGTCGGCGCGATCATGGTCGCAGGCGCGCTCGTCCTCACCGTCTGGAGCGGCGCCCTCGACCGCCGCACCGGCTTTGTCGCCGCGCACGCCGAAGGATGAGGACGATCATGACGGAAGCACCCTCGGCCCTCGATCGCATCGCCCGTCCCGGCGAGATCACCCTCGGCATCGAACTGCCGCTCGACAATGACTGGTCGCCGGAAGGCGATGCCCGCCGGAAGGCCGAGGGACGCCCCTATGGCGTCCCCGACCTCAGCCACTATGCCGATCTCGTCCGCCAGATCGATGCCGGTGGCTTTGCCGCGCTCTGGATGCGCGACGTGCCGGTCTTCGACCCGAAGAACTTCGGAGACGCGGGATCGGTCTATGATCCCTTCGTCAATCTCGGCTTCCTCGCCGGGGTGACGCGCAACATCGCGCTCGGCACGGCCGGGATCGTGCTGCCCCTGCGCCATCCGATGATGGTGGCGAAGGCCGCAACCTCGGTCGACCACCTGTCCGGCGGCCGGCTGATCCTCGGTCTCGCCTCCGGCGACCGGCCGGTCGAATATCCGCTGCTGGGACTGGATTTCGAACGACGCGGCGAGACCTTCCGCAAGAGCTTCGCTTATCTGCGCGACGCGTGGAAGGAGGGTGGCCTACCGCTCGACGACGGTCGGATCACCCCCGACCTCGACCTTCTGCCGAAGCCTATCCAGCGGCCGATCCCCACGATCATCGCCGGGAACGGCCAGCAGTCCAATGAATGGATCGCCGAGCATATGGACGGTCGTTTCGTTTATCCGGGCGATCTCGCTCGTATGGCGACCCAAGCGGCGGACTATCGGCATTTGCGCGCTGCGGCGGGCGGGGGGCGCGGCGTGTTCGTCAGCGCCTTCCATCTCGACCTCGCCGACGATCCGAACGAAGCCTCGACACCGCGCCGCTTCGGCGCCCGCCTCGGCCGAAAGCCCCTGCTCGATCATCTGGAAGGGCTGCGGACCGCCCGCGTCGATCATCTCGCTGTCTTGCTGCGCCCATCGCGACGGCCGCTGCCCGAAGTGATCGACGAACTGGCGCGTGAAGTGCTGCCGCGACTGCGCCGATCATCCACGCAGTCCGCAGCCTGACGGCCAAATGAGAGACTTTCATCACAAACGCCACCACAGCGAGCGCCGCCACCATGAGCCCGCCGGCCGGACGGACTACAACCTCGGCCAAACTCAATCTTCCCGTCGCGCTACCAGGAAACCATCACCGAGAGAGCCTTCCCATGACTTCGTTTTCGCATCCTATAGAAACAAGGCTGAACGCGCTCGCGGTGCCGATCGCGCTCGGTCTGCCCTCCGGCGAGTGGCTGGGTCCGCGTGACGCGGCGATCCGCCTGCGTCTATGCGACCGTCGCGATCTGGCGGCATTGGGAGCTGGTCGGATCGGTGCGTTGGGAGAGGCCGTCGTCGAAGGCCGCGCCTGCCTCGAAGGCGCGATGCGCGACCTGATGCGCGCCGTGACAGCTCTGCTTCCGGCGTCGGATGCGAGCGCCGCACAGTCCTGGTGGGCGCGCGGACTCGCCCGGATCGCGTCCGCCCAGCGTCATAGCCGGGCGCGCGACGCCGCGCAGATCGCGTTCCACTACGATGTTTCCGACGACTTCTATGCCTTATGGCTCGATCCGCGTCGCGTCTATTCCTGTGCCTACTATCCGATGGCCGAGACATCGCTCGCGGAAGCCCAGGATGCCAAGCTCGACCTGATCTGCCGCAAGCTTATGTTGCGGCCGGGCGAGCGCTTTCTCGACATCGGCGCTGGCTGGGGTGGCCTGTTGCTCTGGGCAGCCGAGCATTACGGCGTCAAGGCGCGGGGGATCACGCTGTCGCGCAACCAATATGCATATGTGAATCGTCTGATCGAGGAGAAAGGTCTGGCCGGCCGCGTCCGCATGGATCTGCTCGACTATCGCGATCTCGATCCGCGCCGACCGTTCGACAAAATCGCCTCGGTTGGGATGTTCGAGCACGTCGGCCACGCCAATATGCCGCTTTACTTCAGCACGATCCGTCAATTGCTTCGACCGGGCGGAATGGTGCTCAATCATGGCATCACCGCAGGCGGCATCGACGGGGCGGCGGTCGGTGGCGGTCTCGGCGACTTTATCGAACGCTACATCTTTCCGGGCGGCGAGTTACTGCATGTCAGTGAGGTGCTTCGCCAGTCGAGCATGGCAGGCTTGGAAGCGGTCGACGTCGAAAGCCTGCGCCCGCATTATGCACGCACACTTTGGGCGTGGTCGGATATGTTGGAAAGCCGATTACCCGAAGCCGAACGCATTCTGACCGCTTCAGCCGGCCCGGAGCAGGCACAGAAAATACTACGCGCTTATCGGCTCTATCTGGCTGGTTGCGCGACGGCCTTCGAGCAGGGCTGGATATCGCTCCATCAGATGCTCGCTACCCGTCCGACCGGCGACATCGGCGGAACGACGATGCCGGGAAGCCAGTCCGACTACCCCTTTCGACGTGACCACATCTATTCCTTGGAAGAAGCGGCAGGAGCACGATAACCATGCGCGCCATCCTTCTTGATCGCCCTGGTCCGGTCGAAACGCTCCATCCAGGCGAAATCCCGATTCCGCCGGTCGCGCCCGATGATGTCCGTGTCCGCGTCCATGCCGTCGGCCTCAATCCGGTCGACTACAAGTTCGCCGAAGTCGGCAACGGGATCGCGACTTGGCCGCATGTTCTGGGTGTTGATATCGCAGGCACCATCGATGCTGTCGGTACGGGCGTGTCCGGCTGGCGTATCGGGCAACGGGTCGCCTGTTTCGGCGATCCTTGGCGACGGGGCGGATTTGCCGACTACGCCGTGGTCAAAGCCGGTGCATTGGCAATTGTTCCCGACACCATGTCATTCGAGACTGCTGCGGCGCTGCCGACCGCCGGTCTCACGGCGTATCAGATCGTCCACCGCAAGATGGCAGCACGCGGCCCTCAGACGGTGTTGGTGTTCGGGATCAGCGGCGGCGTAGGCGGGCTGGCCGTCCAGATCGCTAAGGCAGCGGGCCACCGGGTCATCGCCGTGGCCGCGCAGGAGCGTGCCGAACTGGCAGGACAACTTGGGGCCGATGCCGTCGTCGCGCCGGGAGCGTCCTTGAAGGCCACGCTGGGCACATTGACCGATGGCCGATTCGCCGATCTGGTGATCGATACCATCAGCCCGGACAATCCCGATGACGTGCTCGATCTCGTCACCTTCAACGGAGCGCTCGCCAGCATCGTCGGATTCCCCGACTTTTCCCGCCTCCGGTGGTTCGAACGCGGCATCAGCATTCATGAAATTGCCCTTGGTGCGGCCTATCGCTTTGGGCACCCCGCAGACATTGCAGACCTCGGAGCGATGCTTAGCGAGCTTTTCGCCTTGGTCCGCCAGGGGAAGGTTCGAGCGAACATTGGGGAAACCGTTGGCTTCGCCGAAATTCCTGACGCTCTCGCGCGACTGAGACTGAGGCAGACCAAGCCCGGAAAGATCGTCGCGACAGTATTTCCCGGATCGACCGCGGAATCGGCACCCTGATGGAGAGGAGTCAGTCGCCCCGCAGGAAGGAGTCCAACAGAACGGAGTTCGAACTGCATATCATTCCGGCCGCTCGCCGGATGGCTGATCCAATGCAGATCGATCATGCAACGATCACCCCGATTTGAGCTTAAACATCTCCGATATTTCCTTATAGCGGCTGACCAAGGCAGCTTTCGCAAAGCCGCTGCGGCACTGGGCATTCAGGAATCCTCGATCAGCCGCCGCATCCGCGATCTCGAAGATGAACTCGGCGCGTCTCTGTTTCAGCGGTACAATGGCGGTGTTCGCCTGACCGTCGCCGGGGAAAGTCTCCAGGCTCGCGCGCGGACGATCTTTCGCGAAGTCGATCATGGCGTTGCAGACGTTTCGGACATCGGGCGAGGCGCCCGAGGTTGTCTTCGCGTCGGCGTGATTGCCTCGATTGCCGGTGGGTTCGTAGCCGAACTGCTCCGAGATTTCGGCAAACGCAGCAAAGGCGTCCACATCGAGATCGCCGATGGCGCCCCCATCGAGCATCTCGCTGCGATAGGACGGTTCGATCTCGATGTCGCGTTTCTGATGGGAACCGATCCCCGATGCGGCTTCGATACCACGGCCCTTTGGCGCGAACGACTTTACGTTGCCGTGTCCGATGAGCACCCGCTATCGAAGCTCGGTGAGGTTGCTTGGGAGAATTTGGCAGGCGAGACGTTTCTGATTGGCGAAACAGCATTGTGCCAGGATTTACGGACACTTCTCACGAAACGCCTGACCGCTCTCGGCCGCCCGCCGTTGCTTCAAAGGCAGAATGTCAACTGTGACAATCTTCTGCAATTGGTAGCATTCGGACTAGGTCTGGTTCTGACCACCGAAGCGGTGGCAGGAGATCCACAGCGCGGTATCGCCTATCGCCCGATCGCCGGGGAAACGGTGGCTTTCTCTGCTGTCTGGTCCCCGAAGAATGACAATCCGGCGTTTCGGCGTTTTCTCAGCATGGCCAAGGTGAGAGCTTAATAGCACGATCAAAGCGGCCGAGATGGTGCCTCCCTAAGAACGTCGAGGCGCTTTCTATGCGGCCGGTAGCCGTAGCTCACTCGCCTAAAGGCGACCGCCGTGCCTTGGCGAAGCCGCGATCGGTGGCGATGAAGCGCTGCAGCATGGGGACGATGAGGCGGACAGGATCGGCAGCGGGCTGCCCCGCCTCGCGGGCGAGGATACCGGCATAGGCGGTCAGATCGCGGTGCAGGCTGGCCGGCAGTTCGACCGTAACCTTGACCGGCTTGTCATCGGCGATCGGGCCGAGCTTGAGTTTGCTCATGGTGTGGCTCCGTAGGGTTCGAGGACGAGATCGCGGGTGACGATGACACGGACGGGGAATCCCGGCCGGATGGTGAGCGTCGGGGCGATGTCGAGTTGCCGGCCGACGACTTGCCGGCCAACCTGGCTCACGCTGTCGGAGGCGCCCTGACGCAGCGCGCGGGCGATCTCGCTCTCGTCGCCGGATGATCCCATCTGGCTGCCGATGCTGAGCAGGGTCGAGAGCGCGGCAGCCTTGAACAGTTCGCCCCAATGATAATCGACGCCATCCTCCAGCCCGGCGAAGCCTTGCGGGTCGGCGCCCGGCTGGCGCTCAAGCACGATCGAGCGGCCGTTCGGGAAGATCAGCCTGTTCCAGACGAGCAGGATGCGACGCTGACCGAAGCCGACGCCGTTGTCGTACTGGCCGATGAGGCGCGTGCCCTGCGGGATCAGCAGGATGCGCCCAGTCGGGCTGTCATAGATGTTCTCCGTCACCTGCGCGGTGATCTGGCCGGGCAGATCGGAACGGATGCCGGTGATGAGGGCGGCTGCGATGACCGCCCCCGCTTGAAGCACGTTCGGCGATGCGGGTGCCGCGATGCGATCGGGCGAGACGGTGCGCTTGTCCGGCGTCTGGTGGAGGAAGGCGAGCTGGCGGTCCTGCGCCGAGGGTGTCGCCGGCTGCGGCGCCAGGCCGAGGCTGGTGAGATCAGGCATAGGCGCGGCGGAAGGCGTCGCGGCCGCCGACGTCGCCATGTGCGTCTCGGTCGCGGCGAACAGCTTGGCGAGGCGTGCCGCCTCCAGTTCCTGCAAGCGGCGCTGTTCCTCCGGGCTGGGACCGGCCGGCATGGGCGTCCTCATTGCCGGCGGCGTGACGGGTTGGCCACGGTTTTGCGCGTCGAGGATCGGGCGGCCGAGATCGCCGGGCAGCGGCGGGCCGAGGACCGGGCCGGTATAGTCCTTCGGTAGACCGTTCAACCCGTCCGGTGTCGCCCGGTTGTCGGTGGAGTACAGCTCCTCGTTTTTGCCGCCACCATGGCCGACCTGAAGCGCGTAGATCAGCGCGCCGCCGACACCTATGCTGGCGGCGACACCGAGACCGGCGAGCACCTTGCGCGACAGCCGGGTAACACGCGGCGGCTCGGGACGCAGCCGCATGGGCGCGACCGGCTCGCCGGTCAGTTCTCGTTCCGCACCGTCTTCCTGATCGGGATCGACCGCGCTCATGATGCCGGCCTTCCATCGGTGCGGGAGATACGGACGCGCTTCTGGTTTCGGTCAGCCCCGAAACGCAGTTCGGCGGCGGCGAACAGGCGATCGACGATCATGTAGTTGCCGCGCACGCGGTAGTTCACCAGTTCGGAGGTCGCGCCCTCGGGACCGACGACGAAGAGCGGCGGCATCTCGCCCTGACCGATGCCGCGCGGGAACTCGATGAACACCTGCCGCCCGTCATCGAAGGCGCGCAGGGGTTTCCACGGCGCACGGTCGCCCGTCACCTCGTAGCGGAAGTTGACGTTGGCGAGATCAACGCCGGAGGCGACGGGCCGCGCGGCTTCGGCCTGCTCATTCTGGCGGCGCAGCGCGATGAGCTGATCCTGCGGATATTGCCAGGACACGGAGGCCATGTAGGTCCGCTCGGTCGAGCGCAGTTCCATATGATAGGTGCGCAGGTTGGTGTTGATGACGAGATTGGTCATCAGTTCGGGCCGGGTCGGCTTGACGAGGATATGGACCTGCTTCGCCGCGCCCGTGCCGCTCTCGGTATGGCCGATGATCCAGCGCACCGTATCACCGGCCGCGACCGGGCCGGAGCCGACCAGCGTCTCGCCGGGTTGAAGCGCGATGTCGGTGATCTGACCGACGGCAGTATAGACCTGATAGAGCGCCCCTTGGGTGAAGGGATAGACCTGCATCGCGTTGATGAAGCCGTCCCGCACCGGCTGGATGCGGGCGGCGGCATTGGCTTGGTTGACGCGGGCGGCGGGATCGGTCGGTTCGGGCGTCTGACGCGACCGTTCCACCGGCTTCATCTGGCCGGGCAGCGGCAGAGGCTTGGGCAGTTCGACCACGGTGACGGGGGCCGGCGGATCGACCGTCTGCACGGCGGGGGCGGCATCGTCATAGGCGATGTCGGGCGGCGGGGTCGTGGTGGCGCAGCCCGCAAGCGCCGTGGCCGACAGTAACACGGCCGCCAACGCGGATTTACGGGATGACGGGAATACGAGAATGCGCGCCGCCGGGCGTCCGGCGGTCGGATGAGACGGCCGGATCATTGTCCAAGCTCCTTCGACCAGTTGATGGCGTTGACGTAGATGCCGAGCGGATTGGCCCGGAGTTTTTCCGCATCGCGTGGAGTCTGGAGCGCGATCGTGAGGATTGCGGACCAGCGTTCGGTGCTGGCGAGACTGCCGTCCTGATAGCGGCGCTCGATCCAGGCGACGCGGAAGCTGTCGGGCGACGCTCGGATCACGCTGGAGACTTCGACAGCGACCTGCTGCTTGCCGACCTTGGTGAAGGGGTCGTTGGCGCGGGCATAGTCGTTGAGCGCCAGCGCGCCGGCCTGCGTGGTGAAGTCGTAGGCGCGCAGCCAGTTCTGGCGGACGATGATGGCATCGGCCGGGATCGAGCGGACTTGCTCTATGAAGCGCGCAAGATGGAAGGCTATCTGCGGATCGGTCGGGCGATAGTCGGCGACAGCAGGTGCAACCGCCTGCGCCTGACCCAGTTTGTCGACCTGCACCACCCACGGCACGATCGAACCGCTGAGCGACTGCCAGACCAGAGCGGCGGAGAGACCCGCCGACAGCGCGAGCGAGCCGAAGGCCATCAGCCGCCAGTTCTTCGCCTGCACGCGGGCGGAGCCGATGCGGTCGTCCCAGACCTGGGCCGCGCGCTGATAGGGCGTCTCGGGTTGGGGTGATTTGCCGTAATGGGTGGCGGGTCGCTTGAAGATCGACATGCGTCAGTCACTTTCGGAGAGATTGACGGAAGAGCCGCCGCCATGGGCGTCGCCGGATTTGACGGCGTGGGCGGCGGCCTGGACGCCGTGGGAGAATTTCTGGGAGCGCTGCATCCGCTTCGCCCAGGCGGGCGGACTGCCGGCGGCGGCGGATGGCGCGTCAGGGGCTGAAGCGCCTTCGGCTTCACCGCCGATCGTGCCGGCGGTGGACGAACCGCCTGACACTTCGAACGCCCCGCGCGCACCGGACTGGTAGCTTTGCTTCAGGCTGCCGGCGGCGCGACCAGCCGCTTTCTTCAGGGGCGACACGGCGGCCTGCGCGCCGGTCGAGGCGACATTGCCGAGACCGGACGCAACAGCGGAGGCACCGGACTGACCGGCCGCGCCAAGGCTGTAGGCGGTGGAGGCTCCGCCAGCGAGCGCAGCTCCGCCACGGGCGGCGGCTGCGGCGCCTCCGGCAAGGGCGGCACCCCCGGATGCAACTGCACCGATAGCCGCACCGCCTGCCGCGACCATGCCGCCGGCGGCGAGACCGGTGCCGACCGCAGCACCTGCCCCGAGCTGCGGTCCACCGGAGACGAGACCGTTTGCGATGCCGGGGCCGAAGATGCCGAGGCCGAGCAGCGAGAGAGCGGCGAGCACGATCGCCATCGCGTCGTCGATCGTCGGCGTGGCGCCGTTGAAGCCTTGGGTGAACTCGGAGAACAGCGTCGAGCCGATGCCGATGATGACGGCGAGTACCAACACCTTGATGCCGGACGAGATGACGTTGCCGAGCACTCGTTCGGCCATGAAGGCCGACTTGCCGAAGAGGCCGAAGGGGATCAGCACGAAGCCGGCGAGCGTCGTCAGCTTGAACTCGATCAGGGTGACGAAGAGCTGGACGGCGAGGATGAAGAAGGCGAGGAGGATCAGCGCCCAGGCGAAGAGCAGGCAGGCGATCTGGATGAAGTTCTCGAAGAACGAGACCCAGCCCATCAGGTCGGAGATAGAGTCGAGCAACGGACGCCCGGCATCGAGGCCGGTCTGTGCCACCTTGCCGGGGCGCATCAGATCGGCGACCGAGAAGCCTGTCCCCGATGCCTTTAGGCCAAGGCCGGTGAAGCTCTCGAAGACGATGCGGGCGAGATTGTTCCAGTTGCCGATGATGTAGGCGAAGACGCCGACGAACAGCGTCTTCTTCACCAGCCGGGCGATGATGTCGTCATCGGCGCCCCACGACCAGAACAGCGCCGCCAGCACCACGTCGATGACGATCAGCGTGGTGGCGATGAAGGCCACCTCGCCGGACAGCAGCCCGAAGCCGCCGTCGATGTAGCGGGTGAAGACTTCGAGGAAGTGGTCGATGACGCCGGTGCCCTGCATGGTCAGTGTGCCTCTGGCTCGGCGGGCGCATCAGCCGGGGCAGATTCCTTGCGGATCGGATCTTCGACTGAGGCTGGCGCAGCCGGGAACAGCGTCGCCGACGAGGATGGAGCGTCGGTTGCCGGGCTGCTGATCTCGCTACCCTGCTTAAGGAAGCGGTCGCGGTTCTGTGCCCATGCCTTAAGGCAGACCGGATCGTGGGTGGCGGCTTCGCCCATGTCGCGGCAGCGCCGCAGCATCGGCCGCGACGGGGCAGTCTGCGCATCGATGTCGGGCCGGAGGGTGCGAACCTCCGGCTCTTGCGGTGGCCGCGTCATCTCGATCGCGGTGGCGGTGATGGCGACGCCGATGAAGACGACGGCGCCGATCCGGGCGAGCATCTTGCCGTCCATGGCGTCACTCCCCTCAGTTGCCGCTGTTCGGAAACATCCGGGCATTGCCGGGCTGATAGCCCGCGCCCGGCGTCAGGAAGCGGCGACGCTGCTCACGGCCCTGTTCGGCCGCCGCCGCACGTTCGGCATCGGTCAGCGCCTGCGCCCGGCCGTTGGCGGCGACGACGGCGGTGAGATCGGCAAGCTGCTGCGCCTGCAACGCGAGAAGCTGGTTGCCGGCCTGTGTCGCCTGCAAAGCACCGGTCGCGCCCTGGCTCGCCCCGACCAGCCGCGACATCTCAGTGCGGTTGGTGTCGATATTGCCGACGACGGTGGCCTGCACCTTCATCGCGTCCTGCAAACCGCCGACCGTGTTCTGCCAGCGAGAGCGCGCGTCTGACACGAGCTGTCGATCGGAGGCCGACATGGAGACGTTGGCGTATTTCTGTTGGAAGACCTGATCGATCTGTCGGACATCATAGGCAATGTTCTGCGCCTGTTGCAGAAGCTGCTGGGTCTTCTGGACCGATTGCTGAATCTGCTGGAGCGAGGAGATTGGCAGGCTCGCGAGGTTGCGGGCCTGATTGATCAGCATCTGCGCTTCGTTTTGAAGCGAAGTGATCTGGTTGGTGATCTGCTGGAGCGCGCGGGCCGCCTGGATGACATTCTGCGCATAGTTCGAAGGGTCGAACACGATGATGGCGTAAGCGGGCGTCGCCATCATCGGTGCGAGTGTGACCGGGGCGATCAGCAACGCGGCAGCGAGCCGCGCCGCGTGGGAGCGGCGAAACGTCATTGGGATGTCTCCAGATTGGTGAGGCTGGGAATGAGGTCGGCGGCCCAGCTCACGCCGCGATGGCGCAGCCAGGCGTCGAGAAAGCCGTCCGCGCCATGCTCGGCGACGATGCGGGCGATAGCTGCCTGATCGGTCTTCGACGACGCGGCACAGAGCGCCAGCGCCACCTCGGACAGGCCCAGCTCGAACAAGCGGTTGCCGCGCCGGGACTGGCAGTAATAGTCGCGCTTGGGCATGGCGCGGGCGACGATCTCGATCTGTCGGTCGTTGAGCCCGAAACGGCGATAGATGGCGGTGATCTGCGGCTCGATCGCGCGCTCGTTCGGCAACAGCAGCCGGGTCTGGCAGCTTTCGATGATGGCGGGCGCGATGGCGCTGCCGTCGATGTCCGACAGTGACTGCGTGGCGAAGATTACGCTGGCGTTCTTCTTACGCAGCGTCTTCAGCCATTCGCGGAGCTGACTGGCAAACCCCTCATCGTCGAGCGCGAGCCAGCCTTCGTCGACGATGATGAGCGTCGGCAATCCGTCGAGCCGATCTTCGATCCGGTGAAACAGATAGGCGAGCACGGCGGGTGCGGCGTCGGTGCCGATCAGCCCCTCGGTCTCGAACGCCTGGACTGTCGCCGTGCCGAGATGTTCGCTCTCGGCGTCGAGCAGCCGACCCCAGGCGCCCCCGATGCAATAGGGCCGGAGCGCCTGCTTCAGGTCATTGGATTGGAGCAGGACACACAGGCCGGTGATGGTGCGCTCGCCCACCGGCGCGGAGGCCAGCGAAGTCAGCGCCGTCCAGATATGCTCCTTTACCTCGGGCGTGATGGTGACACCTTCGCGCAGGAGAACGGCGACAATCCAGTCCCCCGCCCACGCGCGTTCGCTCGTCTCCTCGATGCGGGCGAGCGGCTGGAGGCTGACGGACGTGTCGGAGCCGTCCGTCAGCCCTCCGCCGAGATCGTGCCAGTCGCCCCGCATGGCGAGTGCTGCGGCGCGGATCGAGCCGCCGAAGTCGAAGGCGAAGACCTGGGCTCCAGCGTAGCGCCGGAACTGCAAGGCCATCAGCGCTAGCAGAACCGACTTGCCGGCCCCCGTCGGGCCGACGACGAGCGTATGCCCGACATCGCCGACGTGGAGGGAAAACCGGAACGGGGTCGAGCCTTCGGTCTTGCCGAACAGCAGTGGGGGCGCTGCAAAATGCTCGTCCCGTTCCGGCCCCGCCCACACCGCCGAGAGCGGGATCATGTGGGCGAGATTCAAGGTACTGATGGGAGGTTGCCGGACGTTCGCGTAAACGTGCCCCGGCAACGATCCGAGCCAGGCGTCCACGGCGTTGATGGTCTCGGTCATCGCCGTGAAGTCGCGGCCCTGGACGACCTTCTCGACCAGCCGCAGCTTCTCGTCGGCCACGCGGGGATCGGCGTCCCACACCGTCACGGTGGCGGTGACATAGGCGATGCCGGCATAGTCGGCGCCGAGTTCCTGAAGCGCGAGGTCGGCATCCGCCGCCTTGTTCGACGCATCCGTGTCCACCAGCACGGATTGCTCGTTGGTCATCACCTCCTTGAGGATCGCGGCGATCGACTTGCGCTTGGCGAACCACTGGCGGCGGATTTTGGTCAGCAGCTTGGTGGCGTCGGTCTTGTCGAGCAGGATAGCGCGGGTGGACCAGCGATAGGGAAAGGCGAGGCGGTTCAGCTCGTCGAGCAGGCCCGGCGTCGTCGCGGTCGGAAACCCGGTGATGGTGAGGACACGCAGATGCGACGATCCCAGGCGTGGCTCCAGCCCGCCGGTCAGCGGCTGATCGGCGAGCAGCGCGTCGAGATGGATCGGCGTCTCGGGCACGCGGACGCGGTGCCGGTGCGTGGAGACGCAGCCATGCAGATAGGTCAGCGTCTCGCCGTCATCGAGCCAGCGGCACTCGGGCATGAAGGCTTCGATCAGGCGCAGCAGCCGGTCGGTGCGGTCGGCGAAGCCGGCCATCAACTCGTTCGGGTCGATGCCGGTCTTCTCACGGCCCTCGTAGAGCCAGGTCTCGGCGCGGGCGGCGTCCTCAGCCGGCGGCAGATAGGTGAAAGTCAGGAAATAGCTGGACTCGAAGTGGCCTCCGTTTGGACGGCGATCGTCCCACCGGGACGATCGCTCATCGTCCTCACCCTCGAAATCCGCCTTGCGCTCGGCATCGACCAGCGCCGAGGCGGCATCGGGAAAGCGGCTGTCGGGGTAGCTGTTAGACGGATGGCGTTGCGCCTCGACAAAGATCGCCCAGCCGCTTCCCAATCTACGGAAGGCGTTATTCAACCGGCCGGCAACCGCGACCAGTTCGGCGGGCACGGCGCTGTCGAGGTCCGGTCCCCGAAACCGCGCCGTGCGCTGGAAGCTGCCGTCCTTGTTGAGGACGATGCCAGCGCCAACCAGCGCCACCCAGGGTAGGAAATCGGCGAGCCGCGCATTCTTTTTGCGGTATTCGGCGAGGTTCATCATGGCCGCGCTCCCCCTCAGACCGAAAGATGCGCGGGGATGCGCAGATGGCGGCGGCCGACCTCGACGAAGAGCGGATCGCGCTTCGCCGCCCACACCGCCGCGAAATGCCCGATCGCCCAGATGGCGAGGCCGACCAGCCAGAGGCGCAAGCCGAGGCCGACCGCGCCGGCCAGCGTGCCGTTCATGATCGCGATGGCGCGCGGCGCGCCGCCGAGCAGGATCGGTTCGCTGAGCGCCCGGTGCAGTGGGACCGTGTAGCCGGGCACGTCAGCACCCTGATCGGCAGCGCCCGCCATCAGACCAGCGCTCCGCCGCCAAAGGAGAAGAACGACAGGAAGAACGAGCTGGCGGCAAAGGCGATCGACAGGCCGAACACGATCTGGATCAGGCGGCGGAAGCCACCCGACGTATCGCCGAAGGCCAGCGCCAGGCCGGTCGAGATGATGACGATGACGGCGATGATCTTGGCGACCGGCCCTTCGATCGACTGAAGGATTTGCTGGAGCGGCTGTTCCCACGGCATCGACGAGCCGGAGGCGTGGGCGGGCACGGCCGTCAGGATGCTGACGACGGCCACCGAGGCCGACAGGGTGAGAGAATGGCGTATCACGCGCAGACGCTGGATCATGGACGATCTCCTTCGAGGTTGAGGCTGGAGGCTTGGCTGGTGATAGCCGCATTGCCGTCGCCCTCCCTGACGGCGGGCACGACGCGGTAATCGCCGCCGGGGCCGAGGCCCTCGACGCGGGCGAGTTCGGAGAGCCGGCGCTGGGACCCACGGCCGGCGAGCACCGCGACGAGATCGATGGTCTCGGCGATCAGCGCGCGCGGGACGGTGACGACGGCTTCCTGAATGAGCTGTTCCATCCGCCGCAGCGCGCCGATGGCACTGCCTGCGTGGATCGTGCCGACGCCGCCGGGATGGCCGGTGCCCCAGGCTTTGAGCAGGTCCAGGGCCTCGGCACCGCGCACCTCGCCGACCGGGATGCGGTCGGGGCGCAGGCGGAGCGAGGAGCGGACGAGATCGGAGAGCGAGGCGACGCCATCCTTGGTGCGCATCGCCACCAGATTTGGCGCGGCGCATTGCAGCTCGCGCGTGTCCTCGATGATGACGACGCGATCGGCGGTCTTGGCGACCTCGGCCAACAGCGCATTGGTCAGCGTCGTCTTGCCGGTGGAGGTGCCGCCGGCGACAAGGATGTTGGCGCGGGAGGCCACGCCCTCGCGGAGCGCATCGGCCTGCACCGCCGACATGATCCCGGCGCGGACGTAATCGTCGAGCGTGAACACGGCGACGGCGGGTTTGCGGATCGCAAAAGCCGGGGCCGCGACCACCGGCGGAAGAAGCCCCTCGAACCGTTCTCCCGTCTCGGGCAATTCGGCCGAAACGCGCGGAGCGCCGGCATGGACTTCCGCACCGACATGATGCGCGACCAGGCGCACGATGCGCTCGCCATCGGCGGGCGACAGACGCTCGCCGGTCTCGGACAACCCTTCGGAGAGACGGTCGATCCAGATGCGGCCATCCGGGTTCAGCATCACCTCGACGACGGAAGCGTCTTCCAGATAGCGGGCAATCGCCGGCCCCAGCGCCGTGCGCAGCATCCGCGCGCCGCGTGCCAGACCTTCCAAATTGTGATGCGAAACCGCCATTCGATCCCCGTTTTCGCCGGGGAGACATCAGACGGTCCCCGGACGGGGATGATTAAAAGAGCCGGAAATCAGGTCGGTTCAACAAGGATTTTCGAGCGTAGTAGTGTAGCGTGCAAATACAGGAGAACGGCAGAGAGACGGGACCACGCTTATCTGCCGTTTTACGAAATCATGCCGAATTGTCGCGTCGCTGAAATGTAACCGAGGCATCATCATTCAGAGAAAGGGAGGCTTCATATGCGTCTGGCCGTCTATAACGTCGAAAACCTCTTCGATCGCGCCAAGGCGATGAACCTCGAAAGCTGGACGGAGGGGCGGCCCGTTCTGGAGCGGTTCGCCGCGCTCAACGAACTTCTCGGACAGGTGAGCTACAGCGACGCCGACAAAGCCAAGATCGCCAAGCTGGTGATCGACCTCGGAATGGAGAAATCCGACACCGGCCCGTTCGTCTTGCTGCGGCGAAACCGCGGCGGCCTGCTGAAACGTCCAAAGACGGGAGGCATCGATGTGATCGCCGACGGCCGCGCCGACTGGGTCGGGTCGCTGGAATTGCGTGATGAGCCGATCAACGAGCATGCGATGCGGAACACGGCGCGTGTGATGGCCGATCTGGAAGCCGACGTGCTCGGCGTCGTAGAGGTAGAAAGCCGGCCGGTCCTATCCGCCTTCAATCGTGAGATCCTGCCAGCGATCGGCGCGACGCCGTTCCGCCATGTCATGGTGATCGACGGCAATGACGAACGGGGCATCGATGTCGGGCTGATGGCCCGGAAAGGCTATCCGATCGGCAATATGCGCAGCCATGTCGACGACTGCACGCCCGAAGGCGAGACGATCTTCTCGCGCGATTGCCCGGAGTTCGAGGTTACGACACAGGCTGGCAACCGACTGATCGTCATGGTCAATCATCTCAAGAGCAAAGGCTATGGCGGCAAGGCCGCGTCCGACGCGAAGCGCAAGACCCAGGCGACGCGCATCGCCGAAATCTATCAAGGCTTGATCGATCGGGGGGTGGATCACATCGCCGTTGTAGGGGATTTCAACGATACGCCCGACAGTGAACCGTTGAAGCCGCTTCTCGACACCACGACGCTCAAGGACATCTTTGAGCACCCCGCCTTCGACAATGGCGGTCATCCCGGCACCTATGGCGCGTGCAACGCCTCGAACAAGATCGACTATATCCTCCTGTCTCCGTCGCTGTTCGCCAAGGTCCAGTCCGGCGGAGTCTTCCGCAAAGGGATGTGGCCCGGTGTCCGCCCAAAGAAGTGGGAGAGCTATACGGAGCTGACCCGGCCGGAGGATGCCGGATCGGATCATGCAGCGCTTTGGGTCGATCTCGATCTCTGATCTTCGACACTCGCCCGAAGCCGATGTCACGCTTACTAACGAAGCTGTCCCATCCCTGCCGGTTCGCGAAGATGGAAGCGTGATCGGTAGCTGGCCGGTGGAAGGCCGGTAGCGCTGCGAAAATGCTGGCGAAAATTGGTGGCCGTTCCAAAGCCGGCTCGAATGGCGATCTCTTCGACGGACAGGGCCGTTTCCTCCAGCAGATCGCGCGCGTAGCTCACGCGTTGCCGCTGAATCCATTCGCCCGGCGCCAGCCCTGTCGCCTCATGGATGTGGCGCTGAATGGTTCTCACACTGACATGCGCTTCGGCCGCCATGCGTTCGACGGTCCATTTTTCGCTGAGCAGCCGCTGGATCGTTTCGAGCAGGTCCGACAACCTTGTGCCTGAAGGCGGCGGCAACGGCCGTTCGATGAACTGGGCCTGCCCGCCATCCCGGTGTGCGGCAACGACCAGTCGGCGTGCGACGCTGTTGGCGGCTTTGGCGCCGAAATCCTTGCGCACGATGTGGATGCAGAGATCAAGGCCCGCGGCGCTGCCGGCGGATGTCAGGATATCGCCCTCGTCGACGTAAAGCGCCTCCCGCTCGACCACGACGTCGGGATACCGCGATGCCAGGGCCGAAACGTGATGCCAATGTGTTGTCGCGCGCCGACCTGTGAGCAGGCCGGCTTGCGCCAGCACGAATGCCGCGCCGCAAATCGACACGATCCGGGTTCCGGCCGCGTTCGCGCGGCGAAGAGCCTCAAGAAGCGCGGGAGGCGCAGCGGCGTCCATGCCCCGCCAGCCCGGAATGACGATCGTATCGGCGGCATCGAGAAGGTCCAGTCCGCCGTCTGCCTCCAGCCGCAATCCACCCGCGCCCCGGATCGGCTGCGGCTCGACCGCGGCGGTCAGGCAGCGATACCAGCCCGGTCCCATTTCAGGGCGCGACAGGCCGAACACCTCGAAGGCGCAGCCGAACTCGAACGTGCAGAGACGATCATAGGCGAGGATGACGACAAGGGGTCCGGAACCATTTGGCATGATCCTTACGATAGTGGCAAATCCGGCCACTTACAACACTCTCGCGCAACCGCTAGCGTTCTCGATCGAAGGGATCGTCGATCCCGCGAACAAACCACTCAAACACAGGATGACGCCCATGAAGCTGATCGGAATGTTGGATTCTCCATATGTCCGCCGCGTCGCGATCTCTTTCCATCTCCAGGGTTTGACCTTCGATCACCAGCCTCTGTCTGTGTTCTCGACGTTCGACACCTTCGCCGCCGTCAATCCGATCGTGAAGGCGCCGACGCTGGTCATGGATGACGGAACCGTCCTGATGGACTCCAGTCTGATCCTCGACCTCGGCGAGCGGCTGGCGGCATCCCATCTCCAACTCCTGCCCGCTGAACTTGACGCCTACGTCCGCTCACAGAGGACCATCGGCCTTGCGCTTGCGGCCTGCGAGAAGACCGTGCAGATCGTCTATGAGCGCAATCTGCGTCCCACCGAGAAACAGCATCAGCCTTGGGTGGATCGTGTCCATGGCCAGTTGATGGCCGCTTACCGTCTTCTCGAAGCGGAAGTGGATCGGGCCGATCCCTGGCTGTTCGATAGGCGCCCCCTACAGGCGGACATCACCAGCGCTGTCGCTTTCCGCTTCTCGCGGGAGATGCTGCCTGAAATTGTCGAAGCGGAGGCACATCCGGCTCTCGCTAGGCTCTCCGCCCGGGCAGAGGCAACCGAAGCCTTTTCCGCCTTTCCTCATGCATGAAGGTTTGGAGCGCGCTGATGAGCGATGTGCTTCAACTTTACTACTTGCCGACACCCAATGGCTGGAAGATCACCATCATGCTGGAGGAACTTGGCGTTCCCTATCGGGTGAACTTCATCGACATCGCAAAGGGCGAGCAGTTCGAGCCGGCTTTCCTGAAGATTTCACCCAACAACCGTATTCCGGCCCTTGTCGATCCGCAGGGGTCGGACGGAAAGCCGATCATGATCTTCGAATCCGGTGCCATCCTGCAATATCTCGGCCGCAGGTTCGCACGCTTTTATCCACAAGACGAAGGGGGCCGTGTCGAGATCGACCAGTGGCTGTTCTGGCAGGTCGGCGGGCTTGGACCCATGGCCGGTCAGGCTCATCACTTCCGGCAATACGCGCCGGAGGCGATCGACTACGCGATCGAGCGATACACGCAGGAAGTCGGGCGCCTCTACGGCGTTATGGACCGCCGTCTGGCGGATCGCGATTATCTTGCCGGTGATTACTCGATCGCCGACATGGCCTGCATCGGCTGGATCGTGCCGCATGACAAGCAGGGGCAGGATCTCACGTTGTTTCCACGCCTGAAAATCTGGTTCGATACCGTGATGGCCAGATCGGCGGTGATACGCGGGATGGCGGTCGGGCGTGCGGAGCGCGCGAGAACCAACTTTGCGACTATTCCTCAATCGAAGGCTGAACATCCTCGCTGATCTCCTGCCGGAGCTTCGGACCTCTGGCCAGTCGCCGGCCAAGCGCAGTCACGAACTGGTCGTAACGCTCGCCGGCCTTGGCCCGCGCCGCCTGCGCGGCGGGCTCTGGCAGGGTTGGGGTGGTGGCGATCCAGTATTTGATGAAGACGGCCAAGCTCTCGATCGCGATGCCGACATCGCGCTCGAGCCGGGTCATACGCCGGTCGATCTGGTCGAGTCGCTTGACGATGATGGCCTCGCGGCGCTCAGCAGCATCCGGCGACAGGAATGAAGCAATGGCGGCCTCGGCGATCATCGACTGCGGCTGGTCGCGGCGGGCGGCATAGTCGGCAAGCTGCGTCATGACGACGGGATCGAGGTAGACGGAGATCTGCGCCTTCTTCTTGCGGGACGTAGAGATGCGATCGGTCATGGCGGTCACAGCTCCATGCCGTCGTTCGGATCGAGCGAGACCTGTCGCGCCACACCCTGCATCAGCCGGTTCATCCGGCTGTTGCGGACGGCATCGTCTTCCGCGTCATCGTCCCGGTCGCGGTCGATCTCGAAGGGATTGTCGATCGGTGGGGCCTTCTCGACCGGCTTAACCCGGTTGAGTTCGGGCTGCTGGCGGCGCTCGGACTCGGTCGGATCATCATCCTCGACGCCGGTGGCCGTCGTCGTCTCGGCAAGCACGGGTCGCGCCGGGATCGGCAGCGTCGTCCAGTCGTCGGTCCGAACCTGCTTCGGCACGGTGAGCGCCGGCGGCGGTAGGACACGTTCCTTGAAGCGGGCGTCCTCGTAATAGCGCGCCTTCTTGGCCCGGATCGGCGGGGTGCCGGCGACCATGACGATCTCGTCCGCCTGCGGGAGCTGCATGATCTCGCCGGGGGTGAGGAGTGGACGCGCGGTTTCCGAGCGCGAGACCATCAGATGCCCGAGCCAGGGCGAAAGACGGTGCCCGGCATAGTTCTTCATCGCCTTCATCTCGGTCGCTGTGCCGAGCGCATCCGACACGCGCTTGGCGGTGCGTTCGTCATTGGTGGCGAAGCTGACACGGACATGGCAGTTGTCGAGGATCGAGTTGTTGGCTCCGTAGGCCTTCTCGATCTGGTTCAGCGACTGAGCGATCAGGAAGCTCTTCAGGCCATAGCCCGCCATGAAGGCCAAAGCACTTTCGAAGAAGTCGAGCCGCCCCAGCGCCGGAAATTCGTCCAGCATCAGCAGGAGGCGATGGCGTCCGGCCTTGGCCTGCAGATCCTCGGTCAGACGACGGCCGACCTGATTGAGGATCAGGCGGATCAGCGGCTTGGTGCGGTTGATGTCGGAGGGCGGGACGACGAGGTAGAGCGTCGTCGGATGTTTGGCCGTCACGATGTCGCCGATACGCCAGTCGCAGCGCTGCGTCACTTCGGCGACCACTGGATCTCGATAGAGGCCGAGGAACGACATGGCAGTCGACAGCACGCCCGATCGCTCGTTGTCGGATTTGTTGAGCAGCTCACGCGCGGCGCTGGCGATGACGGGATGCGTTCCGGCTTCGCCCAGATGCGCCGTCGTCATCATCGCGGCAAGCGTGGATTCGATCGGCCGCTTCGCATCGGAGAGGAAGGCGGCGACGCCGGCCAGCGTCTTGTCGCTCTCGGCATAGAGGACGTGCAGGATCGCGCCGACCAGAAGCGCATGACTGGTCTTCTCCCAATGGTTCCGCTTCTCCAGCGAACCTTCAGGATCGACCAGGATGTCGGCGATGTTCTGGACGTCACGTACCTCCCATTCGCCGCGCCGGACTTCCAGCAGCGGATTATAGGCCGATGATTGCGCGTTGGTCGGATCGAACAGCAGCACGCGGCCGTGGCGGGCGCGGAAGCCGGCGGTGAGCTGCCAGTTCTCGCCCTTGATGTCGTGAACGATGGCGGAGCCGGGCCAGGTCAGAAGTGAGGGCACGACCAAGCCGACGCCTTTGCCGGAGCGGGTCGGGGCGAAGCACAGGACATGCTCTGGACCGTCGTGCCGGAGATAGTCGCGATCGTAGCGGCCGAGCACGACCCCATCGGGACCGAGAAGCCCGGCGGACTTCACTTCTTCCGTCCCGGCCCATCGCGCTGAACCATAGGTCTCGACCTTCTTCGCCTCGCGCGCCCTCCAGACCGACATGCCGATCGCGACGGCGACCGCGATGAAGCCCCCGGACGCTGCGATAACCGCGCCCTCGGTAAAGATGCCCGGCGCATAGGCGTCGTAAGAATACCACCACCAGAAGAAGGCCGGCGGCAGGTAGAACGGCCAGCCCAGAGCCGTGAACCAGGGCGGCCCGAGCTGCGCCTGAAACCCCAGCTTCCACGCGACATATTCGGTGGCACCCCAGGTGGTGGCGAGCACGACGAGGAAGACGGTGACGATCTGACCCCAGAGGATCTTGGTGCCGGTCATGGCGGCAGTCCTTTCGCGGGTGGGAGTTTAAAGGCCGAGGCCGCGTTTACGGCCGAAACTCCAGTCGACGCCGCCATCGCTGCGGGCGACGCCGGAGACGTGTTTGCCGAGCTGCCTCTCGAGAGCGGGCGTCCAAGGCACGAGCTGGAAGCCCATGCCGTCGTCCAGCATGGCGAAGCGACCGGAGGCGAGCGTGAGACGCTGGCGATAGGTGCCGGCAACGTACTCACCGTCTCCTGCGCGGTTGAACGGTTGGCCCGTCTCGGCGGCGAGCTTCTCGCCGAGCGCATTCAGTTCGCGGGTACGGAGCGTGTCGATCAGATTGCGGCTGAAGCTGATCCGCTGGCCCTGCCGCTCGGCGAGGCCCTGCTCGACCAGATGCTCGGCGCGGGCGGACATGGCCCGACTGACCTCGGCGCCGAAGCCGCCATCCGACAGAGCGACCGGTTCGCGGGCGATGTTCTGCCGGTCGAGCCAGGTGGCGCCCGACGCCGTGATCTGCCGGTCGATGTCGAGATCGGAGCGGACGGCGATGGCGACACGGCGTTCCCCCTTCGCATCCTCGAAGCGGCGCAGCTCGACGATGGAACCCGGCGCACTGTCGCCAGCCGCATCGAGGTCGGGCAGCTTGATGTGGTGGGTTCGTCCATCGACGCCATCGACCACGGCGTAAGCCGTACCCCTCAGTTCGTCGTCCAGCCCGCGATCGACCAGCCGGCCGATGACGGGAACGTCGAGGCTTTCGCCCGCCAGCACATAGTTGGCCGTGCCGCGCTCGATACCGCGTTCGGTCAGTGCCCGGTGCATCCGCTTGATGATGTCGCCGCGCTCGCCGAGTTCGCGCAAAGCTGTCTCGGCCTTGTCGTCGATCACCCACTGGCCTGGACCAACCTCGGCGGCGAGGCCGAGACCCTCCAGCTTGCGAAGGCGGCCAATCTTCAGCGGATGATAGTCATCCGGCTGGCGATCCGGCGCCGGGGCCATGTCGATGACGCCATCGCGACCGTCGCGGACGAGCTGGCGGTCGAGCCGAGTCCAGCGTTCGGCCTCAACCTGCCGTTCCAGATCGCGGCGGATGTCGAGATCGGTGCGGGGGCCGAGTTCTTGCGTGACGAGATCGGCGGCACGGGAGCGCATCCCTTCCTTGATATAGTCGCGGGAGATGACGAGATCCTGCCCGTCATCGGCCCGGCCGCGCAGGATGATATGGACATGCGGATTGTCGGTGTTCCAGTGATCGACACCGACCCAATCGAACTTGGTGCCGAGGTCTTTCTCCATCTGGCCCATCAACTCGCGGGCATAGCCCTTGAGGTCGGCGAGATCGGCGGCGTCCTCCGGCGAGACGATGAAGCGGAAATGATGCCGGTCGTCGGCGCAGCGCTCGGCGAAGGTCCCGGCGTCCGCCGCCTCGATCTCCGGCCCGAACAGCCGCGCCTTTTCCCCGTCTCGGGTCACGCCCTCGCGGCGCAGATAGTTCAGGTGTGCGGAGAGCGGCGCGGCGCGCTGGCCGTGGCGGACCACGCGGGTCTTGATGACGACGATGCGCGAGCGGCTGGTGAGGAGCCGGTTCGCCTGGACGCTGGCGGTGCGGCCCCGCCCAAAGCGCGAACGGTTGCCGGGGCTAATCCGGCCCGAGCGCGACACCGTGCCGCCGGCCTTGCGGGCCGCCGCCAGCGCCTGCGCGATGAAAGGCCGGACGCGCTGTGCGCCCGAGGAGCGGACGCGGCCGGGACGAATGCGGAATTCGCGCTCATCGGCCATGGCGCGGCCCCGCAATGTGCGAAAGATCGCGCAGATACAGAGGCTTGGGCCTGCGCCACACATTGCCCATGAGGTGCACAAGGTGCCCCAGACGCCGGAAAATCCAGCAAAAACAACCGACCGACCGAAGCGCAATGTGCGCTCTTTTATCTCGCCCTCCTTCGGTCGTGTTGCCTGTACTCCCCCTCTGTGCCCTCCACTTCACGCCAGCGTTCGCTATCGTGCGATCAGGAACCCGCGCGCTCATCGCATGGTCCCCGTGTCGGCGCGGGCGACGAACAGGCCGCCGGTCTGCGGCACGATGGCAGAGACATCGCGCACGGCCGGCGTCGATGCTGCATCGCTCAGCGGACGTTCAGCCGATACCGGATCGGCAGTGGGACGGCGATCCAGCTGCGCGATGAACAGCGGCGCGCGGGTCCAGGACAGCGGGTCAGCCGCCGCGATGACGGTGGCACCGGGATCGCCTGCCCCATCGAGATTGGGCGCGACGGTGGCGACATAGGCGCGCGTCTCGACTGGCAGCGGGCGACCTGACAGCGAGGCCTCATAGCGACCGGGACCGGCATTGTAGGCGGCGATCCAGCCGGGCGAGCCGTACCGATCGAACAGCTCGCGAATATAGGCTGAGCCCGCGATGATGTTGTCGTGCGGATCGTAAGGATCGCTGCCGAGACGGTGGCGGACGCGCAGGCCCGCCCATGTGTCCGGCATGATCTGCATCAGCCCGATCGCGCCCTTGGGCGAGAGCGCTTGGCGGTCGCCGCCGCTCTCGGCGCGCAGCACCGCCCTGATCCAGGCGGCCGGAAGCGCGAAGCGCTGTGCGGCCTCGGCGATATGATCCGCATAGGGATGGCGCGACGAAGGCTGGTCCGTTGCCGCCGCCTGTGCATGGACGATGACGGGCGAGGCACCCGTGAGAGACAGGCCGGTAAGGAGAAGAAGGGCAGAGCGGCGCATGGCGTCAGTCCCTCCCGTCGCGACGGGGCTGGCGGCTCCAGTGCAGCGACCAGGCATTGCCGGTGTCGTCGTCGCGGAACAGGTTGGCGCGGATCGGTGCGAGGAAGACGGGGTCGTCGAGCACGAGCGCGACGTATTCGCCAGCCCGTTCGCCGGTGCGCTTCCAACCGGCGCCGACCTCCGGCCCCTCCTCGTCGCCGAGGTGAATACGGTAATCCGGCGCGTTCTCGGCTTCCGACGGCTCTGCCGGAACGATGACGAACTCTGTTTCGAACGAGAGTGTGCGGATGCGGCCGGAGAAGCCGGATGGCGCGCGCGTGAAGATGCCGATCTGCGGCATGGAAACCTCCGTGAATGTGCAATGGAACGCGAAAGGATGGGCGGTCAGCGTGTGGGCGCGTGCCAGACGAAACGTCCGTCGCCCGCCTCGTCGGTGTAAATCGGCGTCGCCTTGCCGATGACGGTGCGTGCCGGGATCGGGCCGAAATAGCGACCATCCAGGCTGTCCGGCACGTCCGGGTTCATCAGGAAAATCTGTCCATCGCCGATGCGCTGGCAGCCCTGCCAGACAGGCAGTTCGCGCCCACGCCGGTCGCGGTCGAGCGCGTCGCCGACCGGCACCGCATCGATGGTGATCGTGTGCTGGGTCCGACAGACCTCTTGCCCGGCGAGTGCCGCGACATGCTTCATCAGCGGCACGCCGCGCCCGATATAGCCGCGCTCGACCAAGAAGTCGGCGAGCGGCGTGTCCGGCATAACGGCAACGAGATCGCCGACCGCCAGGTGGCGCGGCGGGTCGAGGTCGTAGAGCCCGATCGGCACGCTGGCCGAGGCGTTCCAGACGAGGCGCAGCGGGGTCGGGATGAACGACGCGATGGCGACGCCCATCACAGAAAAATACGTCACCATGACGTAACCGAAGCGGGTCATCGTTCGATCTCCCGCCGTTTTAGCCATGCCTGATGGCGATCCGGCGTGTAGGCCCGCGGCTCATGACCGGCACCGATCCGGTGGCCGACATGCCGCCAGTGATCGGGCGCGACGTCGCACGCATCGATGCCGGTGGCCTCCACCCCATCGATGTGTCGGAGCACCTGTTCGACCTTGGGCCAGCCTTCGATCTTCAGCAGAATGTCACCACCGGGGCGCACGAAGGGCAGCGTCTGGTAGCTCTCGCCCGGATCGACGGCGCGCACGATATCGATGCGCGAAATCACCGTGCCGAAGTCATTGGCGGCCCAGCGGACGAAGGCGAAGATGCTGCCGGGCCGATAGGAGAAGACACGGCGACGGCGATCGAGGATCTGTTCGTGAACCTCACGGCCGAACCTGATCCAGTTTTCGATCCGCTTCTCGATATGCGTCAGCTCGACATGGGTGAGGCTGTCGGATGAACGTGCTACGGCCAAGGGGCCGCCGCGCACGCGGGGAGCCGCGTTGCCGGTCATGATGGGTCTCCTGGGGTGGTTGGGAATTCGCGCGCGAGCAGCTCGCGCAGCATGTCGGCGACGGTGATGCCGCGCTGGAACGCGGCGATCTTGATCCGGCCACGCAGAGCCGGCGTCACGTCGATGGTCAGTCGCGCGGTGAAACCGGCGGCATTGGCGTCACGCAGCGGGGTATCGGCGGCCTTGATCCAGTGTTCGGGATCGGCGGGCCGGGCCGCGAACCCGCGACGGGAGGTTCGCTCGCTCATGGCGTCGCCCTCCCGATGCGCAAGCGCTCGATAGCTGCTGCCAGCGCCGCGATCTCGCGCGCGGCGGGCGTGTCGTCGTCGAGTTCACTGACCAGCCGGCCCGACTGCGCGGCGGTGGCGAAAGCGACGCGCTGGCCGATGGTCGCCGTCAGCACCGGCGGATCGTGATCGGCGAGTGTCTCGGCCGTCTCGCGAGCCAGCACGGTGCGCGCGCCGCAGCGGTTGAGGACGAAGCGGGCGGCAAGCTCCGGCCGATAGATGCGCGCCTCGGCGACGAGCGCCAGCATCTCGGCCGACGCCCAGCCATCGAGCGGCGACGGCTGCACCGGGATCAGCACCAGGTCGGCGGCAAGCAGCGCCGAGCGCATCAGGGCGGCGACACGGGGCGGCCCGTCGATCACAACATGATCGGCGTCGCGCGCCAGCTCCGGGGCTTCCCGGTGCAGCGTGTCACGCGCCAGGCCGACGACGCCGAACAGGCGCGGCAGGCCCTCACGCGCACGCTGCTGCGACCAGTCCAGCGCCGAACCTTGCGGGTCTGCGTCGATCAGCGTGACCCGCTTTCCCTTACCGGCCCATTCGCCAGCAAGGTTCAGCGCCAGCGTCGTCTTACCGACGCCGCCTTTTTGATTGAGCAGCGCGACGATCATGGCTCACCCGCCTGATCGTCGAGCGGAAGACGGGGTGCATCGACAGCGACGGCGACCGCAAAGCCGCTTTTGCGGAAAGACGTTACGGTCTTAGGGGCTTGTCGTGGATCGGTTCCGCGTGTCCTCGCGGTCGAACTCAGGCTCTTTGCAGCGCCCCGGATGAGGTTTTCCACATCGCGCGCGCGCTCTTCAAAGTTAGATTCTATGTTAGACTCTAAGTTAAGGGCGCAATTTCGTGTTTGATCTCCGTGTCTTACATACGGTTTCGGTTCCCGATGGCACGGGAGGCCGGTTCCCGATAGCACGCCGCTCCGGGTTCCCGATGGCACGACGGCTTCCACAGCTTGTCCACAGGCAGCGGATGGCTCGAACGCGAGAAGCATCCGGCCACTGATCTCGACCTCGGCGAACAGCGTGTAGCCGGGCAGCGGCTGGCGGCGGATGATGTCGCGCAACTCGAAGGCGAAACGCTTGAACGGCGACAGACTGCCGGACTTCTGGTGCAGGTGCCGGAAATCGAAACGCCAGCCGCGACGCTGGCGTCCGCCATGCTTGCGCACGATCCGGTAGAGCCACCGCTCCAGCCCGCCGGTCAGAGCGAAATAGGCCCGGTCGATGGTGAGGATGAGCGCATCGTCGAGGACGGCTTGGTAGAACCAGTCGGGCAGGATCATCTCGATGCCGTCAGGACGGCCCTGACGGTCGGTGCGCTCCTTCCACTCGTTGATCCAGGAGAAGCGGTGACGGCGCCCTTCGGCGGGCTGGCGGATCGTGGTGGCAACCGTGGTGGACTGGAGCCGATCGAGCGCGGCCTTCAGGCGCTGGTAATCGCGCATCGATGTGCCGCGGCCGATGAAGCGCAGGATCTCGTAAGGGGTCGCGGCCAGGAGACGCGAGGTGCGCAGACCGGCATCACGCGCCTCGACGATCTGGCTGGCGGCCCAGATCAGGATGTCGGCATCCCAGATCGTCGCCATGCCGTGATCGGGCACGGCCTCAACCCGGATCGCGATATTGCCCGAGACGAAATCGATCGGCGCGACGCGGTGGGATTTGGAGAGGGAGAAGAACGGATAGGCCATGAGATCCTGCGCGTCTCTTGGCGCGAAGTCGCCGGGGAGCGCCCGGAACAGGTCGAGCTGTCCGCGCTCCGAAGGGGGACGATGCCGCGCCGTCATGTAAGTGAACCGGGCGCGCGATCAGCGGGCGTATCGGCCGGGCTGCGGCACGGCCGGGAGCCCCTGGCGCTTGGCCGGCAGCACGGACCCGCGCGGATCGGAGGTCGAGGTGACGGCACCGCGATTGGCCCAGGCTTCGAGATCGTCGACGGAATAGACGACGCGCCCGCCGAGCTTGCGATAGGCAGGGCCGGTGCCGTAGGTGCGGTGCTTCTCAAGCGTGCGGGCGGAGAGGCTCAGGAATTCGGCGGCTTCCTTGGTGCGCAGGAAGCGCGGCGGCAGAACGGCGAGATCGGGTCGCATGGGTCGGGCCTCCGAGGCGGTTGCGGCGGCCGCTGCGGATCAGCGGCGGACGACGACCACGGTGGCGGAGGGATGCCTTCAGGTGGGATGGGGGACTTAAGGGGGGCAAAAAACCCCACCCCCGCGCTACGATCGAAAGGGCTACGATCGTCGGCGATGACGAAGCAGTTTGCGATAACCACCCGCGATCAGGTCGAAGCCGCCTTCGACCAACTCGATCACCGTGTCGCGCAGCGAAGAGGTCTTCCACGGCTCGGCAGCAACCCGCGCCTCGCCGAAGATCGCGACGGCGATCTCGCGATAGCTGGCGCCGTTGCCGCGTCCGTCGGCGGCCTGGAGTTTGAGACGCAAACGGCGGCGCTGATCGGGTGTCAGGCGGGTGTCTCGCGGCACAGCGCGACCACTCCAGGCGCGCCAGGCCCGTGTCGCGGCATCGATCCGGTCGAGTGTGTATTCGTCAAACGGGATGAGCGCGGCGATGGGTGCCGTCGGACCAGCTCCGGGCAGCAACACGAAGCCCGTCTGCCCGGAAGCGTCGATGGCGTGTCGACCGTCCGGGCTATCGCGCGCGGTGCCGACATCTGGCTGCGACGGGGACGAAGCCGGTGGCAGAAGCTCGGGCCGCCGGGTGATGATGAGGATCGCCGGATCGGCCGATGGCGACCAGAACACAGGCTGATCGACGGCGGAAAGTCCGGGTCTGGCCGCGAAATCGCAACCCCCATCGTCGTTCGGCCTCTCGTGGCAGAGGCTCGGCCTCGACTTGTGCGGTCACAAGCTTATGGTAAAGCGATTGATAAGGTTCGTCGCGGCGAAGGCATTCCCAGGCCAGCCCTTCGACGGGCAATTCATCGAAGAACTGATAGCTGCGTCGGTCTCGCCATTGGGACGTGTCCGGTTTCATACGATCAACTCCTCGCAGTTAACGCGCAAGTCGAGCTGAGTACGATTCCGGGTTGTGGTTGCTTTCGGAAGATCGCCACAAGGCATCGCGTGATGTCGCTAAAGCATCACGAAAGGCGCTGAGTCTTGTTCAGTCGCGTGGCAGGCCAAGCAGATGCTTATAGCCTGTGTGCGTCATCCATCTGGCGCGCGCCAGATGGCTGTCATGGACATGCCGGGCGCGCTGCGGCTCAGACAGAGGGTCGATGCCGAAAAGTATCTCGACCGCCTCTCGCCAGTCAGCTCCATCGGTCGCAGCATCGAGCAACCGCATGTAAAGCTTGATATGCGACCGATCGTAATCGGTCAGCATCTCGCCCGAAGGCGCCGTATCTTCGAAGGGGTTGGTCATCGCCTGTCCCGTTCTTCCGCGTGCGATGGCGTGTGGAGCGGGCACCCTAGCGAGAAATCAGCCAGATGAGAGGCGTCCCCGAAAGCATCGACCGATGCCGCGACAGCATCGCAATCGGTAGACGGATCAGCGTTTGGAATTTCCGCGATCATCGACGAGCAGCACTCCATGCCCCCGGTCGGTCGACAGAAGAACGATGCCGGCTGCTTCCAGCGCCCTGCGTGCCTGATCGCGCGTGGTCTCGTACACCTCCAGGCCGCTTTCGGATTCGAGGCGTTTGAGCGCGGTCAGCGATATGCGGGCCTTGTCAGCGAGCGTCTCCTGCGTCCAACCCAGCAACGCGCGCGCGGCCCGTGATTGTCGGGCGGTAATCATGCCGATTACCAGCCATCGCGACTCGCGCACACGCCAGAACTACGACTATTATAGTCGCTCTAGGAAGCGTCGCTACAGGAAAACTGTTGGCAAAGCGACAGTCGTAAGCGGCAAAAACGAGGAGACAGCACAGCCCATCGCTGGCGAGACACTGACCTTCAGCGTCATATGGTTGGTGAAGAACGACAATCCGAAGACACGCCGCCTGCGGATCATTCTGCGCGCGTGGCAGCAAATCCCGCCATGGCCGGTTCGATCAAGGCGGTCAGTTCCTCGCGCGTCGCGCCATCGCGCGCCTGGAAGGAAATGGCCTGAAGAATGCCGTGATAGAAGGCGGCCAGCGAATCCACCTGGGTATCCGCCCAGAGTTCGCCTTCGGCAACGGCGCGGGAGAGACGGGTGCGAATAAGACGGTGCGTCTCACGCCGCGCCTCCAGCAAGCGGGCACGGGCCGCCTCATTCTCGGGCAGACAATTGACCACGCCGAGGATCAGGAAACAGCCGCCCGGACGAGAAGACAAGGCGACGTCGATGCTACCTTTCAGCATCGCCCGAAGCGCCTCGCTCACAGCGGGGGTTTCGTTCAGCGCCCGCATCGGAGGCGTGCCGACCGTCGCGATATAAAGATCCACTGCCTCCAGAAACGCCGCTTCCTTCGACCCGAAGGCAGCATAGAAGCTCGGCGGCGTGATCCCGATGGCGGCCAGCAGGTCGTTGAGCTGCGCGCCCTCATAGCCCTTTCGCCAGAACACCTCCATCATGCGCTCCAGCGCCTGATCACGATCGAAACTGCGGGGTCGTCCTCTGGGTGAGGCCATGATGAATCTTTCTGTATCAGCTTTTATATAATTTCGTTGACCACCGCAAACAAGCGGGATAGCCATTTCTGTAGTCATTTATACAGAAAGGTCATCCGGCCATGGCAGCCGTCTCGCAGGTTGAAAGACCGACACCGATATCCGAACATGCACCCGGCTCCGCCACGGTGCCCGCGTTCGTCTATCTGCTTGCGATCGTGATTTTCGCCATCACCACCTCGGAGTTCATGGTGGCGGGACTGATGCCGACGCTGGCGCAAGCCTTTTCGGTTTCGGTCGGCGAGATCGGCTATCTCATCTCCTTTTTCGCGCTCGGCATGGCGATCGGCGGGCCACTCGCCACCGCAGGGATGCTGGCCGTGCGAAGCCCAAACAAGCCGGCATTGCTCGCCATGCTCGTCCTGTTCCTGGCTGGCAGCCTCCTCGCCGCGTTCGCACCGAATTACACGGTCATGGCGATCGCGCGCACCGTGCAAGGTGTCTCCAGCGCGGCGTGTTTCGGCATCGCCATGACGATCTGCGCGGAATTGGTCCGTCCGGATCTGCGTGGTCGCGCCGTCTCCTTTGTCCTGGCGGGGCTGACGCTTTCGCCTATCCTCGGCGTGCCGGCGACGAGCCTTATCAGCCAGAGCTTCGGCTGGCAGGCCGCGTTCTGGGGGATCGTTGCACTGGCCGTGCTGTGCATCCCGATCATCGCTTTCGGCGTTCCCGCCTCGAAGCGGGGGGCAGCCATCGATCTTGGCGCCAGCCTGGCCGATCTGAACAATGGCCGACTCTGGGCGGCCTATACGACCAGTGGCCTCATCATCGGCGCGACCTTCGCGGCGTTCAGCTATTTCGCGGCGATCTTCACCGAAGTGGCCGGACTGCCGCGAACGGCGATCCCGCTGCTGCTGGCCGCTTATGGCGTGGCAAATATCGTCGGCATTCTCGTCGTCGGACGATTGGCCGATCGGTTTACAATTCGGGTTCTCGTCTATGGCCTGATTGTCCTGGCGGCGGCGTTGGCGCTGTTCGCCCTGTTCACCACCAACGCCGCCATCAGCAGCGCAGCCTTCCTTGTGATCGGCCTTACCGGCGTCTCGCTCAATCCGGCGATGGTGGCGCGCGTCATGCGCACCGCGCATCCGGGACCGCTCGTCAACAGCATGCACGCCTCGATGATTACCGGCGGTCTGGCGCTCGGCACATGGGCTGGTGGCTTCGGCATCGATGCCGGGCTGGGCTTGCGATCACCACTGTGGATCGGGTTCGGATTGGCGCTTCTGGGATTGTTGAGCCTCGCTCCGCGGAGCCTTCGCCAGATCGCACCGGCGTAAGACCGGATCGCTGCCAGCGTCCTGCCGTCAATACGGTATATCGCTCCAGCCCAGGGCGTTGGCCGCGATACCTCTCAGGTTGATGCGTCAGCTCTTTATCAGGCTGATCTGCCGGTTGCTGGTTTTCCGGTGCTCGCTGAAGGCCGCCGTGATGGCCCGCAACGTTTCGCGCGTCTTCGCGTCGGTCAGCGACGAATGCAGCACGATCGACAGAGACGGAATGGATGGCAGACCGAGTGCCTGACCGACCTCGATCATGTCCGGCGTCGCCAGCCGGCAAGGAAAAGCCGCGACCGCGAGGCCTGCGGACAGGGCAGCGGTCACGGCCGAGGTCCCGCCGATGAACACGTCCGTCCAGGGGATCGCCGCTCCGTCCAGCAGGCGCGTCGCTGTCTCGCGCACGGTGCAACAGGGCGGGTGGCTGGCGAGCGGGAGCGGCTCACCCGCGCGATGCTCGAAATCGGCAGAGGCGAACCACCCGAAATGTTCGGGGCCAAGGACTTTGCCATCCCGCCTGTCATCGTCGCTACGCACGATGATGGCGTCGAGCGTTCCCATTTCGTAGCCATCCAAAAGCGCACGAGAATTGTCGCTTTGGACTTCTATCGTCAGGCAGGGATCGAGCACCTTCATCTTCGCGAGAAGGGTCGGAACTTCCGGTCCCATGACGTGAGCAGCGATCCCCAGTCTGAAGCGCCGCCGTTCCGCTGTCAGCGCTGCCAATGCGCGCTCATGAGCGGCCAGAAACTCCCGTGCGGAAGACAGAAAGGCTTCTCCGTGTGAAGAGAGGCGGACCTGCCGGGGGGTGCGCTCGATCAGCCGTTTGCCGAGCCGATCTTCGAGCCGCTTAAGTTTCACGCTGACGGCACCCTGCGTCGAGCCGAGAGCCTCCGCCGCGCGGGTGAAGCTCTGGAGATCGGCGATCATCACGAAAGCACGAACGGCATCGACCTCAAGCACAACCAGCATCCATCCAATTTTGTTATCACTGAAATATCCTGACATGCGATTGATGGATGGTCAAGCTTTCGGCAGACTTGCTCCGAACTGATACCCAATGTGCAAGGTGGTTTCGCCAAGTCTTCGCATCTCGCTGAATGCGAGCCGCCATGCACTGCGAGAGAGCAAGGCTAGTCCATGACAACGCACCCACCATCCAGAAACAATTTAGCGCTCATATCCGTATGTCTTTCAGCCCTTATGTTTGGCCTAGAGATTTCCAGCATTCCAGCGATATTGCCGAAGCTTGAGGAAGTTCTCCCCGCGACGTTTCAGCAATTGCAATGGATTATGAACGCCTACACGCTGGCGATGACCGCTTGCCTGATGGCAGCCGGCGCATTGGCCGACCGGTTTGGTCGCAAGCGTATTTTCGGGATGGGGATCGCCGCCTTCGGGTTGTCATCGCTGGCCTGTGGGTTTGCGCCCAACGCGCCTGTCCTGATCGCCGCCCGGTTTATCCAGGGAGCGAGTGGCGCCGTCATGTTAGCCTGCCAGATCGCTGTACTTTCACATCAGTTCCGCGACGGGCAGGAGCGCTCCAGGGCCTTTGGCTGGTGGGGAATTGTCTTCGGTGGCGGATTGGGTTTCGGCCCCCTGATCGGCGGGCTGACCGTGGTGGCGCTCAGTTGGGAATGGGTCTTTCTGGTTCATGTCGTGATTGCGGCGATGGCTCTCGGATTTGCCCGCGTCGGTGTTGTGGAATCGTCAGACCCTCACGCCCTACGCATCGACCTCATGGGGATGGTGACGCTCTCGCTTACGGTCTTTTCCCTTGTTTTCCTCATCACACGCGGCGCATTCCCAAGCGCTGACGATCCTATCGGATTGGGTATGGCCGTCATCGGCCTTTGCAGCGCCGTGATCTTTGTCGTCACGGAATTGCGCGTGACAAGGCCGATGTTCGATTTCGCGGCTTTCCGAAATCCGACATTCTCCGGTGCGCTTCTCGGCTCCACCGGAATGAATTTCAGCTTCTGGCCCTTCGTCATCTATTTGCCGATCTATTTCCAATCGGGACTTGGGCTCGGCAGTGTCGCCGCAGGATCGGCCTTGCTCGCCTACACCCTGCCGACGCTGATTGCGCCCCCCTTCGGCGAACGCCTTCTTTTGCGGCGCGGTCCGCGCTTCGTCATCCCGCTGGGGCTTATGACCATCGGGGCAGGCTTTCTTGCGATGCTGCTGGCAACGCGGCTGGGTCATCCGAACTGGATTGCCATGCTGCCCGGCTGCATTATCACCGGCACCGGACTTGGCGTGATGAACACGCCGGTGACGAACACCGCCACGGCTTCGGTTCCTGTCGAGCGCGCTGGTATGGCATCCGGCATGGATATGAGCGCCCGGATGATCTCGCTCGCCATCAATATTGCGCTCATGGGCTTTATCCTGACGACGGGTGTCGCGAGCTATCTGGCGCGCACCCTGCCGGACGCGCCGCCAGAAGCCACGTTTCGCATCATCGTCGATCTGATCTCTGCTGGAAACCTGGCCGCGAGCGAAGCGCATGGTGTTTCGGCTTCCATTGCGCGAGCCGCGCTGACGGACGGGATCGGCCGAGTAATGCTCTACGGCGCGATCTGCGCCTGGGTTCTCGCTGCCGCGAGCTTCGTCGTCTTCGGGCGCATTTCGACATCCCGCCTACGACGCACATCGGATGAACATAGGATGTTGAGGTAGAGGATGATGGCGAACCTGTATGCTTCAGTAGAGCTTCGCCACCTTCGCTATTTCATTTCCGCCGCCGAGCATGGCAGCTTCCGCAAAGCTGGAGCCGCGCTCGGCGTGCGGGAATCCTCAATCAGCCGCCGCATTCGCGATCTGGAGGACCAGATCGGCGCGTCGCTGTTCCAGCGTCACAATGGCGGGGTGCGGCTGACCTTCGCAGGCCAACGGTTTCACCGGCGGGCTGAGGAGATGCTGCGTCACATGCGCGACAGCGCCGACGATGTCGCAGCCATCGGTCGAGCCGAGTGCGGACGGATCACGGTCGGCATCCTGTCGTCGCTCGCGGCGGGGTTTCTCGCCGATATGTTCCGCACCTACGACCGGCATCACGACGGCGTCGATATCGATTTCATCGAAGGGGAAGCAATCGGACATGCGACCGCCGTCGCCCGGCTGGATCTCGACGTCGCTTTCGTCGCCGGCGAACGGGCATGGCCGGGATGCGAGGTGACGCCCCTCTGGAGGGAGCGGCTGTTCGTCGCGCTGCCTGAACATCATCGCCTCGCAGTCCAGTCCGATCTGGACTGGACTGCGCTTGCGGGCGAGTGCTTTCTCATACGGCGAGCAGCAGCAGGCTTTGAAGCAGGCGATGCGCTGGTCTGCCGCCTGATTGACGCTGGACATGGCATACGGCTCCAGCCGCAAGGTGTCGGCCATGACAGCCTGCTGCCGCTCGTCGCGATGGAGCGCGGGCTGGCGCTCGTTTGCCAAGCGACGGCTTCGATCCCATTCCCTGGCATCGCCTATCGCCCGATCGTCGGGGAGAGCCTGAGCTTCTGCGCCCTGTGGTCGGCGAAGAACGAGAATCCCGCGCTGCGTCGCCTGCTGAGTATGGCGCGGTCATTGGCGCATTGTTGCCGCAGCCTGTGATTCCGATAGCGGGAGAGGTCGAGGCAATCGGGTCACGAATGAGCGCCTATCCTGCTCCCGCCTCGCGCAGCAGGAAATCACGCACATGCACCACGCGGGGATGGCGGAGCGCGGCCCTGTTCCAGGCCAAGAACAGGCGATTGTCCGGTCCATCTCTCGAGGTCAGTAACTCCACCAGCCGCCCCGCCGCCAGTGCCGTGGCGCAGAGATAGTCTGGCAGAACCGTCCAGCCCGCGCCGGCCTCGGCCATGCCGATCAGGATGCGCAGATCCGGGGCCGTTACGGCAGCCTGCATCTCGGCGGGTTTGCCGAAGACATGGGTGAAGAAGGATCGGACCAGCGCCAGATCCTCGTCGTAGGCGAGGCACGGTAAGCCGCAGAGGAAGTCCGCCGAGACGATGCGCGCCTTCGCCTGTTCGGCGAGCGCGGGGGCCGCGACGAGCATCAGCCGCTCACGACCGAGTTCGGCGAAGCCGACGCCCTTGCCCTCCGGCCTGGAGGCCGTGACGGCGAGGTCGGCATGGCCCTCGCAGAGCGCGGCATAGATGCGCTCGCGGTTGCCGGTCTGGACGCGTAGGCGCAAGCCCTCCGCCACGAGCGGCGCCAGCGCCGGGCCAATGCGAGCGGAGAGATATTCCGCCGGCCCGACCAGATGCACCGTGCCGTTGAGCTGGCTGGAACGGGCGCGGGCCGAGGCCATCACCGCCTCGATGCCGTCGAGGTTCGCGGCGATCTGGCGGGCGAGATCGTCGGCGGCCAACGTCGGCGAGACGCCGCGTGCCTGACGCCGGAACAGCGGCTTGCCCAGCATCTCCTCCAGTGCGGCGAGATGGGCGGAGGCTGCCGGCTGGGTGATTCCGAGCCGCTCGGCCGCACGGGTCAGCGATCCGGCGCGATAGGTTTCGAGAAAGGTGCGGAGAGGAATGAGGTGGTTCATCGGCGCATGGAGCCATAGAAAATCCTATCGCTGATAGCATAATGAATTATTTTTGTCGCGCTCTCACATGAGGCAAGCTCCGCGTAAACAAGGAGCAAGCCAATGGCACAGTTCAATATTCTGATGGTCGCCACATCCGCCGCGACCATGGGCGATGAAGCGAAGCCGACCGGCGTCTGGTTCGAGGAGCTGGCGACGCCCTATTACGCCTTCGTGGACAAGGGCGCGTCGGTGACGCTGGCGTCGATCGCCGGCGGGCCGGTGCCGGTCGATCCGCGCTCGGTCAAGCCGATGGGCGAGAACGAGGCCAGCGTCGATCGCTTCCTCGGCGATGCAATCGCGTCGAAGGCGCTTGCCGAGACACCCGCCGTCAGCGACATCAACGTCTCGGCCTATGACGCCGTGTTCCTGCCGGGCGGCCACGGCACCATGTTCGACCTGCCGGAAAGCGAGGCGCTGGCGGCATTGGTCGGCGCGGCATGGGCGGACTGCAAGGTTGTCGCCGCCGTCTGCCATGGTCCCGCCGGGCTGGTGAACGCAAAGGACGAGAGCGGCGCACCGCTGGTGAGAGGCCGGCGCGTCACCGGCTTTTCCGACAGCGAGGAGCGCGCCGTCGGCCTGGACGCGGCCGTGCCCTTCCTGCTCGAAACCCGGCTGCGCGAGCTTGGCGGTCGCTATGAGAGCGTCGCCGACTTCCAGCCTTTCGCCATCGCCGACGGCCGGCTCGTCACCGGACAGAACCCGGCCTCGTCGGCTCTGACCGCGAAACTGGTGATCGAGGCGCTCGCCGCACGCTGACTGCCTCCGACCGAGAAAGGCCTGTCCCATGACCATCCCCGCAGCGCGGAGAATTCCGCTCGTCATCTATGTGTTCGCGCTGTCGGCCTTCGCGCTCGGCTTCACCGAGTTCGTCACCATCGGCCTGGTCTCGGACATTGCCGCCGATCTGAAGGTCGATGTCGGCCAAGTCGGCGCCGCCGTCGCCGCCTATGCGATCGGGGCGACCATCGGCGCGCCAATCCTGACCGCGCTCGGCGCGAGCCTCAGCCGCAAGCATCTGCTGATCGCGGCGATGCTGGTGTTCACGATCGGCAATGCGCTGGTCGGCCTCTCCGCCAGCCTGCCGGCGCTGCTCGCCGCCCGCTTCGGGTCGGGTCTCGGGCACGGCGTCTTCCTCGCCGTCGCCTCCAGCGCCGCGACGCGGCTGGTCGCACCGGAGCGAGCCGGCAGCGCGGTCGCGGTCGTGTTCGGCGGGCTGACGCTGGCGCTCGCCTTCGGGGTGCCGCTCGGCACATGGGCGGGCGGAATCACGCGCTGGCAGACGATCTTCCTAGCCGTGGCCGCCTGCGGCGCGGTCGGCGTGCTCGGGCTCGTCTTGCTGATGCCGAACGCGCGGGACGGCGGCGAGGCGCGCGACGCCCTCCACAATCTACTGGCGCTCCTCGACAAGCGGCTGCTAGGCGCGGCGCTCGTCACGGTGCTGGCCTATACCGGCTCCTTCTGCCTGTTCTCCTATATCTCCCCGCTGCTGATCAAGGTCACGGGCATGGCGCCTGCCGCAGTCGGCACGATGATGCTGGTCTATGGCGTCGCCGCCGCGCTCGGCAACATCGCCGGCGGGCGCATGACCGACCGACTGGGACCGGACCGGGCGGTGATGATCGTCCTCGTCGGACTGACGGTGGTGCTGGGCGCCATGTGGTTCGCGACCCGCTCGGTCCCCGCAATGGCGGTGCTGGTCGCGGCGCTCGGCGCGCTGACCTATGCCGCCGTTCCCGCTCTCCAGGCCCGCGTGATCGGCATCGCCGAACGCCATGCGCCCGGTGCGTTGGCGGCGGCCGCCGGCCTCAACATTGCCGGGTTCAATTCCGGTATCGCGCTCGGATCGCTGATCGGCGGCGGGGTGATCGGGGCGCTCGGGCTGGAGGCGACGGCGATCGTCGGGGCCGTGGCGGCGGGCGTGGGGATCATTGTCTTGCTTCCCCAATCGAGCGCCCGATGAGTATTATCCAGCGATTATTTTGCCACTCCTGCCTCGCCCATGACCCACTCGGCAAACGCTTGGACTGGCCCCTCGCTCAACCTCACGGGTTCGGGCAGGACAAGGCAGAAAGTTTTGGAGATCGAGATACCGTCCGGCCAAGGAGCGGCCAGCCGGCCATCGACCAGTTCAGCCTCAACGTAAAGACGCGGCACCAGTGCGACGCCAAGACCGGCAAGCGCGGCCTCAATCAGCATGGCGTGCAGATCGTAGCGTGCGCCGATCGCCGGATTGGTCAAGGTGATTCCGGTCTCTTTGGCATAAAGCTGCCAAGCCTCCGGGTTCTGGCGGCGATGGAGGCGAGGCAGCGTATCGAGTTCCGTCGCGGGGTCTCGCCCCGCAATCAGCGCCGGATGGCAGACTGGGACTAACACCTCGTGCAGTAGGCGGCGCGACCGCATCCCCGTCCAGGCCGGGTGCTCGAAATGGACGGCGGCGTCGAAGCCGCTGCCGACGAGAACGAACGGCTCCATCCGCTCGGCGAGATGCACGGTGATGTTCGGATGCCGCTCCTGAAACCGCTTCAGGCGGGGAATGAGCCAGCGCGTCGCGAAGGTCGGGAGGACGGCGATGTCGAGGCTCGCGCCGTCGCTCGGCTGGCCCATCAGATACTGGCTGTCTCGCTCCAGCCGGTCGAGCGTCTCGCGGACCTGCGCCGCATAGCGCTCGCCGTTGGGCAGGAGTCGCACGCGATTGCCCACCCGCTCGAACAGCACGACACCGAGGAAGGCTTCCAGCCGACCGATCTGGCGGCTGATCGCCCCTTCGGTGAGGGCCAACTCGTCGGCGGCACGCGCGAAACTGCCATGACGGGCCGCCGCCTCGAACGCCAAGAGCGCGGAATGGCTGGGAATCTTGTGGCGCATGGGCATCTCCGAGGCGATATATCGAGAAGCGATCCTCGTCAGCGTGACATTCACTCACTGAAGGATGATCGGATATCGATATATAGACAGAAATCGCTCGATTATCATGACCATATATCAACAAAAGACAAGGCCGATGCCTCTCGCGTCCGGCCGAGGATGGTCCGATGATCTACACAGTGGAATGCAGCTTCGCCGATCCCGTCAGCGAACCGGAATGGAACGATTTCTACAGCCACGACAAGCTGCCGGCGCTGATCTCGGTGAGCGGGTTTCATACGTCACAGCGGTTCAAGGCGCTGTGCGACGGTTGCCCTGTCTATCTCGCCCTGCACACGATCGATGGCCTCCACATTCTGAGCGGCGAAGAATACCGCCAGAAGGGCGGCGGCAATTTCGCGCGCTGGCAGCAGCACATCACCGACTGGCATCGTAATCTCTATGACGGCATCGGGCGGGCACCTGCCGTCGAGGATGGCGAGGTGTTGCTGTTGAGCACGGCCGGTCCTGATCCACTTGTCCGGCTCCACCTCGCCCCATGCGCGATGCGGGCGGTCGAACTGGAGAAGTTCCCGGAGCACCGCTGGCTCGCCAAGGCCCGCCGCGACAGGTTGCCCGTGATCGATGATCTACCCGAGGACATTCACGTCTACGCACCGATAACGGCCCAACTAACGAGTGGCGGCGACATCGCCTCGCGCCTTCAAGGGGCATCGTGATGCCAAATGTCACGGTCTTCATATCCGAAGACACAATGCCCCCGGACGCGGCACTTGCCAGCTTGACCGAGCGATGCACCGAACTCTGTACGGATATTCTCCAAGCGGCGCTGGAGAACATACACGTCATCTATCTACCTGTCCGGCGCGGACGCGGCCATCCGGTTTTCGCCGACATTCGCTACCGAATTGCCACATCCCGCACGCCGCCGGTGATGGAGCGGTTCATGGGCGAACTCGACACCGCCATCCATGCCGCGACCGGTACAACCGCCCGCATCCGCTGCTTCGGCTACGCGGCGGGTCACATTCACGCGCGTAACTGAGCCGCCGCCGGGAGACGAACGATGGCCTTTTCCACATTGCCTAGCCAGAGGATCGGCGATTCCAGCATCACCGCGATCAGCGACGGCCACCTTACCGCCAGCCTTGATATTCTGTCGGGCATCGATCCCACCGAGGCCCTGCGCATGCAGGAGGATGCGGGAACGGCAGAGCCGTCCGCCATCCACATCAATTGCTATCTCGTGCGTAACGGTGGTCGCACGGTCCTGATCGATGCGGGAGCTGGCGGGATCAAGCAATGGGGCGGCCACCTCATCGCAAATCTGGCGCTTGCTGGGGTGGAGCCCAGCGACATCGACACGGTCCTGTTGACCCACGCCCATCCCGATCATGTCGGCGGTCTGATGACGGCATCCGGCGAAGCAGCGTTTCCCGACGCCGAGCTTGTCGTCCACGAGCAGGAACTGGCGTTCTGGCAGGACGACGGTCATCTCTCCCACGCCAGCGAGAGGGCGCGCGGCAACTTCCAGATCGCCCGCCGAGCGTTCGACGGCTACCGTGACAGGCTGCGCCTCTTCAGCGGCGGCGAAGTTTGTTCCGGCATCACGGCTGTGCCGCTACCGGGCCATACTGCTGGACACACCGGCTATCGTCTCGCTTCCGGCGACCGGAGTCTGCTGATCTGGGGCGACATTGTTCATTTCCCGCAGATTCAGGTTCCGCGCCCGGACGTGTCGATCGCCTTCGACCAGGACGCTTCCCTTGCGGCGGAGACGCGGACGAGGCTGCTGGATATCATCAGTGCGGACAAGCTGCTGATCGCTGGAATGCATCTCGGCGAGCCTGGCTTCGCGCGCATCGTGCGAGCGCGGGGAAGCTATCGTGTCGCTTATGAGGAATAGGCAGGTATCCAGGATAGCAGTCTACCGATCAACTAAGGCTGCCACGTCTTCACCAGATCGAGCAGACCAGGGAAGCGAGCATCGAGGTCTTCCGCGCGCACCCGGCTGCGGCGCTCAAGCCCGTATTGCCGCTGCCGGATCAGGCCCGCCTCGCGCAGCGCCTTGAAATGATGCGTCAGAGAAGACTTCGGCCGGTCGAAGCCGAACCAGCCGCAGCTATGGTCATAGGCTTCCGATTCCAGAAGCAGCTTGCGGATGATGGTGAGGCGCAATGGGTCGGCGAGCGCCCCCATGATGACGTCAAGGCGCAGATCTTCCGCCGCCGGCTCGGGGAGTGGTGGCGGAAGATTGTCATGGGCGGGGCGGTCGGTGGCGAGGTTCGAAAGGGTCATGACAGCCCTCATAGCACGTCAGTACGATTCTTGTCGAACTTATATGTACGACTCTAATCGAACTGTGATAAGTACGAGTCAAGTCGTACTGTTCGCTGGAGTCAGCCCATGCCGTTCCTTAGCCCCTCCCACCCCGCCGATGAGAACGCCGCCCATCCGCCTTGGCGGATGTGGACGGCCGCCTGGATCATCACCGCCGTCTTCATTTTGTCGAACTCGGCTACGCCGCTCTATGTGCGCTGGCAGGCCACGATTGGCTTCTCGTCGGCCACGCTGACCGTCATCTTCGCCGCCTATATCCTCGGCCTGCTGCTGACGCTGCTGATCGCGGGGCAGCTTTCCGACCGTTACGGGCGCAAGCCCGTTCTGCTTCCCGGCCTTGCTGCGGCCCTTGTCGCTTGCCTGCTCTTCGCTAGTGCCCATTCGGTGGTCATGCTGATCGCCGCGCGTTTCTTGTCGGGCGTCGCCGTCGGCGTCGTGGTGTCGGCGGGCATGGCCGCCGTGGTCGATCTCGGCGGCCCGGACCGCAAACGGCATGCCTCGCTGATCGCGTCCGTCTCTATGGTTCTCGGAGCGGGCCTCGGGCCTCTGCTCGCCGGCGGCATAGCTCTCTCGCTCGCAAAGCCGGTGATCCCGATCTTCGCGGTCGAACTCGTCGTGCTGCTGACCGCTCTGACTGTGGTGCTGATCCTGCCGCTGAAGCATCACGGCACGAAAGCCGATCATGGCTGGCGTTTGCACCTACCGAGCGTGCCGCGCGCCAATCATCGTCACCTTCTGCTCGGCATCGCGATCTTCGGGCCGGGTATCACGGCGACATCCTTCGTGTTGGCGCTCGGTCCATCACTGCTGTCCCATCTTCTCGGCGTCACCAGCCCGCTGATTGCCGGCGGCATGGCCTGCGCCATGTTCTTGACCGCGACCGGCGTGCAATTCGCGGCGCGGCAATTCGCCGTGCGAACCATCTTCCTGTGCGGGGCGGTGGCAACGATCCTTGCCATGTCCGGCATCGTGCTGGCGGTCATCTCGGCCAATGCCGCGGTCCTGATCGTTGCGGCGCTTCTCGCCGGTAGCGGTCAGGGCCTCGGACAGCTCGGCGGACTGACCCTGATCGGCCTGCACGTCCCCGGCAACCACCGAGCCGAAGCCAATGCCGTGCTCAATATCGGCGGATATATCCCGGCCGGGTTGATGCCGGTTGCGACGGGTTTCGTCATCGACAAGGCCGGGCTTTCCCTTGGGGCGACAACGTTTGCGGTGGTGCTGGCGGTCATCGCGTCGATCGGTGGGATGACCGTGTTTCGTAAACTGGCGAACGATTGACGGTGAACGGTGGGAAAGGACCATCGGCACGAGATCAAAGATCGCGGCGTGATGCGATTGAGCTTCGCCATCTGCGCTATTTCCTAGCCGCTGCTGAGCATGGCAGTTTTCGCAAGGCCGGAACCGCGCTCGGCGTGCAGGAATCCTCTGTCAGCCGCCGCATCCGTGATCTGGAGGACCAACTCGGCGCATCGCTGTTCCAGCGCCATAATGGCGGGGTGCGGCTGACCTTCGCCGGCCAGCGGTTTCGCCGGCAAGCCGAAGACATATTCCGGCACATGCGGGACGGCGCGAAAGATGTCGCCGCGGTCGGACGAGCGGAGAACGGCCGGATCACGGTCGGCATCTTGCCGTCGCTTGCGGCGGGGTTTCTCGCCGAGTTGTTCCGCGCCTATGACCAGCATCACGGCGGCGTCCATATCGACTTCATCGAAGGTGAAATTGGGGAGCACGCAGCCGCCATCGCCCGACTGGATCTTGATGTCGCGTTCGTCGCGGGAACGCAACCTTGGTCGGGGTGCGAGGTCACGCCGCTCTGGACCGAACGGCACTTCGTCGCACTTCCTGACCACCATCGGCTTGCCGGTCAGTGCGTACTGGACTGGCCTTCGCTTGCCGATGAGGGTGTCCTGATACGTCAAGGGGCCGCCGATCCCGCTGACGGAGATGCGCTGACGCAGCGCCTGATCGAAGCGGGGCATGGTGTAAGGCTCCAGCCGCAGGGCGTCGGCCGCGACAGCTTGCTGCCGTTGGTCGCCATGGGGCGCGGGCTGGCGCTCGTCGGCGAAGCGACGGCTTCGATCCCATTCCCCGGCATTGCCTATCGCCCGATCGTCGGTGAGACGCTGACTTTCTGTGCCCTGTGGTCGGCGCAAAACGACAATCCTGCGCTGCGCCGCCTGCTGAGCATGGCGCGGTCATTGGCGCAATCGTCGTTACCGCCTCCTCCTGCCGGATAACGAACGCAGGGCGGCCCCGACCTTTCGGTCGGGGCCGTGGAGCGGCTCAGTCCCCCCGGCGGCCGTTGGGGCGGGACCAGATCAGCGAATAGCCTTCGCCGTCTTCGTCGTCGAAGAGGTTGGCGTAGATGGGGGCGTTGAAGCTAGGATCGTCGAGTTTGAGGCCCAGATAGTCGCGGCCCTCGTTGGAGCGCTTGGACCAGGCCGCTCCGATCTCGGCGCGGCCGACCAGCACGCGGTGGCTGGGGGCGTTCTCGCCGGTGGCGCGCAGGTCGGGAACGATGCGCACGCTCTTGGCCTGGACGCTGAGGGTGACGATGTCGCCGGTGAAGTCGTTCGAACCGGTCTTCTTGAAGGTGCCGATGGTCGCCATGGTAAGTCTCCATTTTCCGTTGTCGAGCCCGCACCATGCGGCCTCGTTGGCGATCGGTGGGCCGGAGGCGAGCGACGCCGCATCGCTTGCGACCGAAGCGATGCGGAGGACGGCACAGGCAAGACTTTGTTGGTCCGCGAGGAATGGGCGGCACGCCCAGGGGAAGAAAGTCGGACGCCGCCGTTGCGGCTTAGGCGGTCGAGGCGAAGCCGACCTTCGGCCAGATCACGCCATTGGAGAGGCCGTGAGGTGCGTTCGATCAACGGGCAGACCACGGAGACGATGGCGGCCCTTCGCGCCGGGAAAGATTGTCGAGATCACCGGCGGATCGTCCCTCCCTCTTTCCGGGCCATGCGCGTGCGCCTGCTTTCGACCTGACCACGGGCCGAAACACGTTTCCGCTTACCGCATCATGATCGGCCTACGATTTCCGCGCGTCCCCGTCCGAGTGTTCCACCGAGGGCCGTGCATCGAAGCCTTGCCACGATCTGACCCGCGCCATCTTCCGCCTCGCGCTCACGACGGATGAAGGCGATACCTCGCCAGTCTGGTCCGGCTGAACGGGCGCAGCCGGATCAGCCCCGCGCCGTGGTTCCGGTCGAAAGGTCGGAGGCCGCCATGCCGGCGACCCGCAGGAAGGCGGTCACGCCGACCGCGATCGCGCCAATGACGGAAAAGACGATCTGCCAGGTTTCCGAGGGCATGGTGTGCTTCACGATCCCGTGGACGGCGTGATAGCCGGCGATGACGGCCGGCGCGACGAAGACGGCGGCGATGGCCAGCTTGGCCCAGATCGGGCGGACGATCGCGAGCAGCACTTGGCCGAATGCGAGCGTGAGGCCCGCCGCCACGAGGCCGACGAGGATCGCGCCGAGCCAGCCCGCGCCGGTATGATAGGCCCAGGTCGCCGCGCTGACACCGGCGAAGAACGGCAACGCGGACACGGCGAGCGTAAAGAGCAGCCAGCAAAAGAAGCCGATGGCGGCGATGGATAGAAGAATGCCGAGAAGGAACATGGTGGCGTCTCCGAGACAAAGGGTCTGACGGTCGCGCCTCCACCACCACCACGGCGCGATGAGAACCATAGCAGAACATCGTCCCCGCGGGGAGCGGAACCGGCCGGGTTTCAGTCTTTTGGGCAATGACCTTCGCCCCGTCATGGGGCGAAGGGATCGATCTCACTGAGGATGGCGGCGCTGTCGCCGTCATATTCGGCGGCCGGTGTCACCGACAGGGTGCCGTCGCCGGCGCGGAAGATGACGATGACGGCCATCAGGTTCGTGGCGAGACTGAAGGCGAAGGCGTGTGCGTCGGTGAAGGACATCGATCCGGCTCCTGTTCGAAGCGGAGGACCATCCCCCGCTGACAGGCGCCCGAAGTGTCCGACCGTGGGCCGCAATCACCGGGGAGGCGAAGCCGGAACGGCGGCACGCTATGCGTAGTCCGACCCTTTACGGGTTGATGGCGTCAGGCCCACGGCCGGACCAAGGAATTGCGCCGATGAAGCGGGGGTGGTGCTTCACCCTGCATGGGAGCCGGAAGCAGTCTGTCCTGACCGCAACCGTGGATTTCCCGCGCAACAGCTTGGCCTGTGAGACGATGAGACGGGCGGTGCAGGATGAAGGATACGGCCTGATCACGGATCAAGGTGCTGAGCGATCCCAACTTGCGATCATCGAGATATTGGCGGCGGTGTTCAGCGTTAGCGATTGAAGCCGAATGGCGGAAACACGACGAAGGCGGGGTTCCGGCGCAGCCGAAGCGCGGCCCGCAGGGCAACGTCCAGCATGTCAGCTTCTCTACATTTTGGCTGATTTGGCGTATAATTTGGCCAATCATCTCGCGCATGTCACGATGGCGCATGGCATGAACAAGCTCCACCACGATGGAGCAAAGGTCGAAACATGCGCGAAGACATCGAGTTTATTTCCGAAGGCCGGGTTCTAAAAGGATGGCTCTTTCGCCCCTCGACTGGGGAGGATACGGTCCCCGTCATCGTAATGGCTCACGGCCTTTCCTGCGTGAAGGAACAATATCTCGATCGCTATGCGGCCGTGTTCGCTGAAGCCGGCTTTGCCGTTCTTCTTTACGACCACGCCAATTTCGGCGCGAGCGGCGGGGAGCCGAGGCAAGAGGTGGACCCGGTCCTGCAACGCCGCGGGTATCGGGATGCGATCAGCTTCGCACAGACCGTCTCCTGGATCGACCCCACCCGCATCGCCATCTGGGGAACCAGTTTCAGCGGCGGCCATGTTCTGGAGGTCGCGGCGATCGACCGCCGGGTCAAATGCGTCGTTTCCCAAGTGCCGACGATCAGCGGCTTCCAGTCGGCGCACCGTCGAACGCGGGCCGATCTGGTTCCCACGCTCTTGACGCGCTTCGAGGAAGATCGCGCCGCACGGTTTCGCGGCGAAGCACCTGTGATGCTGCCGGCCGTCTCTGACGATCCAAGCATCGCCTGCGCCATGGCCGGCGCCGACAGCTATGCCTTCTTCACCGCCACGAGTGCCTTTGCGCCGAACTGGCGGAATGAATTGACCTTGCGCAGCGCCGAGATGGCACGCGAGAACGAACCGGGCATCCATATCGCGCGGATCAGTCCGACGCCGCTGCTGATGATCGTGGCGGAGCAGGACGTGCTGACGGCGACGGATCTGTGCCTTCAGGCTTATGAGCAAGCGCTGCAACCGAAACAACTTGTCATGGTGCCGGGAGGCCATTTCGACCCCTATGTCCAGCAATTCGATCGCACCAGCGGCGCGGCGCTCGACTGGTTCCGTAGCCATCTCGCCGCACCAGACCGAGGCTGACGCGGCGTGTATTCCACGCCCGTCAAGGTCGATGGTGGGCGGGTATGCTCTGGCCAGGGAGTACCCCGATGGTTGGGTCGTCGGTCCGCATTGTCATTGGGACGGGCAATTCGTCCATGCCATCGCAGGGGTGATGGAAATCCGGGCGGCACACCGATTATGGCTCGTGCCGCCACAGCGCGCCGTCTGGATACCGCCGTACCTGCCGCACGAGCTACGCGCCCGAGGGCCGGTTTCGCTGCGCACACTGTATATTGCGCCTGACAGGGCGCCACGGCGCCTGGGGCAGGCTCCTGGTGGTTATGCTGTCACACCGCTCCTGCGGGAGCTAATCGTGCGGGCCGTGGAGCAGCCGGATGGCGACGGGAAAACGGAGCGAGCAGGACGGTTATGGTCCGTGCTGCTGGACGAAATGGAAGACAGTCCGATCGCCGATATAGCCTTGCCTATCGCGTCGGACCCTCGACTGATCCGCGTTTGCGAGGCTGTCATGGCTTTCCCGGAGCATCACGCCTCCGTCGCGGACCTGGCACGCGCTGCAGGCATGTCCGCGCGGACCTTATCACGGCTCGCCCAAGAGGAACTGGGTGCGCCCTTGTCGATATGGCGGCAACAGGCGCGGGTTGTCGCGGCTATTCCGGCCCTTGTCGCCGGGCACTCAGTAATCGAAACGGCGCAAAACGTGGGCTACGAAACTCCCAGTGCTTTCGCAGCCATGTTCAAACGGATCGTCGGTATGACGCCGACGGCCTTTTCGGCGCAGCGGGAGGTGACGGCATCGGTTCTGGATGGCGGCGCTCACGCGCCGCCACTTCCGAACCGATAGACAGGGATGCCGAGCTTGCGGGCCTTGTCGGCGAGATTGTCCTGAATGCCGGTGCCGGGGAAGACAATGACGCCGATCGGCAGGACGCTGAGCATCTGATCGTTGCGCTTGAACGGCGCGGCCTTGGCGTGCTTGGTCCAGTCCGGCTTAAAGGCGACCTGTGGCACCTTGCGATGGTCGGCCCAGCGGGCGGCGATCTTCTCGGCGCCCTTGGGCGAACCGCCATGCAGCAGCACCATATCGGGGTGCTTCGCGTGGACCTGATCGAGCTTGGCCCAGATCAGCTTATGCTCCGCGGTGTCGCCGCCGGAGAAGGCGATCTTCGGCCCGGTGGGCAGCATCACCTCGGTCTCGGCGCGGCGTTTGGCGGCGAGGAAGTCGCGGCTATCGATCATCGCGGCGGTGAGATTGCGATGGTTGACCATCGAGCCGGTGCGCGGACGCCAGTTTGAGCCGGTCTGCCGGTGGAAGTGCTCGGCGGCCTGGTCGCGCATCAACTCGAAGGCGTCGCGGCGTTCGAGCAGGGTCTGGCCTTCGGCGGTGAGGCGTTCCAGTTCGACCGACTTCACCTCGCTGCCGTCCTGTTCCCGCTGGAGGCGGCGCTGCCCTTGCTCGTTATCGTCCAGTTCGCGCTCGATCCGGTCGGTGGCGCGGTGGAAGAGATTGACGGTCGACCAGAGGATATCGTCGAGGTCGGGTTCGAGGCGCGTGTCTTCCAGGGTCGAGATCAGGGCATCGAAGATGTCGGCGATGGCGCCAGCGACGTGGTTGCCCTCGGGCAGCGGCCGGGGGTCCGGCTCGTCCTCGAAGGGGCGATGGCCGTAGAGCTGAAGTTCCTGGAGGAGATGGTCGGTGGGCGAGGACTCGTGGTGGGGTTCGTAATCGTCGTGCTCGGACATGGGATGCTCCGTCGGTGGACCGCGACCGTCGCGGCCTTCATGGCGACGAAGCCCATGGGCGGGACGGGCCTGCACCCGGCGCGCAAGCGCCGGGCCGGAGCGTGAGCGGAGGATGGCAGAGACCGGCTATTTTGCTTCGCGATGCAAAGCGCCGGCGGCGCGGCGGAAAATAGCCGGCCGCCGCCATTACCTGCCCGTCACGCCTATGGGCCGATCGCCCTCTCGAAGGCGCAAGGCGCGGTCCTCTTCCGATGGTTGGGGCATCCAGGAGCATGACGATGGACCCCGCCACATCCATCCATACCGGCTATGCCGCCAGCGTCATGAAGCGTGCCACGTCCTGGGGAGCGATCTGGACCCGCAACATGGCCCGGAGCGCGTCGGCGCCGAACTGTCGGAGATCGTCGTTGAAGTCCTTGAGCGTGGGAGACAGGGTGATCGCCTCGATCCCGGCCACGCTCGCCCGTTCGATCAGGCTGTCGCGCGCACCGTCGCCTGCCGGATCATTGTCGCGGAGGATATAGAGCCGGCGCAGCGTGTCGGGGAACAGGATGGCTGCGAGGTGGGCTGCCGACAATGCCGCCGCCATCGCCATGTCAGGGACCGCTTGCCGTGCCGACAGGACGGTTTCGATGCCTTCTCCGGCCGCCATTACATCGCCCGCGATCCCGAAGCGCACCGCATGGCCAAGCAGGTCGCCCATCGCCTTGCGCTGTGTGTCGATCGGTGCCTTATCGGAGCCGTCGGGGGCAAGCCAGGTCCGATGCGCCCCGGTGATCCGGCCTGACAGATCGGTGACAGCGGCGATCATCGCGGGCCAGATCTCCGTCGGGCCATCGTCGTCGGGCCGGTAGTAGCAGCGTGGATGGAACCGGAGATTTGCGGTTCCGTGCAAAGCCGTGATGCCGCGTTTGCGCAAATACGTTTCCACGAGCGTGCCACTGAGTGGCTGGGCCATGGCGATGAGCCGCCGTGCCGCCTCGGGCGAGCCGGATAATACTGGCGTGGTAGCGTGCCGTCGCGGCGGTGGCTCGGGTTCGAGATGGGGCAGACTGAGGAAGGCCCGTGCTTCCTCGGTCACGTCGGTGAAGTCGATGAGACCCAGTGCTTCCCGGATCACGTCGAGCAGATCGCCATGCTCGCCGTTTTGGGCATCGGTCCATTTACCCGCCGGTCCCTTCGGGCTGTCCTTGAGCCGGACATACATCGAGCGACCGGCGGTGTTGCGGACATTGCCGACCTGCCAGTAATTGCCCTGGCGGCGACCGTTCGAAAGATAGCGGCGGCACACCGCCTCGGCTTGCCGGCCGAGACGCTGCGCCAGATCGGAAATCTCCTGCCGGGTCATTACGCCGCCTCCCGTTCGGAGAGGCGCTCGATGGCATAGGTATCGAGCAGCCGACCGAGCACCGTGACGCCACCCGCGTCCACCGGCACGAAGAAGCGCAGCTTCCACGAGATGATCTCGGTGAAGAGGCCATAGGCGCGCAGCCGTTCACGCATCGTCTCGGTGAAGCCGGTCAGCTCGACCCGGTTCGCGCCCATGACGCGGACACGGCAAAGCTGGAGCCCCTCGGCAAGGTCGATGATCGTCCGCCCATCGAGCAGCGCGCGATGCGCGTCCTCCGCAGAGAGTTTTGCGGTGCCCGTGGTCGATACCGCATTGGCGGCCCAAGCCGGAGAGACACGGCGGCCGATGATGCGCTCTCCATCATCGGTCTGGAGCCGATAGACGCGGGTGGATTCGTTCGGCAGGCGCTTCCACACGGGCAGCAACAGCCCGGCGACGATGTGCAGCGTTGACTCCTCGAATTCCGGCACCTCGGCGCATTCGCGGTCCCAGATGGCGGTGAAGGTTTCGCGATCGACCGGCTCCCAATGGCTGTCGGCCATCATTTGCAGCGAAGCATGGACATGCTCCATCGGCCGGATCAGCCGGACGCGGCGTTCGATCTCGCCATCGTCGAGCATTAGCGAGGGGGCCGGCACCTGCACGGCTGCTCGGCCGGATTTGGCGTTGACCAGCAGCCTGCCATGATCGGCATCGACATGGGCAAGAGCGTCCGCCAGCGTCATCGGCCGGTTGCGCCGCTTCTCGGCGATGGTCAGCAGCCGGGTTTGCGCGCCCGTCGCCGGGTGGGTGTAGATTGTCCGGCGATCGCTGACGACGAAGCTTTCCGCCGTCAGTGTTTCCAGGCCGATGTCATAGACACCACTGGCGATCGCGCCCTGCACTTTGGCGTCGAGCAATTGCTCGAAGGCGGTGAACAGGATCGTCTGAAGCTCAATGGTCAGCGCCAGCAGCCGGTTGAGGAAGGTGGTGATCGGCGGCAGCTCGTCCTTGATACCGTTGTCGTCCATCAGCTTCAGGCCGGTCGCCGACTGGAAGCGATCGAGCGAGCAGCCATCGATCTTGCCGCGCACGATCAGGAGATAGAGCTGGCGTAGCGCATCGCGCGCATAGGGCGACTCCAGATTGTCCTCGGGTCGGAACAGACCCTGACCGCCGGTCTGGCGCTGCCCGCGGGTGATGGCGCCGAGCGTATCGAGCCGCCGGGCGATGGTGGAGAGGAAGCGCTTTTCGGCCTTCACATCCGTGGCGATCGGGCGGAAGAGTGGTGGCTGTGCCTGATTGGTGCGATTGGTGCGGCCAAGGCCCTGAATAGCGGCATCGGCCTTCCAGCCCGGCTCCAGCAGATAGTGAATGCGCAGGCGCTGGTTCTTCGCGGTCAGATCCGCGTGGTAGCTGCGCCCCGTGCCGCCGGCGTCGGAGAAGACGAGGATGCGCTTCAGATCGTCCATGAAGGCGGCCGTCTCGGCGAGATTGGCGGACGGCGCGCGGTTCTCGACGGCAAAGCGGTCGCCTGTTCTGACGATGCGCCGGGACCGTCCCGTCACCTCTGCCACCATGTCGGTGCCGAAGCGCTGGACGATCTGATCGAGCGCGCCGGGCACCGGCGGCAATGACGCCAGATGTTCGATCAGCTCATCGCGGCGAGCGACAGCTTCCCGGCTCTCCACCGGCTGGCCGTCGCGATAGACGGGCCGCGAAGACAGATTGCCTTCGCCATCCGTGAACGGCTCGTAGAGCTGCACCGGGAAGGAGTGGGCGAGGTAATCGAGAACATATTCGCGCGGCGTGATGTCGACGCGAATATCGTTCCAATCCTCGGTCGGAATTTCGGCGAGCCTGCGCTCCATCAGCGCCTCGCCGGTCGAGACGATCTGGATGACGGCGGCATGGCCTTCTTCAAGATCGCGTTCGATCGACCGGATCAGGGTCGGCGTCTTCATCGAAGTCAGCAGATGACCGAAGAAGCGCTGCTTGGCGCTCTCAAAGGCCGAACGGGCGGCTGACTTGGCCTGCCGGTTCAGCGTGCCGTTACGGCCGGTGATGTTCGCGGCCTGCATTGCCGCATCGAGATGGTTGTGGATGATGGTGAACGCCCCGGCATAGGCATCGTAGATGCGGCGCTGGTCGTCGGTCAGCGCATGTTCGACCAGCTCGTATTCGACGCCGTCATAGGAGAGCGACCGCGCCGTGTAGAGGCCGAGCGAACGCAGATCGCGGGCCAGCACTTCCATCGCCGCAACGCCGCCAGCCTCGATCGCCTCGACGAACTCGGCACGGGTGGCGAAGGGAAAGTCCTCACCGCCCCACAAGCCGAGCCGCTGGGCATAGGCGAGATTGTGAACCGTGGTCGCGCCAGTCGCCGAGACATAGACGATGCGCGCGTTCGGCAGGGCGTGCTGAAGGCGAAGCCCGGCACGTCCCTGCTGCGAGGCGGCAACGTCGCCGCGCTCACCCTTGCCGCCACCGGCGTTCTGCATGGCATGGCTCTCGTCGAAGATGATCGCTCCATCGAAAGCGGAGCCCAACCAATCGACGATCTGGCGGACACGCGAAACCTTCTCGCCACGGTCGTCGGAACGTAGCGTGGCATAGGTTGCAAACAGGACGCCTTCGGTCAGCGCGATCGGTCGTCCTTGCGGGAAACGCGACAGTGGCGTGACCAGCAGGCGCTCCATTCCGAGCGCCGACCAGTCGCGCTGTGCGTCCTCGATTAGCTTGTCGGATTTGCTGATCCAAACCGCCTTGCGCCGTCCCTGCATCCAGTTGTCGAGGATGATGCCGGCGGACTGGCGGCCCTTGCCCGCACCGGTGCCGTCGCCCAGCATGAAGCCACGGCGGAAGCGCACGGCGTTCACGGCATCGGCGGGTGCTGCCTGAACGAGATCGAAGGCCGCATCGACCGTCCATGATCCGGCGAGGAAGTCCGAATGGGCCACGCCGGCATAGATGACGGTTTCGAGCTGAGCGTCCGACAAGAGGGCGCGGATGTTGGCCGGGAGCATCGGGCGATAGCCGGGCTTCGGCGGCGCCACGCTCGCCATCGCCGCCGATTGCACCAGCTTGGTCGGATGGGCCTGAGAACCGGGAATACGGATCGCCTGCAATACGTATTCTTCATAAATCGCATCGGTGAGGTGCGCGCCTTCCGGCGGCGTCCAGTCCACGGCTTCATAGGCGAGTTCGACGCCCTCGGGATCGGCGGAGGCGACGGCCGGGCGCGAAGTGGCGGCGCGGGCAATGTAACCGCGCACCGACTTCGGCGGGGCAGCGGAGATCGGAGGCGCGCCAGCAGGCAAGATGAGGGGACGCCGGGGCGGCACATCGGCTGCGATCCAGTCGAGCAGCGTGGCCGCATCCGGCGCCATGCCCCGCGAGACCGGGAATACGGTCGGATCGTCGGCGGGCTCTTTGTCGATGACGGTCAGCCGTGTCGGAAAGGTCGTGCCGTGCTTGCGATAGACCGACCTGTCGATCGCGGCGGAGAACACAACGCGCCCGCGCGCCTGCAAGGCGACGAAGGCATCGCGCCAGTCCGGCAACTCCGGCCCGACATTGGCACCGGTGATGGCGACCAGCCGCCCACCGGGCGCGAGACGGTTGAGCGCCGAGGCGATATGGCGAAAGCCTGCATCCGCCACGCGGCCGGAGACATGCGCCATCGCCGAGAAGGGCGGGTTCATCAGCACGACGGACGGGACAGCGGCAGGGTCGAGATGATCGTCGATCTGCGCGGCGTCGAAGCGGCTGACGGCAATGGCCGGAAAGAGGGCGGCGAGAAGCTCGGCGCGCGTATCCGCCAGCTCGTTGAGGATCAGCGATGCGCCTCCGGTCTGCGCGAGGATCGCCAGCAGGCCGGTACCGGCCGATGGTTTCAGTACACGGTCATCCGGCGTAATCGCGGCCGCGGTCAGTGCCGCGAGGCCGAGCGGCAACGGCGTCGAGAATTGTTGAAGCGCCTGGCTTTCCTCCGAACGGCGCGTGTGCGTCGGCAGCAGCGCCGCGATCTTCGCCAGCACGGACAGTCGTGCAGCCGGAGTGTCGGCTTTACGGAACAGCGCCTTTCCGTATTTGCGCAGGAACAGGACGGTCGCGACTTCGCACGCCTCATAGGCCGTCTTCCAGTCCCAGGCACCCGAGGCATCGGACGCGCCGAACGTCGTTTCCATGACGGTGCGCAGCATGCCGGTATCGACGGGCTGGCCGCGTTCGAGATGGGGAAGCAGGAAATTTGCCGCAGCGAGAATGGCAGCGGAAGGGGCGACCGGAGTACGATCGAGCGGAAGCGGCGCGGCCGACGCCTCGGCCACGGGCAGCATGATGTTCATGGAGAAGTCCTCGGGAGAGCGAAACGGGAAAAGTCCCGACGACGCTCTCTCTCGAACGCCGGGGCTCACCCCCGTCCCGGCACTCCTCTCACTCGAAACGCCGATGGCGGAACGGCGGCGGCCGGATTTGGCGATCCCTCTGTTGACGCCGCGCAAGGTTCAGCTTTAATTGTCGTGTCGAAATGGCAGGCTTGGTCTGGGTAGGCCCAAGTCCTTTCCCGAGATAGGGAAAGCTCTTTTCGCATCGAACGATGCGATCCCCGACAGTCCCCGCACGGCTTGCCGTGTTTTCGGGTCTGTTCGGTGCAATTGACGACAAAGCTGCTCCGACAGACCATTTTGAAGGAGCAATCCATGATCGACAGATCGAAACCCATTCTCGTTTTTCTTGCCGCCGGCGTTCAGGGCAGCGCGGTGATGCATGCCGCGCTGGGGCGGGGCCTGAAGGTCCGCGCACTGGTGCGCGACAGCAACCGCGCTACAGCGTTGGCCGCACCTGGCGTCGAGCTGGCAGAAGGTGATCTTGGCGCTGCCGCCTCTCTCACCGCCGCCAGCACCGGCATCGATCATGCCGTGCTCCAAGTGCCGATCGGCCCGGCCGAGACGATGGCAATGCAGGCAGGGAACGCGCTCGCGGCCTTCAAAGCGGCGGGCATCAAATCCTTCGTACTCAAGCTCGCCAGCGCCAGCCGGCCTGCGCCCTGTGAGGAGCCCAGCTTCATCGCCAACCATAGGATCGAGGAGGCGGCACGCGCTTGCGGCATCGACTTCGCCATCGTGCGCCCGACCATGTATCTCGACAATCTGCTGAAACCCTCGGCGCTGGCCGAGATTATCAACGATGGCGTGTTCGCACCGCCGATCCCGGCCTCTCAGCGCATTGCCTGGACATCCGCCGACGATTGCGCCGAAGCCGCGCTGACGCTGCTGGAACGCGGCGCGATGGGTGGCGATCACCGCATCGCCGGGCCGGAGAGCCTGGCGGGCGATGAACTGGCCGAACGGGTGAGCGCCAGCCTCGGCCGCGCGATCCGCTATCGCGGTCAGCCGCTGGACGAGTTCGAGCGTGATGTCGATGTGGCGATGGGGCCAGGCGTCGGTAGGCGCGTGGCCTCGAAGTTCCGGTACTTTGCGACCTATCCCGAAGAGGCCGACGCCATCCTTGCACGGCCCTTCGCGCCGCAATCGGGATTAGAGAATTTTCGGCCGAAGAGCGTCGAGAGATGGGTTCGGGAGCATCGGCTGTGTTTCACGATCCCATCGACCTGACGCGCTGAGCGTGTGTGGCAGAAACCGTCAGCATAGGAAAAGCGCCCAACCATCAGGTGGGCGCTTTTCCGGCTCAAACTGGTGGCCGCGTCCGTCAACGGGCTGTATCGACTATCATGATGCGCCGGCAGGCTGAATGAAGCCGCCGGGATTATCTGGATTGGGCGGCAGATAGGCGTCGTAAGGATTGCGCGAAGACATAGTCGCCGTTGTCCTTCCCCACGGCGCAGATGACGTATCTCATCGCGCCAGTCTGTGCGTCCGCGCATTCCATGAGAGCGAGGTTGCCATCCTCCGCCGCGCGAAGCAGCGTCTGGAAGTTGGCGCGGGCATATGCCGGGATGCTCATGGCCGCTCTCCATCGCTGGAGAGGTGTTCGTCAAGCCAGCCATCGGTGTAGATCCAGTCCAGCGTTTCGCCAGTGGCGAGATCAAGGACATGCGCGCCACCGCCGAAGCCGTCGAGGCGCGGCTTCGAACAGGTGTTGGCGTATTGGAAGCCCCATCGGCCCGTGAGGCCGAACGTGGCAGCACAGCGTTTGACGAACTGGATGAGGCGTTCGGGATCACCGGTCACGTCATCGCGCATCCAGAGGTTGGTGCCGCCATGCTCGGGCTGGATCGAGAAGAGGAAGCCGTCCGACGGCGGTTCTTCCGACGCGCCTTCCTCGGAGAGCGCGTTGTAGAGGTCTAGCGCGCGGGCGGCGTTTTCGGGCGTGCCAACATCGAGCAGGCACGAGAAATGGGTGAAATAGTCGGCCATGACAGGCTCCTGAAACAAGAAAGCCCGACCCGCGCGGCATCGCCGTGCAGGCTCGGAACGTGGGGCCGGGCTGAGATTGCGGGATTGGACGAAGGTGGGTGGGACCGGACGGTGCCAGTCCCACCCGATGAGGCTCATTCGGCGGCGAGCAGGGCTTCGTCGTCTTCGACCGGTTCCTCGTCGTCACCGTCATCGGAGAGGAAGGCCGGCAATGCCTCGTCTCCACCATCCTGATCGGCGGGTTCTCCAGCCATTTCGCCACTGGATTCTGCCGACCGTAGCGGTTCGGGCAGCCAGCCGCTGTCCGCCAGAAGGCGTTCCGCCTCCTTGGCCATGTCGCCCTTCTTCATATGGTCGATGAGCTGCGCCGCCCGTTCGCCTGCCCCCTCACGCACTGCCTCGACGATACGCGCCTTGGTGACACGGCCGAAGTAGTTGCCGACCGTCGGCCTCCAGCTCGCGCCTACCATGTCCAGGCCGGTCGCGCGCGCCAGCCGCTCGGCCTGGCGCATACGGACCTCCAGCCCATGCTCGCTGATGCCGGAGCCGCTGTAGGGATTGGGCCGCTCATAGAGGGCGTTGATCCCGTAGCTGACGCAATGGGCGAGCAGGTCCATACGGTGGTCATCGTCGAGCGCGGTCAGCCAGTCCCACAGCGCTTCGTCATCAGCGGGGATGTGATCGCCCCAGCGTTCGTGCCGGTCGGTGACGGATTTCGCCGAGGCGCTGTCCTTCAGATCGTCGGCCTGCGCGGCGAAGTGGATCTGGCGGACATTGGCTTCGAGCGCGCCTGTTGCCGGGCGATGCAGGAAGATGTCCGAGACCAGCTTGTGCAGGAGCGCCGTCATGGCGACGTGCGGATGATTGGCAACGGCATCACGCAGCGCCAGCGTGCGATGCGCGGTCAGTTCGATGACGAGACGCTCGGGCAGCGGCTTGATGCCGTCGTCTTCCTCCTCTTCGGCAGGTGCCCCTTGGCCGCCGATGGTGATGACAGCGCGCTGGATGGCGGGATCGACGCTCTCCTCCGGTGCGTCGTCACCGCCAGCCACGTCCACGGGCAACTCATCCTCGGGGCGGACATAGCCGCGGTCGATGATGAGCGCGCCATGGGCGTCGATAGCGGCGAAGGCTCCGGCGATAGCGATCTCTGCCGGGTCATAGCTGACCGGGCGGTTATCGAGTGCTTCCATTGCCGCTTCGATCTCGCCGAGCCGTTCGTCCACTGCATCGGGCAATTCGTCGGCGTGTTCATACTCTTCAGACAGCCGGTTATATTCCACCTGCAAGGCGTCGCGTGTCGCCCGTTCCTCGTCGGTCATGTCGAGAACGGTTCCCGGCAACCGGCGCATGCCGTGGGTGACGCCATAGGGAATGCTGACGGCAGCATCGACCCGATTGTGTTGAAAAAGGCGGTCTTGCAGTCGTGCTGATGGTTTGATTCAATCTTCGCGAAGTAAGCGGAGACGGGCCGATGATGGGCGAGCGGACGGTGGCGCAGGAGGCGCTGTTCTACAGCTTCAGCCTGGAGCGGCACGTTCCGGCGGGTCACCTGCTGCGCTCGATCGACCGGTTCGTGGACCTGTCAGGCATCCGCGAGGAACTGAAGCCCTTCTACAGTGACACGGGTCGCCCCTCGATCGATCCGGAGCTGATGATCCGAATGCTCATCATCGGCTATTGCATGGGCATCCGGTCCGAGCGGCGGCTGTGCGACGAGGTGCATCTGAACCTGGCCTATCGCTGGTTCTGCCGGTTGGGGCTGGACGGCGACGTGCCCGACCATTCGACCTTCTCGAAGAACCGCCACGGGCGGTTTCGCGACAGCGACCTGCTACGCCGGTTGTTCGAGACGACGGTCGCGCGCTGCATGGCTGAGGGGCTGGTGGGCGGCGAAGGGTTCGCGGTCGACGCCAGCCTGATCCGCGCCGATGCCAATCGTCAGACCGGCGGTCCGGGCAGCGACGGCCTGGCGCCGGACGCCGACAGCCGTGCGGTACGCGAGTATCTGGCCGTTCTCGACGATGCCGCATTCGGTGCCGCGACACCGGTGGTGCCCAAGTATCTGGCGCCGGTCGATCCGGCATCGCGCTGGACCAGCGCGCATCGCGGGCCGGCCTTCTACGCCTATTCGACCAACTACCTCATCGACCTCGACCACGCCGTCATCATGGACGTGGAAGCGAGCACCGCCGTGCGCCAGGCCGAGGTGACCGCGTGCAAGCGCATGATCGCACGGGTGCAGGACCGCTTCGGCGTCTGGCCCGAGCGGCTGGCTGCCGACACCGCCTACGGCTCGGCTGAGATGCTGGCCTGGCTGGTCCATGAGCGCGACATCCAGCCGCACATCCCGGTGTTCGACAAGTCCGCCCGCCGCGACGGCACGTTCGAGCGCGATGCCTTCACCTACGACCATGACGATGACAGCTACGTCTGCCCTGGCGGCAAGCGCCTGAGGCCCAGGAACCGCAACTTCGCGACCGCCCGGGGCGATGTCGGCCAGGACGGCTTCATCCGCTATCGCGCGCGACAGCAGGACTGCGGCGGCTGCGCCCTGCGGGAACGCTGCACGCCCAACATGCCCGCGCGCAAGGTCACCCGCTCGATCCACGAAGGGGCTCGCGACCTGGCCCGCAACATCGCCACCACCGACGCCTACGTCACATCTCGCCGCCAGCGAAAGAAGGTCGAGATGCTGTTTGCGCACCTCAAGCGCATCCTCAAGCTCGATCGATTGCGCCTGCGCGGTCCAAATGGTGCCAGGGACGAGTTCCATATGGCAGCCGCCGCCCAGAACCTCCGCAAGATGGCAAAGCTCATCCCGATGCCAGCGCTCCCGCTACCCGCCTGAGCCGATCAGCGGCTTCCTGCGCAAACCAGCAGCCGATTATCTCCGCGCCAGACGCCGATTTCTTCAACACAATCACCCATTTCCAGCCTTCCGCCGCGATTTCATCGGCGATGACCTTCAACTTCTCCGCGACCAGCCGGTCGAGCAAGCCGACATCCTGAAGCCAGCCGCCATCGTCGGACTCGAACAGATCGCGCAGCACGATGCCACCCGCTGCCTCATAGGTGTCGATGCCGACGAACACGGCACGCTTGTCGGACGCGCGCACCGTGGTTTCGGTGAGCATCCGCTTGATCTGCCACGGCTCCTTCTGCCAGCTATTGCGGATCGCCTCCCAAACCTGTTCCTGACGGGCATGATCCTCCGACACGGTGAAGGCCATGAGCTGCTTCAGCTCCATGCCGTCCTCGGCGAAGACGTCGAGCAGCACCGACGAGACGGAGGCGAGCCGCAGGCGCTGCTTGACGATATTGACATCGATCAGGAATGCGGCGGCTATTGCCTCTTCGCTCATGCCCTTGTCGCGCATCGCCTGGAAGGCGCGATACTGGTCGAGCGGATGCGGCGGAATGCGCTCGTCATTCTCGGCGTAGGAGATTTCCTCCATCAGAATACCGCTCGCCGCGTCGCTGACGATACAAGGCACCGGCGCCGTCTTGTTGAGGCGCTTCTGCTTCACCAGCAGCTCAAGCGCCCGGTAGCGGCGTCCGCCGGCCGGCACCTCGAACATGCCGGTCTCCACGCCATCGGCATCGAGGACGGCACGCACATGCAGCGACTGGATGAGGCCGCGACGGGCGATGGACTCGGCCAGATCCTCGACCGAGACACCGGCCTTGATCCGGCGGACGTTGGACTGGCTCAGCACCAGCTTGTTGAAGGGGATGTCGCGCGAGCACGACAGGGTGATCTTCTGAACGGCAGTTGCCATCGGGGTTTACTCCGCGACGGGCGGTCGAAAGCCTCTCTCTCGACCTCCAACCCGTCACGAAGCGAAGCGCCGCCCTCTTCCTCTACAGGACCGCAGCGCTGGGAACCGGGGATGGATCGTGCGGCTTCGCCTCCAATCGCACTCCCAGCGAAGACAGAACCTTCATGACGGTGACGAACTCGGGATTCCCGCCAGCATCGAGCGATCGATAGAGGCTCTCGCGTGCAAGACCGGTCTCGCGGGCGATCTGGCTCATCCCTCGGTCGCGGGCGATTGCGCCGAGAACATTCATGATCCGCGTCGCGTCGCCGGACGCCAGCGCGGCGTTGAGGGTCCGAACGGCCTCCTCGGCTGGCTCGGCTGGTTGCGCAGAGCGCGGGTCCGGCACGTCCGCAGCCTCCACTGGCGTCAAGGGCGTATGATCGAGCAGGCTGGGTTGCGGATCGGCTTCAATCAACGCCCATTCCTGCGGTGTCGCCCGATCCCGAAGGTCGGTGCGGAAAGACGGATCGCACTGGCGGATGAAATCGAGATATTGCTCGACCGTCTTGACGTTGACCGCCGCCTTGTCCGGCACATTGAAGAGGACGGAGATCTTGCCGGCCTGAACCAGACGCAGAACGTTCAGCACGGTGCCGGGGCTTTTGCCGTCCCAGATCATCAGACCGAAATCGGCCTCGCGCGCCATCTCGCGGTCCTTGGCGGCATAGAATTGAAAGCCCTTTGTCCCTTTGGGAACATCGACGCGATGCGTGGTCCATGACCCCAGATTGTTGCGCGGCGCATCGCCCGAACAGAAAACGGTGACGTTGGCATAGTTGGCGTCGAAGAAATGCTTCTGAACGGCTTTGTCAGCGCCATTCGCGTCCCCGACGATGACCTGATGGTGGCTGGCGATGACGTTATCGAGGCGCTTCTTGACCTCGGCCGGTAAACGGGAAACGTGCCGCGAGCCACCGATGAAGATGGTGTTCATTGGTTGCTCCGTGTCTTGGTGATGGTGAGCGCCCGCACCACCTGCGCCTGGCCGGTATCCAGAAGGACATCGGTAATCGCGTTCATGGTCGTGCCGGAGCGGAAGAGGTCGTCGAACAGCAGGATTTTGCGGCCGCGCGTCTGTGCGGCATCGACGGTGTAAAGTCCCTTGACGTGCTCCTTGCGCTCATCGGGATCGGTGATGTTCTTGAGCTGGCCTGTCGGGCGCGTCGTGGTGATGCAGGAAAGGACCGGGACACCCAGAGCCTGCCCGATGCCTTCCGCCATGATGATGACCGGCTGGACGGCGCGCGGGTGCGAAGGGGGGACCGGCACGATCGCGTCGAACTTGTCCCGATGATGCCCGAGGAAATCGGCAACTGTCTCTATGATGGGAGCGGCGGTCGATCGGTCGGCCCGGTTCTTCAGGCGGAACAGCAGCTCGGCGATCTCAGGCCGGACCGTCTCGAACTGCATATACCCGAAATCATTATAGCCGACCGGCGTGCTGCTGATCGTGTGAAGATCCATCGCAACGCCGGAATGCCAGTGCCCGGATATCGCGATCGGATTGATTTTGACGATGGCCATAGGTGCCCTCCTGAATACTCATTGTAACCCATGGGCTACAAGTGAGCAAGGAAGGCACGGAGGGAATATCGAAGAACATCGCTCCACCAAATGTGCGGAAGCGCAAAGCCGGAGACACGGGAAACCGCATCTCCGGCTTTGCGGAACATCAAGCGGCGCGGTCGAGCAGCTTCTTCGCCTTCGCCTCCATGTCGAGACGGGCATCCTGATGCGGCTTGTCGCGTGCGACGGCCGTGATGCCCTGAACGAAGTCGAAGATGGATTCGGGCGGGCGGCCTTCCTCTGCAAGCGCGGTTTCAATGATCTTCCCCGTTTCAGCCTTGGAGAAGCCGCGGCGACGCAGGAAGTCGGTGCGATCCTCGTCGGTCCGCGCCACGATCCGCTCCCGCGCCGCCTTGATGCCGTTGATAAAGGGCATGGGGGACGAGTTGGCGAAATTCAGCAGCGCTGGGGCCGCCTCATGGGCGAAGCGCGAGGCGGCATATTTGCTGTGGCGGATGGTGATTTCCTCGAAATCCTCGACGCCCCACAAATTCCTGTTTTGGCAAACTGCGCGCAGATAAAAGCTCGCCATGCCGAGCGTTTTCGCGCCGACCTCGCTGTTCCAGGCATAGAAGCCGCGGAAGAACAGGTCGGGCGAGCCATCGGGCAGCTTGCCGGCCTCAATGGGATTGAGATCGTCGACGAGGAACAGGAACACGTCGCGGTCGCTGGCATAAAGCGTCGTGGTGTCTCGGGTGATATCGACACGCGGATTGTATATCCCCGTCGACCAGTCGAGCACACCCGGCACCTTCCAACGGGTATCCCCCGTGCCATTGCCGGCGATCCGCTGTACAGCCTCGACCAGCTCATAGTCATAGATGCGACCGTAATCCGGGCCGGTGACGGCGCGCAGCTCGACACGGCCTTCTTCGGTTTCCAGCGTTTTGATCTGTTCGGCCCGGTTCGAAGTGAGGCCATATTGCAGGTTGATGCCGGCAAGTGCCGCAGGGAGCTGACGCAGATAAGCGGCGGGCGCGCCGACCTGAGCGGCGAGCTGGCCGAAGCTCCAGTGGGTCGGGGCGACAGGTGCCTCCGCACCCGGAAGGATAAGCGACAGCCGTTCGGGATCGGTGCGGTTCGCCTCGACATGGATCAGCGCGGTTTCCACCACGCGGGTCCGGCTGCGCTCGGCCCGGCCGCGCACCGCGCCGGCCAGTTCGCCGAGGGACAGAAACCGCTCGTCGTGCGGGCGGGAAAACCATTCGGACGAAACACGGCCGACACGTTCGCCGCGCGAGACATCCACCTTATAGCCGCCGCTGACGTCACGACGGGCTTCCAGCACCTGCATGTTCATGGGAAATCTCCATGACGGGCGCCGGAGACCTCTTCCCCAGTCCTCGACCCGTCACGGAAACCCCCTCAGCCCTCTCACTCTATCGCGGCCTGGATGAGACGTGTTCAGCGGGCTGGCCCGCGCTCCCTAAGTTCCGCCATCGGATAGGTCGCTGGCTGTGAGCCTAGCCCAGCCAATGCCATAAACCTCAAAAATAAGTTTGAGAGCGCGTCTAACTCGATTGACAGGTGGCGATCTATTTCGTAGTTTGAGGAATGCTCGAACTGCGAAAAATATCCAGAATCTATTCCGGCGTGGCGGTTCAGGAAGGCGGCAGCGGATTTGCGCACTTTGTGCGGCTATCCGACTTGTCCGACTTGAGGTCTGGCCGCGCCCCCAATCTCGCGACCGGCGAACCGCCGGCCGTCGCCAGGGCCTTGCCAATAGAGGAAGGCGACCTGATCGTCGCAGCGCGCGGTTCCACAACTGATGTTTGTCAGGCCACTCACGCGTGGCTCGGTGCCTTCATTTCCCTGGATCTCTATCTGGTCCGTCCCGACCCGTCGAAGGTCGATCCTGGTTATTTGGCAGCCTTTCTCGATCTTCCCGCGACGCAGGCAGCGTTCTCCGGCAATAAGCAGGGCACTGGACTCGCCCGGCTTCCCAAGGAAGCTCTCGATAGGCTTTTCGTTCCTCTCCCACCGATGCCCACGCAGAGGTTGATTGCGGAACTGGCGCGGTCCTTTCACGACGAAGCCGCTCTTCTGCAACGCCTCGCCAATCTCAATTCCCTTCTTGGTCGTGAGGCCCTCGCGCGTGCCTTCCGCGCGGCCACCACGATCCAAAATTCATAGGAGACGTCATGCCCACCCTTCAGCAAGAAGACATTCTTTCGGCCGTTTGGCGCGCCTGCGACACCTTCCGCGGCGCTGTCGATGCCACGCAATACAAGGACTATGTGCTCACCGCGCTCTTCCTGAAATACATCAGCGATGTGCGCCGCAAGCACGTTGAAGAGTTCCGCCGCGAATTCGGTGGCGATGAACTCCGCATCCAGCGCCGCCTCGATCGTGAGCGCTTCAAGCTGCCAACCGTGGAGCTAAAGAACAGCAAAACCAACGCGGTCGAGGAGAGCTTTCTCGGCGATTTCTACAGCCTCCATGAGCGTCGTGGGCGCGACAACATTGGCGAGTTGATCAACATCGTCCTGGATGCCATCGAAAAGGCCAACGAAGGCAAACTCGGTGGTCTCTTCCGCGCGATTGATTTCAACTCCGAAACGAATCTGGGACAGACCAAGGACCGCAATCGGCGGCTGAAGATGTTGCTCGAGGATTTCGCCAAACCCGGTCTCGACCTGTCCGAGACGTCCGAAGATATCCTCGGCGATGCCTACATCTTCCTGATCGAGCGTTTCGCGTCCGATGCAGGCAAGAAGGCAGGCGAGTTCTTCACGCCGCGCAAGGTGTCGGAGGTTGTCGCCAAACTCGCCAATCCGAAGTCCGGCGACCGGATTTGCGATCCGGCCTGTGGCTCGGCATCGTTGTTGCTGCGTGCCGGCGAGGAGGTGCCTGACGGCAATTTTCAGCTTTTCGGCCAGGAGTCGAACGGCAGCACGCGCTCACTCGCCCGGCTCAACATGCTTCTGCATGCCCAGGACAGTGCACGCATCGACTGGTGCGACACCCTCAATTCGCCGACGCTGATCGAAAGCGATCACCTGATGCGGTTCGACGTGGTGGTTGCCAATCCGCCGTTCAGCCTCGACAAGTGGTGGGGCAACACGGATTCGGAAGGGAACGCCCTTCCCGACCCCTATAAGCGCTTCACCCCGCACATGCCGCCGAAGAGCCGTGGTGATTACGCCTTCATTCTGCACATGCTGGCGATCGCAAGGCCGTCCGTCGGGCGTGTCGTCGTGGTTGCGCCGCATGGCGTTCTCTTCCGCTCCGGGGCCGAGGGCAAGATCCGCGAGAAGCTGATCCGGGACAATCTCCTTGATGCCGTGATCGGACTGCCGGCGCAGCTCTTCCCGACCACCGGCATTCCCGTTTGCATCATGGTGTTCGACAAATCCCGCGAGACGGATGGGCTGCGCTCGCACGAGCGTGACATTCTCTTCATCGACGCCAGCCGCGATTTCGAACCGGGCAAGAAACAGAACCGGCTGACCGACGATAACGTACAAACCATCGTCGAGACCTATCGCAGCCGTGCGGAGATCGAGCGTTATTCGCACAAGGCGACGTTCCAGGAAATCGAGGCCAACGGCTTCAATCTCAACATCCCGCGTTACGTCGATACGTTCGAACCGGAGCCCGAAGTCGATCTCCAGGCGGTGCAGGACGAAATCCGTGACCTCGAAGGCCAACTCGCCGAGACGCGCAGGAAGATGAATGCCTATCTGAAGGAGCTTGGTATCAATGTCTGAGGCTCCTTCGCGCGCCGCCTCCCGGCGCGGGCGCACCCTGAAGCTTTATCTGGTCGATGGCTCGCCGTCCGGCGTCATCACGGCCGAACTCGGCATCTCGTCGATGCGCGCCGCCGTCGCCTCTCGCACCGCCCTGCCCGATCTGATCCGGCGCGAAGAGGCGGGCCGCACTGGTATCTATCTCCTCGTCGGACCCGACCCGGACTTGCCGGGCCGGCAGCTCATCTATGTCGGCGAAGGCGACCAGGTGAAGACCCGTCTGGCCGCGCATGACGGCGACGAATCGAAGGAGTTCTTCACGCGGGCGGTGTTGGTCGTCTCCAAGGATGAGAACCTGACCAAGGCTCATGGTCGCTATCTAGAAAGCCGGATCATCGCCGCCATTCGCAATGCGGGCCGTGCCAAGCTCGTCAATGGCACCGAGCCGCCCTTCAAGGGGCTGCCGGAGCCGGAAATCGCCGATATGGAGCGGGTGCTCGACGAAATCGAGATTCTGCTGCCGGTGCTCGGGTTCGATGTGTTGCGCCCGGCGGGACAGGAGGCGGGCGCGCCGAGCCGAGGAGACGAAGTTGCTGGTATCGCTGCGCTCACCACCTCCGGCACCGATGCGCTGTTCACGTTTACCGAGGCGGGAACGGACGCCAGAGCGCGCGAAGCCAGCGACGAATTCGTTGTGCTGGCCGGGTCTCGCGCCAAGTACCAGGAGGTTCCAAGTTGTAGCGAGGGGCTGAAGCGCCGACGCGCACATCTCATTGCCGATGGCGTCTTGGTGGCCGACGGCGACGGGAAGTTCCTGCGCTTCACGGCCGACACGGCCTTCGACTCTCCCTCCGGCGCGGCCGGGACCGTCTATGGCGGCAATGTCAGCGGCAACCGCTACTGGAAACACGCCACCACCGGCCAGTCCTATGGCGACTGGCGCAAGCGCCAGATCGGCGAAGGGGGTGAAGCGTGAAGAATCACCTCGTAAATGATTGGATGGAGGTGTCGCTGGGCAGCCTTATTCAGAAGGCGCGACCGATCACTTATGGAGTCGTGCAGCCCGGAGATCATGACCCTGACGGAATTCCACTTATCCGAGGGCGCGACTACTCGGATGGTTGGAGGAGTATTGATGATTTATTTCGCGTATCTCCGAGCGTCGAACGTGCCTTCGCACGCGCCCGCCTAAAGACTGGCGATTTGGTCATCACCATCAAAGGGGATGTCGGTACAGTTGCACAAGTAATTCCAGAGCTCGACGGTGCCAACATAAGTCAGACGAATGCGCGCTTGGCGATCGATGACGCAAGTGCGCTGCCACGTTTCGTGCTGCATTTCCTGCAGTCACCGCTTGGTAAGCTGGAAATTTCCAAGGCAACGCAAGGTGGGGCTCAGCCAAGCCTTGTCTTTGGATCGATCTCATCGTTTAGGCTTCCGCGTCCGCCGATTGCGGAGCAGCAGCGTATCGTTACCATCCTTGACGCCTGGGATCACTCTATTGACCAGACCGAACGCCTGATCGTCGCTAAACAGCGGCGATTCAATGCCACTCGCGTCCGCCTGATCGAAGCACACCAATCTTTGGGGATAGGCAGTAATTCATGGGAGCTGGCTGAATTTGGCGATATTGCTGAAGAGCTGAAGCAGCGAAATGCCGCCGGGCATGGCCCCGATCGCGTGATGGGAGTGATCAAAGGCGAAGGTCTCGTTCCCATGCGTGCGCATGTGATGGCTTCCGACCTTCGCCGCTATCTGGTCGTGCCGCCGCAGGCCATTGCCTACAACCCTATGCGCCTGAACATCGGTTCGATTGCGGCATCACGATACGACGAGGATGTTCTCGTCAGCCCCGACTACGTCGTGTTCCGAGCGCGCGAAGGCAGAGCCGATCCTAACTTCTTGCGCTTCCTGATCGGAACGAAGCGATGGCGTGACCATCTGATCACCGTCGGAAGCGGCAGCGTGCGCACCAGGATCTACTTCGACGGCCTAGCCGAAATGGTGCTGCGCGTTCCCGATGTCCGTGAGCAGAAGCGGATCGGCCAGATACTCACCGCCATGGAGGAAGACCTCAAGACGACGATAGAGGCTGCATCGGCGCTCCGCATCCAAAAACGCGGCCTGATGCAAAAACTGCTCACGGGTGAATGGCGGCTAGACGAGCGCTTCGATCCGTCGCCTTCACCTCGTCAAGCACATCTGGGGGGCGTGTCATGACGAAGAAGTCTCAAACCGTTTCGATCCGACTGCTGCGAGCAGGTAAGCAGCCCGCCGACAGCGTTCGGGATGGCGTGGAACTGTCTGCTTGGGCCAAGCTGGACGGCGCTCAAATCTCGCTCGACACCATCGGCGGTGGCGCGCCTAAATGGGCAAAACTCCTTGATTTAACCACGGAGGAGAAGGCCAAGCTCACGAACTCCACCGCTTATGGGCTTGTCTTCGTCCAAGCGTCGGGACGTTGGTTCGCGGTGTCGTTCGGCCTTGGTCATGTGAAGCTCGATCCGGATGCCTTTGAGCAGGATTTTGGCCTGCGGGTGGTCTTGAACACTGTCGATCCCGATAAGCTCCGTAGTGCCGATATCCGTACGCCGGACGAAAACACCACTTCGCGTAGAACGCAGACGGCCCGCCGGTCCGATCAAACGGCTTTCAGCATCGACATCGAGCGGGATATCGTCCGAGGTCTTGCTGGGGAACCGAAGAACACGACCTTTGCTTCAAGGGTCGCAGGCAGCGACGGCCTGACTCTGACGAAGGAGATGGACGTCAGCGATCTGCCCCAAGTCTGTGCAGACGCGTTCTCGGCCTTTGGCAAGGCAGATTACAAGACCAACTTCGCTTGGATCGACCAGATCAAGCACGTCCGCGATAAGGCAACAATCGATCTCCTAGACGCGGCGCTGGTTGTCGCGCTCAATAGCTGCTTGACCGCCGCAATTCCGGACACGCTACATCTTGCCTATCCCGTGATCTACGATCCCGAGAAGGCGCGGCACATTCGCTATAAGGGGTTCAATAGCTCCAATATCCATACCGACCTGGAAATCGGCGGCTACGTCGATGACCTGAAGGAGAAGGCGTTCGGGCCCTATCTCGTCGAGCATCTCGCTGGCCACAAAGTCCACGAATGCAATGATGAAGGCAAGGACAATGGACAGAGCTGGCGCATAAGGGAATGCTTGGTCCTCGAGACCGATCTGAATGGCGAGAAATATGTTCTGTCCGCCGATCGCTGGTATCGGATCGACACAAACCTTGCGACGGAAGTTGCGGCGTTCTTCGCCAAAGTGACGTCGTATGTCATGCCGGCTGCGTTGGCTGATGAGAACGAAGAGAAATATAACAACCGAATTGCAGCCGGCGGGCGCACCATGCTCTGCCTTGATCGCAAATTAGTGAAGCCGACCGGCGCATCCTATGCAATCGAAGCATGCGATTTTCTCGCCAACGATGGGGCGATGATCCACGTGAAGGATCAGACCTCATCATCTCGTCTCAGCCATCTTTTCAACCAGGGCACGGTATCGGCCCGAGTCATGAAAATGGACGGCGCATTTCGCGATCGGTTGCGGGCGGAAATCCTTATCCAAGAGGCAGCACGTGGCCTAACTGGCTATCAGCCGCTTGTGGCAGATTCCGCGTCTCCGTTCAGTGAGGCGAGCCACCTCATTGTTTATGCGGTGCTCTGCTCTGGTACTGGCGCTGGTGCAAGCCGATTACCATTTTTCAGTTTGGTCACTTTTCGGCAGGCCGCCAACGAGTTGCGGGCTCTTGGCTACAAGTGCGCGTTTGCGTGGATCACGAAGCCGGCTCCAACAACGAAGAAGGCGAAGCGCGGACCAAAAACTAGTGGCGGGGGCACAACGCTTTGAACCATTCCCCCGAATTCCCTGTGTCCGAAGCCGGTGGAGCCCAGCTTCAGGCGCTAAATACGCTGATCAACTGCGGCTGGCGCTACGTGACCCGGGCGGAGACCGATCAATGGCGCGACGGGCGGCGGACGCTGCCGTTCCTCGAAACCCAGCTCCGGGATGATCTGGCGCGGATCAATCGCATTCATGTCGACGGGCGAGCCTATCCATTCTCCGAAGCGAATATCGATGCTGCGGTTCGCCGGCTCGCCGAACGCATCCCAGAAGGTGTCGTGCGCGCCAACGAGCGGATGACCGACGACTTGCTACTCGGCATCGCGTTGCCGCAGTCCATCGGCGCCACGTCGCGCGAATGGCCCTTCAAGTTCATCGACTGGAACGACTGGCGCGCCAACACCTTCCAGGTGACGAGCGAGTATACCGTCAGCGAAGCAGGCGGGCCGACCATCCGTGTCGATCTCGTTCTTTTCGTGAATGGCATTCCTTTAGGCGTGATCGAGGTCAAGGCTTCACACGTTTCTGCCGACCAGGGCGTCAGCCAGCAAATTCGCAATCAGAAGGCTGGCGAAGGTGTGCCGGCGCTGTTCTATTCCGCTCAATTGCTGCTGTCGGCCAACAGCTACGATCCTCGCTACGGCACCGTAGGAACGCCGCGCAAGCTTTGGAGCGTGTGGAAGGAACGTGAGGACCCGTCCGGCTTTGCGGTGGACGTGGTCAATCGGCCGCTCGACACCGTCGAGGGCAAGCGCGTGACCCTCGATTTCGCGCCCCACATGAAGCGTCATGACGGTCTGATGGAGGAGCACCGGTTCGTTACGCCCTTGGATGAAACGATCGTCGGCCTTTGCCGGCCGGAGCGCTTCATGCGCTTGGTACGGCGCTACATGCTGTTCGACGGCCCCCACAAGAAGGTGGCGCGTTACCAGCAGGTGGCCACCATCGAGACGTTGCTGAAGCGCATCGAGAAGCGTGACACCGCAGGCCGCCGCCAGGGTGGTGTCGTCTGGCACACGCAAGGGTCGGGCAAAAGCCTGACGATGGTAATGCTGGCGAAGTCCATCGTGATGGCGCACGCGTCGGCGCGCATCGTCATTGTCACGGATCGCACCGATCTTGACGACCAGATTACCAAGACATTCCGCGCCACCGGCCAGGAGCCGAAGCGGGCGGCGACGGGCGAGAACCTGCTGTCTCTGATCGAAGACAAGACCCCGGTCGTCACCACGCTCATTCACAAGTTCCGCGCGGGGCTCAACAAGCGGCGAATCGTCGACACGTCGGCCGACATCTTCGTGCTGGTCGACGAGAGCCATCGTAGCCAGTACGGCAATCTCGACAGCCTGCACGCTCGTATGCGCGAGGTGCTGCCGAATGCCTGCTTCATCGCCTTCACAGGCACGCCGATCGCCAAAAAGGAAAAGAGCACGTTCGCCAAGTTTGGCGAGCTGGTTCAGCCTGCCTACTCGATGCGAGATGCGGTTGATGACAAGGCCGTCGTCCCGCTCCTCTATGAAGGGCGGGAAGTTGTCACCGATGTTGATGACGTGCAGATCGACCGTTGGTTCGAAGTCCATACGCGCGGTCTTTCCGACGACCAACGCGCCGATCTGAAGCGCAAGATGAGCCGTGCCCGTGAGATCGAAGGCGTGGATTCCAGACTTCAGTCGATCGCCTTCGATGTCGGCCAGCATTTCTCCGCCAACTTCAAGGGGACGGGGCTAAAGGGACAGCTTGCGGCACCTTCGAAGCGGGCCGCCATCCAGCTCAAGAAGCTCTTCGATGAGTTCGGTGTCGTCACTACGGAAGTCGTGATCTCTGCGCCGGAGATGCGCGAGAGCGAAGACGAGGTCGACGAGGCTGACGACGATCTCGTGCGCACCTTCTGGCGCAAGATGATGGAGCGGTATGGGGGCGAAGAAGCCTATAACAGAACCATCGTTGAGCAGTTCAAAGGCCCCGGCGATCCCGACATCATCATTGTCGTCGACAAGCTTTTGACGGGCTTCGACGCGCCGCGCAACACGGTGCTCTATGTGGCCCGCCGACTGCGGGAACATGGACTCTTGCAGGCCATCGCCCGCGTCAATCGGGTATTCGACGAAGACGGCGCGCCGGAAAAGCCCTTTGGCTTCGTCATCGACTACACCGGCGTCCTCAAAGACCTCGGAGATGCGCTTGCAAGCTACGATGCCTTGCAAGGCTTCAGCCCAGAGGACATAGCCAGGAGTGTCGTGGCTATTCGAGAAGAGGCGAACAAGGTGCCAGGTGCGCACGCCGCTTTGCTCGACGTGTTCAAATCCGTTTCGAACACTTTTGATGCGGAAGCCTATGCGCGTCTTCTGGCGGATGAGGAGATCAGAGCCACGTTCTATGAGCGGTTATCGGCGTTTTCGCGGGCTTTCACGGTGGCGCTTGCCTCTCCGACCTTTATTGAGACGACGATGCCGGAACTGCTGAAGCGCTGGAAGGATGATCTCGGGCGGTTCGTCTCCCTGCGTGCCGCAGTCACGCTTCGTTACGCCGAGCGTGTTGACTGGCGTGATTATGAAAAGCGCATTCGTCAGTTGCTGGATCGCCACGTCATTGCACGCGACGTCGTAACGTTGGTCGAGCCGTTGAATATATTCGACGACATCGCGATTGAAGAGCGACGGGAGGAAAAAACCGAAAGCGATGCTTCTGTGGCGGATACGATCGCCCACCAATTGACCCGTTCGATTGAAGAGAAATGGGATGAAGATCCAATCTTCTTCGAGAAGTTCTCAAAACTTGTGCGCGACACAATCGCAGACTTCCACAAAGGGCGGATCAGCGACCTGACCTATCTCTCCAAGATCAAGGCGTTGCGGGACAAGGTGCTTACGCGGCAGGACGAAGCCGATCCGACGCCAGCCTGCCTTCGGGATGACAGCCATGCCCAGACGTTCTGGGGATTGACCAAGCGCAACCTGGATAAAGTCGGCATGAACGATCCAGACTTGGCTGCCGACATTGCTCTACAGATCAGTCAGATCATCCAGCGTCGGCGCAAGGTCGGCTGGCAATATGACCGCGATGTGGAGAACGCCATTCGAAATGATATCGACGATTTCTTTTTCGAGGAGCTGCGGGGAGAACGGGGCGTTCTGATCGACCCGAGTGTTCTTGATGGTATCGTCGATGATGTTCTGGCATCGGCGCGTGTGCGGCTGGCTCAGTGAGGATAGTCATGGTGTCGCCGTCGGCCGAGCAAATCGAGATATGTTGGGGAGAGCGCAGAATCACAGCGGAATTGACCCGTACGGTGAGGCGCGCACTGCGCATTGATGTTCGCCCGACGGGTGAGGTGACTGTCTTTGCCCCGGTTGGGGAGGGCATTGAACAGATCCGAACCAGGGCGCACCGGAAAGGTGCCTGGATATTCGCTCAGATCGATACGATTGCCCAGAGACCGAAGGTTACGCCGGAGCGGCGGTACATTTCGGGTGAGACCCATCTTCTGCTTGGTCGGCAGTATCGGCTCTCTGTCGAAAAATCTGATGACCCTCATGTGCGGATCGATGGTGGCCGTATGGTGATTGCGGCCAGGACTCTAGACGATCAACCTCATTGCAGACGTCTCCTTCAGACGTTTTATCGACTGAGAGCGCGTGAGGTCCTCCGCCAACGGTTCGAAATTGTGTTGGAGCCGTTTACTCGTAAAGGGTTGAGGCGGCCTTCACTGGTCATTCGTCCGATGGCGAAGAGGTGGGGCAGCTATACGCCAAGTGGGCGCGTCGTGTTAAATATTGATTTGGTGAGAGCGAGCCTGCGACTAATCGATTACGTGATCTGTCATGAACTGGCGCATGCATTCTACCCCGATCATGGCGATGGATGGCGCGCATTGCTTGAAACGGTGATGCCCGATTGGAAGGAGCGAAAGGAGGAATTGGAAGCCACACTCCGATAACGGAGCAGAGTGACCCGCCTGATGACAGGCTTGCCCCTTCAGCGAAGCCGACAAATTGAGATTGGTGTACTGCTTGCCAATGCAGAATGGACCTCAACGACCGGCACATGAGCCGGCAATGGGGCGGTCATTTCCGTCCGCCATAGCTCGACATCAAACGCCGGACTACGCGCGCCCGATCCCGATAGCGCCCGTCACCGCCGAATATTCGACCGCGATTTCCATTGCCTATACTGTCGATCAAGGAAATCGTGAAGTCGATCACCTTGCAATCGGCTTCGAACGGCGCAACGATGGACCACGGCAACCGCCCAAAGCAGAGGAGTGCGCTCCGGCTCGTCGAGCCGGAACTGACGCTCGTGCGGCGCGGCGATGGCCCCGACCCGCGCATGATCGAGCTGGCGCGTCTACTCGCTCGAAGGGCGGCGCGGGAGGTTTACGAGGAACAGATGAAGGAACGCCGCCCGCCGCGGTCCTGACATTCGTGAGGAGAGCATCGTGAAGGTCGCGATCTACGCCCGCTATTCATCGGACAATCAGCGCGACGCCTCGATCGCCGACCAACTCCGCACCTGTCGCCTCCATGCCGAGAAGCTGGGCTGGCAGATCGTCGAGGAATATACCGATCACGCCATCTCCGGTGCCTCGCTGCTGCGCCCCGGTATCCAGGCGCTGATCTCCGACGCCACACGCGGCCGGTTCGGGATTGTGCTGGCGGAGGCGATGGATCGCCTGTCGCGCGATCAGGAAGACATTGCCGGCCTGTTCAAGCGCATGGCCTATTCCGACGTGAAGATCGTCACCCTGTCGGAGGGCGAGGTCACGCATCTGCATGTCGGCCTCAAGGGCACGATGAATGCCCTGTTCCTAAAAGATCTCGCCGACAAGACACGTCGCGGTCAGCGCGGGCGGGTCGAGCTGGGCAAATCGGGCGGCGGCAATGCTTACGGCTATGATGTGGTCAAGAAGTTCGACGGCAATGGCGAGCCGGTGCGCGGACACCGGACCATCAACGAGGTCCAGGCCGAGGTGATCCGCCGCATCTTCCGCGACTATGCCGCCGGCAAGTCGGCCAAGCGGATCGCCTTCGAGCTGAACAAGGACGGCATTGCCGCGCCGGGCGGCGGTGACTGGGGCTTCAGTACGATCAACGGCAATCCGAAGCGCGGTAACGGCATCCTCAACAACGAGATGTATGTCGGCAAGCTGATCTGGAACCGTCAACGCTTCCTCAAAGACCCGGACACGGGCAAGCGCCAGGCGCGGATGAACCCGGAATCGGAATGGATCACGCAGGACGTTCCCGAACTGCGCATCCTCGACGACGATCTCTGGCAGTCGGTGAAGGAGCGCCAGAGGGCCGTCAAACGGAGCCACAGCGACGACGGCGAGGCCGAGAACCACTTCCGGGAACGCCGGCGGCCCAAATATCTCTTCTCGGGCCTGACCAAATGCGGCTGCTGTGGCGGCGGCTATTCGATGATCTCCGCTGATCTGGTCGGCTGCTCGACGGCGCGCAACAAGGGCACCTGCGACAATCGCAAGAACATCCGCCGCGACCAGCTCGAAGCGCGGGTACTGAGCGCACTGCGACATCACCTGATGGACCCGGCTCTGTTCAAGGAGTTCTGCGACGAGTTTACGCGCGAGATGAACCGGCTGCGCATGGAGGGGCGGTCGTCCATCGATACGGCCGAGGCCGAGATCAAGAGGATCGACCGGGAGCTGGATAAGCTCATGAAGCTCATCATGGCGTCAGCCAGTGATGACGCTCCCACGCGGATGATGAAGCAGATGAAGGATCTGGAAAGCCGCCAGAATGAACTGAAGACGTTCCTGCAAGAGGCCGAGGAACCGCCTCCCCTCCTGCACCCGAACATGGCCCACCACTATCACGTCCAGGTCGACGAGCTTTACGCGGCGCTCCAGGAGGATTCCGAGGCCAAGCGGATGGTGGCGGCCGACGTGCTGCGCTCGCTGGTGCGCGAGATCATCCTGACGCCGGAGAATGGCGAGCTTCAGATCGACGTGCGCGGCGATCTGGCCGGTATCCTTGCGGTATCGCTCAAAAGCAAAAGGCCCGCCGGAGGGGCGGGCCGATCGCAAGTCGAGATGGTTGCGGGGACCGGCTTCGGCCAGAACTTGGCCGGTTCGCAAGTTGAGGTGGGTGCGGGAGGGCGCAACCATCAGGACTTGCGGACGCAAAAAAGCCGCCCGGTTGGGGCGGCTGATCTGCGCGATTTGGTATCGCAATTTGAGATGGTTGCGGGGGCAGGATTTGAACCTGCGGCCTTCAGGTTATGAGCCTGACGAGCTACCGGGCTGCTCCACCCCGCGGAGGTGTTGTGCAGGGACGAATGTGAATGGGTTTTGTGTATACGCGGACTGTAATGCCTGGCGACGCCCTACTCTTCCACTGCTTGAGCAGTAGTACCATTGGCGCAGTCGGGTTTCACGGCCGAGTTCGGGATGGGATCGGGTGGGACACCGACGCTATGGCCACCAGGCAATAGAG
>Ga0308172_1000191_pt1 | contig 111831 bp, 97 predicted proteins | sample PhyGR2_FD_202134 | JGI IMG/M metagenome (GOLD analysis project Ga0308172, IMG submission 202134) | Phyllosphere microbial communities from UC Gill Tract Community Farm, Albany, California, United States - DLSLSG.R2 | ecosystem: Host-associated > Plants > Phyllosphere > Unclassified | place... | reverse complement strand
GGGTGGCGCACAGTCACCCTTCCGCCCTTACGGCGGCTCACTTTTTGTCTTGTCAAAAAGTAAGCAAAAACCGCCTGCTCCTATCATCCGGCCCCTACGCTGCGCTCCGGGGTTCCCTCGCTCCGGGCTTGCTCCCGGGAGGACCGCGCTGCAGGCCCCATCCTGGGGCCCAGCGCTTGACGGGCATCCATGCCCGTCACCTCCCTGCGCAAGCCCTGCGCTCGGCCTCCTGAAGTCGCGATCTGCGGCGCCTGAGCTACCGCGCACTTAGAAGCAAAAGCAGATGCAAAAGCATGGGCATGGCATGGCATGGCATGGGCACTAGGATGGAGGGGGGTATACTGCGGGCTTGCCAGCAGCAAGCCCTTGCGCGATGGCCACGCACAGGTCCGTAGTCCGCCGACCTGGCCACCTCCCGCGCTGCAAGCCGAACCACATCCTAATGTCGCGGTCTTCATAAGCGAAGGATCCGCTTCATACCTTGGCCCGGTGGGTTTGCCACCGCGCTTGTGTCATCATGCCCCAACCGCCGGTGAGTCTCCTTATAAGCCCTCTATGAACAGACCCTACGCATTGCTGCTTGCCTTCGCCCTGCTCCAGGGTTGCCAGAGCCTGCCCGCGCACAAGGCCGAGCCGGCTGCCGCCGACGTCGGCAAACCCGAAGCCGAGAAGCCCATGGTGTACGGCTCGTTCAAGCAGGATACGCTCTATAACCTGTTGGTAGCCGAGCTCGCCGGGCAACGCAATCGCTTCGACATCGCCCTGGCCAACTACACCGACGAGGCCGCGCGAACCCAGGACCCAGGCGTCTCCGAGCGCGCCTACCGCATTGCCGAATACCTGGGCGCCGATGAACCGGCGCTGGACAACGCCCTCATCTGGGCCCGCAACGACCCGCAGAACCTCGATGCGCAACGCGCCGCCGCCATCCAGCTGGCCCGCGCAGGCCGCTATGACGATGCCATGGCCTATATGGAAAAAGTCCTGCAAGGCCAGGGCGATACCCATTTCGATTTTCTGGCCCTGTCGGCTGCCGAAACCGACCAGAGCACACGCGACGGTCTGCTACAAAGCTTCGAACGCCTGTTGGCCAAGTACCCCGACAACGGTCAGTTGATCTTCGGCAAGGCCTTGCTGCTGAACCAGGACGGCAAGGCCGAAGAGGCGCTTGAGCTGCTCGAATCGCACGCGCCACAAAACGGCGAAATCGCCCCCATCCTGCTGCGCGCTCGCTTGCTGCAAGCCCTGGACCGTGGCCCTGAAGCCCTCCCCCTGCTGCGCAAGGCGATTCGCGACAACCCCGACGACAAGCGCCTGCGGCTCACCTATGCCCGGACCTTGGTCGAACAGCACCGCATTGCCGACGCCAAGGGTGAATTCGTCAGCCTGGTCCAGCAGTATCCCGAGGACGATGAGCTGCGCTATTCCCTGGCGCTGGTGTGCCTTGAGAACAAGGAGTGGGACGAAGCCGAAGGCTACCTGCAGGAGTTGGTCGAACGCGACAGCAACACCGATGCCGCGCACTTGAACCTTGGCCGTATCCGCGAAGAGCGCCACGACCCGGCAGGTGCCCTGCGCCAATACGCCCTGGTAGGGCCAGGGCCCGATTACCTGGCCGCGCAACTGCGCCAGGCCGATATCCTGATCGCCAACGGCCGCGGCACCGAAGCCTCTCGCCTGTTGGCCGAAGCCCGCGAGGCCCAGCCCGACTACGCGATTCAGCTTTTCCTGATCGAATCGGAAAGCTACAGCAATAACAACAAGGACGCCCAGGCCAGCCAGGTGCTGCAACAAGCCATCCAGCGCTACCCGGACGACCTCAACCTGCTCTACACCCGTGCCATGCTCGCCGAAAAGCGCGATGACCTTGCCCAGATGGAAAAGGACCTGCGCGCCATCATTGCCCGCGAGCCGGAAAACGCCATGGCCCTGAATGCCCTTGGTTATACCCTGGCCGACCGCACCACCCGCTACGCCGAAGCCCAGGCCCTGATCGACAAGGCTCATCAGCTGACCCCAGACGATCCGGCGGTGCTCGATAGCCTGGGCTGGGTGAACTATCGCCTGGGCAACCTCGACAAAGCAGAGGATTACCTGCGCCAGGCCTTCGCCAGCTTCCCCGACCATGAAGTCGCCGCCCACCTGGGCGAGGTGCTCTGGGCCAACGGCAAGCGGCGCGAAGCCCGCCAAGTGTGGGCCAAGGGCTTCGAAGCCCAGGCCGACAGCCCCGTGCTGCGCAAGACCCTCCTACGCCTGACCGGATCCGAGACCCTTTAAGACCATGCTATTGCGCCACTTCGTTACCTTCACCCTCATCGCCCTCCTGGCCGGCTGCGCCGGCATCGGCAGCCGCGAGGCCCTGCAGGGCCACGGCGACCCGCAGCAGTGGCGTGCCCACAAACAGCAGTTGAGCAGCCTCGACGGCTGGCAGATCAACGGCAAGGTGGGCATCCGTGCCCCACGCGACTCAGGCAGTGGCACCCTGTTCTGGCTGCAGCGCCAGGACTATTTCGACATTCGCCTGGCCGGGCCACTGGGCCGTGGGGCCGCACGCCTGACCGGCCGGCCTGACGCCGTGGTGCTGGAAGTGGCTAACCAGGGCCGCTACGAAGCCACCAGCCCCGAAGCGCTGCTGGAAGAACAACTGGGTTGGAAGCTGCCCGTTTCCCACCTGGTCTGGTGGGTGCGCGGCCTGCCAGCACCGGATACCAAGAGCAAGCTGACCCTCGACGGCGACAGCCGCCTGGCCAGCCTCGAACAGGACGGCTGGCAGGTCGAGTACCTGAGCTATGCCGAGCACAACGGTTACTGGCTGCCCGAACGCCTCAAGCTACACGGCAAGGACCTGGACGTGACCCTGGTGGTCAAGGACTGGCAGCCCCGCCAGCTAGGACACTGAGTCGATGCAAGCGCTCACCCTGCCCGCGCCGGCCAAGCTGAACCTGTGGCTGCACATCATTGGCCGCCGTGCCGATGGCTACCACGAACTCGAAACGGTCTTCCAGTTTCTCGACCACGGTGACGAGCTGAGCTTCGCCGTGCGGGAAGACGGTGTCATCCGCCTGCACAGCGACCTCGATACCGTGCCCCATGACAGCAACCTGATCGTGCGTGCCGCTCGCCAGCTGCAGGCCCAATCGGGCACGCCCCTGGGCGCGGACATCTGGCTGAACAAGGTGCTGCCGATGGGCGGCGGCATCGGCGGCGGCAGCTCGGATGCCGCCACCACCCTGCTTGGCCTTGCTCACTTGTGGCAGCTGGAGTGGGATGAAGATCGCCTGGCGGCCCTGGGCCTCGGCCTGGGTGCCGATGTCCCGGTATTCGTGCGCGGGCATGCCGCCTTTGCCCAGGGGGTGGGCGAACAGCTCACGCCGGTCGATCCGGAACAGCCGTGGTATGTGGTGCTGGTTCCGCAAGTGTCTGTAAGCACAGCAGAAATTTTTTCACATCCGCAGTTGACACGTGATTCTCTCCCCCTTAAGATGCGCCCCGTTCCCAAGGGAAACAGTCGAAATGACTGCCAACCGGTGGTAGAGCAGAATTACCCGGAAGTTCGCAACGCGCTGAATTCGCTGGGGAAGTTCACAGAGGCTCGACTAACCGGAACTGGAAGTTGTGTGTTTGGGGCCTTCCCAAGCAAAGCCGAAGCTGATAAAGTTCTGGCCCTTCTTTCAGCGACCCAAACAGGGTTTGTGGCGATAGGAAGCAATATTTCGATGTTGCATCGCAAGCTGCAAAGTCTGGTCAAGAAGTCGAGTGCCTAGCGCTCGCAGCAACAGATACAGGGGCGTCGCCAAGCGGTAAGGCAGCAGGTTTTGATCCTGCCATGCGTTGGTTCGAATCCAGCCGCCCCTGCCATTTTCCTTATACTCATCCAGGTATACCCTCAGCCTTCAGGTACTGCGCGTGTCCAAGATGATGGTCTTTACGGGGAACGCTAACCCCGATCTGGCTCGGCGTGTCGTACGTCAGCTGCATATCCCTCTCGGTGACGTCTCTGTCGGTAAATTCTCCGACGGCGAAATCAGCACTGAGATCAATGAAAATGTCCGCGGTAAAGACGTCTTCATTATTCAGCCGACCTGTGCACCGACCAACGATAACCTGATGGAACTGGTAGTGATGGCCGACGCCTTCCGCCGCTCCTCAGCTTCCCGAATCACCGCCGTGATTCCTTACTTCGGATACGCCCGCCAGGACCGCCGTCCGCGTTCGGCACGTGTAGCCATCAGCGCCAAAGTCGTCGCTGACATGCTCACTGTCGTGGGTATCGACCGTGTACTCACCGTCGACCTGCACGCTGACCAGATCCAGGGTTTCTTCGATATCCCGGTCGACAACATCTACGGCTCGCCCGTACTGGTCGACGATATCGAAGACCAGCGTTTCGAGAACCTGATGATCGTCTCCCCGGACATCGGTGGTGTCGTGCGCGCACGCGCTGTCGCCAAGTCCCTGGGTGTCGACCTGGGTATCATCGACAAACGCCGTGAAAAGGCCAATCACTCCGAAGTGATGCACATCATCGGCGACGTCGAAGGGCGCACCTGCATCCTGGTAGACGACATGGTCGACACCGCCGGCACCCTGTGCCATGCGGCCAAAGCCCTGAAAGAGCACGGCGCTGCCAAGGTTTACGCCTATTGCACGCACCCTGTCCTGTCGGGCCGCGCGATCGAGAACATCGAGAAGTCGGTATTGGACGAGCTGGTGGTGACCAACACCGTTCCACTGTCCGCCGCTGCTCAAGCCTGTGACCGTATCCGCCAGTTGGATATCGCACCGGTTGTCGCCGAAGCGGTTCGCCGCATCAGCAACGAAGAATCGATCAGCGCGATGTTCCGCTAAGCGGAACGCACGCTGACGAAAAGCGCCCCGCCCCAGCATATCCGCTGGGGCGGGGCTTTTTTGCCATCCCCGTTGGCGCTGGTCGCAAACGCCTTCGGGGGGCTATTTTGGAGAAACAAAATGACTGATTTCACTCTGAACGCCCAAGCGCGTACTGACCTGGGGAAAGGTGCGAGCCGCCGCCTGCGTCACTCCGCCAGCATCCCAGCCGTAGTCTACGGTGGTGATAAAGAAGCTCAATCCCTGACCATCGTGGCCAAGGAAATCACCAAGCTGTTCGAAAACGAAGCTGCCTTCAGCCACGTCATCGAACTGAACGTTGACGGCGTCAAGCAGAACGTCATCATCAAGGCCATGCAGCGCCACCCGGCCAAGCAGTTCATCATGCACGCCGACTTCATCCGCGTCGTTGCCGGCCAGAAACTGACCGCCAAGGTACCGGTTCACTTCATCAACGAAGAAGGCCCGGTCAAGAAAGGCGGCGAAGTTTCGCACGTTGAGTCGGAGCTGGAAGTTTCCTGCGAAGCCAAAGACCTGCCTGAGTTCATCGAGGTCGACCTGGCCAATGCTGAAATCGGCACCATCATCCACCTGTCGGACCTGAAAGCGCCTAAAGGCGTAGAGTTCGTCGCTCTGGCCCACGGTGATGACAAAGCAGTTGCCAACGTTCACGCCCCACGCGTGTCCGCTGAAGCTGAGGAAGAAGGCGCTGCCGAGTAATCCACTCGCACGCCGGCGTTGATCGGGTTACAGTGCCGCGCGCCCTGTAACCCACCAACTCCAAGGAAGAGCCCCTGACGTGACCGCCATCCAGTTGATCGTCGGCCTGGGTAACCCCGGCCCCGAATACGAACAGACCCGGCATAACGCAGGGGCTCTTTTCGTTGAACGCATTGCCAGCGCCCAGCGCATCTCGCTGACCGTTGACAAGAAATATTTCGGCCTGACGGCTAAGTTCAGCCATCAGGGTAACGATGTTCGCCTGCTGATCCCCACCACCTACATGAACCGTAGCGGCCAGTCCGTGGCGGCGTTGGCCAATTTCTTCCGGATCAAGCCGGAGGCCATACTGGTGGCGCATGACGAACTCGACCTGCCTCCCGGCGTTGCCAAGCTCAAGCGCGGCGGCGGCCATGGTGGGCACAACGGCCTGCGCGACATCATCGCGCAGCTCGGCAACCAGAACGACTTCCATCGCCTGCGGCTCGGTATTGGCCATCCAGGTGATGCCAAGCTGGTCTCCAACTTCGTCCTGGGCCGCGCACCGCGTGCCGAGCAGGAGAAGCTCGACGCCAGCATCGACTTTGCCCTCGGTGTGCTGCCGGACGTGCTCGCTGGCGACTTCGCCAAGGCGATGCGCGAGCTGCACAGCCAGAAGGCCTGATTTCCTTTAGAGAGGGGAATACCCATGGGTTTCAATTGCGGCATCGTCGGCCTGCCCAACGTCGGCAAGTCCACCCTGTTCAACGCCCTGACCAAGTCTGGCATCGCGGCAGAGAACTTCCCTTTCTGCACCATCGAGCCGAACAGCGGTATCGTGCCCATGCCCGATGCGCGCCTCAATGCGCTGGCTGAAATCGTCAAGCCCAACCGCATTCTGCCCACCACCATGGAATTCGTCGACATTGCAGGCCTGGTGGCCGGTGCTTCGAAAGGCGAAGGCCTGGGCAACAAGTTCCTCGCCAACATCCGCGAAACCGACGCCATCGCCCACGTGGTGCGCTGCTTCGAAGACGAGAACGTGATTCACGTTTCCAACAGCGTCGATCCCAAGCGCGACATCGAGATCATCGACCTCGAACTGATCTTTGCCGACCTCGACAGCTGCGAAAAGCAGTTGCAGAAAGTGGCCCGCAACGCCAAGGGTGGCGACAAGGAAGCCCTGGCGCAGAAGGCCATTCTGGAACAGCTGATCCCGCACTTCACCGAAGGCAAGCCAGCGCGCAGCCTGATGAAGAACATGAGCGCCGACGAAAAGGCCCTGATCCGCAGCTTCCACCTGCTGACCAGCAAGCCGGTGATGTACATCGCCAACGTCGCCGAGGACGGTTTCGAGAGCAACCCGCACCTGGACGTAGTGAAGGCCATCGCCGAAGAAGAAGGCGCTGTGGTCGTACCGGTGTGCAACAAGATCGAAGCGGAAATCGCCGAGCTGGACGACGGTGAGGAAAAGGACATGTTCCTCGAGGCCTTGGGCCTGGAAGAACCTGGCCTGAACCGTGTAATCCGTGCCGGTTACGAGCTGTTGAACCTGCAGACCTACTTCACGGCCGGCGTGCAGGAAGTACGTGCCTGGACCGTGCGCGTAGGCGCCACCGCCCCACAAGCGGCCGGGGTGATCCACACCGACTTCGAGAAAGGCTTCATCCGTGCCGAAGTCGTGGCCTATGACGATTTCATCCAGTACAAGGGTGAGAGCGGCGCCAAGGAAGCCGGCAAGTGGCGTCTGGAAGGCAAGGATTACATCGTCAAAGATGGCGACGTGATGCACTTCCGCTTCAACGTCTGATCCGCTGACAACCACGGCGTAAACAAGCAGGAGCGTTCAGTAGCCCAATCGAGGGCCTGCCGAACGCTCCTGTTTTTATTCAAGCCCGGAAAAAGCAAGAGCATTGCACCGGTGCATTGTGCCTACTCACCTCCCCCAGACCGCTGCTCGCCTGCCAGCATCACCAGCAAGGCGATCACCGTCACTGCGGCACCCAGGTTGTAGAGCATGCCAGCCACAAACCCATGCACATACTGACCGGCCTGAACGAATGAGCCCTCCGCCCCTGGCAGGGCCGCCGCGAAGAAAATCCCAACTACGGCCACCCCCAGCGCCGCACCGACCTGCTGCACGGTTGAGATCACGCCCGAGGCCATGCCCGCTTTCGCTTCGTCAACCAAGGCCAGCACCAGGTTGAGCAAAGGGGTCATCACCAACCCCTGGCCCGCCCCCACCACGATCAGTACCGGGATCAGCCGAACGGCTACCAACTGCGCGCCTGCCGTCTGCACCTGGGCAATGAGCAACCCGATCGATAGGGCATACAGCAATGCCCCTGCCACGATGGCACGTATTCCCCAGCGCGCAACCAGCCGCGGGGCAGCGAGCGATGCCAGCACGAAACCAACACTGCAGGGTGCGAAGATGCTGCCGGCCCTGAAGGGATCCAGACCCAGCCCGCTTTGCATCAACAAGGCGAAGCACAGAAAGAAGGAACTGGATGTGGAATAGACCACCAGCACCAGTAGCGCACCCAGTGCAAAGCGACGCTGCGCCAGCAGTTGCATATCCACCAATGGCAAGTTGCCGGTCGCTCGTCGCCGTTCCTGCTGTCGCTTGAACAGCGCGAGCAAGGCCAGTGCCAGGCCGAGCGCGCAGAAACTCCAGGCAGGCCACCCCTGCCCCGGTCCTTCGATCAGCGGCACAAGCAGCAATGCCAGGCCCAGGCTGACCAGCGCCACGCCTGCCCAGTCCAGGTCCGGCCGCTGGGGGGCGCGGCTCTCGGGGATGTAGCGCGCCGCCACGATGGCCAGCAACCCAATAGGCACATTGATCAGAAAGATGCTGCGCCAGCCTGATCCGAACAGGTCAGCATGCACCATCCAGCCGCCCAGCACCTGCCCCGCTATGGCAGCCAGCCCCAGCGTCATTCCCAGCAAGCCGAACGCGCGGCGGCTGTCCTGGGCATCGAAGTTGACCCGGATCGAAGCATAGACCTGAGGGAACAACAGCGCGGCGGCCAGCCCCTGTACAACCCGCGCACTGATCAGAAAAGCAGCACTGGGCGCCAGGCCGCATAACGCCGATGCCACGGTAAACCCTGCCATACCGACGATGAACAACCGGCGACGGCCAAATACGTCCCCCAAGCGCCCCCCGGTAATGAGCAACACGCCGAACGCCAGCTCATAGCCGGCCACGATGAAACCGATTTGCGCGAAGCTTGCGTTCAACCCGGTCTGCAGACTCGGGATGGCGACGTTGACCACGAACAGGTCGAAGATCGTCACGAAGCCTGCCAGCAAAAGTACCGACAGACCTACCCACGGCGGGCTTCCAAGGCGATGTGTAGGCGTTAACGGGAGAGGAGTATTGGCGTTCATCGTGCCTTTCCAGAATTTAGACACAGGCATTCTGGGATGGCCCATAACCCATTACAATTTAACCATTTATGCTATTACTCAAAGCAACGAGACACGCCATGCGAACGCTGCAACGTACACGATCCGATCTGGCCGACTTCCTGCGCTCGCGGCGCGAGCGCCTGTCGCCCGAGGACGTCGGTTTGCCAAGCGGCGGCCGCCGGCGCACACCTGGGCTTCGACGCGAAGAGGTTGCCGCGCTCGCGGGTGTCGGACTGACCTGGTACACCTGGCTGGAGCAGGGCCGCGACATCGGCGTGTCGGCCAGTTTTCTGGACAACCTGGCGCGGGTATTGAAACTCGATGCCGCCGAGCGTCGCCATCTGTTCCTGTTGGCACATGCCCGTCCGCCCGCTGAGCCAGGCAAGACCTGGTGTGTCTTGCCGTCGCTGGTACGGCGTTTGATGCACGACCTGCCGCACGCGGCCTTCGTCCTCAACCTGCGCTGGGATGTGCTGGGGTTCAATGGGCCTGCCGACGCACTGTTCGGGTTCGCCGCGCACCCGCCTGAGCGGCGCAATCTGCTCTGGCTGCTGTTCACCGACCCAACAGTGCATGGGCGCTTGCACGACTGGGACAGCCAGGCCCCGCTGATGCTGGCAAGCTTTCGCCGCGACTTTGCCCGGGCCACGCAAGAGGCCGATATCCACGCGTTGGTGGACGAACTGGAGCACGTCTCGCCAGCCTTCAAGGCCGGCTGGCGCACCCACGACGTGCACGCGCCCTGCAGCGGTGTGCGCCAACTGGTCATTGATGGGCAGGCCCAGCCGTTCGAGCATACCTCGCTGACCGTCGATGAAGACCGGCACCTTCGGCTGGTGGTGTACGCACGTCAAGATGGGCTGCCAGGCAGCCCATAGGTCACGCGTCTTTTTCAGCGTCGTCCAGGCGTTGCCCGTCCTGCAGCAGCACCATGCTCTGCGGCGCCGACAGGGCGATACCTTCATCGCGCAGGCGCCCCAGAATGGTGAACAGCAGGTCACTGCGGGCCCCGCCCACCAACCGCGGTCCTGCCACATAACCGCTGACGCCAATTACCATGCCCGCATTGGTCAGGTCCTTGAACGACACCGATGGCGCCGGTGCTTCGAGGATGGCCTCGTGCTCCTGGAAGGCGGTCAGCAGTAGCTCACGGACCCGGTTGGCGTCAGTGTCCAGGGGCAAGGTCAGGGTAATACCGACCACACCCAGGGCATTACCCATGGTCACGTTGCGCACGTTCTGGGAGATGAACTGCGAGTTGGGCACGATCACAGTGGAGCGGTCCGACATCTGGATCTCGGTGGCGCGCACATTGATACGACGGATATCTCCCTCGACACCCGCCAAGCTCACCCAGTCGCCCACCTTGACCGGGCGTTCGGTGAGCAGGATCAGGCCGGAGATGAAGTTCTGCACGATCTGCTGCAGGCCGAAACCAATACCGACCGACAAGGCACTCACCACCCAGGTCAGGCTGGTGAGGTTGATGTGCAGGGTCGACATCACCAGCATGGCCAGGAAGAGGAAGCCCAGGTAACCCACCAGGGTGACCAGCGAGGCGCGCATGCCGGCGTCCATGTCGGTTTCCGGCAGCAGGCGTTCACTCAACCAGCGCTTGACCACACGAATGGCCAGCATCCCGCCAGCCAGGATGCCAAGGGCCAGCACGATGTCCTGGGGCACGATGTTCAGGTTGCCGAGCAGCTTGCCGCCCGTGCCGTCCCAGTCCCCCAGGCTCAGCAACAGTTCACTGGGGCTGGTGCCCGACGGCATCAAAGTCAGCAGCAGGGCCAGAATCACCACGACGGTGCGGCCAATGCCGGCCAGCACCGTGCTCGCCTGCGCCTGGTGCCGTGGTGCCAGGCCCAGCGTGGACGCCAGCGCCAGGCCACCCGGTTGGCGAGGCGAGAGCAGCATTTCGCACAGATCACTCAGGAACGTCGTGAGCAAGTAGGCGCACGTGACGACCAGGCTGACCCACAGCAGCTTGGCGGTCAGGTAATAGGCCAGGGTCAGGTAGCCGGTGATCAGTGATAGCAGGATCGCAGCCAGCCACACCACCATCACGAACGGGATCAAACCGGCCAGGCCCGTTGCCCGGTCAATACCATGCCGACGCCGAGCACGGCGGTAGGCCATCAGGGCGCCGGCGAAAATCAACGCCACCACCAGAGCGGTAAGGCCATTGACCGCTACGGTCAGGGCCAGGCTGACGCCGATCACACTGTTGACCCGCTCCAGGGTCATCATCACCATCAAGGCCAGTGCCAACACCTTGGGGAACCAGCCCAGGGCCTCGGCCACTTCATCCGCAATCGCCGGCAAACGCCAGGAGGGGCGCTGCAACATCAACAGTGCCCGGCCAAGGCCGGTAATGAAGGCGCTGAACACCACCAGGGCAAGGATGTGGTCGGTCAGGCTGGCCAGGTCCGAACCCAGTTGCGCACTGCTTTCAACGCCCCAGCGCAGCAACGATACCGAGCCGGCAATGGTGCCCAGGGTCGCCAGGCTTACGCCCACGGCCAAGGCACTGCGACGCAAGCGCCCCTCTGGCAACCAGCGCACCATGGACCTGGCCAGCAGCCGCTCCAGCAACCCTCGCACCAGGGTCCATACCAGGATCGAGGCGATCAGGCTGGCGAAGAAGAGCCAGCGGTGTTCGGCGCTCAGGGCACTGTCGAGCGCATCCGTGATCTCGCCACGCAGGTCATGCAGCCGTGCCACGTCGTCCTGGGTCGGGCGGATCATGCTCTGCCAGAACGCAGGGCTCAACGGCGACGCTGCCCGGCTGGATATCTGCGAGTTGAACAGGCTGCGGCGCAGGTTGACGATCTGCGTGGACAGGTCCCGCGCCGACTGGGTCAGCTTGGTGGCCTGGTCCTGCTGGGCCATCAGGGTTTTCTTCTCGGCCTCCAGCGCCTTGCGCTGCTGGGTCAAGGGCGCAGGCTCGTCCGGCTGCGCCGGGCCGATGACTTTCAACTGGTCATCCACCTTCTGCGCATCGGCTGCACGCTGGGTGCTCAAGGCATCGGCCTGGCGCTGGACCTGCACGGCCGCCATGCGCAATTGCGCCAGCAGGTCATCGTTGGCGTCACTGGTGACGCCCTGGCGAATCTGGTCCAGCCGGTCGCTGAGCTGGTCAACGGTCGCGGTTTCGTCCAGTGCCGGTGCGTCGGCGGCAGCCTGCGCCGTCGCCGCAGGGGCCGGCGCCGACCAGGCTGGGTTGGACGCTGCCACGATCAGCGCCAGCAACAGCATCAGGCTGTGACTAAAGCGGGCAAGGCTGACACGCCTCATCGAACATTCCTCTTTGCAATTCGATCTGGCAAGCGATTCTACGCCGCTTCGGGCCTTCAGGAGAGGGCTGTTTCGCGTGCCAACAATTGCCGTTTGCGCTCGATCCCCCAGCGGTAGCCACTGATGTCGCCGTCCCGGCGCACCACCCGGTGGCACGGAATGGCCACGGCAATACGGTTGGCCGCGCAGGCCTTGGCCACTGCCCGCACCGCCGTGGGGGCGCCTATGCGCTGGGCGATGTCACTGTAGCTGACCCGGCAGCCGGCAGGTACTTCACGCAGCGCCTGCCACACGCGCTCCTGAAAGACGGTGCCCTGCACATCCAGCGGCAGGTCCAGACCGAGCGCCGGCGCCTCGACGAACCCGATGACCTGCGCCACGACCCGTTCGTACTCGGCATCGGCACCCACCAGCTCGGCGTTGCAGAACTGGTCTTCCAGGGCGTGCACCAGCGCCTCGGGCTCATCGCCAAGCAAGATCGCGCAGATGCCCTTTTCGCTCTGGGCGACCAGGATGGCACCTAGCGAGCACTGGCCCACGGCGAAGCGGATGGTCACCCCGGCGCCACCTGCGCGAAACTGCCGTGGTGGCATGCCCAGGCGCTGCTCGGCGCCGGCATAGAAGCGGCTGCTGGAATTGTAGCCCGCCTCGAAAATGGCATCGGTGACCGAGCCCTGCCCCTGCCCCAGGCTGGTCCTGAGGCGTTGGGCGCGGAAGGCCTCGGCATAGGCCTTGGGGGTAAGGCCGGTTTGCGCCTTGAACAGCCTATGTAAATGGAACGGGCTGACGGCCAGGCGCTCGCCCAACTGCGCCAGGCTGGGCGGTAGATCGCACGCCTCGATCAGGCGACAGGCACTGCTGACCAGGCGCCGCGTACGCGCCGACATGGCAGGCGGGCCCGCGCAGCGCTTGCAGGCGCGGTAGCCTGCTGCCTCGGCCAATGCCGGGGACTCGAAGAACTCCAGATTGTTACGCAGGGGCAGCCTGGCCTTGCAGCCTGGATAACAGTAGATACCGGTGGTGCGCACGGCATAGACGAAATGGTCCGCCGCCTCGGCAACACGCGCCGCGACGGCCTGCCAGCGCTGCTCGGGAGTGGTATAGGTTGTCATGTTCATCTTCCGGGCTAAGTGCAGTTCGGCAGGCGCTCAGGTCCGCCACAAGTACCAGGCAGCGATGGTGCGATAGGGTCGCCAGGCGGCGCCCAACGCGCGCATCTGTGCAGGCGTCGGCGCTTTTTCCATAGCCTTGAGCCGCCGATAGCCCTCGCGTACGCCAAAGTCGTCGACCGGCAGCACATCCAGACGCTCCAGGCTGTAGATCAGCAGCATCTCAACCGTCCATCGCCCGACCCCACGCAGGGTCACCAGGCGCTCGATCAATTCGTCGTCGGTCATGCCCAGGGCCTGCTCGCGGGTTGGCACGACACCGTCCAGGCGACCTTGGGCAATGCCCAGCACCGTGCCCAGCTTGCTGGCCGAAAAGCCGCAGCTGCGCAAGGCGGCAGGGTCCGCTGCCAGCAGTTGGGTGGGCGTGGGGAAAACCCCTGGCCCAAACAGCGCCAGCAGTCGTCCAAGGATGGCGTCGCCTGCACGGGCGTGCAGTTGCTGGTAAGCGACCGACCTCACCAGTGCCTCGAAGGGTTCGCGCCCCGGAGTAGTACGGTGGCGGCAGGGGCCGACGGCGGCGATGTGCCGTGCCCAGTCCGCATCCAGCCCACTCAGGTACTCGGCCGCTTGTCGGTAGGCGACAGGTTCGGCGTCGATCAACATTGAAGCGGCTCCATCGACCAGAGGAGATGCCAGCTTAACCCAGCCACTCATCGGCCGACTGCCAGATCTTGCGCAAGTAATTCCTGAGGGAGCATTGCTCGCCACAGCCCTACCCGCATAGAATTGAGAACCATTCACAATCACACCTGACAGGAACCGACCGTGGCGACGATGCAGCTTCCCGACACGCTCAAACCGACCGAGGTCGCCCTGCTCTACCAATCCCACCATGCGTGGTTGCGCGGCTGGCTGCGCAGTCGCGTCGGTTGCAGCGAACATGCAGCCGACCTGGCCCAGGACACCTTCGTGCGGCTGTTGCGCGCCCGGCAGACCTCGCCTTTGAAAGAGCCTCGCGCCTACCTCAGCAGCATCGCCCGTGGCCTGATGATCGACCAGTTTCGTCGCCGGGCGCTGGAGCGGGCCTACCAGGACAGCCTGGCACATCTACCCGAAACCGACATCCCGAGCGAAGAACACAGGCTGGTCATCCTCGATAGCCTGGAGCGGCTCGACCGTGCCCTGCACCAGCTCAAGCCGCGTGCTCGCCAGGCCTTTCTGCATGCGCAACTGGACGGGCTGAGCATCATCCAGATCAGCTTGCTGCTAGGCGTTTCGAAAGCGACCGTGGAGCGCGACCTGGCCAAGGCGCTCAAGACTTGCTACCGGTTGCGTTATGCCGACGCCTGACCAAGCACCGGCCCAGGCCCGTGTCGACCAGGCCATCGACTGGTTGGTCAGGCTACGCTTCGGCAGCCCCGGCCCGGATGCCCAGGCGCAGTTCCAACGGTGGTTGTCCTTGCACCCTCACAATGGGTTGGCCTGGCAGCGCGTCAGCAACCTGGGCGATGAGCTCGCCGGGCTGCCCAAGGACCTCAGCCGTCGTACCCTCCAAGGCAGCGAACGCCAAGGCATCAGCCGGCGCGACCAGCTCAAGCTGGGGGCCTTGCTGGTGGTCGGCAGCGGCCTTGGGTGGATGGCGCGTGAGCCGCTGGGCCTGCCAGAGCTGCTGGCCGACAGTGCCACGGCCACCGGCGAGCGCCGACAACTGCAAGGCAGCGATGGCAGCCGCATCCAACTGAACACCGCCAGTGCCATCGACCTGCGTTTCACGGCGGGCCAACGCCGCCTGGCGCTTCTGCGCGGTGAAGTCAGCCTGGACAGCAACCCTGCCGACAAGCGCCCGTTCTTCATCAATACCCGAGTGGCCACCCTGCGCACCCTCGACGGGCAACTGCTGGTGCGCCAGAGCGATCATGACTTACTGGTGGCGGTGCGCCGGGGCGAAGCCACGGTGATGACCGGTGCCACGCCAGTGCGGGTACATTCCGGCGAGACCTTGCGCGTGCAGGCCAATGGAGGCCATCAGGCCATCACGCCGCCCAGTGACCCTTGGGGCTGGACGGAAGGTGTACTCAGCGTTCGGCAAATGCCGCTGGCGGATTTCGTCGCCGAGCTAAACCGATACCGCCCCGGCCTGCTGCGCTGCGCGCCAGCGGTGGCGAACCTCAAGGTTTCCGGGACCTACCAGCTGGCCGACACCAATCAGATCCTGCAGCTACTGGCCCGCAGCCTGCCGGTGCGTATCGATTACCACACCCGGTATTGGGTCAACATCGATGCCGCTTAGGTCTCGGCATGGCCGTCAGGGGCGCCAGTTGGCAATCACTTGGGTAACCTGCAAGGCCGTTCCTGCACGGAAGTCTGCTAGTTTTCAGAGGGTGTGCACGACGGCTGCTCACGCCGATGAGACTGCCGTGCAAAGCACACGAACAGACCGGCCATCAATGCCAGCGCCATGGGCAGCCCGTGGGGCGCGACGTCCATGGCGGCACCGCTGATCAGCGGCCCTACCAGGCTGCCGACGCCCCACAACAGCCCGACGCTGGCATTGGCGGTGACCAGGTCCTGCCCTTTGAAACGCTGGCCTATCAGCACCAGCGCCAGGGTATAGATACCGCCCGCGACCGCGCCCAACACCACCAGCAACGGCCACAACAGCCACGTCATGTTCAGCAACCAGGGCAACCCTATGCCAATGGCCATGGCTACTACCCCGCACGCCAGGTGCAGGCCAGTGCGCTCGATGCGGTCGGCAAGCCAGCCCAGCGGCAGTTGGAACAGCATGTCCCCTGCGAACACCACGGTCACCATCAGTGCCGCCACGCCCACGGCAAATCCGTGGCTGCTGGCATACACCGGCAAGAGCGAGAGCACCACCGCATCGAAAAACGAGAAGAACAGCACGGCCACGCACAGGGCCGGGGCCACGCGGAAGAAGCCGGCCAGTCCGAAGCTCTTGTCGTCTTCAGCGTGCAGCACCCGGTCATTGGGAACCGTTACCACAATGCACGCCAACGCCAGGCCATAGCAGGCCGTGACCACGCCAGTGATCCATGGGCTGTGGGCACCGAGCACCGCCAGCATCGCCGGTCCAAGCACCTGGAAACCGGTAAAGCTGGTGGCGTAGAGGGCCATGATCTTGCCGCGGTTATGTTCCTGGCACAGTTCGTTGACCCACGATTCCCCGAGAATGATCGCGATACCCATGCCAAGGCCCAACGCCAGGCGCAAGACCGCCAGCCCCCACAACGAGGCGAATGCAGGCTCCAGCAGGCCGATGCTGAGCGTGCACAGGCTGAAACACAGCAAATAGAGCGTGCGTCGCTTGAAATACCGGCAACAGGCATCCACCAGGAATGCCGACAGCATCATGCCGGCCGCGGGGATGGCGGAAATCATCCCGATTTCGAGGGTGCCTGCGCCAGCCTCGTGCAGACGCAACGACACCAGCGGCAGGGTCGCGCCCAGGCTGAATCCCACGACCGAAACGGCGAACAGCAAGCCCGCCAGCAAACGCATGTTCATGAACCACTCCCAGCAAACCGATAAGACGTGCAGACAAAAACGCACCCACCAGCACGGCGGACGCTGTTCAAATGCTGATCAGTTCAGGTGTGGCGAGAAGGTGAAGGCAAACAGGACGCTGCGGCGGCGCTTGAGCACGGTGTCACTCGGCCAGGCACGGCGCAGCCCATCCAGGGCAGGCTGACGGCAACAGGGCAAGGACTGGAAACGGCGCATTGCTTTGGCTACTACGCAGAAAGTGAGCAAGAGGCGGCACTCTAGGCCAGAGCAGGCGATACCGTCAATCGCCCCAGTGACTGTGGCGTCAAGCGGCATCCCTGCCCCGTTGATCATCAGCGCTTGCCAGTGCTCGGCAGCAATACCGCCAGCACCCCGAACAGGGGCAGGAACGAGCAAAGCCCGTACACGTATTCGATACCGCGCAAGTCAGCCACATAGCCCAGCAATGCCGCGCCGATGCCGCCAAAGCCGAACATCAGGCCAAAGAAGATGCCCGCGATCATGCCTACGCTACCGGGCACCAGTTCCTGGGCATACACCACGATGGCCGAGAATGCCGAGGCCAGGATAAAGCCGATCACCACGCTCAGTACCGTCGTCCAGAACAGGTCCGCGTAGGGCAGTGCCAGGGTGAACGGTGCCACACCCAGAATCGAGAACCAGATCACCGCCTTGCGCCCGATGCGATCGCCGATGGGCCCGCCAAAGAAGGTGCCCGCCGCTACCGCGCCCAGGAACAGGAACAGGTGCAACTGGGAACTGGCGACCGAAACGCCGAACTTCTCGATCAGGTAGAAGGTGAAGTAGCTGGTGAAGCTCGCCATGTAGAAGTACTTGGAAAACACCAGCAGCCCCAGCACCACCAGCGCGGCAACCACGCGTGCGCGGGAGATGCCATGGGTAGCCTGTACGGCCTTGCGCGCCTTGGCCTTGCTCAGGTGCTCGATGTACCAGCGGCGCAGCATCAGGGTCACGGCGAGAAAGAACAGTGCAGCCACGCCAAACCAGGCGACGTGGGTTTGCCCGAACGGAATGACGATGGCCGCTGCGAGCAACGGACCCAGGGCAGACCCAGTGTTGCCGCCTACCTGGAAAGTCGATTGCGCCAGGCCAAAGCGGCCTCCGGAGGCCAATCGCGCAATACGCGAGGTTTCGGGGTGGAATGTCGAAGAGCCGATGCCCACCAGGGCCGAGGCGAGCAGAATCATCGGGAAGCTGCCGACGAATGCCAGCAGCACGATACCGATCAGCGTGCACACCGTGCCCATGGGCAGCAGATTGGGCGTGGGCCGGCGGTCGGTGAAAAAGCCTACCCAGGGTTGCAGCAGCGACGCGGTGATCTGGAATGTCAGGGTGATCATGCCGATCTGGGCGAAGCTCAAGTCGTAATTGGCCTTGAGCATCGGGTAGATGGCCGGCAGCACCGACTGGATCAGGTCATTGATCAGGTGCGCCAAGGCGCAGAAGCCGATGATGCGCATCACCAGCGGTGTAGCGGTGCTCGCCTGCGCTTGAGTGGACGCCGGGGCGGCGCTGGGGATGGCCATGGCCTGGATCTCCGTCGGAAAGCTGGGCTCCGATTATCGGGATACAAATAGATACATAGCTACCTTTTTTTCCAGATCCAGTCTGGCAGCCATTTTCCCAGGCCTGTGGTGGGCGTCAGATAGGATCAAGCGGATGCGCGGTACGAAGAGGTAAAGGCCGTAACTGCAGCTGATCACCCCTACGATTCGGGCTTTTCAGAGGATGGATAACACTACGCATCACGCGATCGATCGCTAAGTTTTTGAAAGCGTGTAAATTTTTTTTATAAATCGTGTTGACAGGGGGGCCGTTCAAGAGAATAATGCGCGCCATCGGCTACATAGCTCAGTTGGTTAGAGCATAGCATTCATAATGCTGGGGTCCGGGGTTCAAGTCCCTGTGTAGCCACCAAACAAGACGAAGGGCTTACCGCAAGGTAAGCCCTTTTTCTTTGCCTGCCAGAAAGTCAGGCGGTTTTCGGCAGCCGGTGCAATCAACCCACACTGCTCATCGCCACCATCAGCCCCAGCGCAATGAGTGCCACCCCGATCACCCGGTCTGCGATGATTTGCCGCTCGATCATTGCCTTGCGCAATACGGTGTTGGAAAAAAACACAGCGACCAAGCTGAACCACGCCCAGTGCGCAAGCGACATGAATGCGCCGTAGGCCAGGTTGAGCCACAGCGGGCTGCCCTGCTCCACCACCTGGCTGAACGCACTGATGACGAACAGCATGGTCTTGGGGTTCAGGCAATTGGTCAAAAACCCGGTGCGCAGCGCTTGCAGCGCCCCGCCTGCAGCACCTTTGTCGTCAAGACGCACGCGCACAGTGTTGGTCAAGGACCGATAGCCCAGGTACAGCAGGTAGCACGCACCAACGGCCTTCATGCACAAGAACAGTGTCGGGCTTTGAGTCACGATGATCGATAGCCCGAGCACGGTGTACAGCACATGCACCTGAACCCCAAGGCCAATACCCACGGCAGCGGCCAGGCCAGCAATGCGCCCTTGCGCATAACTGCATCGGGTGACCATTGCAAAGTCGGCGCCGGGGCTGATGACCGCTAGCAGGGTGAACAAGGCGACAGCGAAGATTTCAGTCATTCATGGACTCTCGATAGGCGATGAACATGCACAGGTCAGGCATTATCGAACGCTTATCAGGCGCCTAAAAACGATTTAAAGTGCGTGAAATCGGTGAGTTTTCATCGTGCTTCATCACGCGTATCGGCTGGTTTTTCCTTACGCGCATACCGCACCCATCAGGAATCCATCCCTGCCATGAAGCTTCCACCCCTGGCCGCCTTGCGCTACTTCGACGTCGCAGCCACCACCCAAAGCTTCATCCGCGCAGCCGAGTGCCTGCACGTCACCCATGGCGCCGTCAGCCGCCAGGTGCGCTTGCTCGAGGAAAGCCTGGAGGTGGCGCTGTTCGAACGACGCAATCGCGCCGTGTTCCTGACTTCGGCGGGGCGAGCACTGCATGCCACGACCCAAGCCATCTTCGAACAGCTCGAAAGCACGGTGCAGCGGCTCAAGGACAGCGATGACAATCCGGTGTTGGTCGTCTCCTGCGAGCCCACCATCGCCATGCGCTGGCTGATCCCGCGCCTGCCGCGTCTTAACGCTGCCCACCCTGATCTTCAATTGCAGCTGGTGGCCGCAGGCGGCCCGCTGGACTTCGCCCGCACAGGCGTCGACATCGCTATCCGCCGCGACGACTTTCATTGGGGCATGACGCTGCATCAGCAGAAGATCTGTGACGAGTGGATTGGCCCTGTGGGGCGTCCGCCATTGTCGCCGAAGCTGCAAGGCCATCGACAGTTGCACAGTGCGACCCGCCCCGACGCCTGGGCCACTTGGCTGCGGCTTACAGGTGAGACAGCCATCGCGGGCGAGCGTAGCGACTTCGAGCACTTTTACCTGTCGATTCAGGCGGCCAGCGCAGGGCTGGGGGTCGCGATGGCATCCGCCTTGATGGTGCGTGACGAACTCGATACAGGGCAGTTACAGGCGCCCCTGGGCTTTGTACGCGATGGCTCGGCCTACCACCTGTTGAGCCCCTGCCCTCTGAATGATGCAGGCAAGCGCCAGCGGTTTGCCGAATGGGTGAAACAGGAATGCCAGGGCTGCCTGACTCACCTGGGCTTGCTGCAAAAGGATGACGCCGCGCTGCCATCGCCGCCCCAGGTGCGGTAGCCGGCCGTGTCCAGGTGGATGCGACCGCTCGGGTAGCGGCCAAGGCCCATGCCTGGCCGTGCTGCTGCCAGAACCGGCACAGCGGGTTGGGGCCGGCCCAAGGCGCCAGCAGGACATCCACGGCGAATGCTTGTGTATGCGCGCTGCCGATCGCCCCGCCGGCACAGCGGTTGAGGCCCGGGTCACGGTAGGCGGAGACCACTTCGAAATCGGGTAAGGCCCCTTGCTCACCCAGTGTTCGGAGCAACGACAGCGTAGCGCGCACAGCCGGCCAATGTTGCTTGGGCGGCACGGCAAACGGTGAAGCCCGGCACACTTTCCAGTCCGAGGCCGAGCGCAGGAGCTGATGAATCGGCACAACACCGTACAAACGTGCCTGCACGAGCATGTCGCGAAAAGGCCGCGTCGGGTGGTCACCTGCCCACTGGGCGAACATCCACAGGTCGCGCTCATCGGCCACGGCCCCGCTGGGCACTGAATTTACCGCCAGCAGCAGCGCGGCGACCACACTCCGTTTCTTCGACATGGCCCACCCCTGCACGTCACGGCAGCGGCACCCTGCCGCTGGCTCAGTCCGGGAACAACGTGCAGGCCATCACCAACGCATCCTCGCGACCACCCGCAGCTGGATAATAGTCGCGCCGGCGGCCGATTTCATTGAAGCCAAAACGCTCGTACAGGCGATACGCCGGATTGCTGGCCCTCACCTCAAGGAAACACTCGCGGCCGTTGAGCTGGTAGGCGCGCGACATCAGGTGTTCGAGCAGCCGCAGGCCCAGGCCGCGCCCTTGGTTCTCCGGCTTGACGGTGATGTTGAGCAGGTGGGCTTCGTCGATGATCACGTTGATCACGCCGTGGCCGACCTGTTGCTGCCCATCGAACATCAGCCAGACTTCATAGGATTTCAGGGCATCCAGAAAGATGCCGCGGGTCCAGGGGTGGCTGAACGCGGCATATTCGATTTTCAGCACGGCATCCAGATCCGCCTCGGTCATGGGGCGAAAACTGATCGAGTCACTCATTCAACGCGTTTCCAGCGCGCCATCAGCTGGCGCATGGCTTTCCAGACGTCCGCTTTACGCTGCGGCTCGTCCATCAACAGTTCCAGGCCCGGCAAGGCCCAGGCCTCGCCCAGGCCGTCGAGCTTGAGGGTTTGATAATAGGCCTGGTCGTCGGCGCCGGCGGCAAAGCGCAGCGCAGGCATGCCCACCAGCCACAGGCAGGTGCAGGGCGCTTCCTCCAGGCGAGCCTGGACAAAACCCTGTACGAAATCGCGGGCCGCGTCCGGGCCCTGGTCCATGTTGCCGCGCATCAGCAGCGGCCAGCGCACCGGCTCACCCACGATTTGCGGGGCGTCGGGCAGGCCGGCGGCGCGCAGCATATCCTTGAGCAGCAGGTAGGACGGGTCACGGCTCTGGAAAGGCTGGCCGGTGGCCAGCTCGACCAGTAACAGGCAATCGCCGGCACGCAGCAATTGCAAGGCAAAACGCGGAGGCGGCACCGGCACTGGGCGAGGTGTCGCAGCCTGCTCGGGCGCCTCTACAGGCTTGGCCGCAGCCTTGGCGGAAGCGCCCGGCCGCGGCACCTCGATCTTCGGCCGCTCGATGACACGGGCCTGGGGGGCGACAGGCGATTGGTCGGGTACCTGGCGTGGCGGCGGCTCGAAATCGATGTCCTCGGGCGGCGCCAACGGCAGCAGCAGTTCAGGCCGTGACGGCGCGGCGAACGGCAGCTCGGCGCGCGGCAGCCAGTGCACCACTTGCATGGCGGACAGGTAGGCGCGGCGACGTTGTTCGGTAAGCAAGGCGGTCATCCGAGGGGGGTTGGGACAGGTGCGCATTCTACCGCCGATAACCTGCCAGTGCCGCATCTGCTCAGCGGTTTTTTACGCATGCCCTGCCTGCCTGGGCAAGCCACAGCAGGCGGGCGGCTCGATCAGCCTGTCGCACGACAAGCCAAGGGGATAAGAACCAACCCGTCGGATGCAGTACAATCGCCCCCTTTTTCTTGGCAACGAGTCCAAGCCGATGATCGAACCCAAGCGCGTCCTGCGTGCCCTAGCCGAACACTGGGCCCTGATCGAGCCGCTGTGCGAGCGTTTCGACCAGGGCACCCTCAGCCTGGTGGAGCTGCGCCAGCATGTGGCCCGCCAGCAGATCGAGAGCACCCCGCAGGACATCACCCAACTGCTCGATGTGTGGATCCGCCTGGACATCCTGGTGCCCGTTGCCAAGAGCCCGAACCGCTTCGAGCTCAACGCCCAGATCCACGACTTCCTCGCCTATCTGCGCCGTGAGCATCGCCTTGGCCTGTGCCTGGAGATCGAGGCTTACCTGCGTCACCTGGAGCGCCTGGCCGGGCACATCCAGGATGCCTTCGACAACCGCGACAGTGACGATCTGGCGCGGCAACTGCGGCTCCTGGACATGCGCGTGCGGGACGTGCTGAAAAAGCTCGACAACGATGAGCAGGCACTGGTGGCCGTAGCCGAGCGGGCCAAGACCAGCAGCCGGCAGATACCCTTGCGCCAGCGCTATGCCGAAGTGCTGGCCACCTGGGATGAATACGTCGAGCCGATGATCCAGCTGGTCAACGCCGACGGCGCCTTCGAGCAAGGGGTGCGCAAGGTCGAGACCGTGCTGCTGAAACTGCTCGGGGAACAGGCGCGCCTTGGCCACCTGGTCGACGACGACATGCTGCTGCGCACCCATGCGCGTATTCTGGAGATGCAGACCAGCGCCCAGCTGACCCTGCGTCATGCCCGTGAACTGCTGCTGCCGCTGCGCGAGGAAGCACGGCGTCACAACGCGGTGACCCGTGGCGCTGCCCTGGCCCTGTCGGTGGTGCGCCGCAAGGGCCTGGACGCGCTGCCCCAGGCAGCCATGCCGTTGTTCACCCGGCCGCAAAGCACTTTCCTGGGCAGCGCCAGCCAGGTCGAAGCCTATGTCTATGCCTTGGCGCGCTTCGAGCCCAAGCCGGCGCGCTTCCCCAAGGCGCACAAGAGCGCGTCCGAAGACAAGCCTCGCGCACCGCGCACGGTCAAGGAAATGACGGAACGCTGTGAACAGGCGCTGCCACTGCCAGACCTGATGGTGTGGCTGCTGGAGCAGGAGCCCGAAGGCGCCACCGACGAACTGCTGTACTGGTTCTCGCGCTTGTCACGGGAAAAACGCTTCAACCGCGAGCGCCTCGAGCGCCGTGACTACGACACCCAGGAACACCGCGTCAGCCTGCGTTCGTACGCCCTGACCTCCAGCCGCGAAGACGCCCCCAGTGCGTCCCCAGAACCCCACGCGAGCCCAGCCCATGCATCTTGATCTTTCCGAACTGTCCCAGCTCGCACCGATCTTCCGCGAGCTGTTCAAAGGTTTCCACATCAGCCGCCGCGACCCGGAGCTGTACGCGCAGTTGTCCAACTTCCAGGACCAGTACCGCAGCCTGTTCAAGGCCCTGGGCTTCGAGCTGGTGTGCGACACCCGCGGTTTCTACTACTTCGTGCCGGACATGACGGCGGCCCAGGTCAACAAGACGGCGCAGCGCCTGTCGCTGTTCACCTTCATCCTGGTCGAGCACCTGGCCGATCAAGGCCGTGACCCGATCGCGGTGCTCGACGGCGGCAGCGTTGGCCGCGACGAATTGCCTTCGTTGCTCGACAAGTACCGGGACCTGTTCGTGCAGGCCGAGGTGCAGACCGTCGAGGACCTGGAAGAAAAGATCCTGCGCCGTATGACCCAGCTCGGCTTCGCCCATGAAGAAGGTGGCATTTACCGTTTCCTGCCGCCGATGCACCGGTTCCTGGACGTTTGCCTGGCCGTGCAGCAGGACCGGGACCTGGCGGCAACGCTGCACAGCGCCCTGCCCTTGCCCACGCCAGTGCTGGCCGAAGACCCCGCCGAGCCAATGCCTGAACACACCGACGACCCGCTCGACCTGACGCCGTTCGAGGCTGAGGAAGACGAAGAGCAGGCCTTGGCTCGTGCCATTCGCCAAGAGCAACAGGAGATCGACGCATGAGCCAGGAACGCTACGGCATCCGCCGCTTCGCATTGCTCAACACGGCCGGCTACAGCCTGGGCTTGTTCCCACTGGAGCATCCGCTGTCGGTGTACGGGGCCAACAACCTGGGCAAGTCGGCATCGATCAACGCCCTGCAGTTCCCGATCCTGGCCCGCATGTCGGACATGAGCTTCGGCAAGTACAGCCTGGAGCAGTCGCGCCGCTTCTACTTTGCCAGCGATACCTCGTACATCCTCTGCGAGCTGAGCCTGCCCCACGGCCCGCACGTGATCGGTGTCGTCGGCCGTGGGCCGGGTGGCGGCTTCGGGCACCAGTTCTTCGCCTACCAGGGCGAGCTGGACCTGGCGCACTATCAGAAAAACGACACGTGTCTGCGCCAGAAAGAGCTGTTCACCAACCTTGAAAGCAAAGGCATTAAAGCCTACGAGCTCAAGCCGGACGAGCTGCGCCGCCTGTTGGTCGGCGGCCATACCTCGGTGCCCCTGGACCTGACCCTGATCCCGCTGCGCTCGACCAGCGAGCAGAGCCTCAAGACCTTCCGCGCGCTGTTCATCAACCTGCTGCACATGCGCGAAATCACGGCGGCCAAGCTCAAGCAGCTGTTCCTCGATGCCTTCGAGCACAGCCTGCGTTCTGGCAGCGTCGACTACATTGCCGCCTGCGAAGAAGCCTTCCGCGATGTGCGACGCATGGAACAGGACTACAACGCCCTGGTCGCCGCCGGTCCGCTGGTCGAGGCGCTGGCCGGCGGCGTCGCCCAACGCGACATCCTGCGCGGCAAGCTGCACCGGATTTCGCCGGTACTCGACAACCTGCTGGGTACCTGGCAGGACTACGCCATGGCGCGCAAGGAAGAACTGGTCATCCAGGCCGAGCATTACCGGGGTGAACAGGACCGCTTGCAAAACGATCAGCGCGGCGGCACCCAGGAGCTGATGCGCCTTGAGCGTGAGATCACTGGCATCCAGCGCTGGCTGGGCGAGCTGTCGGTGTTACGCCATCGTTTTGCGTTGGTCGATGACGTCAAGGTGCTGGAACAGCAGTTGCTGGCGGCCAAGGATGCCCATGACGAGCTCGCAGGCGCCCTGGCCCAGTCCCGTCAGTTCAGTGCCGAAGACCTCGACCAGCGCGTTGGCGACCTGGAAAAACGCCTCAGGCAGGTCAAGCAGCAGCTCGACCACGCCGACAACAACAGTTACGCCCGCTTGCGCGAAGAGTTCTCGCAGCAGGATGTCGACCGCCTGATGCGCCTGTTCAACGGCGCCCTGTTCAGCCTGCCATTGGGTGAGCGTGGCATCGAGCTGGACGACAGCGACCTGTGGGTGAAATCCCTTGAAGCGGTGCTCGACCGCTTCAAAGGTGAGCGTTTCGAGGCGCCGGGTCTGTCCATCGACCTGACCCACATCGACCCACCGGCTTTGCAGGCGCTGGCTGACCGCGCCGCGCTGCGTGATCAGAGGGAGCGCCTGGACAAGGAGCTGCGCCAGCTCAAGACCCAGCAGGCAGTAAGCGCCGACCGCTCGGCTTCCAAGGCGCAGACCGAAGCGCTGTACCAGCAGGTACTCGACGCCCAGAAAGCCCTGGAAGACTACCGCCGCAGCCAGACCCTGGCCGCCGAAGAGCCTGCCAAGCTCGAACAGCTCGCACAGATGGAGGCCGCCCAGGATGAGCTCAAGCGCTCCAGCGATGCGTTCACCGAGCGCGTGCAGCAGCTGTCGGCCAAACTGCAACTGGTGGCGCGCCAGTTGGGCGACCTTGAGTCCAAGCAACGTACCCTGGACGACGCACTGCGCCGCCGTCAGCTGCTACCGGTCGACCTGCCCCTCGGCACCCCGTTCATGGAGGCCATCGACGACTCCATGGACAACCTGCTGCCATTGCTCAACGACTACCAGGACAGCTGGCAGAGCCTGCAGCGGGTGGATAACCAGATCGAAGCGTTGTACGCGCAGGTACGCCTCAAAGGCGTGGCCAAGTTCGACAGCGAGGACGACATGGAGCGTCGCCTGCAGTTGCTGGTCAACGCCTATGCCCACCGCACCGACGAGGCGTTGACCCTGGCCAAGGCGCGTCGCGCTGCCGTGACCGACATTGCCCGTACCCTGCGCAACATCCGCAGCGACTATGACAGCCTCGAGCACCAGCTTGCCCTGTTCAACCGCGAGATCAACCGGCGCCAGGTCTCGAACCTGGAAAGCTTCCGCGTGGTGCTGGCACCGAACAAGGAGGCACTCAAGCACATCGACCAGATCATCCACAGTGCCGGCCAGTATGAAGAAGGCGAAACCCTGTCGGTGTTCGACCTCACCCAGAACGCCGACCAGGACAACCGTAACGAGCAGGCCAAGGAATACCTGGCGCGCCTGGTCGCCGCGAACCATAACCAATTGGGGTTGAAGGACCTGTTCGAGCTGGCGTTCGAGATCACCAAGGTCAACGGCCAGCCGATCATCCACGCCGACATCGACGGCGCGGCTTCGAACGGTACGACCATGACCATCAAGGCGCTGACCAACATGTATTTGTTGCTGCACCTGATGGACCGTGACTTGGCCGGACGTGTGCGCCTGCCGTACTACCTGGACGAAGCGGCGGACATCGACGAACGCAACCAGGCGGCACTGCTGGAGACCAGCCTGCAGCTGGGGTTCGTGCCGATTCTGGCGAGCGTCAAGCCGCAGGTCTCGGCACACGTGGCCATCGACCTGGAAGGCGGCAGCGGCCCCAACGGCATCTATATCGACGAATCGGACTGGAAGTTCATCAGCCCGCTGGAGGAGGTGAAGGTGGTGGTACGCGAAGATCAGGGTGAAGTGGTTATCTGACGGAGATTGTGGGGCCGCAGAGCGGCCCCGACAGTGGGCGTTGCGAAGCCGAGATGCTGGAACTGTTCTGCCTCCCATAGCGGCCCGTCCCGTGTCATGCCGAGGCCACCGTGGCAAACGACAGCCTCTAGATGCGGTTCACGTCAGTTGCACGTGCCTCGACACCTGCACGTTTTCAACTCGAAATCGACCAGGCCTACCCGTCACTGAGCCCACGGCAGAATCGGAATCGCCGTCACGGCATTCTGCGGGCTGCCTTCGACGATGCGGTCGCTATACACCAGATACACCAGCGTATTGCGCTTCTTGTCCAGGAAGCGCACCACCTGCATGGTCTTGAACACCAGCGATGTGCGCTCCTTGAACACCTCATCGCCATCCTTGAGCTCGCCCTTGAAACTGATCGGCCCTACCTGGCGGCAGGCGATCGAGGCCTCGGCGCGATCCTCGGCCAACCCCAGTCCACCCTTCACTCCCCCCGTCTTGGCCCGCGACAGGTAGCAAGTCACACCTTCGACCTTGGGGTCGTCGAAGGCTTCCACGACGATGCGGTCGTTCGGCCCCAGGAACTTGAAGACAGTGGACACCTGGCCGATTTCCTCGGCGCCAGCAAGCATCGGCAACCCAAGGGCTGCCACGACAAACAGTTTCTTCAGCATGTTCATACCAGCACCAGATTGTCACGATGCACCAGCTCAGGCTCGGCGCTATAACCCAGGATAGTCGCGATGGCGTCGGAGGATTGTCCAATGATCTTCTGCGCTTCCAGGGCACTGTAGTTAGCCAGGCCCCTGGCCACTTCCAACCCGTCAGGGCCCACGCACACCACCATCTCGCCACGTCGGAAGCTGCCCTGGATAGCCTTGACGCCCACTGGTAGCAAACTCTTGTTGGCCTGGCGCAGCGCCTGTACCGCTCCCTCGTCCAACACCAGCGTGCCGCGGGTCTGCAGATGACCCGCCAGCCACTGCTTGCGGGCTGCCAGCATGCCGCGCTCAGGCGACAACAAGGTGCCCAACCGCTCACCGGCCTTGAGACGATCGAGCACGCGCTCGATGCGCCCGCCAATGATGATGGTATGGGCACCAGAGCGTGCCGCCAGGCGTGCAGCGCGCAGCTTGGTCTGCATACCGCCGCGCCCCAGTGCACCACCGGTGCTGCCCGCCACGGCGTCCAGCGCCGGGTCATCGGCACGGGCTTCGAAGATCAGTTGCGCATCGGGGTTGTTGCGCGGGTCGGCATCGAACATGCCGTCACGGTCGGTCAGGATCACCAGCAGGTCGGCTTCCACGAGGTTAGCCACCAACGCCGCCAGAGTGTCGTTGTCACCGAAGCGAATCTCGTCGGTCACCACTGTGTCGTTTTCGTTGATCACCGGCACCACGCCCAGCTCGACGAGGGTGCGCAGGGTGCTGCGCGCATTGAGGTAGCGTTTGCGGTCGGACAGGTCGTCATGGGTCAGCAGGATCTGCGCGGTATGCTTGCCGTGCTCGCCAAAACTCGACTCCCAGGCCTGCACCAGGCGCATCTGGCCGATGGACGCTGCTGCCTGCAGCTCGTTCATCGCACTGGGGCGTGACGTCCAGCCCAGCTGGCTCATGCCGGCAGCCACGGCGCCCGAGGAGACCAGCACCAACTCCACGCCCGCCTCACGCAGCGCGACCATCTGCTCGACCCACACGGCCATGGCGCCGCGATCGAGGCCTTTGCCATCGGCGGTCAGCAGCGCACTGCCAATCTTCACGACCCAGCGCCTGGCGCCCGTCACCTTGCTTCGCATCGTCTTCCAACCTATGTCGAATCTGTAGATACCGTGGATACAAAAACGCCGCTCAAGCGAGCGGCGTTTAGTGTACTGCAACCGATCAGTCGCGCACGTAAATGATTTCCGGACCGTCTTCGTCGTCCTCGAAATCATCATCCCAGTCATCGTCATCGCCGATGTCGTGCACGCTCTTGACACCGGTGCGGCGCAAGGTGCGGGCATCGTCCAGGGCCTGCAACTGGGCGCGAGCCTCGTCCTCAATGCGTTGGTCGAGGTCAGCCAGCTCCTCGGCATAGGCCGGGTCGTTGGCCAGGCGGTCGGCGCGGTCTTCGAGGTAGCGCATCAGGTCGTGGCTGAGCTTTTCGGTACCTTGCTTGGAGATGGCCGAGATCACATACACAGGGCCCTCCCACTGCAGGCGCTCGACCACTTCCTTGACCCGCTCGTCGCGCTCGTCGTCCATGACCATGTCGGCCTTGTTCAGCACCAACCAGCGCTCACGCTCAGCCAGCGACGGGCTGAAGCGGGTCAGCTCGTTGACGATGACTTCGGCGGCATCGGCCGGGCTGCTCTCGTCCAGCGGCGCCATGTCCACCAGGTGCAGCAGAACACGGGTACGCGCCAGGTGCTTGAGGAAGCGAATGCCCAGGCCAGCACCGTCGGAGGCACCTTCGATCAGCCCAGGAATGTCGGCGATGACGAAGCTTTTCCAGCGGTCGACACTGACCACGCCCAGGTTTGGCACCAGGGTGGTGAACGGGTAATCGGCCACTTTCGGCTTGGCGGCCGATACCGAGCGGATGAAGGTGCTCTTGCCCGCATTCGGCAGGCCCAGCAGGCCTACATCGGCCAGCACTTTCATTTCCATCTTCAGGTCGCGCTGATCACCCGGTTTACCTGGAGTGGTCTGGCGCGGTGCGCGGTTGGTACTGGATTTGAAACGGGTGTTGCCAAGGCCGTGCCAGCCGCCCTGAGCGACCATCAGCTTCTGCCCCGGCTTGACCAGGTCACCGATCACTTCCTGCGTGGAGGCATCGATGACCGTGGTGCCCACCGGCACACGCAGGAACAGGTCTTCACCCTTCTTGCCGGTGCAGTCGGTGCTGCCGCCATTGGCGCCGCGCTGAGCTTCGTGGTGACGGGTGTAGCGATAGTCGACCAGGGTGTTGAGGTTCTCGTCTGCCACCATGAACACCGAACCACCGTCACCGCCATCGCCGCCGTTGGGGCCACCGTTCTCGATGAACTTCTCGCGACGGAAGCTCATGCAACCGTTACCGCCGTCACCGGCTTTGACCCGAATGGATACTTCGTCAACAAACTTCATTCAAAAACCGCCTCTCGCCTTCCGACGAGTTGAACACTGATAAACATGAGGCTCTTGCAAAAATGAGCGCGGCGGCCCCGTACGACCGTAGAAACCCACGCCGGCAACCCATACAAACAGCTTTGCAAGAGGCTCACCACAAACGAAAAAGCCCCGTCGCATGACGGGGCTTCTGGAGCGACGTCGCGATTAGGCTGCGACGATGCTCACGTAACGGCGGTTGAACTCGCCTTTCTTCTCGAACTTGATCACGCCTTCGATCTTGGCGAACAGGGTGTGATCTTTACCGATGCCCACGCCGTAGCCTGGGTGGAATTCGGTGCCGCGCTGGCGGACGATGATGTTGCCTGGCTTGATAACCTGGCCGCCATACATCTTCACGCCAAGGCGTTTCGATTCTGAGTCGCGACCGTTACGAGTACTACCACCAGCCTTCTTGTGAGCCATGGTTCAATTCTCCAAATAAATTCAGGGGATCTAGGGGATTAAGCCTGGATGCCGGTGATTTTGATCTCGGTGAACCACTGGCGGTGGCCCATGCGCTTCATGTGGTGCTTACGACGACGGAACTTGATGATGCGAACCTTGTCGTGGCGGCCTTGCGAAACGACTTCGGCCACTACTTTAGCGCCAGCAACAACTGGAGCACCGATGGTGACTTCTTCACCGTTGGCGACCAGCAGAACGCGATCGAAAGTCACGGACTCGCCAGTGGCGACTTCCAGTTTCTCGACCTTGAGGAATTCACCTTCAGCGACTTTGTACTGCTTGCCGCCGGTAACGATTACTGCGTAAGACATGGTATTTCTCCGATAATCCTGCTCACCCAGCGCTTTATATGATGAGTATTGGCTGGCATGGCTGCACAGGGCTGGAACGGCCCGGCGCAATTGCGTAAGGCAGGTGCTGCCCAGGAAGTTAGGGTGCGCGATTGTACGCAACACAGGTTTTGCTTGCAAGTGCAGCGCCCGACCGACTGGCACCGTGCCTTGACACACCGGGACCCGCAACCTAGCATGCCGCGCAACCTCACTGGAGCAGCCGATGCAACCCCAAACCTTCTACCGTGCGGTGGCTGACGATTTCAGCGCCGTCGACGAGATCATCAAGAAGCAGCTGACCTCGCGCGTGCCGCTGGTATCGAAGATCGGCGACTATATCACGTCGGCCGGTGGCAAGCGCCTGCGCCCATTGCTGGTGTTGCTGTGCGGCAAGGCCCTGGGCCACCGGGGCGACGACCTGCGGCTGCTGGCGGCAACCATCGAATTCCTGCACACCGCCACCCTGCTGCACGATGACGTGGTCGACATGTCGGGCATGCGCCGCGGCCGCTCCACGGCCAACGCCCTGTGGGGCAACGCCCCAAGCGTGCTGGTCGGTGATTTCCTCTATTCCCGCTCGTTCGAGATGATGGTCGAGCTGGGGTCGATGCCGGTCATGCAGATCCTGTCCAGGGCGACCCGGGTCATTGCCGAGGGTGAAGTGCTGCAGCTGTCGCGGGTTCGCGACGCCAGCACCACCGAGGACGTCTACATGGACGTCATCCGCGGCAAGACCGCCATGCTGTTCGAAGCCTCCACCCACAGTGCTGCGGCCCTGGCCCAGGCTTCCGATGCCCAGCGCGAGGCCTTGCGCATGTTCGGTGACCACCTGGGCGTGGCTTTCCAGTTGGTCGACGACCTGCTCGACTATGAAGGTGACGCCGAGGCACTGGGCAAGAACGTGGGCGACGACCTGGCCGAGGGCAAGCCCACCCTGCCCTTGATCTACACCATGCGCGAGGGCACTGCCGAGCAAGCAGCACTGGTACGCCAGGCCATCCAGAAAGGCGGCCTTGAAGACCTGGAGCAGATCCGCGCTGCGGTAGAGGCATCGGGTGCGCTCAAGTACACCGCAGCCCTGGCGCAGGATTACGTCAAGCGCGCCATCGAGTGCCTGGAAGTGCTCCCTGCCAGCGAATACCGGGATGCGCTGGTCGAACTCAGCCAGTTCGCCGTCGCACGCACTCACTAACGGCACGTCCCTTCCCCACACGCGGTTCGTCCCTCGAACCGCTGCGGACTTTTGTCCGGACATAATCACTTCTGAAACCAGACCTTCTACAATGGCGGCTTTTTCCGCCTGTCTGTTCGAGGAACCCAAGTGAGTACGTTGCCACCCTGCCCCAAATGCAATTCCGAATACACCTACGAGGATGGCACGCAGCTGATCTGCCCTGAATGTGCCCACGAGTGGTCGGCCAGCGGCGAAGCCGAATCTGCCAATGACGACGTGGTGAAAAAAGATTCCGTCGGCAATGTGCTACAGGACGGCGACACCGTGACCGTGATCAAGGACTTGAAGGTCAAGGGCTCGTCCCTGGTGGTCAAGGTCGGCACCAAGGTCAAGAACATCCGCCTGTGCGACGGTGACCACGATATCGACTGCAAGATCGACGGTATTGGCGCGATGAAGCTGAAATCGGAATTCGTGCGCAAGGTCTGATTTCATCCAGATCCGCCAATTGGTTCTTGCTATTTTGATAATAAGAATTATTCTCATTGGAAAGTTATCCAAGGAGAATAGTCATGACTTATCTGATCGATGCCTGGCTGGACCGCCCTCACCCATACCTGCGCATTCTTCATCGGGAGACCGGTGAGGTGTGCGCGGTGCTCGAAGCAGAGGCGCTGGATGAACTGCGCGACCAGGGCGACCTGGACCTGCGCGGGCTGAATTCGAATGAGCCTGGGGTACTGAAGGAGCTGGTGCGCAACCTGTTTCTGTTCTGCTACGCACGGGCGTTGCGCCCGATGGGGACAGACTGGAACTGACACATCTGGCGAGCTGGGAAAGGGCCGCAATGCGGCCCCAGCGGTATTACAGAACGTCGAGCAATTCGACGTCGAACACCAGTACGCTGTGCGGCGGGATGCTGCCGACACCCTGGGCACCGTAGGCCAATTCGCTTGGCACATACAGGCGCCACTTGCTGCCGGCGCTCATCAATTGCAGGGCTTCGGTCCAACCTGCGATCACGCCCCCAACCGGGAATTCGGCCGGCTGACCACGATCGTACGAGCTGTCGAACACGGTGCCGTCGATCAGGGTGCCGTGGTAGTGCACACGCACCTGGTCTTCGCGCGATGGCTTGGCGCCTTCACCGGTGTTCAGCGCTTCGTACTGCAAGCCCGAATCCAGGGTGACGATGCCGTCGCGCTTGGCGTTGTCGGCCAAGAACTGCTTGCCGGCAGCCGCTGCAGCCTCGGCCTTGGCGGCTGCCTGGGCTTGCATCACTTCACGGATAACCTGGAAGCTGGCCGACAGATCGGCCTCGCTGACGCGGCTGTCTGCACCGTTGAAGGCGTCGGTCAGGCCGGCCACGATCGCTTCCAGGCTCACCCCTGGCGGCGGGTTGTCGCGCAGCTGGCCACCCAGCTGACGGCCGATGCCGTAGCTGACGCGGGTTTCGTCGGTAGACAGGTTGATCTCGGACATTGTCATGCTCCACTGCAGGGCGCAGCGCAGCCACGCCCTTGATGAAAAGGGCGAGCAGCCTAGCATATCGAGAGGCACCTAGCTGCACGCGGCAGACCCCCGCGTGCAGCTGAAGTCGAGGCTAGTGCTTGGTGAGCTTGTCCAGGTAACCCATGCAGAACGCCGAGACCACGAAGGTCATGTGGATGATGACGTACCACATCAGGTAATCGGTGGAGATGTTCTGGGCATCCATGAACACCCGCAACAGGTGGATGGACGAGATGGCCACGATCGACGCAGCCACCTTCATCTTCAGCGAGGAGGAGTCCATCTTGCCGAGCCAGTTGAGCTTTTCCTTGCTCTCGTCGATATCCAGCTGCGAAACGAAGTTCTCATAGCCGGAAATCATCACCATGACCAACAGCCCGCCGACCAGCGACATATCGATCAGCGACAGGATCACCAGGATCAGGTCGGCTTCGCTCAAGGCAAAGACGTTGGGCAGGACATGGACCACTTCCTGGAAGAATTTCAGCGCAAGGGCCAGCAGGCCCAGGGACAGGCCGAAGTAGATGGGGGCGAGCAGCCAGCGGGAGGCATACATCGCATTTTCGAGAATACGTTCCATGGAGGATGGGGACTCGTAGGTGGCTGGAAAAACGACCGCGAGTATAGCCAGCCGCCTCATGCAGCAAAAGCTGGATGACCGTCCCGGCCTGTTCAGGTCTCAGGATGGAACTGGTAGTCGCCCAGGTTTTTGGTGCGCTCGCCGTTCATGCGCCGCAACTGCGCCTGCAGGTGCAGGCACCAGATGGGCGGGTCTTCGTTGAGCTGATACCCGTGCAGGGTCAGGCTGTCGACGATGGCATTGAGCACGGACTCGGCCACCTGCGGCCCGTGAAACGGCCCTTGGGCCTTTACTGCCGAGGGTTGCTCACCGGCCATGCCGGCGGCGAACAGCAGCGTCCACATACCGGTATCGCCAGCCAGTGGCCGGATACTGCATTCGATGCGGGTCACAAGGCCCAGGCACTGACGTGTAAGGCTGAGGTTGCGCATGGCCGCGTCCTCCGAAAGCTCCGTTCAGCCCAGCAAACGGGCTGTCTTCATCCTGAACACTGATGTCGTCCTTGGTTCAGCATAGAAGAGCGTCAGCACAAGATGGAAAACCGGCGCCGAACGGTAGCCATTGGCCGCCAGCGCCGGTTTCTTGACTCAAGCAGGCTTGGCTTGCGCGATCACCTCTTCAAGGCGCTCCTTTTCCGCCTTCTCGATGTCTTCCTCACTGATCATCTCGGCAATCTCGCGCAGCCGTTCGACGACGCGTGCATTGACGCTACCCTCGGTGAACTGCCCTTTCTCGTCAGGCACACCCGCCTCCTCGCCTACCAGCAGGCTCAACGCCTCATCTGCCTGGCTGACCGCATACACATGGAAGGTGCCACTCTCGACCGCCTGCAACACACGTTCGTCGAGCATGAGCGTGGCCACGTTGGCGCGCGGGATGATCACCCCCTGCTCACCGGTCAGGCCACGGGCTTCGCAGAGCCTGAAGAACCCTTCGATCTTCTCGTTCACACCCCCGACAGCCTGCACTTCACCGAACTGGTTGATGGAACCGGTGATCGCGAAGCACTGCTTGAGCGGGGTGCGCGAAAGGGCCGAGATCAACGTGCAGGCCTCACCTAGCGAGGCGCTGTCGCCGTCCACGTAACCGTAGGATTGCTCCAGGGCGATGCTGGCCGAGATCGCCAGCGGGAATTCCTGGGCATAGCGGCTGCCCAGGTAGCCGGTCAGGATCATCACCCCCTTGGAGTGGATAGGCTGGCCCAGGTTTACCTCGCGCTCGATGTCGACGATACCGCTACCGCCCGGGTACACGGTGGCCGAGATACGCGCGGGCATGCCGAATGCCGAGTCGCCCACCTCCAGCACGGTCAGGCCATTGCACTTGCCGATGGCCGCGCCCTGAGTGTCGATCAGGATGATGCCGGCCAGCATGTCGTCCAGCACCCGCTGCGAGACCCGCCCGGTGCGTGTGGCCTTGGCCTTGAGTGCACGTTCGATATGGCCAGCATCGGTCATTTCGTCGTTGGCCAGCTGACGAATGAAGTCGGCCTCGCTGACCAGCTGGAACAGGTCGCCGATCCGGGCCGAGAGCCGTGCCTGGTTTTCAGCCAGGCGAGCGCTGTAGGTCGCTAGCCGGGCCACGGCGTCGCTGGTCAAGGGCGCCATGCCCTCCTCGTTGGTACGGGTGCGCAGCAGTTGGGCGAACTGCTCCAGGTTCTCGTCGACCATGGGCATGTCTTCGTCGAAATCCACCAGCACCCTGAACATCTCCTGGAAGTCCGGGTCGTGGTCCTGCAGCGCGTAATACAACTGACGCGAGCCGATGATCACCAGCTTGACGTTTAGCGGGATCACCTGCGGGGTAAGGCTGACGGTCGCCACCCGGCCAAGCTCGCCCAAGGGTGACTCCATCTTGAGCTTGCGCGATTGCAGGGCGCGCTTGAGCGCATCCCAGACAAAGGGCTCACCCAGCATTTTCTCGGCTTCCAGGATCAGGAAGCCGCCGTTGGCCCGGTGCAGGGCTCCCGGACGCAACTGCCGGTACGACGTGTAGAGCGCGCCCTGGTCGGTGCTGTACTCGATGCGACCGAACAGGTTGTCGTAGGTCGGGTGCGGCTCGAACACCACCGGCGCCCCGCCGTCATGATGATGGCCCACGACCAGGCTGGGTGCGTACTGCTCCTCGAGCATCTTGCGCGCCACGGCGTCTGTCTTGCTGTCCTCGACCAGTTGCTCGACCACCGTGCGCAACAGGTTCAGTTGCACCGATTGCAGGTAGGCACACACGGCAGCGTTCTCGGCGTACTTTTCCGACAGCGGTGCGAGCAAAGGCTCAAGTGCCAGGGTAATGGTTTCTTCGTTGAGCTGGCGCAACTGGTTGTTCGACTCACGCTTCCATTGCGGAAGGCTGGCCAGCTCTTCGTTCAAACGCTCCTCGAGCAGGGCGATGTCTTCGTGAAACTGTTCGCGCACGTGCTCAGGCAACTGGGCGAACTCGGCCTCATCCAGGGCCTTGCCGTCTGCCATCGGCGTGAAGGCCACGTTGCTGGCATCGCGGTACAAGGCCACGTCCTTTTCCAGCGAAGCGCGCTCGATCACATCCAGCGCGCGGTCGTAGCGCTGGTTGAAGGCGCGGTCGATGGCGCCTTTTTTCTGCTGGTACGAGGGGTGTTCGAACACGGCCGGGAATGTCGCCAGCAAGTTGTCGATCAACCCGTTCATGTCAGCGATGAAGTCCCCGGCACTGCCCGATGGCAATTCCAGGGCTCGCGGCTCGCGGGTGTCGTCGAAATGGTTGACGTAAAGCCAGTCGGATGGGGTCTGCTGACGCTTGCCCTCCGCCTTGAGGTAACGCTTGACGAACGAGAACCGGCCGGTACCGGGCTCGCCCATCACGTATACGTTGTAGCCGGGGCGCGGCATGGCCACGCCGAATTGCAGGGCCTCGACAGCACGCTCCTGGCCCAGTACGCCGCGAAACGGCTCCAGATCGTCCGTATTGGTGAAAGCAAACTGCTCGGGAGAGAAACGCCGGGTGAGGGCTTCAGGCGCAAGACGCAGGCGCGCAGCGACAGGATCGGGCATTGGGTTTCCTTACTTCGGCGGGGCAGATACGCAGCATTCTGGCGCTGCCTGCGCGCGGGTTGCAAGGCTCCTCGGGATTTATGTCGCAGGCGCGACGGTGTCTTGTACAAGCAAATTTTTCGCAATCGGTAACGCAACCTTTGGAACATGCCTAAACTCCAACTTGCGCGGGTGGGTGAAATGCTTTCCCGACCTGGCACCCGAGTTGCCAGAAACCTGACCCTTGGTTTAAGTCAAATAGAGAATAAATGCTATGAAACGGATTCTTCTGGGTACTCTGTTCACCGTCGCTTCGCTCAACGCCATGGCCGACGCGCCAGGCGGCCCGAATTGCGGCTGGGGCAACATGCTGTTCGAAGGCCAGCGCGGCACTCCGGCACACTTCCTGGCTTCCACCACCAACGGCACTTCCGGTAACGCCACCTTCGGCATGACCTCCGGCACCAACGGCTGCTCCACCAAGTCTGCACTGACCTACGGCGGCAAATCGTGGTTCGCCATGAACGGCATGATGAACGAGCTTTCCGAAGACATGGCCATGGGTCAGGGTGAAGCACTGACCACCTACGCCGTGGTACTGGGCGTGGCGCCGGAAGACCGTGCGCACTTCGCATCGGTCACCCACGATCACTTCAACCAGATCTTCAGCAGCGCCGATGTCAATGCTGAAACCGTGCACAGCAACACCCTGGCCGTTCTGAAGAACGACCCACGCCTGGCCAAGTACGCTACCGAAGCCTAAACGCGCGTTTCCCGCCCCGGTTCCGGGGCGGGTCTCTTTCTTCGGCATCGTCTGGAAGTAGTTGCCCGATATGCTCAAACGCCTTGCCTCTCTGGCGCTGTTGTTCTGCGCCCCTGTTCATGCTGCGCCGATGCTGGATCAAGGCCGTCTCCAGCAACTGGCCAGTACCCCCTACTGGATTGCTTTGGGCCATTACGAAACCGGTAAGCTCGGTGGCTGGCGCAGCTACGTAGACGATGACGCATTCTTCCTTGCCCACGATGGCGCACACCATCCGGACCGTGAGCTGAAAGCGACGGTGCAGGCGCTGTATGCCCCGGCAAGCCTGGGCGACAAGCACGCTCAGTGTGTATTCCCGGCCCGCACTCGCTGGCTGAAAGAGCAACTTGGCCTACAGGACTTGCCGCAACCCCAGTGCCAGGAATTCAAGACCTGGTACCAGTCGATCGACCCGCACAGCGCCGCGTTGATTTTCCCGGCTGCCTACCTGAACAGCCCCTCGTCGATGTTCGGGCACACGCTGCTGCGCATCGACCAGTCCACTACCCGCAGTGACGACACCACGCTGCTCAGCTACGCGATCAACTTCGGCGCGTACATCGAAGGCAGCGACAACAGCATTCTGTATGCCTGGAAAGGGTTGGCCGGTGGTTATCCCGGCCTGTTCGCGCTGATGCCCTATCAGGAGAAACTGTCGGAATACCGCAGCCTGGAAAACCGCGACCTGTGGGAATACCAGCTAGACCTCACGCCGGAAGAAACAGGCCGCATGGTCGAGCACGTCTGGGAACTGAAACAGATTCAGTTCGACTACTTCTTCTTCGACGAGAACTGCTCCTATCGCCTGCTGGAGTTGCTGCAGGTGGCTCGGCCAGGCCTGGACCTGACCTCGCAGTTCCCGCTGACCGCCATACCGACCGACACCGTGAAGGCGGTGAAACAATCAGGCTTGGTCGCCAGTGAACTCTACCGCCCCTCGCGCGAGCGCGAACTGCTGGCGCGTGCAGCGCCACTGGACCATGACGAGAAACGCCAGGTGCTGGCCGTAAGCGCCGACACTGCGCAATTGCAAAACCCCGCGTTCAAGGCCCTGCCCCGCGAGCGGCAGGCCTTGATACAAGACGCTGCCTACCGCCTTGAGCGCTACCGCGCCAATGGCCAGGAACGTGACCCCGGTCAGGCCAAGCGCAGCTTCGAACTGCTACGCGCGATCAACAGCAACCCGCCGCCGCCGTTGGCCATCGAGCGCCCGGGGTTGCCCGAGGACGGCCATGACTCGCGTACCTGGCAGTTGGGCGTGGGCACGCGCGAAGACCGCGCCTATGCCGAATATGGCCTGCGCATGGCTTACCATGATCTCAACGACAACGCCTACGGCTTCCCATTGGGGGCGCAGATCGAGATCTTGCAACTGAAAGTGCGCCAGTACGAAGGCAATGACTGGCAAGTGCAACGCCTGGACCTGGCGACCATTCGTTCGCTGACACCGCGCAACGAACTGCTCAAGCCGTGGTCGTGGCAAGTGGCCGGCGGCCTTGAGCGGGTGCCGGGCAAACACGATGACGAGGTGCTGGTGAGCCACGTCAATGGTGGCGCCGGTGGCACCTGGCAGCTGGGTGATGACTTGCTGGGCTTTGCACTGGGTACAGTCCGTGTAGAACACCACAATGACTTCGCGCAGTTCATCGCACCTGCCGCAGGTTTCAATGGCGGGCTGCTGTGGCGCAATGGGCTTGGCAACATGACGCTGGAGGCCAAGGGCGATTACTTCACCAATGGCGAAGTGCGCCGTAGCGTCAGCCTGAACCAGCAGTGGGAAATCAGCCAGAACCTGGGACTGCGCCTGAGTGCCTCGCGCCAGTTCAGCCACCTGTCCACGGCGCAGAACGAGGTGATGCTGGAAGTGAAGTGGTATCACTACTGAGGGTCTGGTCTGGTGTGAAAGCGTTCATGTTTACGGCGATGTTCCGGCCTGTGGCCCGCCTCAACCAGTCTTTGACACGGTTTTGACAGCACGCCCACAACTGGCCCTCTAGACTTCACCTGGACGGCATGAGGGCAAGGTCTATGTGGCGGTTCTGGTTGGGTCTGTGCGTGGCGATGCTGCTGTCGGGGTGCGAAACGACTCACCAGCAGATGCTTGGCCAGGGGTTTCCCCCTGCCTACGCCGATGGCTTCGAGGACGGGTGCAGCAGCGGCCGTCAGGCCGCGGGCGTGCCGGCAGGTGATTTTCGCAAGAACGTGCCGCGCTACCTTCAAGAACGGCAGTACGAGTCCGGCTGGGACGATGGCTTTCGCCAATGCCAGGCCATGCAGGAGCGGGCCGAACAGCAGCGCTACCACGAGCGTTTCTGGGACGAACGGGACCGTGAGTGGCAGCAGGAGAAAGACCGCGGCGCTGCCCGCGCCTGGCGTTGAAGACGTCGCAGGTGGGCATTGCTTGAAACCCCGCCCCTGCCATGATGGTCTTCTGCACAAGGAGGCACTCATGAGCCGAGCATTTGTCAACGAAGACCAGGCCGCCGCCCAGGCCGACCAACCCGTCGAGCGGCGTGTCAGCGACCAGCCCAATTACGTCACCGCCAACGGCCTGCGCCAACTGCAGCAACGGCTGACCGAACTCAATACGTTGCGCAGTGAGTTGCAGGCTCAGGGCGAGCGTGCCGACAAACAGCGATTGGCCGAAATCGAGCGTGATCTGCGGTATTTCGCCGCGCGGGTACACAGTGCCCAAGTGGTGCCGACAGCCCTGTCCACCGAAAAAGTGCAGATAGGCAGCCGCGTCAGGTTCATCGACGATCAGGACCAGGAACACTTGGTGTGCCTGGTAGGCGAAGATGAGGCTGACGCGGCGCGTGGATTGATCAACTGGGGCTCACCCCTGGGCAGGGCCTTGCTGGGCGCAGCCCCGGGAGATGAGGTGACATGGCGCCGCCCCGTTGGTGAACAGGCTATCGAGATCATCGAGATCGAAGGGGCGGGCTGACAGCCCACTGCAGCCGACCCGGCGAGACCTCTCAATATGCCTGTAACTGGTGTGCCGCCGATGGGCTGCCAAGCCTCACGCGATCAGACGACCCCTTGGGCCAGCATCGCATCGGCCACCTTCACGAAGCCCGCAATGTTGGCCCCTTTGACATAGTTGACCCGGCCATCGCCCTCTTCACCATAGTGAACGCAGGCGTGGTGAATCGACTGCATGATGCCATGCAGCTTGCTGTCCACTTCGCCAGCAGTCCACAGCAAGCGCATGGCGTTCTGCGACATTTCCAGGCCCGACACCGCAACGCCACCCGCATTGGACGCCTTGCCCGGCGCATAGAGGATGCCAGCTTCAAGGAAGATGTCCACAGCCGCCAGGGTCGTGGGCATGTTGGCGCCTTCTGCGACGCAGATACAGCCGTTGGCCAACAGTGCCTTGGCATCCTCGACGTCCAGTTCGTTCTGCGTCGCGCATGGCAGCGCGATGTCGCAGGCCAGGCTCCACGGCGTCTGGCCCTTGCGGAACTCCAGGCCGAATTGCCCGGCCAGCTCGCTGATGCGGCCGCGCTTGACGTTCTTGAGGGTCATCACCGCTTCCCACTGCGCGTCGGTGAGGCCCGCTTCGGCGTACAAGGTACCTTCGGAATCAGACAGCGAGATCACCTTGCCCCCCAGGTCCATCACCTTGCGCGCGGCGTATTGGGCGACGTTGCCCGAGCCCGAGATCGCCACGCGACGGCCGTCGATGCGCTGGCCCTGGCGCTTGAGCATCTCCTCGGCAAAATACACACAGCCATAGCCCGTGGCTTCCGGACGAATCAGGCTGCCGCCATAGGTCATGCCCTTGCCGGTCAGCACGGAGGTAAACTGGTTGGCCAGACGCTTGTATTGCCCGAACATATAGCCGATCTCGCGCGCCCCTACCCCGATGTCCCCGGCCGGAACATCGCAGTCGGCACCGATGTGACGGTACAGCTCGCTCATGAAGGCCTGGCAGAAGCGCATCACTTCGGCATCGCTCTTGCCCTTGGGATCGAAGTCAGACCCACCCTTGCCACCGCCCATGGGCAGCGAGGTCAGGGAGTTCTTGAAGACTTGCTCGAATGCGAGGAATTTCAGAACACTGAGGTTCACCGAAGGGTGGAAGCGCAGGCCGCCCTTGTAGGGGCCAATGGCGCTGTTCATCTGGATACGGTAACCGCGGTTGACCTGAACCTTGCCGTGATCGTCCACCCACGACACCCGGAACAACACTGCACGCTCAGGCTCGACCATGCGCTCGAGAATGCCCGCTTGCAGGTAGTGAGGGTTGGCTTCCAGAAAGGGCCACAAGGTGCGCAGCACTTCTTCGACGGCCTGGTGAAACTCGGGTTGGCCAGGGTCACGCTGTTGCAGGCGTGCAAGGAAATTGTCGACGGATTCGATCATGGTAGACATCTCACCAAGAGGATTGGACTTATTGGTTTTTCCCGAATGTACCAAGAAGCAATTGCCCTGCAACAGGGCGAAATGTCGTTTTATTGAAATAATTTGGTGCGTTTTATGTAAATGTATACAAACCGCTCAGACGGCAACTCAGGCGCGGCCCACTAGATGTCAGCTACCAGAAGGCCTGCCGTAGCCCTTCATGACCTATGGACAGAATCCGAACAAACTGTGAAGCACGCACGAAAATGGGGCCCCTGAGGGCCCCATTTCTGTGCAGCAGACGCTGGCTTATTGCGCCAGCTTCTTGTGACGCACACGGTGCGGCTGTGCGGCGGCATCGCCCAGGCGCTTCTTGCGATCGGCTTCGTACTCGGTGTAGTTGCCTTCGAAGAACACCACGTTCGAGTCGTCCTCGTATGCCAGGATGTGAGTCGCGACGCGGTCCAGGAACCAACGGTCGTGGGAAATCACGATGGCGGCGCCGGGGAAGTCCAGCAGCGCCTCTTCCAGGGAACGCAAGGTCTCGACGTCGAGGTCGTTGGACGGTTCGTCGAGCAGCAGGACGTTGCCGCCCTCTTTCAAGGTCAAGGCCAGGTGCAGACGGCCACGTTCACCGCCCGAGAGGTCCTTGACGAACTTCTGCTGGTCGCCCCCTTTGAAATTGAAGCGGCCCACGTAAGTGCGCGACGGGATTTCGTAGTTGCCGATACGGATCATGTCCGAGCCGTCGGAAATCTGCTGGAACACGGTCTTGGCGCCGTCCAGGTCCTCGCGGCTCTGGTCGACACACGCCAGTTGCACGGTTTCACCGATCTCGATGCTGCCCGAATCCGGCTGCTCCTTGCCCATGAGCATGCGGAACAGGGTGGATTTACCGGCGCCGTTACCCCCGATCACGCCCACGATCGCACCCTTGGGCATGGCGAAGGACAGGTTGTCGATCAGGACGCGGTCGCCATAACCCTTGGTGACGTTCTTGAATTCGATGACCTTGTCGCCCAGACGCGGACCGGCCGGGATATAGATCTCGTTGGTTTCGCTGCGCTTCTGGAATTCCTGCGACTGCAGTTCCTCGAAACGCTGCAGACGTGCCTTGGATTTGGACTGGCGGGCCTTGGCGCCTTTGCGCACCCACTCCAGTTCTTCCTTCATGGCCTTTTCATGGGCGCTCTGCTGTTTGGATTCCTGGGCCAGACGATCGGACTTGGCTTCCAGCCAGCCCGAATAGTTGCCTTCATAGGGAATACCGGCACCGCGGTCGAGCTCCAGGATCCAGCCTGCGACGTTGTCGAGGAAGTAACGGTCGTGGGTAATGGCCACCACGGTGCCGGGGAAATCGTGCAGGAAACGCTCGAGCCAGGCGACCGAGTCAGCGTCCAGGTGGTTGGTCGGTTCGTCGAGCAGCAGCATGTCGGGGGCCGACAGCAGCAGGCGGCACAGGGCGACACGGCGCTTCTCGCCACCGGAGAGGTGCTCGATGCGTGCATCCCAGGCCGGCAGGCGCAGCGCGTCGGCGGCGACGTCCAGCTGGCGTTCCAGGTTATGCCCGTCGGCGGCCTGCAGGATGGATTCGAGCTTGGCCTGCTCGGCAGCCAGCTTGTCGAAGTCGGCGTCCGGCTCGGCGTAGGCCGCGTAGACCTCGTCAAGACGCGCCTGGGCGTCCTTGATGACGCTGACGGCTTCCTCGACCACCTCACGGACCGACTTGCTCGGGTCCAGCTGAGGCTCCTGGGGCAGGTAGCCCACGTTGATGTCAGGCATCGGACGGGCTTCGCCGTCGAATTCCTTGTCGACGCCCGCCATGATCCGCAGCAGCGTCGATTTACCTGCGCCGTTGAGGCCCAGCACGCCGATCTTGGCGCCAGGGAAGAACGACAGGGAAATGTTCTTCAGGATTTCCCGCTTCGGCGGCACGACCTTGCTCAGCCGATGCATGGTGTAGACGTATTGAGCCAAAACCAAGCCCTCTAATTCAGATAGGTAAAGACATCGACGATCGCCCCAGCGGGTCGGCCAGGGGTCGGGTGTCGTTGAACAAAGTGGACCATTCTACGCCAACGCGCAGTATTTGATAGGAGGCGCCGCGCCGGCGGCGCAGGCCTGAAGCGGTGGTCCGGCAGCAGCGGCCTTGCCCTGTAGTCGCGCCTGGCGAGCAGCCCTTGTTCAGACGTGACGCTGGCGCGCCTTGCCCCGTGGCAGCCGGCAACGGTCGCCCTGCTCGGCCAGGCGCGCGGCCCAGGCGGACTTGACGCAGAACCCGTCCGGGCGCGCAGGTTGCGCAGCGGCGACACGATTGACAGAGGTGCCGGACGTGACCGATGCCGCCGCCGGGCGCGGTGCGTCGGCAACGACTGCAGCTGGGACGGGTGCCTTGGCAGACGTGCGCAGCTCGGCCAGCGATGGCGCCTTGCGCTTGGTTGACGTGGCCGCCTCGGGCTTGGCCAGCGAGCGTTGGCACGATTTGCAGGATACGTCCTCGGTCACGGCAGAGCTGACAAGGGTCTGACTGCTGCGCCCACAGGCGGAATCGAGGCCATTGATGGAAAAATGAGTAACCAAAACCGAACATCTCCCAAGCAGTGTCATGTAAAGCGGGCGGCATTCTCGCACAGCAGGCACGTGCTTGCCGAATACGAGCGGTCGGAAGCATGAATGGCACTGGCACTTTGCCATAATGCTAGGCATGCTAGCCGGTTTCGAGTGGTCGGCTTATAGTGCGCCACCGCGCATCGGTTACCTCATAAAAAAAGCATACGCCATGCCCGACCCCTCCCTGCCATCGCCCGGCCCATCGCAGGATCGACGCTTGATCAAACTCACTCCACCGCCGTCATCGCGTAGCGCGTCCAAGGCGCCCGCTGCCAGTCTGCGCGGGTCGATCAAGGGTGCGCTGGCACTGCTCGCCCTGATTCTGCTCGGGTTGCTGCTGTGGCAGCTGTTCGCGCAGTTCAACCTTACCCAGGCCGAGCTGCGCGACAAGCGTTTGGAAGACACGACCGAACTGGCGGACCACCTGGGTTTGAACATGGCGCTCAAGGCGCAGCAGGCCATCAACCTGCTCCAGCCCTATCCCACCGTGGCGGCACCGGCAGCTGGCGGCTTGGTGGATACGCTGCGCGAACGAATGCCCGCGCTGCGCAGCGTGATCTGGATAGACGGAGCCGGGCAGATCGTTGCCGACAGTGCACCTGCCAGCGACGATCACGCAGTCGTCGGTGAGGTGCTGAGGCTCAACCAGGAGCGGCCCTATTTCTTTACCAATGCGCCCAGCAACGCCAGCGTGTACCTGTTGCTGAGCCAGTCGCCAGGCCAAGGCCATTGGCTGCTGCGCTTGTCACCTGATTACTACCGCGCGCTTACCGGCCATCTGCATGAGGCCGATCAGCTGTTGTGGCTGCTGGAAAACAGCCGTACGGGCGAGGTGCTGCAACGCTACCTGGCCTCCGAGCGCCCCGACGCGCTCTTGCAGAGCGTCATGCTGGCGTTTATCGACAATAGTGCCTGGCAACTGCGCGGCCTGTTCGATGCTGAACAGGCGCGCAACGACCTGCTGCCTGCCTTGATAGGCAAATGCCTGCTGGTGCTGTTCTGCGCCCTGCTCCCGGTCCTGGCCCTGGTCAACATGCGCCGCCGCCAGCGGGCCTTGCAGGAAGATCGCCGGCGCTATCAAGAGATCTTCGAAGGTACAGGTGTGGCCCTGTGCGTGCTCGACCTGTCCAGCTTGCCCGGCCAACTGGACCGCTATCACCTGCGCAACCGCGCCGCACTCAAGCACAGCCTGATGCTGGACCCTCAACTGCGCCGCTCGCTCCTGGCGCAACTGAAGATCACCGAAATCAACCAGGTGGCGCGCCAGCTGCTTCATATCGAAGATCACCAGCAAGCCTGGCAGCGCCTGATCGACGACAGCGGCGACGGCCAGGACAGTGTCGGTATGCAGTTGCTCGACGCCTTGATCGACCAACGCCCGTCCCTGGAGCTCGAGGTGCGCCTGCCTGCTGCGCATGGCGGCGAGCTGCACCTGTGGCTGACAGCGCGCCTGCCGCAATTGCGCCGCAATTACCAGGCCGTGATCCTCAGCATCAGCGACATCACCAGCCGCAAGAAAGTGGAGCTCTCGCTGCTCGAACGCGAGCGGTTCTGGTCGGACGTGGTGCGTACCGTGCCGGATCAGCTCTACGTCCAGGATATCCACAGCCAGCGGATGATCTTCAGCAACCGTCACCTGGGCCAGACGCTGGGGTATGACCGCACGGAACTGGCCCGCATGGGCGACCGCTTCTGGGAGCTGCTGCTGCACCCCGAAGACGCTGCGCATTACCAGGACCTGCGCCAACAGCAGCTCGACAACGGCCATGACTTGCCGCTGCATTGCCAGCTGCGTTTCCGGCACCGCGATGGCAACTGGCGCTGCTACGACATACGCGAGCAGGTGCTGGCGCGTGACGCCGACGGCCGGGTGACGCGCATCATCGGCGTGGGCAAGGACGTGACCGTGCAGATCGAGGCGAGCCAGTCGCTGCGCGACAGCGAACAGCGCTACCGGATGCTGGCCGAAAGCATCAGTGACGTGATCTTCTCCACCGACAGCCAGCTCAAGCTCGACTACGTAAGCCCCTCGGTGCAAAGCGTGCTGGGCTATCACGCCGACTGGATCTTCGCCAACGGGTGGCATTCGATCATCGCCAACCCCGCCCAGCTCACTGGCATCTACGGGTTGATGGAGCGGGTAAGCAAGGCGATGGACGATCCGGCTCAACTGGCCGAACTGCGTGGCCAGTTGCCGACCCAGCTGTTCCTGTTCGACTGCCTGCGCGCCGACGGCCGCAAGATCCCCATCGAGTTGCGCCTGGTACTGGTCTGGGATGACGATCAGCGTTTCGAGGGCGTACTGGGGGTAGGTCGCGACATCAGCCAGCAGCGCCGGGCGGAGAAAGACCTGCGCATGGCCGCGACGGTTTTCGAGCACTCGACTTCGGCCATTCTGATCACCGACCCTGCCGGCTACATCGTGCAGGCCAACGAGGCCTTCAGCCGGGTCAGCGGCTACGCAGTCAGCGAGGTGCTGGACCAACTGCCGAGCATGCTGGTGATGAACGACCAGCAGCAGGCGCACCTGCGCTATATTCTCAAGCAGCTCAACCAGCGTGGCAGTTGGGAGGGCGAGGTGTGGCTCAAGCGCCGTGATGGCGATCACTACCCGGCCTGGGTAGGCATCACTGCCGTGCTGGACGATGAAGGCGACCTGGCCAGCTACGTGTGCTTCTTTACCGACATCAGCGAACGCAAGGCCAGCGAACAGCGCATTCACCGCCTGGCCTACTACGACGCCCTGACCCACTTGCCCAACCGTACGTTGTTCCAGGACCGGCTGTACAACGCCTTGCAGCAGGCCGAGCGGCAGAAGGCCTGGGTGGTGTTGATGTTCCTGGACCTGGACCGTTTCAAGCCCATCAACGACTCCCTGGGCCATGCCGCGGGCGATCGCATGCTCAAGGACATGGCCCTGCGCTTGCTGGCCTGCGTGGACGAGGACGATACGGTCGCGCGCATGGGCGGCGATGAATTCACGCTGCTGCTCCAGCCTCGGCCTACTCGCGAGCTGGCATTGAACCGCGCTATTCACGTGGCCGAAAACATCCTGGGCAGCCTGGTCAAGCCGTTCGTGCTGGAGAACCGCGAGTTCTTCGTCACGGCCAGCATCGGCATCGCACTCAGCCCGCAGGATGGCGGCGAGTTGAGCCAATTGATGAAGAACGCCGACACCGCCATGTACCACGCCAAAGAGCGCGGCAAGAACAACTTCCAGTTCTACCAGGCTGAAATGAACGCCAGTGCCCTGGAGCGCCTGGAACTGGAAAGCGATCTGCGCCATGCCATGGAGCAGAACGAATTCATTCTGTATTACCAGCCGCAATTCAGCGGCGACGGCAAGCGCCTGACCGGCGCCGAGGCACTGCTACGCTGGCGGCACCCTACCCGCGGCCTGGTGCCACCGGGCGACTTCATTCCCGTCATCGAAGAGCTGGGCCTGGTGGTGGACGTGGGTGACTGGGTACTGCGCGAAGCCAGCCGACAATTGAAGGCCTGGCACAAGGCCAAGGTGCGTGTGCCGAAAGTGTCGGTCAACATTTCCGCGCGCCAGTTCTCCGATGGTCAACTGGGCACGCGGATCGCCAACATCTTGGAAGAAAGCGGCCTGCCACCGGCGTGTCTTGAGCTTGAGCTGACCGAAAGCATCCTGATGCGCGAAGTAAACGAAGCGCTGCAGATTCTGGCCAGCCTCAAGAACCTGGGCCTGAGCATCGCGGTGGACGATTTCGGGACCGGCTATTCCTCGCTCAACTACCTCAAGCAGTTCCCGATCGATGTGTTGAAGATCGACCGCACCTTCGTCGACGGCCTGCCCGAAGGTGAGCAGGATGCGCAGATCGCCAGGGCGATCATCGCCATGGCCCACAGCCTGAACCTGGCGGTCATCGCCGAAGGCGTCGAGACCCATGAACAACTTGAGTTTCTGCGTGAGCACGGGTGCGACGAAGTACAGGGCTACCTGTTCGGGCGACCGATGCCGGCGCATCAGTTCGAGGCGCAATTCGCCAATGAGACGTTGTTCATGTTCAATTGAGTGGCCCCTGACCCTGCCCTCACGCGGCTGCCGAAACGCCAGCGGGGCCCATCACGCCCGGCCCGCCACCACGCACAGGCAACGCCAGAAACCGGACCTGAAAGTCAACTCGGATGCCCGCCCAGCCCAGCAACGGCGCGGGATGCAACATGAACCCCACTGGTCCGCGACTTGATGCCACTTCATATGCCAGCGGCGGATCAATGGGGTAGAATGCCCACCCACTTCACCCCCGATCCTTGAGGACCGCCATGTTCAGCCGTGATTTGACCATTGCCAAGTACGACGCCGAGCTCTTCGAAGCCATGCAGCAAGAAGCTCTGCGCCAGGAAGAGCATATCGAGCTGATCGCCTCGGAAAACTACACCAGCCCGGCCGTCATGGAAGCCCAGGGTTCGGTACTGACCAACAAGTACGCCGAAGGCTATCCAGGCAAGCGCTACTACGGTGGCTGCGAATACGTCGACGTCGTCGAACAGCTGGCCATCGACCGCGCCAAGCAACTGTTCGGTGCCGACTACGCCAACGTCCAGCCGCACGCCGGCTCCCAGGCCAACGCCGCTGTCTACCTGGCCCTGCTGTCGGCCGGTGACACCATCCTGGGCATGAGCCTGGCCCATGGTGGTCACCTGACCCACGGTGCTTCCGTCAGCTCGTCGGGCAAGCTGTACAACGCCGTGCAGTACGGCATCGATGGCAATGGCCTGATCGATTACGACGAAGTCGAGCGCCTGGCGGTCGAGCACAAGCCGAAAATGATCGTCGCCGGTTTCTCGGCCTACTCGCAGGTGCTGGACTTCGCCCGCTTCCGCGCCATCGCCGACAAGGTCGGTGCCTACCTGTTCGTCGACATGGCGCACGTGGCTGGCCTGGTCGCCGCCGGTGTCTACCCTAACCCGGTTCCTTTCGCCGACGTCGTCACCACCACCACGCACAAGACCCTGCGCGGTCCGCGCGGCGGCCTGATCCTGGCTCGCAAGAACGAAGAGATCGAGAAGAAGCTCAATTCCGCTGTCTTCCCAGGCGCCCAGGGCGGCCCACTGGAGCACGTGATCGCGGCCAAGGCCATCTGCTTCAAGGAAGCCCTGCAGCCTGAGTTCAAGGCCTACCAGCAGCAAGTGGTGAAAAACGCCCAGGCCATGGCCAGCGTCTTCATCGAGCGCGGTTTCGACGTGGTTTCCGGTGGCACCGAAAATCACCTGTTCCTGCTGTCGCTGATCAAGCAGGACATCTCGGGCAAAGACGCTGACGCTGCGCTGGGCAAAGCGTTCATCACCGTCAACAAGAACTCGGTTCCTAACGACCCGCGCTCTCCGTTCGTCACCTCGGGCCTGCGTTTCGGCACCCCGGCCGTGACCACCCGCGGTTTCAAGGAAGCCGAGTGCCGTGAGCTGGCTGGCTGGATCTGCGACATCCTTGCCGACCTGAACAACGAAGCGGTGATCGACGCCGTGCGCGAGAAGGTCAAAGCCATCTGCAAGAAGCTGCCGGTCTACGGCAACTGATCGCTGATCGCTCACTGGAAAGCCCGGCCAAGTGCCGGGCTTTTTGCATCCTGCGTCTGGAACCCGTTCCGGTTAGTCCCCTCGCGCGTGTCGGCATAGCCTCCTGAGTGCATTCATGAACACTGGAGGTATACGATGAATCACAAAGCGCACTCTTTTCTCGCGACACTGCATGCAGCTGATTGCCCGTTGAACACCTTCGACAGCATGACGAACGACAATGTGATACTGGCAAGCCCCCTGACCACGCCCGGATATGCCGTGGACGGCGCCGCTACGCTGGGTGCACTGAATTGTTCCGAAGACGATTGGCACCACGGTCAAGAACTGGGGCTGGTCAATTTCGAGAAATCCTCTGCTGTCCTACCCCTGTTGCTGTATTTCCGGCACAGTGAGGACGGCTACCGCCTCTACGTTCGCAGCGGAGCACATCTTCGTAAGGGGATTTTCGCGACAACGCATGGTCTGGTGGAAGTGAAGCGCATCGAGCAGCAAGACCCTACCGCTTGGAAAATCACCGAGGCGTCGAGCGGTAACGCGTTTGATCTGACAACCAGCGAAGGTGACCAGGTCGATATCAAACTGGAAAGCAAGGCAGGGCCGTGGGGACGTCATGCGCTCTACCCTGTTGGCGACTATGCGGTATGCCACCCCAATGCAGTTGGCCGCTCGCTCAAATTGGTCATTCAGGAGCGGAATGTAGATTGGCTCAAGCCAGCGTAGCGCTTTGAATGATGATCGTCGGCTGAAGACCTATAGGATGCCCAGCGAGTAGCTGGGCTTTTTGCGCTGCGGGTCCAATCGTCTGTACGCGTGTCATCAGGGCCACGCACCGGCTGGGCAACGCCTCGCCAGGCACAGAACCTCGTTACTGAAACTGCCTGGATTCGATACAGTAAGTCAGCAAGTCCTGGTCACTGTCGACGTTGAGCTTGCGCATCGCCGACACCTTCTGGGCGCTGACTGTCTTGTTGCTGCGCGACAGTTGCCGCGCGATATCACCTACGGTCATGCCAGTGACAAAGAGCCGGACGACTTCGAGCTCCCTGGGGGACAGCTGATTGAAGCGGGCCTCGACCTTCACTGCTTCGCGTACCACGGATGTAGGTGGCGGCAACGGGCTTCGGTACCGACGCCGCTTGCGGATGGCGCTCAGCGCTTTTTCAATTTCATCATGCAGGTGGTTTTTTTGAATGACCCCTGCCACACCCAGTTCCTGAAGCCGGGAAAGAATCAACCCATTGGAAATCATGGTCAGAATGAGGACCTGGGTGTCCGGGAAGTGACGCAGAATGTACTCGATGAGCTTGAAGCCATCTCCGTAGGTACAATCCCCCGGCATATTGAAGTCGGTGATCAGGGTGCGGGGGTTGTGCAGGCGCAGTTGATCGATCAATTCCGATGAGTTGGTGGCTTGACCGACGACTTTATAGCGCCCGATGCGTTGAACGACTTCACGCACCCCCAGCAGGACGATGGGATGATCGTCAGCGATGACAACCTTGTGATGAGGCATGCAGAATTACTCCATTAGGGGACAAGGCTCATCCGGGAATCTCGTCTGACAAGCGCTGCGCGACCTTGGCAAGCCGCCTGCACAGAGCACGGACTTGCCCGCCCAGGCGTGCGTCGAGCGGCAGCTCCTGCAACATGTTTTCCAGCCGTTGACATGCGCCGTACAACGCCGTGGCATTGATGCTGGCCAGTGCACCGCTCAAGCTGTGCAACCGTTGTTCGACCAGAACCGCATCGTGCTCGATCACCCCCTTCTCCAACTGCTCGATATCGCTGGCCAACGTCTGGGCAAGCAATTGGCGCATGGGCTGGGACAGTTGAATCCAGCCTGAAAAATCATCCCTGCCCGGGTCGGGTGCAACGTGAGTGTCAACCGTTCCAGGGCAGTGGTTCATCAGTACCTGCCGAAGGGTGCCAAGGCTCAGAGGCTTGACTATCCACGCGGTCATACCCGCTTGCAGGCAGCGCTCACCTTCTTCGCGCAGTGCATTGGCGGTGATGCCGATGATAGGTGCTTCGACACCTGCCTCTCGCAGCGCCCGGGTCAGCTCGTAGCCGTTCATCCTGGGCATGTTGATGTCGGTGATGACCATGTCGAAACGCTTGGATTGCCAAAGTTGAAGTGCCTGGTGGCCATCAGCCGCGACGGTTGGGTAAGCCCCGATGGCTTCGAGCTGCTCACGCATGACCGCCTGGCTGACTGGGTTATCCTCTGCCACCAACACGCTCAATTTCAACGGCGCAGACGGCGCCTGCGAACCCTCTTTCGGCACAGGCACCAAGACCGGCGAGGAGGCCACAATGGGCAAGCGTATGAACAGGGAAAAGCTGCTCCCCAGACCGGGCTCACTGACCACGCGCATGGTACCGCCCATCGACTCACTCAAGCGTGAACAGATGGAAAGCCCGAGCCCTGCACCCCCACCTTCCTGCCCTGCGGACACCTGATAGAACGGTTTGAACAGATGCTCCAGGGCTTTTTCAGGGATACCTTTTCCGGTGTCCGTCACTTGCCATTGCAACAACACATCCTGGTCGCTTCGCTCTTGAACGATCAGGCGCAGACGTACGCGTCCGGAGGGGGTGAACTTGATCGCGTTGCCCAGCAAGTTGTGCAGGATCTGCCTGATTCGCCCGGCATCTCCTTCCACCCGTGCAGGCACTTGTGCGTCGATTTCAGCCTCAAGTTGCAGCCCTTTACTTTGCGCTGTGGCCTCGAAACTGGCATGCGCATCGTCGACCAGCTGACGCGGATCGAATGCGGCATGCTCGAAGGCCATCTGCCCAGACTCGATCTTGGTCACATCCAGAACATTACTGATCAGCTGGAACAGGACTGTCGACGAGGTTTCGATGATTTGCAGGTAATGCCTCTGGCGTTCGCTGAGTTCGGTCAGCGACAGCAGCTCAAGGTTGCCCAGCACACCATAGAGCGGGGTTCTTATCTCATGGCTCATGGTGGCCAGGAAAACGGTCTTGGCTTCATTGGCAGCCGTTGCACGCTGGTGGGCCTGATTGAGCTGCAATTGCTCGCCAACGTGGCGGGTGATGTCGTTGCAGCCGCATAGAAACACGTCTTCTCCGTCATAACGGGTAGCGACCGCCACCACCTGGACGTAACGCCCATCCACCAGCAGGCACAGTTCGCCCGGCGCCTGGTCACCGTGGTTATCACGCAGCAGTTGCAGCACCGCTGCGGTAACGCCTAGGTGTACCGCGCATTCGTTTTCCAACAACACCCGGTGATCGTGGCGCCTCACGACGCACAGCCCGACCGGCACGTTGTGTAGGATGATGCGGCTGAAGGCCTCGCTTTCTGCAAGCCGGACTTGTGCTCGTTGGGCGGGCCGAACAATGCGCGACTTGTACCAGTGATTGACCCAGAGCCCTAGCAGGATCGCAGCGATGATTGTCAACGCCAGGCCAAGCAGCGGCCATTTGGCGTAGCGCAGAAAGTCCCCGTAACTGATGGCATACAGCCCAGTCCACGCGTCTCCCGACGACGACATCATCTTGAAACGCAAGCCGCTACGGTTGAAGCTCAGGCCAAGCGGCGCCAGATCACCCTTGCTGCGCTCTCCCATCAAGACCTTGCCATCCGGAGAAATCAGGGTGAACTGGTTGTAGACCGATAACCTGAGCACACGCTCGAATTCGTCGATCTGCTCCGTATCCATTACGGCAGCCAAGACCATTGTCCGGTCGCCCGTCGTACTCGGCTTGAGGGTGTGCTCAAACCCCAACTTCAGAAGCGCCACCATGCGCAGGTTGTCGTTGTAAAGGCGTGCTGGCGCTCGCACCCAGTGGACATGCTGATCGGGTAGCAGGTCGGGTTGAGCCAGTAAGTGCACCAAGCGATCAACCACGGTCACATAATGGTGAGGCAACAGCGGCTGATGCTGACGTTGGTCGCCAGCCGCGGGGACGGCAATGCTCGCGCCGGTTCCCCGTTCGAGCACGAACAGCTGAGGCGATGCGTAGAACGAGCGGGCCCAGAACCCCCCGTAGTAGTCGGTCAGACGCAACCCCAACCCCAAGGCGCCGCGTATCTCCTGAGCCCGAAAGTCGCCGGTGTAGGCCAGGGTGAAGGGTAAGGAGAGTTCGAAGCCTTTTGCCTTGACCAGTGTCTTGCCATCGACGCTCGTCGAATCGAGCATCATGACGCCCTGCTCCACCGGCGCAGGAAGCGCGCGACCGGCTGGCATGCTGTTGGCGAGATTGCGCAAGAAGATCTCATGCTCATGGATGATTTCGATCACCCGGGCAAAATGGAGCTCCAACCGCTGCTGTTCCGATTCCAGAAGGCGCGATACTGCCCAATAACAGGTACTGGACAACAGCAGCATGAGTCCGCTGAGCAGCAAGATGGCTTTGTTCAGGCGCTGAGAGCTGCGCGCAAGTTTATCCATGCGCAGGCTGGCATTTTTCATGGTGTTGATCGTCGACATCACGTTATGAAGATGAGAGTGCTCAAACAGACACAAAATTCATGCCATATGACAGCACATTGCAGATGCTGAAACGTTTCTTCGATAACTTACCCCTCATTCGGAGAGCTGTCCGTTCAGCAATGGGAGCATGCCGTCTCGGTCCACAGCCGGGGAGATGATGAACCCCTGCACCTGATGACACTGAGCCTTGCGGACAACTTCCAGCTCATCACGCGTTTCAACGCCTTCTGCTACTGTCACAAGCCCCAGTGCGCGCCCGAGGTGGACGGCACTGGCCAAGGCAATGGCCATGTCAGGATTGCTCGCACAACCACTAACCAGAGAGCGATCAATCTTCATTTCGGTGAAGGGCGTGGATACCAGGTTGGAATAGGAACTGTACCCCTTGCCGAAATCATCCTGGGCCAGGCCGAAGCCCATCATGCGCAGCCGGCACGTCCCTGCAAAGTAATCACTGGACCGTCGGGTGGTCGACGTTTCGGTCAGCTCGAAGGTGATGGTCCTGGGGTCGGCACCTCGCTCTCGGACCGTTCGGTGCAACGTGTCGACCAGATCAGGACGGTCCAGCAGGTGTGTAGGCAGATTGATCGAGACCGGCAGCCTGTATCCTGCTGCGGCCCAGCGTGATTGAGCGGTGAGCGTTTGCTCAAGCATGTTGTACAGCAACGGCAAATCGAGTCTTGCAGATTCCAAATCGGCCAGAAATGCCCGCGGCAACAAAAGACCTTCGACCGGATGCAGCCACCTGGCCAGGGCCTCGGCACCGACGATCCTGCCGTCGAGCATGGATTTCTTGGGTTGAAACCACGCCTGGATCTCGCCCGCCTGCAGTGCACGGGTAAGCGCACTGACCGAATGGCCACCGAAACAGGATCGAGGTTGCAGATGGCCTTGATCGCAGGTGCTATCCATGTAGCGACGCAGTGCAGCGACATGATGACCCTGCACGGGCTTGCTGATCATGCCGGCCAGGCGGATACCGAGGTTTTCGGCGACCTTGCCAACGCCTGCGAGCACGCGCGCAGAGGCAGCGGTCATCAGCCCCAGCGCCGGAGGCGACGGTAGCAGGCTCATTCTCTGGATGAACTGTACCCCATCCAGTTGCGGCATCATCAGGTCAGTGACGACAAGGTGGAAGGCTTGATTGCGCAACTGCTCGATCGCCAGGTTGGCATCGGCTTGCAGCTCGACGTCGAACCCACCGACGGACCGGAACAGCTGAGCCAGGTACTGGTGTTGAAAGGGATGATCCTCGACGATCAAGACGCGGTGGATCATCAGGCCGAGCCCTTGCGATACGGCAGCAGGCACTGATAGAGCGCGTGCAGAGTGAAGGGCTTGACCAGAAACTGATCCATTCCGGCGCCCAGGCAACGCTCTGCCTCATCGAGCATGGCGTTGGCAGTTGCGCCGATGATGGGTAGGGCATGGCCCTGTTGGCGCAAGTTCTGCGCCAACTGATACCCGTTGAGTCTGGGCATGTTCACATCGGTCAGTACCAGGTCGAAGACCTCCTTCTGACACAGGGCCAGCGCTTGCTCGCCATCGTTGGCAAGGGTGACCGTGCAGCCGAGCTTCTCCAGTTGATCCCGCAGTATCAACTGGTTGATGACATTGTCCTCCGCCACCAGCACATGAATGCACAGTTTGGTTTCGATCATTGCCTGACGGGCCGTTGCGCTGTGTCGTGCCTCGATGCCCTGGGCCTGGCTCACCGCCTGGTTAAGGCACTGAAGATTGTTCAGCCCCACCTGCCAGTATTGAGCCGAAGGACGCGAAAGCGCGTGCTCATCGGCGCAGGCCAGTACCAATGGGCCAGGCCATTGCCTGATGACAGCCGAGCTGGCAGGCCCTGGACATAACTCGACCAGCACGATGCCCGGTTCATGACGGACGTCCGGCACGGCAGTCACTTGCGCCCGGGCGCCCCAGCGACGTAGCCAGCCAGCGGCATGATCGGCCAGTTCGGGCACAGGTGAATAAACCATGACGCCCTGGTTGAGCAAAGGCTGGGCCCAGCTCTGGTCCTCATCGAGCGCCAATTGCCCCAGTGGCAGCGTGAACGAGAAGCTGCTGCCCAGACCCGGCTCGCTGAACACACGAATCGACCCGTTCATCAACTCGACCAGCCGCTTGCAAATGGACAGGCCAAGGCCGGTCCCTGCCACCGTGTTGGTACTGGGACCGCTCTGGAAGAACGGTTCGAACAAGTGTTGCTGGTCTTGCTCAGGGATGCCCTGCCCCGTGTCCACTACCTGCCAGCGCAGCATCATGCGATCACCTTCGACCCCAACCAGGTGAAGCCTGACCATGATTCGGCCACTGCGAGTGAACTTGACCGCGTTGCTAAGCAGATTGCCAAGGATCTGGCGCGTACGCGTCGTGTCACCCACTACCTGTTCAGGAAGCTGCGGATCCATGCAACTCAGCAACTGCAACCCTTTGGTGTGTGCGGCCCCCATATAGCCTTGCATGACGTCCTGGGTCAGCTCGACGGGTGAGAACGCACTGACCTCCAGCGCCAGCTGACCAGCCTCGATCTTGGACACATCCAGCACATCGCAGATCAGTTGCAGCAAGGTAGCCGATGAACCTTCGATGGCATTGAGGTACCCCCTTTGCTGGCTATCGAGGTGGGTGCGTGAAAGCAGTTCCAGCGTTGCCAGCATGCCGTAGAGCGGCGTGCGGATTTCATGGCTCATGGTGGCGAGAAACAGCGTTTTTGCTTCATTGGCAGCATCGGCCAGTGCCCTGGCCTGTTGCAGCGACAGCTCGGCGGTTTTTCGTTCGGTGATGTCGCTGAAGGCGCAGATCAGAACATCTTCACGTCGATAGCGGGTAGGTGCGTAACTCAGACACAGGTGACGGCCATCGGCCATTTGCAGCTCTTGTGTGCAACTGGTCTGCGCAGGCTTGCCGAACGCACGGGTAATCCAGTCCTGACAGACTCGGGTTCGCTCATCACCCATTACAAGCCACTGCTCGCTCAGCCGATTGGCCAGCACCACTGCACCGTCACTGCGGCGCAACACGCACAGCGCAACCGGGGCGGTGCGGATGACGGCACTGCTGAACGCTTCGCTCTCGACCAATGCCTCGATTCGAGCAGCTGCCGGGCGGATGAGTCGCACGTCGACCCGGCGGACCAGCCACAGCATCAACAGTGTGACGGCAACGCTGATCAGCACTGCCAGCCCGAACGGCAGAATCAGCGCCGGAATGATAGAGGCCAAGGGTGCGCTGTAGATGATCTGCCAGTCCGAATGGTCGAGCTGTTTGCGAATGGTCAGGCGGTCCGGGAGCCAATAGCCGCCCTCCCAACCGAAACCATCATCCACGCGCGTTGCCGTATGGCGCTGGGAAGTCAATTGCTGCTCGCGGTCCTTGCTGGCGATGATCTGGCTTGCGCTGTCGACCAGTTGGAAGTCACCCGCCTGCTCATGGCGCAACGCTGCGACCAACTGCGAGCCCTCTACTTCGAGCCCCAGCCAACCTGAAGCGCGATCGCGGTCATCCATGGCAGTGAAAATGTAGAGCGAAGGCGGTTTATCGTCTCCAGGCTCCGCCAGCCAGATTTGCTCGTCCCCAGGTTCGCCGGTCGATCCACGCAGACGTTGCAGCACGGCGTTGGGGACCAGGGGTGGAACCTCAGGCCGGCTGTAGAGCCACTGCACCGAGGCATCCAGGGCGTGCGGCACGTAGACCAGGTTGGTCTGCTTGGCGCGTAGAAAATCCAGCATGCGTGGCGTCAGCCACAAGCTCCAGGTACCCCCGGGCTGACGGAGGAAAATGTGGACTTCCTCGCCTGGAATGTAGGTCTCGCTATCGCCCGCAGCAGCGGCGTGCTTGACCGTCGAGAGCCCCAGCGATTTGAGCAGGGTCTGACGGCTGACAAAGAAATCCTGAGCGTTGAAGATGGCCTCGTTCATGTACCTGCGCCGGGACGAAATCTCCTCGTTCAGGGTCATGCGCATGTAACCGTAGGCGCCGACATAGACACCCGCTACGAGGGTGATCGCAAACAGGCGTAAGAGATTACGCGCTGCAATAGGCGTCGATAGGTTCCACTGGGCGGCAGGTAACAGGTTGGCTAGCTTCATCCAGCCAGCCTAGGGGCGGCACCGACAGACCTGAATAGGACGAATCTCAATCTGGCGAGACGGTATGTGGCCTTACGGGCTGATGGACACCGCGTGCGTGATGGGCCGCTCACCGCGCTGCGCGTTACCCTCATCATCCAGCCATGAAAAGCGAAACGTCGCGCCGCTCGGCGCGGTGGCCGGTGCCGTCTGATGCTGCGTACTGAACGGTGCCAGCATGGGCGCATCCAGAATGATCGAACGCTCGCCTTCGCCGATCTGTGCGTGGGAGAGGGAGATGTAGAACGGCGTCGGATTACGCAACTGCACACGGCGACCCTGGACCCTGACAACCAGGTGCGAAGGCGCTAGCTCGGCCTTGTTCGACAGACCCTGAGGCCGGTAGATGACTTTCAGCTGAGTGCGCAGCGTGATCGTCAGGCGCGTCGCGCCCTCCTCCAGCACCTCGTTTGGCCGAGGTGGAATCTCGTACACATTAAGCCAGTACAGCGACTCTCGATCCTGGGCAAGCACCTGCCCGGTCGTCACGAGGCGCACGCTTCGCTGCTGTTGGGGTTCAAGCCTGAACATCGGGGGAAGCGGCATGATCGGTGCGCTTGCCGTGTCCGGGGTAACAGCCAGATCCCCATTGTCGATCCAGGTCTGGACCACGACCGGATAGGCGTTTTGATTGACCAGCGCCAGTGAGGTTTCGCGCTGGCCCTCATGCACGATGACCCTCGTACGCTCGGCAGTGACCCCAGCATCGGCGAGGGTGCTGATCAGCACGGCGACCAGCAGCAGACGCTGCCCGCAGCTATTGAACACGTATCACCACCTGCGCTGTGGCCTCGACCCGGCCGGGCCTTACGGTAGGCATGGTGCCGGTGGAGAGTTTCTCCAGACGCGCTCGGAATGTCTCGGTGTACTGACCGATGCCATTGACGGTACCGGTCAGGTTGGCAGCGCTGCTAATCACCGGGTACCAACCCCGGCCAGCTGCGCCACTGTCATTGGCAGAATCCTCATTGGCCAGCAAATTGATGGGCGCACCGTCGCGCAGCAACTGTATGCCTACTCCCTGCGCGACACCTGCCTGGCCATAACGGTCCGCCAGCAGGTAGGTCAGGCCGCCCTGGGCATTGACCAAACCCAGGGAAGACGACGCAGCCAGGGCACCGGATGAAACCTTGATGCCAATGGCCGTGCCGTTGGCGCTGGTGCTGTTGACGATGTTGCTCTGGCAGCGAAAGTTGATCTGAAAGGGCATTTCGCGGCGCCCGCCCGCGTTGATCTCGCTCACGCTGATCGAGGGAAACACCACATAGGGGGTGACACTGGTGACGCTGCAGGTGGGGTAACGCTTGAGCGTGACCTTGTTGTACAAGCCCAACGCTCCCGGCCAGTTTCCGTACCAGCCACTCCAGTTTCCATAGTGCGTTTGACCCACTGTTGGATAGGCCAGCCCTGGCCCCTTGATGGCGATATAGGCCGCCGCCTGTGCGTAGGCGTAGAGCTGCGATGGGACGGTTTCGCTGTAGTAGTTGTAACTGGGGTCTTTCGGTGCACTGTATAGCTCCGCGCGTACGGCACTGAGGTTCTTGGCCTTGACCAACTGGAAGCCGCGAGAATCGATGTCCAGGCCAGTGAGCCTGCGCTCACGCCAAATGTGGGTGAAAGGCTCGCCGCTTTCGAGATGAAATAGCTTCAACAGCACATTCGGCCAGGCTGTCCTGTAGGCGTCTTGCAAACCAATACTTTGGCCGACGCTGTCACCCCCTTGGTACCAACCGCTGTAGAGGTCATCGCCATTGGTGGACCACATTTCGTAAACCGCATCTTGCCCCGCGCAGCGAAAAAATACGTACTCCGGATTGTAGCCAGCGGTCACACCATACTGCGTGAAGGGCACTACGGAACTCGCAATCAACGTGCCATAGGGTTGAAAGCTTGGATCACTGACGTTGATCACACTCGGTAAGCCCAATGATCCATTGCAGGTATCGCACGCCCCGGCCCAGCTGCCGGCAGTTCCCTCACCAGGCCTGATAGCAGTGTTGGCCGTGGTAGCCGCGCCCCCCACAGAGGTCACTTTGTAGCAGGTTGCCCAGGCGTGCTGAACGGTTACGAACATGAAGGCTGCCAATAGCCAGGCCCTGAGCGTCATGTGGGTTCCTCGTTAGGCGTGCATATACTTTTCAGATGAATGAAGCCCTGGCTGTCATGGGCGTTGCTGCTGTTGACGTCGAAGGGCAACAGGCATGCCTGGTCAGGGCCTGCGCCCCAGCGAACCTGCAGGTGCCCGCTATCAGCCTCGGCGCGTGCATACACCTGTCCTCCCTGCCCCACCATGCCAATGATGGTGCCCTGCTCATCCAGCACATCGGCGCCCAGCGCGATAGCCCCACCGCCCGGCAAGCTGGCCTGGATCAGCAAGGCATGGCCGATCAACGTCTTGAAATCCACCACCACCGCAGCACCGGCGTAGGGCGCGACCTTTCGCTCCGTTTCGATCAGCTCGGCTTGATCACCCATACCGCTGGGGTCGAGCCCTACCGGGTTGTACCGGTAGGGCGACAACGAAGGCACCAGCGCATAGCCATCAGCGTTCACACGAGCCCCCTGCCCGCCCCGGATGGTCGCGCCACCTGCGCCTTTGGCCCGCACCAGCGCGAAGGTGTCGCCCACATAAGGCCCCAAGGTCAGACCGCCTTCATGCAAGACAGCTGCACCGCGAATGCCGCCATTGATTTGCCGGTAATCGGCGCTTTGCGAGTAGCCACCGTTGAAGGTGGCAACGGCGCTCTGTGCCTGGAGATTGCCAGTCCAGTTCGTCCCGCGTCCGGCGCTGTCACGACTGGCTGCGATTGCGTAGCTCATGTCGCGTTGGGCGCCCAGGGTGCCGTTGATCCCCGTCTGGAGACTGCTGCCCCGGGTATCACCTGAGCGCTGCGTCAGCATCGAGCTGATGCTCGGTACCCGGGTCGAGTTGCCCAGGGGCATGGAGAACGTCAGCGTCAGGGTGTTGGTACGACTGCTGGTGTCGCGCTGGTCTGCCGGGTTTGCGAAATCGGGCACGGCACTGGTTACCGTGTTCCGGTACCACGTCGTGCGCTGGCGTGAATAGGCCAGGCTGTAATTGAGTTGCCGCCAGGTGTTGGAGTAACCGAACTGCACCTGCGTATCACGGCTTTTGCCGTCGTAATAGTCGCTGCTCGAGCCAGACAGGTACAGGTTTCCGTACCCCCCTAGCCCTTGGTTGACCAGCAAGGTCAGCTGGTTACGCTGCTTGAAACTGGTCGAGTCCCAACTGTCACCGCGCTCGGAGGCCTGCCGCGCACCTAGCGCATCGGCCAGATCCCGGTACCCTTGGGTTGAGTATCGATAGCCGGCAAGGTTGAGGGTGGTGTTGGTTGGCTGGAAGGTACGGCTGTAGCTAAGCCCCATGCGCCAGCCTTGCTTGCGCTGTTGGTTTTCAACGGTGGCGCTGGAAAACGTGCTGTTGACCCCGAAGGCACCATAGGGCGTTGCCAGTACGCCACCGCCCAGCACGGCGAGGTAATCCTGCGCTACCCGAGCGCCCAGGTTGGCGGAAAGTGCATTGCTAAGGCCCCGTTGATAAGTGGCCTCGGCAAAAGCCCCTTGGTTCGCGCCCGTCTGGCGTACCTCACCGAGCGTGGCGCTGTAGCGAGAGATACCCGGACGGATGGAGTCGGGCACCGCCGCATAGGGGACAGTGAAGCGCGTGACGCTGCCGTCGGCCTCGATTACCTGCACGTCCAAGTCACCGTTGTAGGCCGTACCGTACAGATCGTCGATGACAAAGGGACCCGCCGCCACTGTGGTTTCATGCACCTTGCGGCCGTTCTGGCTGATTACCACGCGCGCGTTGCCCACCGCCGTGCCGCGCACTTGTGGGGCATATTGACGCTGAGAGTCGGGCAGCATGCGATCGTCGCTGGCCAGGCGCACGCCTCGAAAACCGATGCTGCCGAACAGGTTGCCCTCGGTAAAACTGTCACCGACCGTCAGTTCGCTCTGCCAAGGGGCAATGGCACGCTGAGCATAGGTGCGAATGCTGTTCCAGCGGCTGACCGCGGCGCCGCCGAAGCTTGAGTAGCTGTAGTTGGACTGATGCCGCAAACGCCAGAGCCCGACGTTCACCCCCGTGCTCAGGCCCAGGTAACCGTAATTGGCCGCCTCGCTTGCTGAGGCTTCGTAGCGCGAGTTGTACAGGCTTGCGTCGTAGTTGACGAAGCCCATCGTACCGCCTGCGTCCCAGTCCTGCGGATCGACGTAGCCGCGCGGCTTGATGTCGAGCAATGCCTGGGGCACGGAGAGGTCCAGGCGCAAGCGGGCTGAGTCATATTGGAACGTTGACCCTGGTAGCCGCGTGCTCAGCGCCAGGCACTGGCCCGCGTCGGCGGTAGGGGTTTCAAGCTTGCGGGCGTTCATGTGTCGATGCAAAAACCGTTCGGAAAAACAAGGTTCGACAGCATCGTCTTGCAGTCGAAAACTCACTCCGCTTCGGTTCACGTAGTGCGTGTTCACGTACACATCGACCAGGTAAGTACCCGGGTCGATCTGCTGCACCCGATTGAAGCGCTCCAGGCTGCCACCGGCCAACCCCGAGCCCAGCAACAGGCTGTCGTCGAAACGGTAGTCGCCTTCGCCGTGGGCCAGCCGGGCCATCATCCAGGCAATGCTGCCCAGCAGGACCGAGGTGCGCCGCACATTAGCGCTGCAAGGCATGAGTGATGCCTACACGTGCACCATAGTCGTTGATCAACTGCGCCGTGAGCTGCGGCGCTGTACCTGTGAGCGCTCCGGTAGCCATTGGCGTCCAGTGCACCGAGCCGTAGGGCGGCACCATGGCAGCATGGAGTTTCACCTGTCTGTTGCCGACAGTGATCGTCGCAGCCCCGAACGAGGCATAGAAGCCCGTCGGATTATCGACGAGCACTTGCCAGCTGGCGCCGTTTTCGACCAGGCTGAAACGTAATTTTTCAGGCAACTGCTCGACCGCGCCTGCGATGCCAGCAGGACGGTAGAACAGCTTCAGGCGATTGCGCAGGATCAGCAGCATCTGGCTTCTGTCGGCCTGTGCAGCGTTGCGCGGGGGGATCTGGAGCACGTTCAGATAGAACACCGACTCCCGGTCCTGGGGGAGCGCGGCGCCGGTATATATGAGCCTCAGGGATTGTCCGCTGCCCGGAGCCACGCGTGACACGGCCGGATTGACCATGAACGGAGCCTTGGCGGTTTCAGGTGTGGAGGCGGGGTCATCGACGTCCACCCAGGCCTGCACAACATTGGCGAAGGGGTCCTGGTTGGTGAGCTGCAGGGTTTTTTCCTTCGCATTCCCGGGATAAATGACCCGCGTCCCCGTCACTACCACGCTGGCCTGGACGAGGGTGGCGCCCGTCATGCCGAGCACGAAGGCAAGCGCAATGGCGACCAGCCTGAGCCGGCCCACTGGCAAAGTTCTCATGCAGATACCTCGAAGGCCTGCCGCTCTGGATACAAGCCCCATGGCGGCAGTCGGAAAAAGTGGCGTGCGCCAATCACTCGTAACGCAGGGTGTAAGTAACGGCGCCAAGGACAGGGCCTGCCGTAACGGTGGCGGCCTCGGACACGTAACGCACGGCATAATCGTGGCTTGTGGAGGTCTGGCCGGAACTCAGGATGATTTGTCCGGCGGTGACGGCTGCACCACCTGCCAGGTCCACCGGGCTGCCGCCGGGTGCGTCGAGCAACTGCAATGCAACGCCGGTCGCGCCATTGGTGGCGGTGTTGGTCAGGTTACCCAGCGATGTCGGGTTGGTAGCCTGGAACAGCGTGGTGAATTGCTCGTTGGCGTCGGTCGGCGCGGCGCAGCCGGTCAGGCGCAGGGTGAATTGGGTTTCTCCGGTGTTTTTGCCGATGCTGCCGTTCAGCGCACTGGCTGGCACGCTTTGCATGACAACGGTTGGCTCGGTGTTGCCATCGACGACAGCTGAGCAGGTCTGGTCGGTGACCTCGCCGCTGAACGTGATGGTGTTGGCCGCGTTTGCCAGGCCAGGCACGGCCAGGGTTGCAGCTGCAGCAAAAGCGATAGCGCGAATATTCATCACAGCGTCCTGTGGTTGTTACGTGGGCGGCGCATAGAATGCAGCCCTGGCGCTGTTGGATAACTCAGACGAGTCTTAAAACGGCTACACGCGCTCGATTGCCGCATCCCCCTGCAGCGCTGCGCCTTTTTCCAAGCAGGTACGCTCTTGACCAAAGACCAACTCGAAACCCGGCAGACACCCGTGTATTTCGCCACCGTGCTGGCAGCCATCGCCTTCGGCCTTGTAGCCGATACCACTAGCGCTGTTCTGGAAGCACTGATCACACCAGCCATCGCCGTGCTGATGTACGCCATGTTCCTGCAAATCCCCTTTCTGCACCTGCGCGCAAGCCTGGCAAATCGGCGGTTCATGACAGCCTTGCTCCTGGCCAATTTTGTGCTGGTGCCCGTCCTGGCTTGGGCGTTGACCCGTGGGCTGACAGGCCACCCGGCCTTGCTCATCGGCGCCCTGCTGGTCCTGCTGGCGCCCTGCATCGACTACGTGGTGGTGTTCACGCACATGGGCAAGGGCGATGCACGGCTCATGCTGGCCGCAACACCCGTGCTGTTGCTGCTGCAACTGGTGCTTCTGCCGCTTTACCTGACGCTCATGATCGAAGACGACCATGCGATAAGCCTGACGGTCGGGCCTTTCGTGCAGGCGTTCTTGCTGATGATCGCCGTGCCATTGGCCTTGGCGGTGCTGACCAGTGCGCACGTGGCCAAAGCAGAGCGGGTCAGTCGCTGGAACGACGCCTGGGCGTGGATGCCCGTGCCGGCGATGGCCCTCGTGCTGTTCGTGGTGATCGCTTCGCAGATCGGCATGGTATTGCACAGGCTGGACCAATTGCTGCCGGTGGTGCCGGTGTACCTGGGCTTTGCGCTTTTGGCACCGGTCATTGGCTGGGCGACGGCAAGGTTGATGGGCTTGCCTGTACAACAAAAGCGCGCCGTGATGTTCAGTGCTTCGACGCGCAATTCGTTGGTAGTGTTGCCGTTGGCGCTCGCCTTGCCAGAGCAGATACGAACGCTGGCAGCAGCGGCGGTGATCACGCAGACATTGGTCGAGCTGATCTGCGAGTTGGTGTACGTGCGGGCGATTCCAGTGATCGCCCGCACGTAGGCGGCTTCAGCTGACCACGTGCAGGTAGTGCAGGTGGCGCTCGTACTGGTCGAGGATGTCGCCGATCACATCCTCACGGCTCCAGCCCATGACGTCGTAGTCCTGCCCGCCTTCGCGCAGGTACACCTCTGCACGGAAGTACTTGCGGGCATCGCTGTTGTCATCGGCATCGCGCATGACGAAGCTTGGTGTATTGAAGGCGCGAGGGCGAACCTCGTACTTGAAGCGGCCCTCACCAGCATGGGAAAGCTCAAGCGCGATGCGGCCGTCTTCGCGCTCATCTACCGTCACCTCGTAGCCTTGTTTGCGCAGCTCCTGTGCCACTTCCTCGCACGCGGGCTTGACCACTTCCCCGATAAAGCGGGTGACATGGGCCCTGCGCGGCATCATCGCGATGTTGCGCAACCGACGCTGCCAGCCGCCGTGGTTTTGACGGCCCTGCCGCTGGCCCGGCAACGCCTGAGTTCGCAGACCACGCCGTGTGGCGTCCAGCCCCAGTGCCTTGAACAGCCCCCAGATGGAAAACAGCAGGATGATCGCGAACGGCAAGGCGCTGGCGATGGTGGCAGCCTGCAAGGCCTTCAAACCGTTGGCCAACAGCAGGGCAATGGCCACTGCACCCATGCTGACCGACCAGAACACACGTTGCCAGAGCGGCGAATGTCCCCTGCCGGACGAAGCCAGCATGTCCACCACCAAGGCGCCCGAGTCGGCTGACGTGACGAAGAACACGACGACCATCAGCACGGCCAGCATCGAAATGGCCGTAGACCAGGGGAAGTGATCGAGAAATGCGAACAAGGCTAACGAGCTGTCCTGGTCGACCACCGTGGCCAAGTCTTTGATACCGCCGTGCAGAATCATGTGAATGGCCGAATCGCCAAATACGGTCATCCACAGCAAGGTAAAGCCTGCCGGTACGAACAACACGCCACAGACGAACTCGCGAATGGTGCGGCCACGGGAGATACGTGCAATGAACAACCCGACGAAGGGCGACCAGGAGAGCCACCAGCCCCAGTAGAGCAAGGTCCAGCCACCAATCCAGTCAGTGGGTTCATAAGCGAACAGGTTGAACGTTTTGTTGACGATATCGGACAGGTACGCACCTGTGTTTTGCACATAGGCCTGGAGCAGGAAGACCGTAGGCCCGACTGCCAGGACGAAGAGCATCAGCACTACAGCAAGGCCCAGGTTGAGCTCCGAAAGGATCCGGATGCCCTTGTCCAGGCCGCTGGCCACCGACAGCGTGGCCAGCGCACAGGTGACGGCGATCAGGATGACCTGGATCGTGGTGCTGATGGGGAGGCCGAACAGCTGGTGCAGGCCGCTGTTGATCTGCAGCACACCGTAACCGAGTGAGGTCGCCACGCCAAAGACGGTGCCCAGGATGGCGAAGATATCTACCGCATGACCAATGGGCCCGTAGATACGTTCCCCGATCAGGGGGTACAGCGCCGAGCGCAGCGTAAGCGGTAACCCGTTGCGAAAACTGAAGTAGGCCAGGATCAGCGCCACGATGGCGTAGATCGCCCAGGCATGCAGGCCCCAGTGGAAGAACGTGATGTTCATCGCTTCGCGGGCCGCAGCCACCGTATTGGGGTCACCCACAGGCGGGTTGATGAAGTGCATCACAGGTTCGGCCACGCCAAAGAACATCAGGCCGATACCCATGCCCGCCGAGAACAGCATGGCGAACCAGCTCTTGTTGGGGTAATCGGGCTCGCTGTGGTCCGGGCCCAGCTTGATATCGCCGTAGCGGCTGACGGCCAGGAAGACGACGCTGATCAGCACCAACGCGACGGTAAGAATGTAGAACCAGGCCGCATTGGTGACGATCCATTGCTGAACATGCTCGAAGACGCTTTGGGCATGCTCCTGGAAAAGCGTGGCGTATAAAACCAGCAACAGCACCAGTATCGCACTGGTGAAGAAGACAGGTGGGTTGATGGTGCTCGTGCGTTGTTGTTCTTCAGGCATAGGCATTGCTCCTTCTGACGTTCAGCGCTGCGCTCCATGGTTGGGCAGTCAGAACACGACTGCCCGTGGCGCGTGATGAATGGAAGATGCTGAAACCTTACCGTCAGTTCCAGCGTTTCCCAAACTTAAACGCTTCGTTTGCCTTGCAGATGCTCTGGAACCCGTCAGCCGAGGCTTAATTTGAGCTCGGCAATGTGCTCGGGGCCAATGCCGCAGCAGCCACCTACCAGGCTGGCGCCGCGTGCGCGCCAGTCCTTGGCCCAGGCCAGGTAGCCCGGTGGGTCCAGGTCTTCGCGCAGTTCGTCCAGCCCGTCGTTGGCGGTGGCTTCCTTGGGCTGGGGCGGGAAGGCATTGGCATAGGCACCGATGGCGACTTCTCCACCCTGCTGATCGATGACCGAACGGGCGACATCGATGGCCGCGCCGATCACTTCTGGCTGGCTGCAGTTGAACAGCACCGCTGCCGCGCCGAGCTCGATCACCGCTTGCACCGCCTCGGCCACCGGCTCACCGGAGCGCAGGCGCGGCACCGTATCGACGTCTTCGTCCTGCAAGGTGAAGGACACCCAGAACGGGCGGCCGTCTTCGGGCAGGTGGGCACGTATGGCGCGCACTTCAGCGATCGCGCTCTGGGTTTCGGCAAGCCACAGGTCAACGTGTGGCGCCAGGCCTTCTAGCAGCGGCCGCAGGACTTCCTCGACGCGCTCAGGCTGGAACAGGTCGGGACGATAGGACCCGAACAACGGCGGCAGCGAACCGGCCACCCTCACCGGGTGCGGGCCGGTGTCGGCCGCGTGGCGGGCCAGTTGACCGGCGACATTGGCCAACTGCCGGCCCTCTTCGGCAAAGCGCGCTTCACCAATGTGGAAGGGGACGACCGCATAGCTGTTACTGGTGATGACCTGGGCACCTGCGGCAATGAACGCCGCGTGCACCCCCACCACCGCTTCCGGGGCCTCGGTCAACGCCAGTGCAGACCACTCTGGCTGGCGGAACGGCGCACCGCTGCGCTGCAGTTCGCGGCCCATGCCACCGTCGAGAATCACCATCGCTCGCTCTGTCATATAACTACTCTGAAGGTGCTTATGAATAAAATTCATTATGTGGGTTCGATATATAACTATTTAATACCCTAATACTCATTTGGCCAACACTTCAGGTATGAACATGCGTTTTTCCACATTGCTCGGTGCAGGCCTTGCGCTGCTTGCGACCGCCACTCAGGCTTTTGCCGGCGCCACGCTGGAGCGGGTCGAATCACGCAAGGAACTGGTCAATGTGCTGATGGAGAGCTATCCCCCGTTCTCGTTCCTCAATGACCAGAACCAGCTCGACGGCTTTGACGTGGATGTTGCCAAGGCGGTGGCGGATAAACTGGGCGTGAAGCTGCGCCTGGAGACCCCTTCCTGGGATGTAATCGCCGCCGGTCGCTGGAGTGGGCGCTACGACATCTGCATCTGCTCGATGACCCCCAGCAAGGCCCGCGCCCAGGTGTTCGACTTCCCGGTGGAGTACTACGCCTCCCCGGCCGTCATCGTGGTCAATGCCAAGGATGAGCGCATCCACGGTGCAAAGGACCTGGACGGGCGCAAAGTCGGCCTGACCAGCGCGTCGAGCTATGAAAGCTACCTGAACAAGAACCTGGTCATCGAGGGTGACGAAGAACGCGCCCTCGACTACCCCTTCGATTTCGTGCAGATCGCTCCGTATGACACCGACAATGTGGCGTTCCAGGACCTTGGGCTGGGCGCGGGCGTGCGCCTGGATGCGATCCTGACCAACCTGGTCACGGCCAAGCCGCGCCTGGACCAGGACAAACGCTTCAAGCTCGCCGGTGCGCCGCTGTATGAAGAACCCAACTCGGTCGCCATCGAGAAGGGCGACCCGGAGTGGGATGCCAAAGTTCGCCAGGTGTTCGCCGAACTCAAGGCAGACGGCACCCTGAGCAAGCTGTCGCAGAAGTGGATCGGCGCCGATATCAGCAAATGAGCACCTTAGCGCCCTCCCCCAAGCCCGTGGCCAATACCACAGGCACACGCCTGCTGGGTTTTCGCACACGGTTGATGCTCACCTGGCTGGTGATGTTCGCCCTGTTCGTCGGGTTCTTCCTAAGCTTCGACCTCAAGTTCTCGATCATCCTGGAGAAGTTTCCCAACCTGGCCGGTTTCAAACTGGGACCCAATGGTTTTCTGCAGGGCGCAGCGCTGACGCTGTTCCTGTGCATGTGCTCAATGGTGGTGTCGGTGGCGCTGGGCTTTGCCGCCGCGCTGGCACGCTTGTCCGGCAGCGCGGTGCTGGTGGGTGTTGCCAGTTTCTACACGTCTTTTTTCCGTGGTACACCGCTGCTGATCCAGATTCTGCTCATTTACCTGGGGTTGCCCCAGATAGGCCTGGTGCCCGGCGCGATCAGTGCCGGTATCATCGCCCTGTCGCTGAACTACGGCGCCTATCTCAGTGAGATCTTTCGCGCAGGCATCCTGGGTGTTGCCCGAGGCCAACGCGAAGCGGCGCTGGCGCTGGGCATGCGCCCGCCGCAGATTTTTTGCCACATCGTACTGCCGCAGGCCATGCGGGTGATCATCCCGCCAACCGCCAACCAGTTCATCTCCATGCTCAAGGATTCGTCGTTGATCTCGGTGATGGGGGTGTGGGAAATCATGTTCCTGGCCCAGTCCTACGGACGGTCGAGCTACCGCTACCTGGAAATGCTGACCACCGCTGCCGTGATCTACTGGGTGCTGTCGATCGCGCTGGAGCTGGTGCAGGCGCGCCTTGAGCGGCACTACGGCAAAGCCTATCAGCGCTGAAGGTGCGTAGCGCCTGCCCCGGCCACTGCGCAGGGGCGAGCGTAGCAATCAATCGCCAGTCAGGCGCCGATGGGGCTAACGTCCCGCCTCTGCCACCAGTTTCGAGGAAAACTGGCCCACGGCAGTGACCACCTCCTGCGCACCTGATTGTATTTCCGTGATCACGGTACCTGCCTGCTGGGCCAGGCTCAGGCCCAGCTCAGCCTGCTTCCTGCTCTCGCCCATGCTGTGTACTGCCTCCTCCACCAAGGCGTTATTCTTCTGCACCACCTCGACGATTTCCTGGGTCGCGGCACTGGTTCGGCCGGCCAACTTGCGCACCTCGTCCGCCACCACGGCAAAGCCCCGCCCTTGGTCACCTGCACGCGCAGCTTCGATGGCCGCGTTCAGGGCCAACAAGTTGGTCTGTTGGGCGATGCCGCCGATGGTCGACACGATGGACGTGATCAGGTGCGACTGATGCCCCAGCGCCTCGACGCCGCTGGATACGTTCGAGACCTGCTCGACGATGCGGTTCATGGTTTCTACCGTGTCCCTGACCGCCTCAGCGCCGCGCTGGGCGGAGCTGTCGGTCTTCATGGAGATCTCGTAGGCAACGTCCGCCGCTGAGCTGACCTGTTTCTCGCTTTCGACCTGAGCGGTGATATCCACCGCAAATTTCACGACCTTGTACAGCCGCCCCCGGGTATCGCGCACGGGGTTGTAGGAAGCTTCGAGCCACAGCTCGCGGCCGCCCTTGTCGAACCGCTGAAAACGTTCGGCGACGAAGCGACCATCGTTGAGGCTGGCCCACAGTCGCTGATAGTCCGGCGACTTCATGTAGGCCGGATCGCAGAAAATACTGTGGTGCTTGCCGACGATTTCCGGGAGCGTGTAGTTCACCGTATTCAGGAAGTTCTGGTTGGCGGTGAGTATGGTGCCGTCCAGCCCGAACTCGATCACCGCCGTGGAGCGGGAAAGCGCCTTGATCAACTCATCGTTTTCCCGGGCCTTGTCGATGGCAGCGGTGACCTCGGTGCCGTAAGCCGTCATGTGGGTCACCTCGCCGCTGGGGGTCTTGACCGGGCACCACGCCGCGCGCATCCAGACCAGGCGCCCATCGGCCGCGATGTAGCGGTAGTCGTCGCTCACCCCAGTGCCCTGGCTCATCGCGGTCTGAAAATCCTCGTAGCATGGCAAGTCCCTCACATAGCCAGGCGTGAGCGTGCCCATCGATGTACCGACAAGCTTCGAAGCGTCGATCCCTACGAAGCTGGAAAACCGCGGATTGACGGCCGTGATCAGCAGGTCACGGTCCACGGTGATTTCAAGCATCTCGTCGGACCTGCTCTGTTGCGCAGCCCTGAGCCCATGAAGCTCCCGTTTGAGTGCCTCGACCTCATCCCTAAGCGCTTTGTTGAACATGGCGATCCTCGTCATTGCGGATGACAACTGTTGGGAATGAACAGGCGCTGTCAGGCAGCGCACACCGAGTGCTGCTTCACACAACGTCAGGCTTGCCGCGGCTGACACAACCATGTCGCCAGGTCATCTGCCGAGAGGGGCCTTGCGTAATAATAGCCTTGTCCTTGATCACAGCCCCATCCTCGTAGCACATGATGGTGCAGGTCCGTCTCCACGCCCTCGGCCACTACCGTCAGGCGCAGGTCACGCAGCAGGCTGACCAACCCGCGCACGATGTGCCAGTCGTTACCGCCTGGCTGCAGTTCGGCCAGCAGGGAGCGATCGAGCTTCACGCTGGTGGCGGGGATTTTGCGCAGGTAGATCCAGTTACTGTAGCCGCTACCAAAATCGTCGATGCCAATCGAGATACCCAGGGCGCGGAAGCGCTGGAGCTGTTCCTGCACGGCATCGAAATCGGCCACCAGGGCGCTTTCGGTGAACTCAAGTTCCACCAGGCTCGGGTGGACCTGGTGTCGGGCCAGCGCTCGGGTCACATCTTCGTACAACTGGCCATCACCCAGGTCCAGGGCCGAGATGTTCAGCGAGACCTGCAACACCACGTTGCTGGCCTGCCACTGGGCGATCTGACGACATACCTGCTCCACGACCCAGCGCGTGATGCCGCGGATGGAAGCGGTGGTTTCTGCCAGCGGAATGAACTCGGCAGGGCTGATCACACCCAGTTGCGGGTGCGTCCAGCGCAAGAGCGCCTCGACCGCCACGCAGCGGTTGCTGCCAAGGTCGATCCTGGGCTGGTAGGCCAGGCTCAACTGGTCCGGTGCCAGCAGTGCGGCTTCCAGGGCGTTGAGTATGGCGGTGTTGCGACGCAGGTTCGCGTCCACCACCGGGTCGTACGCCAACCAGCGCTGCTCGCTCTTGCGAGCGGTGTCGGTCATGCTGGCCATCAGCCGCAGGATGTCCGACGAGGCGCTGGCGTCCACACCCAGCGTCAGGACGCTGATGCCAACATCCGGCGTAACCGGTATGTGACCGCTGCGCAGCGGCCCACTGAGCGAAGCCACCAGCGTCTGAAGCCAACCGGCGAGAAAGCGGGTATCGCACGCATCGATGACCGTCATGAAGCCCAGGGTGCTGGCCCGATAAAGGCGGCAACCGGGCACAAGTGCCGTGAGCAGCACTTCTTTGACTGCCAGCATGAAATCGGTAAAGAACTCGATGCCCAGCGCCTTGAACAGCCGGTCCATACCCGCAGCCGACACCGGCTCGATGAAAACAGCCACCTGCCCGGCCGTCACGGCACCTTCCTTGAAGTCCGTCTCGAAGCGCCGCCGATTGGGCAGCCCGGTCATCGGATCGTAGAAGTTCTGCCGGTGGATCGATTGCAGCCGGGCCACCACCACGTTGGCGGCGTTGGTCAGCAGGTTACGGTCGCGCTCCGACAAGGCTTCGCGCGTGGCATGGTCGATGATGCACAGCCCACCCAGGCTGACGCCTGGCCGAACGATCAGCGGCGCGCCGGCGTAATAGCGAATGTGGGGGGCCGATTGCACAAGGGGATTATCCACCGTGCGGGGATCCTGCAGCGTGTCGCAGATCTCCAGCAGCGTTTCCTGGCGCAGGCCGTGGGCGCAGATGGACATTTCGCGCGGCGTGCGGTCGTCGGCCATGCCGATCTTGGCCTTGAATACCTGGTAATCGCGGTCGACGATGCTGACCAGCGCGGTCGGGACGTCGAAGTGCGCACAGAGCATGTTGACGACGCCGTTGAGCACCGGATCCTCTCCATTTGCCAGGTCCGATGTAAGGCGGTCCACTTCAACCAGGCGCAAGCGCTCGTCTCGAAGGGTCGTCAAGTTGTCCATGAAAACTCCGGTCGCGGTAACAGCAAATTCTAGCCCATAAGGCACATCGCCAGCTTAGCTGTGATCGGTTTCTCTCGACAATTGAGCGCCCCCACCGGTGGTCGGCCAAAAAATCTATTGGACGCCTGCGGTCAGCTAGCCTAAAAGGCTGTCAGCCGCGCTTGGCACGGCAGATTGCATAGATGATGCTCAGCCTGTTACGGAGTCAGCCTTGGCCTGGTTCAAAGAAAGGATTACCGCCATCCTGCAACGCCTGCGACGTGCCGAGCCGAGCACGGCCAGCCGCTACGTGGGCGCCGCGTTGATCATCGCTGCGTGCTCCCTGGCGCGCGCGCAGATGTCGCCTGCCGCGCTCCCGTACCTGTTTTTCATTCCTGGCCTGATGCTGATCGGGTTCTGGTTCGGCGCAGGCCCGTCCCTGCTGGGCTGCATCATGGCGGTGCTGATCGCCCAGTATTTCTTCATCGGACTGCTGGGTTTCGATGCTGACTGGACCACGTGGGCCAACAGCCTGAGTTTTGGCGTGGTCACCTTCGCCATGGCAGTGGTGTGTGCTTCGCTCAGGCGTAACCTGAGCGCCGTAGAACGGCTCAATGAAACGCTCGAGCAGCAAGTGCAACACCGAACGGGTGAGCGCGACAGCCTGTGGAACGTGTCCCCCGACCTGATCTGCACGTTGTCCGAAAACGGTCAGGTGCTGTCGGTGAACCCGGCATGGCAGGTTGAAACGGGCTTCACTGAAGAGCAACTCAAGGCTGGGACGTTCTACAGTTTCATCTCCCCCGCGCAATTGGCGAACGCGTTACGTGAGCTCAACCACAAGCCCATCGTCGAGCTCGACACCCAGAGCGTGCGCAGCGATGGCCAACCCTTGCTGCTCAACTGGCGCATAGCCAGGTTCGAGGGCCGTTACTTCGCCGTGGCGCGGGACGTCACTCAGTACCGCGAGCGGCAGCAGGCGTTCGAGCAGGTCAGCCAGCAACTGCAGCAAAGCCAGAAGATGGAAGCGCTCGGCCAGCTCACCGGCGGCCTGGCCCATGACTTCAACAACCTGCTGACCGTGATCACCGGCACGCAGGACATGATCGAACAACGCCTGGCGCAAGGCCGGCACGACGAGCTGGGTCGTTACCTGTCGTTGGCCAGAACTGCCACTCGCAAAGCCAGCACCCTCACCCACCGCCTGCTGACCTTCGCCAGACGACAACCGCTGGCCAGCGCCACGGTCGATGTGGTGCTGCTGGTGGACGACATGAAAGAGCTGCTGGCCAGAACCCTTACACCCAAGATCGAGTTTCAGCTCAGCCCGCATCCGTCGCCAGCCTTGTGCTACTGCGATCCCCATCAACTGGAAAATGCGCTGCTGAACCTGTGCATCAACGCACGTGACGCCATGCCCCAAGGGGGCCGTTTGCAGGTGCGGGTCAGCAAGGTGACGAGCGGCACGGCTGAGTTGGAGCAGCTTGGGCTACGCGCTGGCGAATACATTCAGGTGAGCGTCACCGATACGGGTCTGGGGATGCCGGCCAGCATTGCCGAGCGGGCCTTCGAACCGTTCTTCACCACCAAGCCGCTGGGGTCGGGCACGGGTCTGGGGCTGTCGATGGTCAGGGACTTCGCTCGCCAGGCGGGCGGCACCGCAGTGATCGAGTCGGTGATGGGCAGCGGCACCACAGTCAGCCTGTTGCTGCCCGTCCACCTTGAGTCCGTTTCGTCCAGTGTCACAGCGATCACGCACGCCACCCTGGCGGCCCGCACCGACCACCGCGGCAGTGCACTGGTGATCGAAGACGAGGGCGCGATCCGGGAGCTGGTCAGCGAAGCCTTGCAGGAGCTGGGTTTCGACGTAATCGAAGTCACTCATCCTGCCGATGCGCTGCACCTGATCGAACAGTGCCAGGACCTGCAGCTTGTGGTAACCGACCTGGTCCTGCCCGGCGGCTTGACGGGAGACAACATCGCCCAAGGGGTGCAGGCGCTCGTGCCAGCGGTGCGGGTGCTGTTCATTTCTGGGTTGATCGAGGCGCCGGCCAGCCTTGCCGAGCAGCAGCCGCATACGCGCTTGCTGCCCAAGCCCTTCACGCTCGGCCAGTTCAAGGCGTGTGTCGAAGAGATGCTCGCTGACCCGCAGGATGCGCCCCCATTGCGGGACCAGGCCACACGACGCTAGCGCCATGGTCGACGCGCGCTACATGCCAGGGGACGGCGAATCGAGCGATGCCAGAAACTGACGCGTCTGCCGGTTGGAGCGCAGGTGCACTACCTGACACCCGGGAGGCGCCGTCGCCATCAGGTGCTTGATCTTGTCCTGTGAAGAATGCCGCGTGGACCAGATGAACCGGATGAAGCCAGGCAAGTTGCGTAGCGACTCGGGGCATTCATCTGGCAAGTCCGGACGTGTACGGCCCAACTGGGTCAAGGTCCTGACCAGGACACGCCACAGTCGGACCGTCAGGGAACGGTCAATCCAGATAAACAGGTCGGCCCTGGCAAGACGGTTCTCCCAGGTTGCCGAATGCCCTCCCTCGAAAATCCACCGCTCGCGCGCCTCCACTTCATGGCACAGGCGGGTCTTTTCGTCCCGACTGCGCTCGACCCAGCCGGGTAGCCAGTGAATGGTGTCGATATGCACGACCGGCAAGCCGGTTCGCTCGCCCAGCTGGCGAGCAAGCGTACTTTTGCCGGCGCCTGGCTGACCAACGATCATGACGCGTTTCATTGGGGGCTCCTTTTCAGCCCGCCATTTTGAACGTCAGGTCAGTGTTGTAAAGCCGCGTTGCGCTGGCAGGCAATGGATGGAACGGTTCAGAGCCGGGACGCACCGTCGAGTGCATGCAGGCCAACGCCAGCACATGCTGAATACGGGTAAGCCATCCGGCTCCTGATGGAGCTCGGATGGCTTGAAGCGCCCACGGCGCGGCATGCTACCCCGCCGAGCACTAGGCTCAGCGCTGTGCCAGGGTACGGTGCGTACCTCCCACGGAACTGAACCGGTGCGCTGCGACGGGGCGCAGTATGATCAGAACTTGTGCTGTGGAAAACGCGAGCGAGGATAGGCCGTGAGCGGTGGTTGATCCTTCGACGCTTGGGAATGATGGGTAAGTATCTGCCATATCCCATTGCCATGTCCCTTACTCACGTTATCATCCCATATGACTTCTTCCCCCATGTTCTGGAGGTAGGTATGGAACATGGTGCCGTTTTTTTGAGTAATCGTAGCCAAGCTATAAGACTGCCCAAAGCTGCAGCATTTTCGGAAGACGTCAAGCGCGTTGACGTCGTCGCGATTGGGCGCACACGCATCATCACACCTGCCGGGGAAGCGTGGGATAGCTGGTTCGACGACTTAGCCCCTACAGAAGATTTCATGACAGAGCGTGATCAGCCGGCTGATCAAGAGCGCGAGCGTTTTTGATGCTCAAATTCATGCTCGACACAACTATATGTATTTTCACTATCAAAAACCGTCCTATCTAAGTACGCGATGCCTTCAAGCGGCATCATGACTAGATGTGCATAAGCACCGTCACTTTGGAGTTGATTTATGGTGCTGAGAAATCCTCGAATCCCGAGCGTAATCTAGCAGCGGTTGAAGACCTGGCAGCGCGCTTGGAAGTTCTTACATATGATAGAAACGCTGCCGCCCACACTGAACAGCTCCGTGCTGAATTGGCACGTTTGGGCACGCCTATTGGCCCTTTCGATCAAATGATCGCTGGTCACGCTCGCTCACAAGGTCTGATTATTGTCACTAATAACCGTCGTGAGTTTGAGCGAGTACCTGGACTGCGGAGCGAAGACTGGGTTATCCGATAATGATCGATGGCCGTGGCAAGGATCTCATGGGGCAGTGATGTTGAATCCGACCACGCTTGTCAGCGCAGCGCCGTGTTGCTAGTGTCGGGCAATGATCATCTACCATTCGACCACCGCAACCACCACCACGACCGCCCATGGCGGAGCGTGCGAGGTGTCGTGAGCAGATAGCGAACAGACTTCAAAGGCCCGCCAGCGATGGACAGGGCCTTTTTTGTGCCCTTGCCTCAATGGCCTCATGCAAGGAAACGCACGAATGTACGCGCTATTGATTCTGGATGTTCAAGTTGGGTTGGTGCATGGCCAGGAAAAGCCCTGGCGTTGCGAAGCATTGTTGGCAACCGTCAACGAACTGATGGACAAGGCGCGCAATGCTGGCGCGCCGATCTTTCTCGCCCGTCATGTAGGCCCCGCTGGCTCGCCAATTGCGCCTGACAGTGTGTTGACGCAACTTGCGCCGGAACTGAGGCTTGCGGGTGGCGAGGTGGTGTTCGAGAAGCACCGGCCCAATGCGTTTACACGGACGGCGCTCGCTGAGGATTTGCGGGCACTCGGGGTGACTGGGGTGGTGATTGGCGGTATGAAGACTCAGTACTGTGTGGACAGTACCTGCAGGGCTGCTCGGGATCTCGGGTTCGAAGCGGTGCTGGTTGCGGATGGACACAGTTGTACGGATACAGCGCAGATGCGGGGTGAGCAGATTGTTGCGCATCATAATGCGACGCTTGAGGGGGCGTTTTGTGAGGTGGTGTTAGGACGAGATTGGACTTTTAAGTGATTGGTACGGTGATGCCTGCTTAGGCGGAGGTTAAAAATCGCATTGCGCGAGAGCGACGACCGCCGTGGCATCAACGTTCATGCCTTGATGAATGCGTAGGTCACCCACATCCAAGCGAAGCCGAAGGCCGTCAGCCACGAGGATATTTGTAGAGCCAACTTAATTTTTGCAGGAAAGTTTTCGAATTCTTCAATGTCCAGATGCCCCCTGCGCATGTGTATGCCAGGCCAAATGAGTATTCCACAAAGAAATGTTATCAGCAGCCACCGAGCGCGAAAGCGCCGCGTGCCCAAAAACAGTTTCATCTGTTCCAGACCGGGATGACTTTGAATAGCCGAGGTTGCAACAGTGAAATTTCGTGTACACGCGATGAATGCACTGATTGCACAACCGGCCAACCCGATCACGAACGGACACGCCAGCATTATCCACTTCAGCCACACGGGCCAATTCTCGAACTCAGTCATAATGTGACTCGTAGATCAGCTCGCCCATGTGCTCACCGCCCTGCGCACCGGCGGTGCTCCCAGCAAAAGATCCGCTCCCGACCAGCGCAATGCCACAGATCGGTGCCCCGAGACCTGCGGTACCCGCAGAGAACACCCCACATACAGCGAGCGCAGTGATCCCAGCAATGTATCCACCCAGGATCCCTCCCGCTAAACCCCCAGCAAAAGCTCCTGCCTCAGACAAACGAATTTTTTTTGCAGGCTTCTGTTTCCCCTGCACGGCAGGCCTCCTGGACTTTCAGATAGGACGATGTCCCACCTAAGCCAATTCCGACATACCCCCCATACCTGAGGTACTTACTAAGTTTTGCCACTTTGTCCAAGTATGTGGCATACCCAGGAATATGCCCTGGCCCACCGGCTTTCGACCAATGATGCACAAGGCTCTTGGTGGAAATATTCAAGCTTTTCTTGAGCTTCTCGTAAGCCCCTAGATTCAGATGTTTATTAAGAAAAGTCGCCTTCAGCTGACCATTTAGCTGCTCCAATAACAGTCGTCGCTCGGCGAAAAACGATGGGCTATTCAGATGGCCATGGCGCAGAAATTCTTGCTGATGCAAACGCTCGATATTGCCAAGTGTGCTGCGAAGCTGCCGGAGGCCTTGATCCATCATGTCCTTGCCCACACCCATGGCGAGACTGGCGTCACTAAGCAGTCCGGCAATTTCAGCCTGGTACTCCATCATGAAATCTGACTCGGCAAAATCGAGTACAGCCAAGGAACGTCGCGCGTGCTCAGCGGCTGCCATGAGTTGGCCCTCCTCCTGGGTGCAGGCATAACCGTTATCCGGATCGCCGATGACGAAGATTTCCCCTGCCTTGAACCCCTGCTCGAAAGTCGGGTTCAGGCGTTGAAGGTACGAAATGGGCAAGGTCGGATCATGTCTAGCCAGCTCCAACAGAATCTGCGGGAACGACATGCTCCGGGGCACCACATAGAATCCCGGCTGCATTTGCCCAGGCAATCCGCCAACCCTGGCGGGCGAGGCCCCTGCTAAAGCGCTAGAGCTCCCAGGGCCAGCGGGCTCGACGCTAGTGCGTACGGCAACCGGTAGCCGCGGCGGGGGCATCTCCCCTAAAGGCGCCACCACCCGGTTGCTACCCTCTGGGCAACCGCAATCAACTAACGCCCCATCCATCGCGACTGGCTGGCCATCCGAGATGAAGTGCCATATCCCTTCGACGACCTTTCCTTCCAGCCCGCACAGTGGACAAGGTGTGGTGGGATCCCCCAGCCTCAGGACCATTCGCCCCTCGTCGAGGTAATCTTCCCCGGTGGCGATGCAAATCGCACCTGTGGTGGTCATATCACCATCTACTGCTTGGCCAAGCCCATCCAGACTGACGCGCATTTAGAGTCCCTTGCGAATTGTAGGATCGAGAGAACCTAACAGCTAAGAAGGGGAAAATGAGGCCTCAAGCAGCTAACGAGACGATTCCTACGAGTAACGCGGATTTAGGACTAGGGCACGACTTGGCGGTTTGGGAGCTACGCACAACAAAAAAACCCGCATGAGGCGGGCTCCTATTGATACCAGCTAGCGAGACATCGCTATAGGTCAAGTGATACTGGGGCGGAAACAGAAGAACGGTTGTTGGACGTGAGCGCCCAGTTTTCGCGGGGCTGGCATCTTGCAGCGATCAGCGTGCCCTCCTTGCCGCTGGGTTTGAAATACCGCAGCCGCCAAGTCTTCAAGCCACTGGGCGCGACTTACAGGTGGATACGCCCGTCGTCGAACAGTTTGTATGCACGATCACGCGGTTTGGCCGTACAGCATTTTAGGTCGCTGAGCGGAAAGGCTAGGCGTGGCATAGGGGTACGTTCTCCATTCAGGAAAGACGCTGTACCCCAAAAATACCCCCGTTTATTGGGGATTTTGTTGGTTCGCGACGGAGGGTCGTGGAAAAGAAAAACCGGCCAGAAGGCCGGTTTAGAGGGCTTCCAAAGCATTCAGCGGAATGCAGTGGAGCTGGATGTGGTGCCGGAGACAGGAATCGAACCTGCGACCTTCGCGTTACGAGTGCGCTGCTCTACCGACTGAGCTACACCGGCGTGTAGCGCAACGTACCACTGCTGCACCCGTTACGCAAACCCCTGTTTCCGCTCATTTATTCCGCCACCCTCACGGCGCGGCGCAGCCTTTGGGTGCGAGGTCGGTTTCGATGTCGGTGGTGCAGGCCCAACCGGTCGCTGAGCGGGTCAGGGTCAGGGCCTTGCCCAACACGGTCGCGGGGGCGTCGACCAGGGTGCAGACGATACGGCCGCTGGCATCTGTGGCCTTGCCGGTGGCGGTGATCGCGCAGTGGGCGGTGCTGGGCTGACCGCCGAGGCTGGCGACGTCGGTGACGTCGCGGCCTTCGTTCAGGCGCAGGTCCATCGCGGTTTTCAGGGCGCTGATTTCCAGCAAGCCGGCGGCGGCCTTGGAGCGGGCTTGGTGGTTGGTGTACATCGGTAAGGCGATGGTCGCCAGAATGCCGATGATCGCGACGACGATCATCAGTTCGATCAGGGTGATGCCGCGTTGCCCTTTCATGAACAATTTCCTTTTCGATACGCAGACTCAGTGAGGTCAGGCTTGCCTCGACCGGCAGCGGCGCAGTAGGCCTGAACAGACACCTTTTGTCACCCCTGCCCGCTTGGGCTTTGCCCTCGCTGCACTACTCTAGTGACCATCGGAAAGGCGCGCCTTTCCAGGGACGGGGCAAGCTGTTTCCAGGCTTGTCGCAGGGACGAATAGGACATGTGAATGACGTCATCTACGCATCTCTACACCTGGCAGGGGACGGACGCCAGCGGCGCCCACGTCAGCGGCAAGACCACGGGGCGCAGCCCGGCCTATGTACAGGCTGCGCTGATTCGCCAGGGCATCACGGTGGCGCGGGTACGGCCAGCGGGTGGGCTGGCACTGAGCTGGCCGCGTTGGCAGGCCAGGCCGGACACTGCGGGCTTCAGTCGGCAGCTGGCGACCTTGCTGCGAGCGGGGGTGCCTTTGTTGCAGGCGTTCGAGGTGATGAGCCGTAGCGGCTGCCCCGAAGGGCAGGCGGCGGTGCTGCTGGCGCTGAAAAAAGACTTGGGCGCAGGGTTGGGGCTGGCGGATGCCTTGCAGCGCCATCCTCACTGGTTCGATGGGTTGTACTGCAATCTGGTGCGGGTAGGTGAGCAGTCGGGGACGCTGGATCGGCAGCTCGAACAGTTGGCGTGCATGTTGGAGCAGCGGCGTACGCTTGAGAAGAAAGTCCGAAAGGCGATGGCCTATCCCATTCTGCTGTTCCTTACAGGGTTGGGAGTTTCGACCATCCTGTTGCTGGAAGTGATTCCGCAGTTCGAGTCGATGTTCGCTGGCATGGGTACGGCATTGCCCGCCCTCACCCAGTGGGTGATAGACCTGTCTGCGGGGTTCGGGCAGGTGGCGCCCTGGATGGCGCTTGTGGGGGTGCTGCTGGGCGTCGGTGGGCGCCAGCGGTATCGCCAGCATGCACCAACACGCCTATGGTGCGCACAGCAACTGCTGAGAATGCCGGTGTTCGGGGCGCTATTGGGGCAGGCCGCGCTGGCACGGTTCGCCCGCAGCCTGGCAACCAGTTATGCGGCTGGGGTACCGTTGCTGGACGCGCTGGGCACAGTGGCCAGCGCGTGCGGTAGTGAGCTTCACGAGCAGGCGGTGATGCGGTTGCGGCAGGCAATGGAAAACGGTCGGGTGCTCAATCAGGCGATGGCCGAGGAACGCGTGTTTCCTCCCTTGCTGGTGCAAATGGCGGCGATCGGCGAGGCCAGCGGCACGTTGGACCAGATGCTGGACAAGGCTGCGAGCCACTATGAGGACCAGGTCAGCCAGGCTTTGGACCAGCTGGCCAGTCTGCTGGAGCCGGCCATCGTGCTGGTGCTGGGGGTGCTGGTCGGTGGACTGGTGGTGGCGATGTATCTGCCGATTTTCCAACTGGGTAGCCTGATCTGATATGACGGTATGGACACTGCAGGGCATGGAACCTGCGCACTTCATCGCCTGGGCCGCGCTGCTCGGTCTGCTGGCAGGCAGCTTCATCAATGTCGTGGCGTATCGTTTGCCGATCATGCTCAAGCGGCAATGGCGACGCACTGCGCAAGAGGTGCTGAAGTTACCTTTGAGTACGTCTGCGCGGTTCGATCTATGGTTGCCCGGCTCGCATTGCCCTCTGTGCAAGCACGTCATCCGTGCGTGGCAGAACATTCCTGTGCTCAGTTACCTGGCACTCAATGGCCGTTGCCGGGGGTGCAAGGGCCAAATCAGCATGCGCTATCCGTTGGTCGAGGTGGCCTGTACTGTGTTGTCGGTGGCGATTGCCTGGCGCTTCGGCCCGTCGGAGCAAGCGCTCTACGCGCTGCTGCTGACCTGGTGCCTGCTGACGCTGAGCCTGATCGATGCGGATCATCAGCTTTTGCCCGACGTACTGGTGCTGCCGGCAGTGTGGCTGGGGCTGATCGTCAATGCTGGCGATGGGTTCGCGCCACTTGGCGATGCGCTATGGGGTGCCGTGCTGGGTTATCTGAGCCTGTGGGCCGTCTACTGGACATTCAAGCTGCTGACCGGCAAAGAAGGCCTTGGGTACGGTGACTTCAAGTTGATGGCGCTCATCGGTGCCTGGGGTGGCTGGCAGGCATTGCCGCTAACCCTTTTGCTGTCTTCGGTAGCAGGCGCATTCATAGGGCTGTGCCTGATCGCGTTGCGTCGGCATGCCATGGGGGCGGCAATGCCCTTTGGGCCTTATCTGGCCATTGCAGGGTGGATTGCCGTGCTCTGGGATGATGAAATATCCCCCTCCTACATGCAACTGCTTGGATCCCAATGACCACAGCGGCCACAACACCCTGGATTCTGGGCCTTACCGGCGGCATCGGCAGCGGCAAGAGCGCCGCAGCCGAGCGCTTTGTCGAGCTTGGCGTGCACCTGGTCGATGCCGACCAGGCGGCGCGCTGGGTGGTCGAGCCCGGACGCCCGGCTCTGGCGAGCATCGTCGAGCACTTCGGCCCCGCCGTGCTGCAGGCCGATGGGCAGCTTGACCGTGCCGCGCTGCGCCAGTTGATCTTCACCGACCCGGCGCAGCGCAAATGGCTGGAGCAATTGCTGCATCCGCTGATCGGCCAGGAGATTTTCAGTTACCTGGCCAAAGGGCAATCGCCCTATGCGGTGTATGTCTCGCCCCTGCTGATCGAGTCGGGGCAGTATCGAAAAACTCAGCGCGTACTGGTCATCGACGTACCGCAAACACTGCAGGTAGCACGCACCCTTGCCCGCGACCACACCAGCGCCGAACAGGTGCAGGCCATTCTTCAGGCCCAGCTGCCGCGTGAAGAACGCCTGCACCATGCCGATGACGTGGTGGTCAATGACGGCGACCTGGGCCACTTGCATGCGCAGATCGACCGATTGCACAACTTTTACCTGACTTTACGAGGAGGCCAGCCATGAGCCAGCCATTGACCGTCGATTGCCCGACCTGCGGCGCACCTGTGGAATGGAACGATAAGAATACCTTCCGGCCGTTCTGCTCCGACCGTTGCAAACTGATCGACCTGGGCGCCTGGGCGTCCGAGGAGCACAAGATTCCCGGGGCCGAGGACTCGGAAGACGAATTGTATTCGGGGGATCTAGAGCCTCGTCACTGATTCTTTGGAGAAACACACCCCGTAGACGCTGTGCAGGGGGGCATGGCTTTCAGTCACCCCCTTCTTTCCAGGGAGCCTGCAGGTATCGAGTGCGGTTGAACGTCTCCAGCCATTCAGGGCAAAAGACCACCAGTGCGCTGATCACGGTTCCGTTGATGAACGCTTCGGGAAACATCATCAGCCACAGGTAGCCCACAAAATCACTTAGCCACTCTGGCATGGCGAACAGGCCATCGAGCCAGAGCAGCCCCAGCGCGGCGGTGAGGCACACGGCCACCGTCAGTGCCGCCGGGAAAAACCCTGAGCAAAAGATGTACACGAAAAGATTTCGCGGCTGCGCTCGTTCCACCGCGATGGCACAGGCTTCGGTGACCAGGACCGGCAGGCCGACCAGCAGCAGACCGTTGACCCCTAACCCAGCCAACTCCTGACGCCCGAGCAGTAGCAGGCCCAGCTGCGCCATGAAGCCACCCAGTACCGCCAGCGGCCAGTCCAGCAGCAGGGTGACGGCGGTCATGCCGATGAAGTGGTAGGACACGCCCGTGTCGAAATCGCGCCGAACCAACCACAGCGCGAACAACCCAACCACAGTGCCGAACAGCAAGTGCTGGCGCCGCCGGTCCGTGACCAGCTCGACCCAGCGGGCTTGACTGGCGGCCCACGCGAGCAGTGGCACGTAGCCTAGCCAGCCAACGGTCAGCGTTGTTGCCGACAGCACCTGCGCGCTGATCATGTAGGAATAACCTCAATCAATGCATGGATAAATGCGAGTCTACACGGATTGCCATCAGCGTGCTTTTGGCCCAAAGGGCAGGTAATTCATTGATTCAAGGCGCGATCAACTCCTGATCGTCATCAAATTACAGCTAAGCTTGCTTCATGGATGACTCCGATTACCTGCGCCTGCTTACCATCCAGGCCGAACAAGCCAACGCCTTCTTGTCCAATGCCCGCAAATGGGAGCGCGAGCGTTGGGTCTGCCAGCGCCTGCTCCAAGGCCTGAATATCGCCTATCGCAACGACGACTTCACGCCCGCCGGCCAGGAGCCGCCTGACGTACTGTTCCGCGATGCGGCCTTCGAGGTGTTCTTCGTGCTGGACGAGGGTCGCCGACTTAACGATGAATGGCGAGAAGAGCTGCAACGCAGGCGCAGCGCCTTTTCACTGGCGCAACTGGTGCGACGCGAAGCACGCCCTCGCCGCATCAGTGCGACCGAGTTGCTGGGCAGGCTGGCGCTCACCCTGCGCAAGAAAGCGCACAACTATCGTGAACGCGGGTTAGACCTGAACGAGCTGGACATCATTGCCTTCGCCAGTCTCAAACGCGAGGTGCTGGACCTCAACACCCACTTCCCGCCGCCCACCGAGTACTTGCGCCAGGGCTGGCGCTCACTGTCGCTGGTCGGGCCAACCTTTGCCCGGGTGTTGTTCGCCCACCCAGATGCGCCGGATTTCCTACGCGGTAACCTGGGGCGCAGCATCGTCTTCGATGTGGGGATCAGTCTTTGATCCTATGCAGTGATCGCTTGCGATGACGTACACTCGGCGGCGCCGATAGAAAGGATTATCATTTGTCACAGCCGCGTGCGCGAGCGCTGTAGCGTTTGCCGATGCGCGAACGTCTATGCCTAGAGGCCCAGCATGACCCATCGCCTGAACCCTGCGTGTCAGCCAGTGTCGATGATGACCTGCAAGCCCTTGGGACGCTGTGTCGAGTACCTCGCTACCCCCGTCGTCTTGGGTCAGGCACCTGTTGAGTGGACCGGAGCTATGAGCTGCCTTGCGCTCGCCCTCCCCTCATGCCCCGTGCGACCGGCCCGTTGGGCCAAGAATTCCGTAAACCTTATGAGATATTCCCATGACTCATCGCATCGTGATTGTCGGCGGCGGCGCCGGCGGCCTGGAACTGGCGACCCGCCTGGGCAAGACCCTGGGCAAGCGCAAGCAAGCTGACATCACCCTGGTGGACACCAACCTCACCCATATCTGGAAACCGCTGCTGCACGAAGTGGCCGCCGGCTCGTTGAACTCCTCCGAAGACGAACTGAACTACGTAGCGCAAGCCAAGTGGAACCACTTCAACTTCCAACTGGGGCGCATGAGTGGCCTGGAGCGTGAGAGCAAGCGGATCCAGCTGGCTGCCACGCTGGATGAAGATGGTCGCGAGTTGCTGCCCGCGCGCACCCTTGCCTACGACACCCTGGTCATCGCCGTCGGTTCCAACACCAACGACTTTGGCACCTTGGGTGCGGCGCAGCATTGCCTGTTCCTGGACACGCGCAAACAGGCAGAGCGCTTTCATCAGCAACTGCTTAACCATTACCTGCGCGCCCATGCAGGCGATGTGGCCAGCGAAAAGATCAGCGTGGCCATCGTCGGTGCGGGTGCCACGGGCGTGGAGCTGGCTGCCGAGCTGCACCACGCGGCGCATGAGCTGGCGGCCTACGGCCTGGATCGCATCCAACCCAAGGACATGCACATCACCCTGATCGAGGCGGGCCCACGCGTGCTGCCGGCACTGCCTGAGCGCATCAGCGTGCCCGTGCATCAGACCCTTGAGAAGCTTGGGGTGAAAGTAATGACCAACGCGGCTGTCAGCGAAGTGACGGCCGAAGGTCTCAAGACCAAGGACGGCGAAGTGATCCAGGCCAGCCTGAAGGTCTGGGCAGCGGGCATCCGGGCGCCGGGCTTCTTGAAGGAGATCGATGGCCTGGAGACCAACCGCATCAACCAACTGGTCGTGCGTTCCACCCTGCAAACCACCCGTGATGACGATATTTTCGCCTTCGGTGACTGCGCCGCCTGCCCGCAGCCAGACAGCGATCGCAACGTGCCGCCCCGGGCGCAGGCAGCTCACCAGCAGGCTTCAATGCTGGCACAGAGCATCAAGGCACGCCTGGAGAACAAGCCGCTGCCGACCTACCAGTACAAGGATTATGGCTCGCTGGTGTCGCTCTCGCGATTCTCGGCAGTGGGTAACCTGATGGGTAACTTGATGGGCAATGTGAAGCTCGAAGGCTGGCTGGCAAGGATGTTCTACGTGTCGCTGTATCGCATGCACCAGATGGCGTTGTACGGATTCTTCCGCACGGCCCTGATGATGCTGGGCAGCAAGATTGGCCGCGGCACCGAACCAAGGCTGAAGTTGCACTGACCTGGCTGCTGACCGGGTGCGTTCGCAGGCGCCCGGCTAGCTTCGCGTTCGTACGATTTCCTCGGCTGCCAGACGGCCGAGGTGGGGCGCAAGCACGATCCCAGGGTGTGCCACCAAGGTATACAACCCCTCGACACCAGGAAGGTAACCCATCACAGGCTTGCCTTCCGGGGTCATCGGTCGGTGCCCGATACTGACCGCGCGCAGCGAAAGCGCCGTGGCGCCGATGAACATCTGCCGGATGGCCTTGGTCGTAAGCTCGACCAAGGCTGGCAACCCTGCCTCACCCTCGGCGGGCGCTTCTTCGGCGCAGGCCACGCCCCCTTCCAATGCCGGGCGTAACTCCAAACCATTACCGTAGACCAGGTGTCGCACTACACCGGCAGGCGCCGCGAAGCGCATCAGTACGGCAGGCCGGGTAAGCAAGGGCAAGGGCAGACCGACACCCGCTGCAAGGCCGATAGCGGCACCGGCATTGGCCAGCACCACGGTATCGGCGGCGTAGGTTTGCGCTGCGCACCTGGCGGCCGTCACGCGTCCGTTGTGCGTGTCTATGCCATCGACCCGCCGGCCGTAGAGAATCTCTGCCCCGGCCTGCTCAGCGCCGCTCAACAGCATCTTCGCCAAGGCAACGGGCTCCACGGCAAAATCGTCCGGCGCCCACGCCGCCAGGGCCGGTGGCGTGATCATGCAAGGCTCAAGGGCGCTTATCTGCTGGGCATTCAGGGGTTGAAGGTTTACGCCGGCAGAACGTTGCTGATTGATGAGGGCGGACGTTTGTGCATCGTTTTCCAACCACACCATGGCGCCACGGGCGGCAATCGGCAAAGGCCCGAGGTCAAGCGCCAGCCGTTTGAAATCGGCAATAGCCTGCAACGTGGAGGAAAATGCCGCCGGGTTGTCCGATGCACTGGCGCTGGCGGTGCCTACCCAGCCATATGACCAACGGGTAACGCCACTGGCGGCGCGAGACCCTTGCTCCAGAACAGTGACCCGGGCACCGAGCCTTGCAAGGTGCCACGCAATGGAAGCACCCATGATGCCTCCACCCACGACCACGACACTTGATGTGTTGGCTCCCATGCCAATAGGTCCCCAGACTGCCAAAGACACAGGGCAGAATAGCGGATTTGCGGGAAAACACAGGGCTTTGAAAAACCGAGACAAAAGAAAAAGGGCATCTCATTCGAGATGCCCTTCTTACATGGTGGGTCGTGTAGGATTCGAACCTACGACCAATTGGTTAAAAGCCAACTGCTCTACCAACTGAGCTAACGACCCGGAAAATGGTCGGGGTGAGGGGATTCGAACTCCTGACATCCTGCTCCCAAAGCAGGCGCGCTACCGGACTGCGCTACACCCCGAGATTGGCTCCGCGACCTGGACTCGAACCAGGGACCCAATGATTAACAGTCATTTGCTCTACCGACTGAGCTATCGCGGAACTGAACTTCGGTACAACCTTACATCTTCGAAGCTTGTGTTAACTTCGGTCTCTTTGGCTATCCGCTTTCGCGTTATCGCTGCTGAGGCCGGCTATTCTACATTCTTCGTTTTGCTTGTCAACCACTTTTTTTCATTCAACTTACTGATTTCTAAGTTGTTTTGCGGTCACCGGTGTTGCTGGTGATTCGCTTAGTGCCTGACAACGCGGCGTATATTAGGGCCACTCGATTGATCATGCAAGCATAAATTTCAAAAATTTCAGCGAGTTATCTTGGATGAGTGCAAAGGCCCGGATTTACGGGGGTTAGCTGGTCTCCTTGAAGACAGCATAGAGGTTGCTGGGGCCGCGTTGCGTCCCATCACGGCCGGTCCGGCGCCCCGGCAAGGGCGCGCGTACATTGACCGCGCGGGGCCTGCCTGGCCCATTGGCCGCGAGACGGCCCCAACAATCCTATGCGACCAACATCACGCAAACACGATCTCGTCGCCTTCCACTGTGGCAGTGATGGCCGTACCTGGCACGAACTTGCCCGACAGGATCAACTGCGCCAGCGGGTTTTCGATCCAGCGCTGAATCGCACGCTTGAGCGGCCGCGCGCCATACACCGGGTCGTAACCGACTGCGATCAGCTTGTCCAGGGCCTGCGGGCTCAAGCTCAGCGAAAGCTCACGCTCCATCAGGCGGCTGCGCAGCCGTCCCAGCTGGATCTCGGTAATGCCGGCAATCTGCTCGCGGCCCAGCGGTTCGAACACCACCACTTCGTCGATCCGGTTGATGAACTCGGGACGGAAGTGCGCGCCTACCGCATCCATCACAGCGGCACGTTGCGCCTCGCGGTCGCCCACCAACTCCTGAATCTGCGCCGAGCCCAGGTTGGACGTCATCACGATGACCGTATTGCGGAAGTCCACGGTGCGGCCATGGCTGTCGGTCAGGCGTCCGTCTTCCAGCACCTGCAACAGCACATTGAAGACGTCGGGGTGAGCCTTCTCCACCTCATCGAGAAGCACCACCGAATACGGCTTGCGGCGCACGGCCTCGGTCAGGTAACCGCCCTCCTCGTACCCCACATAGCCTGGCGGTGCACCGATCAGCCGCGCCACGGAGTGTTTCTCCATGAACTCGGACATGTCGATCCGCACCATGGCTTCCTCGGTGTCGAACAGGAATTCGGCCAGCGCCTTGCACAGCTCCGTCTTGCCCACGCCGGTCGGGCCGAGGAACATGAACGAGCCGCTGGGCCGGTTGGGGTCGGACAGACCTGCCCGGGACCGGCGCACCGCATTGGCCACGGCAGTAACGGCCTCGCTCTGGCCAATGACGCGCTGGTGCAGCAGCGCTTCCATTTTCAGCAGCTTCTCGCGCTCGCCCTCCAGCATCTTGGACACTGGGATGCCCGTCCACTTGGAAACCACTTCGGCAATTTCTTCCTCGGTGACCTTGTTGCGCAGCAACTGGTTATCGGTCTTGCCGTGCTGGTCGACCATCTGCAGGCTGCGTTCCAGGTCCGGGATAACCCCGTACTGCAGCTCAGCCATGCGGCTCAGGTCGCCTTTGCGGCGGGCGGCCTCGAGCTCCTGGCGCGCTTGTTCGATCTTCTGCTGAATCTGGGCCGAACCCTGGACTTCAGCTTTTTCCGACGCCCAAATCTCTTCGAGGTCGGAATATTCACGCTCCAGGCGCTCGATTTCCTCGGTCAGTTTCTCCAGGCGCTTCTTGGCAGCCTCATCCTCTTCTTTCTTGAGTGCCTGGGACTCGACCTTCAGCTGAATCAGACGGCGGTCAAGACGGTCGAGCACCTCCGGCTTGGAGTCGATTTCCATCCGAATACGGCTGGCTGCCTCGTCGATCAGGTCGATGGCCTTGTCGGGCAACTGACGATCGGTGATGTAGCGGTGGCTGAGCTTGGCCGCCGCGATGATAGCGCCGTCGGTGATGGCCACCTTGTGGTGGACTTCATAACGTTCTTTCAAGCCACGCAGAATGGCGATGGTGTCCTCTTCGCTAGGCTCCTCCACCAGTACCTTCTGGAAGCGACGTTCCAGGGCCGCATCCTTCTCGATGAACTGGCGGTATTCGTTCAAGGTGGTGGCGCCTACGCAGTGCAGTTCACCACGGGCCAGGGCAGGCTTGAGCATGTTGCCTGCGTCCATGGCACCCTCGCCTTTACCGGCGCCGACCATGGTGTGCAATTCGTCGATGAACAGGATCACCTGCCCTTCTTGCTTAGACAGTTCGTTGAGCAGGCCTTTGAGGCGCTCCTCGAATTCACCCCGGTACTTGGCGCCGGCAATAAGGGCCCCCATGTCCAGGGCGAGCAGGCGCTTGCCTTTCAAGCCATCTGGCACTTCGCCGTTGATGATGCGCTGGGCGAGGCCCTCGGCAATGGCGGTCTTGCCCACGCCAGGCTCACCGATCAGCACGGGGTTGTTCTTGGTACGGCGTTGCAGCACCTGGACGGTGCGGCGGATTTCGTCGTCACGGCCGATCACAGGGTCAAGCTTGCCTTCTTCGGCACGCTTGGTCAGGTCGACGGTGTACTTGTCCAGCGCCTGGCGTGATTCCTCGGCGTTGGCATCGTTTACGGCCGCGCCACCGCGCAGGTTATTGATGGCGTTTTCAAGGGCTTTCTTGCTCACGCCCTGGCTGAGCAGCAACTTGCCCAGCTTGCTGTTCTCATCCATGGCCGCCAGCACTACCAACTCGCTGGAAATGAACTGGTCACCCTTTTGCTGGGCCAGGCGGTCTGCCTGGTTGAGCAGGCGCGCCAGATCCTGCGACATGTTCACGTCGCCCGTTGGGTTCTGGATTTTAGGCAGTTGGTCGAGCTCCTTGACCATGGCCTGACGCAGGCTATTGATGTCGAAGCCGACCTGCATCAGCAGTGGCTTGATGGAGCCACCCTGCTGTTCGAGCAGGGCCTGCAGCAAGTGGACAGGCTCGATGGCAGGGTGGTCCATGCCAACGGCCAGGGATTGCGCATCGGATATTGCAAGCTGGAGCTTGCTGGTCAAACGGTCTATTCGCATGATGTACCTTCCTGTAAAGGGCAGGCCGGAGCGATGGACAGCGCCTGTTTATGAAGAAACCTGCCTGAGATGTCTTATAGATAAGGCTGATTCTGGAAGATTCAAGCGTAGCGCGGTTGACGGAGGTCAAGCTGCTGGATTTGCACAGGTGTAATGGCAGGTACAGCCTATTGCGCGCTAGCGCGGCGCCAGCCACACCAAAGAAGCGAAACGCCCGCCTTGCGGGGTACGCCGATAGGAGAAGAACCGCTCGTCGCTCACCGTGCACAAGCCGCCACCGTAAACAGCCGTGACCCCACGGGCTGCCAGGCGAATACGGGCCAGGGCGTAGATATCGGCCATCAGCTTGCCGGGTCGTTCGCCGTCGACGAATGCCCGTGCGGCCTCAGGGTGCACCGCAGTAAAAGCATCGCGCACCTCCAGGCCCACTTCGAATGCCTGCGGCCCAATGGCCGGGCCCAACCACACCAGCACCTGAGCCGGTGGTACGTTCAGACGATCCAGGGTGGCTTCGAGCACACCGCCGGCAAGCCCGCGCCAGCCTGCATGAGCGGCCGCCACTTGCGTACCTGCCTGGTCACAAAACAATACAGGCAGGCAATCGGCGGTCATTACCGTACAGGCGATGCCTGGCCGGTTGGTCCAGCTGGCATCGGCTTCGACCACGCGGGAAGGGTCTGCATCGGCGACGGCCAGACCGTGCACCTGCTTGAGCCAGGCGGGCTGGATGTCGAACTCGCCGCTTAGGCGCAGGCGGTTCTGGGCAACGGCCGCAGGGTCGTCCCCCACATGGTCACCCAGATTGAAAGTATCGAAAGGCGGCAGGCTGACGCCGCCCTGGCGGGTGGTGACGCAGGCGCGAACCGAGGCTGGCGCAGGCCAGTCCGGCGTCAGCAGCGACTGCGTCAAGCCACTCATCCGATGAAGCTCTCGCGATCCTGATTGAGCAGCGACAGCAGCCAGACGAAATCGTCGGGCAGTGGCGATTCCCACTCCATGCGCTCGCCCGTCGCCGGGTGCACCAGTGCCAGGAAGCGTGCGTGCAGGGCCTGCCGCGGGAAGGTCTTGACCGCCTCGACCATGGTCGGGCTTGCCGCAGGCGGGATGCGGAAACGCCCGCCGTAGGTCTGGTCACCAACCAGGGGGAAGCCGACGTGGGCCATGTGCACGCGGATCTGGTGGGTACGCCCGGTTTCGAGCTTGACCCGCACGTGGGTGTGCGAGCGGAAGCGCTTGAGCACACGGTAGTGGCTGACCGCTGGCTTGCCGCCGTCGGTGACGGCCATGCGCTGGCGCATGCCGCCGTGACGACCGATGGGGGCGTCGATCTTGCCACCGGCGGTGACCACGCCCACCACGATGCATTCGTAGATACGGCTGACCGACCGCTTCTGCAGCTGGTCGACCAAGTGGGTTTGCGCCTGCAAGGTCTTGGCCACGACCATCAGGCCAGTGGTGTCCTTGTCCAGGCGGTGGACGATGCCGGCACGTGGCACGTTGATGATGTCGGGCACGTGGTGCAGCAAGGCGTTGAGCAAGGTACCGCTGGCATGGCCGGCAGCCGGGTGCACCACCAGGCCCGCAGGCTTGTTGATGACCAGGATCTGGTCGTCTTCATAGACGATGTCCAGCGCGATGTCCTCGGCCTCCCATTCGCCCTGGGCCTCCTGCTCGGCTTCCAGGGCCAGCACGGCACCGCCATGCACGGTGTCACGCGGGCGCAGGACAGCCCCGTCGACCGTCAGACGGCCATCTTTGATCCATGCCGTCAGCCGCGAGCGCGAATACTCGTCGAACAATTGGGCGGCGACCTGGTCGAGGCGTTGACCGCCCAGTTCGGACGGGACCTCTGCGCTAAGTTGAATGATCTCGGACATGCTCGATTCAGTGGGCGCACAGCCTTTGGTTTCAGCTGCGAGCTTGTGGTTAAATACGGCTTCTTTTGTCCCGGGGTTGGCCGGGGCGCTCATCATAACAGGACGGCCCCGCCCAAGACAGCGGCCGTCAAAGGGACGCAAGCCGCCATGCAAGTGAAACACCTGCTGCTGATCGCCATCCTCGGGCTCACCGCGGCCTGTTCCTCTAATAAGGAAGTCATCGACGAGAACCTCAGCGAGGCCGAGCTGTATCAACAGGCCCAGGCTGACCTGGACAATTCCAGCTACACCAGCGCCGTGAACAAGCTCAAGGCCCTGGAGTCGCGTTACCCGTTCGGCCGCTATGCCGACCAGGCGCAGCTGGAGCTGATCTACGCCAACTACAAGAACGCGGAGCCGGAGGCTGCCAAGTCTGCCGCCGAGCGCTTCATCCGCCTGCACCCGCAGCACCCGAACGTCGACTACGCGTACTACCTCAAGGGTCTGACCTCCTTCGACCAGGACCGTGGCCTGCTGGCGCGCTTCCTGCCGCTGGACATGACCAAGCGCGACCCGGGCGCGGCCCGCGACTCGTACAACGAGTTCGCGCAGCTCACCAGCCGCTTCCCCAACAGCCGTTACGCCCCAGACGCCAAGCAGCGCATGATCTACCTGCGCAACCTGCTGGCCTCCTATGAAATCCACGTGGCCGACTACTACCTCAGCCGTCAGGCATACGTGGCTGCCGCCAACCGTGGCCGCTACGTGGTCGAGAACTTCCAGGAAACGCCCTCGGTTGGCGACGGCCTGGCGGTGATGGTCGAGGCGTACCAGAAGATGCACCTGGACGACCTGGCTGCCACCAGCCTGGAAACCCTGAAGCTCAACTACCCGGACCACCCAAGCCTGGCCGATGGTGAGTTCCAGCCCAAGCAGACCGAGTCTGACGGTCGCGGCTGGCTGTCCAAAGCCACGCTGGGCCTGATCGAAACCGACACCCCGCTGCCACCGGGTCAGACCCGCGCCAACCAGGACGTGATCAAGCAGTTCCAGGATGCGCGTGATGAAATGCCCAAGGAGCTGCTGCCCAAGGATGAAAACGGCGACCCGATCGAGCCACCAGGACCGAAGGAAGCCGACAGCAACCGCTCCTGGTTCAGCTACATGACCTTCGGTCTGTTCGACTGATTCAGCCGTTGCATGAAAGGGAGGTCTGGGACCTCCCTTTTTTTATGCCTGCGCCCTAGACTGTCATCCTCTTTCATTCGACAAGCTGAACACCATGGTTCGCCTACTTTTCTGGATCGTCCTGATCGCCGCCGCGTTCTGGCTGTGGCGCAAATTCAAACTCAGCCAGCAACCGCGCCAAGAGGCCAAGCTCGACGCGCCGCTGAAAATGGTTCGCTGCGCGCATTGTGGCGTGCACCTGCCCACCGACCAGGCATTGGCGCAGGGCAACACCTGGTATTGCAGCCAGGCACACTTGCAGCAGGGGCCTGGCCGACAGGGCTGAACGGGCGGTTAGCCAAGGCGCCCCTGCGGGGCGTAGGGTGCCGGATCGATGATAGGCTCGGCGCCATTGAGCAAATCGGCCAGCAGTTGGCACGAGGCTGGCGCCAGCACCAGCCCGTTTCGATAATGGCCGCAGTTCAGCCATAGGCCCTCGAAACCGGGCACCGGCCCGATAAACGGAACGCCTTCAGGCGAACCTGGCCGTAGCCCGGCCCAGTGGGCAACCACATGCGCGCCTTCCAGGCCGGGCAGCAGATCCACTGCCGATGCCTTGAGGCTTGCCAGCGCCTCATCGGTGGGTGTTTTGTCGTAGCCGGCATGCTCCAGCGTACTGCCCACCAGAATGTGACCATCCCGGCGCGGAATTGCATAACGACCTTTGGCAAGCACCATGCTTGGCAGAAAGTCTTCAGCGCATTTGAACAGGATCATCTGCCCTTTCACCGGCTCGACCGGAAGCTCAAGGCCCAAGTGGCGCAGCAGTTCGCCGCTCCAGGCACCGGCGCTGAGTACGACTTCGTCGGCCGCCAACTCGCCTTCAGCGGTGCTCACCCCAATGATACGACCGCCCTGCTGCACGAACCCCGTGATCTGGCAGTGCTCCCGCACACTCACATTGGGCAATGCCTGCAACGCCGCCTTCAGCGATTTGACCAGGCGCGGGTTGCGCACATTGGCCACGCCCTCCATGTAGAGGGCTCGCTCATAGCCTGGCCCGAGCACAGGGACTGCGTCGTACACCGCCGAAATGTCCACGGCGCTCAACGGCCGCTGCTGACGGTCCGCCCATGCCAAGGCCTGGGCTTGATCATCCAGGTCAAGCCAGTACAGCCCGGTGGTATGCACTTCAGGGTCCAGGCCCGTGCTGGCGAATAAGCGCTCACCCAGCTGTGGATAAAAGTCCTGCGACCAATGCGCCAGGGCGGTCACTGCCGGGCTGTAGCGCCAGGGGTACAGGGGCGAGACGATACCGCCCCCGGCCCAGGAGGACTCGCGACCTACCTCGCCTTGGTCGCATATCACTACCTGGTCGACGCTCGCCGCCAGGTTGAATGCCGTCAGCAGGCCAATGACCCCGCCACCGACCACCACTACTTGCTTGCTCATCTGTCGATTCAACACCTGAAGTAAAAAACCGCGATGCACCGGGCACCTGTGACCGTTCAGCCTCCCCAGCAGCGCGCGCTGTCGATGGCGCCGTGGTTGCGCCCTACCCCAGCTTGATCAAGCTCGAAATCGCCACAGCGGTCTTCGGCCATCAGCCCTTTTGGCAAACGTCGGGCGCGCAGGGTGAAAGTCTGGTCTTCGCGCAGCGCTTGCAGGCTGTAGTAGCGGTTGCCCGAAGGCAGGCTCGGGTCGCCTTCGGCATACTGGCCAGTAACCAAGCGATGGCGTTCCAGGCGCAATGCAGCATCCTGCAACAGGGCGACCACCTCGTGGCGCGCTGCCTGCCGCAGGTGGTCGTTGTAACGGGGGTAGGCAATGGCTGCCAGAATGCCGGTGACGGCCAGCACAATCAACAGCTCGATCAGGCTGATGCCTTGCTGCATGTCAGTCTCCTCTGAATCTTTGTCGCCACGTCATGCGTACAAGCGCACTACCATCGCTGGCATACACCGCTTCCACCACCTGCCGGGGATGACTTAGCTGGCTGACCGCGGTTACCCGGAACACTGTCACTGATCGCCCGGCTGGGACACCCACGGCGCGTTGCGTGGTGCCCAGGTTCTGCACCTGAAAAAATCCTTCTGGCCCGGCTTCCCAGACCCCGGCCAGGCGATGCGGCTGCTCAGGCGGCGGGCACACTTCACATGGCGGTGGCCGTACCTGCATGATCGACTGCTTGCCAACGTCCAATGTGGCTTCGGCCTGCTCGAAGGCCAGCTGCCCTTCTTTGAACAGGCCCACCATTTGCGTCTCAACGGCGGCCGCACGTAGCGCCGAGGTGGTCAGCACACCCAGCAAGAGGCTCAGCACCAATGCCAACAGCAGCACCACCCCACGTTCGCGTGTCATGGCTCGCCCCCGTTGCGGCGGGCCACACTGACAACGTACTGCTGCTCCAGCGCCAACACGGGATCGAACAGATCCAAGTGCAGGTCGATGCGCTGGCCATCGGCCGCAGCCACCACGTGCAGACGGCGCACATGCTCAAGCAGGGGCTGGGTGCTGCTGCCACGGGTGAAGTACAGGGTAGCGCCCCTGACGGCGTAACGATGTCGGGTGATGGGGATGGCCATCAGCGGCGCGGCGGCTTGGACATGCCCTCGATGTACCTTGGCGTACCCCACGCAGTCAGTGAGCAGGGTCCATTGAGGCTTCAGCGGATGGCCAGGAAGGTCGGCCACCACCACCTCAAGGTTTGAGCCCTCCACTTCCAGAGGTCGGCTAAATGCGGTAAAGGTGTCGCCGTCTGGCAGATCCGCGGGCTCCAACCGCAGGCAGCCGAACATGCCAGCCATGCGGATGTCCTGGGCCATGCGCAACAAGGCCAGCCGTGCATCTTCCTGCATGCGCAGCGTTGCCCCTTGCAGCTGCCACGCTCGGTGGGCAGAGGTGAACAACTGGCTGGCGCCGGCCAACAGCATCAACCCGAGTGCCAGCGCCAGTAGCAGCTCGAGCAATCCGACCCCTTTTTGCCAGGGCCTCATGGCAGCGCCTGCTCATGTGCACTGGCAGATGCCAGCACCGCCTGCACCTGCTGCCGAGCGTCTTGCGAGGCCTGCAAAGCCTGCATGTGCAGCGCTGCTGCGGCAAACATTCCCACCGCAATCACCACCATGGCCAACAGCGTTTCCAGGAGCGTCATGCCCCGTTGCGTTACCTGCATCCCTGCAGCTCCTGCGACTTTTCATGCATTGTCGATGTACGCCTGCCACTGGAAGGGTGACCCAGCGTGCGTGAAGCTAAAGCCAAGCACGTCCAAGGAGAAATGCACGGTGAAGCAACAGGGAGTAACACTGATACAAACGGTGTCGGCATTGGCGGTGCTCGCTGTCCTGACGCAGCTGGGGGCGCCTGCCTACGTCAAGCTCAGCGATAACGTGCACCGCGCTGCCGTCACGCGAGACTTGTCGCAAACGCTGCGGAGCGCGCGTGGGCGCGCCATGCTGCTGGGTGAGGCCGTGCGGGTGCAAGCGCTGGACGAAGCATGGGGCAATGGATGGCGAGTGACGCTGGAGCAGGATTCGCGGGTGCTGCATGAACACCGCCTGCGTCGGCCTCTGCAGATCGCCGCGAACCTAGGCACGACGATGACGTTCACGGCCATGGGCCTGCCAGTGAACCCCGCCGGCAACTGGCTGGCGGCGACTTTCGAAGTATGCGCGCGGTCGGCTGGCACCAGCCAGCATCAAGTGGTGATGGCGTCCAGCGGCAGAGTCAGGGTATCGAATGAAACTCGCGACACCCGAGGGTGCGCAGGTGCAGGGGCCTGAGCGTTCGCGGCTAACCGCTCAGGCCCGCGCAGGCGATCAGATCAACGAGCGCACACGCAGCTCTTTGGGCATCGAGAAGGTGACGTTCTCTTCACGCCCGTCCAGCTCCTCGGCGCCCGTAGCGCCCCAGGCCTTGAGCTGTTCGATGACGCCGCGCACCAGCACTTCCGGCGCGGACGCGCCTGCAGTGATGCCGATGCGGCCAACCTGGTCGAACCAGGCCCGCTGCAGGTCTTCAGCGCCGTCGATCAGATGGGCTGGGGTACCCATTCGCTCGGCAAGCTCACGCAGGCGGTTGGAGTTGGAGCTGTTAGGGCTGCCGACCACCAGGACCACATCACACTCGTCGGCCAGTTGCTTAACGGCATCCTGGCGGTTTTGCGTGGCGTAGCAGATGTCGTCCTTGCGCGGCCCGCCGATGTTCGGAAAGCGCGCACGCAGCGCGTCGATCACGCGGCTGGTGTCGTCCATCGACAAGGTGGTCTGGGTCACGAATGCCAAGTGGTCAGGGTCTCTCACCTGCAGATTGGCTACGTCGTCCTCGTCTTCTACCAGGTAGATGGCCCCGCCGTTGCTAGCGTCATACTGCCCCATGGTGCCTTCGACTTCCGGGTGGCCGGCATGGCCAATCAGGATGCACTCACGGCCATCGCGGCTGTACTTGGCCACCTCGATGTGCACCTTGGTGACCAATGGGCAGGTGGCATCGAATACCTTCAGGCCACGCCCACCGGCTTCCTGACGCACGGCCTGGGAAACCCCATGGGCGCTGAAGATGACGATGACATCGTCAGGCACCTGGTCCAGCTCCTCGACGAAAATGGCGCCACGGCTGCGCAGGTCCTCGACGACGAACTTGTTGTGTACCACTTCGTGGCGCACATAGATGGGCGGGCCGAACACTTCCAGCGCGCGGTTGACGATTTCGATCGCCCGGTCGACCCCCGCGCAGAAGCCGCGCGGGTTGGCGAGTTTGATTTGCATGATCGGCTCCAGGCCTACAGGGCCTTCACCTCGAGGATCTCCACCTCGAAGGTCAGGGTCTTGCCAGCCAGTGGGTGATTGAAGTCGATGGTCACCTGATCGTCGTCGAAGGCCTTCACCACGCCCGGTAGCTCGGCGTTGGCGGCGTCCTTGAAGATGATCAGCAAGCCATCGGACAGCTCCATGCCTTCGAACTGAGACCTTGGCATAACCTGCACATTCTGTGGGTTAGGCTGGCCGAAGGCGTTCTCCGGGGCCACCTCCACGGTGCGTTTGTCGCCAGCCTTGAAACCGAACAGCGCGGCCTCGAAGCCCGGCAGCAGGTTGCCGTCGCCCACCTTGAAGGTGGCAGGCGCCTTGTCGAAGGTGCTGTCGACCGTGTCACCGTTTTCCAGGCGCAGGGCGAAATGCAGGGTAACTTCGGTGTTCTGGCCGATACGAATGTCAGTCATGGACCGGCTCCTCGGATTTCTTGCTCTTGAACATGTCCAGCGCCAACATGATTGCGCCGACGGTAATGGCGCTGTCGGCCACGTTGAAGGCCGGGAAGTAGTGGCGGTTCTGCCAGTGCACCAGGATGAAATCGACCACATGGCCCAGCACGATACGGTCGTAGAGGTTGCCGATGGCCCCGCCCAGCACCAGGGCCAGCGCTACGGCCAGCCAGGTTTCATGACGGCCGAGGCGCTTGAGCCACACCACCAGCACTGCACTGACCACCACGGCGATCAGGGCGAACAACCAGCGCTGCCAGCCTGCGCCATCGGCCAGAAAACTGAACGCAGCGCCGGTGTTGTAGGCCAGGGTCCAGCTGAAGTAGTCGGGGATGACGACAATTTGCTGGTACATGGTCAGGGCGTTGTTGAAGTACAGCTTGGTGGCCTGGTCGACGACCAGGACCAGCAAGCTCAGCCACAGCCATACGAGGCGCCCGAAGCGCCCCGCTGCAAGGTTAGGCATAGTGGCGCACCTCGCCGGAGCCGGTCAGGTTTTCCACACAGCGACCGCAGATTTCCGGATGCTCCGGATGGCTGCCGACGTCTGCACGGAAGTGCCAGCAACGGCCGCACTTGGTGTAGCCGGACTTGACCACTTTCAACTTGAGGCCTTCGACCTCGGTCGCCACCGCTTCGGCAGGCGCCTGCGCGAACGGCACCACGCTGGCAGCCGAGGTGATGAGCACGAAACGCAACTCATCGCCCAGCTTGTTCAGATCGGCGCTCAGGCCCTCGTCCGCGTACAAGGTGACTTCGGCCTGTAGGTTGCCGCCGATGACCTTGGCGGTACGCTGGTTTTCCAGTTCCTTGTTGACCGAAGCCTTGACCGCCATGACGCGGTCCCAATAGGCGCGATCGAGTTCGGTGCCTTCCGGCAGCTCACTCAGGCCTTCATACCAGCCATTGAGCATGACCGACTCGTTACGCTCACCCGGCAGGTACTGCCAGATTTCGTCGGCGGTAAAGGCCAGGATCGGCGCGATCCAGCGCACCAGCGCCTCGCTGATGTGGTACAGCGCGGTCTGGCAGGAACGGCGGGCGACGCTGTTGGCGCCCGTGGTGTACTGGCGATCCTTGATGATGTCAAGGTAGAAACCACCCAGCTCCTGCACACAGAAGTTGTGCACCTTCGAGTAGACGTTCCAGAAGCGGTACTCGCCGTAGTGCTCTTCCAGCTCGCGTTGCAGCAACAGGGTGCGATCCACCGCCCAACGGTCCAGGGCCAGCATGTCCTGCGGCGCGAGCAGGTCGCGTGCCGGGTCGAAGCCGGTCAGGTTGGAGAGCAGGAAGCGTGCGGTGTTGCGAATACGCCGGTAGGCATCGGCGCTGCGCTGCAGGATCTGCTCGGACACTGCCATTTCACCGGAGTAGTCGGTAGCAGCGACCCACAGGCGCAGGATGTCGGCACCCAGGGTGTTGTTGACCTTCTCGGGCTCGATGGTGTTGCCCAGCGACTTGGACATCTTGCGGCCGTTCTCGTCCACGGTGAAGCCGTGGGTCAGCAGCTCGCGGTATGGCGCGTGGCCGTCGATGGCGCAGCCGGTCAACAGCGACGAGTGGAACCAGCCGCGGTGTTGGTCGGAACCTTCCAGGTACAGGTCGGCGCGGGGGCCGGTGGCATGGCCGATGTCGTGGGAGCCGCGCAGTACATGCCAGTGCGTGGTGCCGGAGTCGAACCATACGTCCAGGGTGTCAGCGATCTTGTCGTACTGCTCGGCTTCGGCGCCGAGCAGCTCGGCGGCGTCCAGCTTGAACCAGGCCTCGATGCCCTGTTGCTCGACGCGCTTGGCGACCTCTTCCATCAGCTCGACGGTCCGAGGGTGCAGCTCGCCCGTCTGCTTGTTCAGGAAGAACGGGATAGGCACGCCCCAGTTACGCTGGCGCGAGATGCACCAGTCAGGCCGGTTTGCGATCATCGAGTGCAAGCGTGCCTGGCCCCACGCCGGGACGAACTTGGTGTCCTCGATGGCCTTCAGGGCACGCTCGCGCAGCGGTTCGCCGTCGCGTGGCTGCTTGTCCATGCCGACGAACCACTGTGCGGTGGCACGGTAGATCAGCGGCGACTTGTGACGCCAGCAGTGCATGTAGCTGTGGCTGATGGTTTCGGTGTGCATCAGCGCACCGACTTCGCCCAGCTTCTCGACGATGGCCGGGTTGGCCTTCCAGATGAACTGCCCGCCGAAGAACGGCAGCGATTCGACGTACACGCCGTTGCTCTGCACGGGCGTGAGGATTTCATCGTTGACCATGCCGTAGCGCTTGCAGGTCACGAAGTCGTCTTCACCGTAGGCCGGCGCAGAATGCACCACGCCAGTGCCTGCGCCCAGTTCGACGTACTCGGCCAGGTAAACCGGCGAAAGGCGGTCGTAGAACGGGTGACGGAAGTTGACCAGCTCAAGGGCCGAGCCTGGGGCGGTGGCGATCACCGAACCTTCCAGTTCGTAGCGCTTGAGGCAGGACTCGACCAGCTCTTCGGCCAGGACCAGCAGGCGCTCGCCGATGTCGACCAGGGCGTACTGGAACTCGGGGTGAACGTTCAGCGCCTGGTTGGCAGGGATGGTCCACGGGGTGGTGGTCCAGATCACGATGGCGGCCGGTTTTTCGAGTGCCGCCAGGCCGAAGGCTGCGGCCAGCTTGGCGTCATCGGCGACAGGGAACGCCACGTCGATGGTCTGCGACTTCTTGTCGGCGTATTCGACTTCCGCCTCGGCCAGTGCCGAGCCGCAATCGAAGCACCAGTTCACCGGCTTGAGGCCCTTGAACACGTACCCCTGCTTGACCATCTCGGCCAGGGCGCGGATTTCACCAGCCTCGTTGGCGAAGTTCATGGTCTTGTAGGGGTTGTCCCAGTCGCCCAGCACGCCCAGGCGAATGAACTCGGTCTTCTGCCCTTCGATCTGCTCGGCAGCGTACTCGCGGCACAGCTCGCGGGTACGGTCGGCGGTCAGGTGCTTGCCGTGGGTGACTTCGACCTTGTGTTCGATCGGCAGCCCATGGCAGTCCCAACCCGGCACGTACGGCGCATCGAAGCCGGCCAGGGTCTTGGAGCGGACGATCATGTCCTTGAGGATCTTGTTCAGCGCATGACCGATGTGGATCTTGCCATTGGCGTAGGGCGGGCCGTCGTGCAGGACGAACTTGGGACGATCCTTGCCAATCTCACGCAGCTTCTGGTACAGGCCAATGCTGTCCCAGCGCTGCAGAATCTGCGGTTCGCGCTGAGGCAGGCCGGCCTTCATGGGGAAGGCGGTGTCCGGAAGGTTTAGCGTGGCTTTGTAGTCGGTCATTTCAGGCTCTTGGTTAGCGGTTGAGCGTGCCAATGTGCACGTGCGGCGGCGATATCCGCGTCGATCGCCGACTTCAGCGCCTCCAGGGAGGCGAATCGCTGCTCTTCACGCAGCTTGTGGTGGAACACCACCGTCAGACGGCGACCATAAAGGTCACCGGCATAGTCCAGCAGATGGATCTCCAGGTGCGGGCGCCCGTCACCGGCAACGGTAGGACGCACGCCAATGTTGCCGACACCCGCCCAGGCCTTGCCGTCGATCTCGATGCTGGCCAGGTAGACACCGGCCAACGGTACGCGGCGACGCTTGAGCTGGATGTTGGCAGTGGGTGTGCCGAGCTGGCGGGCCAGCTTCTGGCCATGCAATACGCGGCCGGTGATGCTGTACGGGCGGCCCAGCAGATGCTCGGCCAGCTCGAAATTGCCTTGCGCCAGCGCCTTGCGTACTTCGGTGCTGCTGACCCGTAGGCCGTCCTGTATCACGGTGTTGGCGGCTTCTACGGTAAAACCATACTGCGCGCCGGCCTGGACCAGGAAGGCGAAATCGCCTTTGCGATCACAGCCAAAGCGGAAGTCGTCACCCACTTCGAGATGCTGCACGCCCAGGCCATCGACCAGGATGGTCCTGACGAAGTCATCGGCGTCGAGCTCACCCAGGCGCTGGTTGAAGGCCAGGCACAATACGCGGTCGATGCCTTCGCCGGCCAGCAACGCGATCTTGTCCCGCAGCCGGGCCAGGCGGGCCGGCGCGGTATCGGGCGTGAAGTACTCGCGCGGTTGCGGTTCGAAGATTACCACGCAGGTCGGCAGGCCCAGGGCCTGGCCTCGCTCGCGCAGGCGCGCCAGGATTGCCTGGTGGCCGCGGTGAACCCCGTCGAAGTTGCCAATGGTGGCGACACACCCCCGGTGCTCGGGGCGCAGGTTGTGAAGACCTCGAACCAGCTGCATAACGCGCTTCTTGCTCATAAAGTGGCCGATTATAACCACACCCGGGCGCCGGTGACAGGCAGCAGCGCCCAAGGGCGGCGTGGATTGCGAAAAACCGACGCCTGACGCGCCCGCAGCCTTAGTGCAAGGCTTTGCGGGCGAACTGCCGAGGTCGGAAACCGCACAGGTACAGGCAACCAAAGTAGGTGACGACGCCTGCCATGATCAGCGCCATCAGCCGCATCAGTCGTTCAAGCATGTTTCCCTCGACCCAGGCCGGCAGGTAGTGCATGCCAGCCAGCAGGACACCGGACATCAGGCCTGCCGCCAACACCAGCTTGAGCAGAAACATGGCCCAACCTGGTTGCGGTTGGAATAGCTGCTGGGTGCGCAGCTTCCAGAACAGCAAGCCGGCATTGAGGCAGGCGCCAAGGCTGATGGCCAGGGCCAGTCCGGCATGCGCCAGCGGGCCGATGAGCACCAGGTTGAACAGCTGCGTGCAGACCAGGGTGAAGACGGCGATCTTCACCGGCGTGCGGATATTCTGCTGCGCATAGAAGCCCGGCGCCAGCACCTTGACCATAATGATTGCCAGCAGGCCGACGGAATAGGCGATCAGCGCCTGCTGGGTCATGGCGGCATCGGTTGCACTGAACTTGCCGTACTGGAACAGGGCCACGGTCAGCGGCTCGGCTAGGATCGCCAGCCCCAGCGTACACGGCAGCACCAGCAAAAAGCACAAGCGCAGGCCCCAGTCGAGAATGCGCGAGTACTCTTCCCGGTCCTTGTTGGCGTAGGTCTTGGCCAGGGTCGGCAGCAGGATGGTACCCAGAGCCACGCCCAGAACACCCGACGGCAGCTCCATGAGCCGGTCTGCGTAATACATCCAGGAGACGGAGCCTGCCACCAGGAACGAGGCGAAGATGGTATTGATGATCAGCGATATCTGGCTCACCGAGACGCCGAGGATGGCAGGGAGCATCTGCTTGAGCACCCGCCACACGCCTGCATCTTTCAGGTTCAGCCGCGGCAACACCAGCATGCCGATCCTTTTCAGGGCCGGAAGCTGGTAGAGCAGTTGCGCCAGGCCACCGGCCAGCACGCCCCAGGCCAGCGCCATGATCGGCGGATTGAAATACGGCGTGAGCAATACGGCGAACACGATCATCGCCACGTTGAGCAAGGTCGGCGTGAAGGCCGGCACGCTGAAGCGGTTCCAGGTGTTGAGGATGGCGCCCACCAGGGATGACAGCGAGATCAGCAATATATAAGGAAAGGTGACCCGCAGCAGATCGGTGGTGAGCTGGTATTTCTCGGCGTTGTCGACGAAGCCAGGCGCCGTGGCCCACACCACCCAGGGCGCGGCCAGGATACCGATGCCGGTCACCACGGCCAGCACCAGCGTCAGCAGGCCGCTGACGTAGGCCACGAAGGTACGCGTGGCCTCTTCGCCCTGCTGGCTTTTGTATTCGGCAAGAATAGGCACGAATGCCTGGGAGAACGCACCCTCGGCGAAGATGCGGCGCAGCAGGTTGGGTAGCTTGAACGCAATGAAGAAAGCATCGGTGGCAACGCCGGCGCCGAAAATACGCGCCAGGATGGTGTCGCGGACAAAACCCAGCACCCGCGAAATCATGGTGATCGAGCTTACCGCAGCGAGGGATTTGAGCAGGTTCATCGAAAAGATTCACGCCAATGACAGAGGACGCTGCCAGAGCGCGTCCGAATGTGCGATACTCCCGCGCCTTCGCAGGGGAGCCAAAAATTCCCGAGTGTACAGGTCGCGCAGCAGAAAGGAATCTTTCCCGCTTGTTGGCGCACCGCTCGGCGGAACCTTGCAAGTGGCCTTGACATCCGCCCGACTGATCGGCATGATTCGCGGCCTATTTTGTTTGCTATTTACCTAAAGTCTTTCGAGGAGCTCGACGGTGGCCAACTCACCTTCCGCCAAGAAACGTGCAAAACAGGCTGAGAAGCGTCGCAGCCACAACGCCAGCCTGCGTTCCATGGTCCGCACCTACATCAAGAATGTAGTCAAAGCCATTGACGCAAAAGACGCCGAAAAAGCGCAAGCCGCTTACGTTCTGGCTGTACCTGTAATCGACCGTATGGCCGACAAAGGTATCATCCACAAGAACAAGGCTGCTCGTCACAAAGGCCGTCTGAATGGCCACATCAAGGCGCTGAAAGAAGCTGCAGCTGCCTAAGCGACGCGCTAGTCAAAAAACCGACCTCAGGGTCGGTTTTTTTATGCCTGGGTTTTGTGAAGTGCCAGGCTCGCGGCTCAACGCACGCGCTGTAAAGTGGCAGGGCCGCATGGCGGCCCTACCCTGCATTACTTGGCGATCTGAATCTTGGGTGCCCACTGCAGCCATTCGTCTTCAGCTTTCTCGAACAGCGGGAACGTTTGCCTTGGCCGAGCCGGAGTGCCCATGCGTTCCCCCTCGGGCGTCGCGAAGGCAATACCACCATCGATCAGTGTTTCCAGCGACTCCGTGCGCACGGTAGCGCCCTTGAACAAGCCCCAGTCGAAGCCGAAACCGCTGCTGTTCCAGAAGCGGCTGCCGCTACGTACCAGGCTGGCATAACGCGGCTCGATCAGAATGTGGATCAGCACCCTGTCGGCACTCTGGCCCAGCTCGACGTCGGTCACCTTGCCAACCGCCACCTCGCGGAATGTCACGGGCACACCGGGCTTGATGGAGCCTAGCCGAGGTGCGCTGAGGGTCACTGGCAGCCCCACCTCCGGCCCGGCAACTTCAGGCGCTTCGGCCAGTGCGATGAAGTCACGCTGCGGGCCCCTGTCCTTGACCGCAGGCTGTACTTCCAGGTACTGCCCGCCCACCAGCGTGTCGAGGTTTTCGGTGCGCACCAGGCCGAAGGATGCCTTGACCACCCAAAACTGAGTGCCGGCACGGGCAATGCGCTCTGCAGCTTCGGTAATACGTGCCTTCAACAGCACGGCCTGCATGTCCTTGGTAAGGTCGACACTTTCCACACTGCCCACATCCAGCCCCCGGAAGCGGATGGCGGTGCCTGGCTTGAGCCCATCGGCGCGCTCCACACGGATCGTGATAAGGGTACCGGCACGGTTGGCTGCCTCCTGGCTTTCGTGCAGGCGGAAACGCGGGATATGGCGCTTTAGCGGCACATTGGGCCTTGGCGTGTCGAAGGCGATGCCCCCTGCCATCAGGGTTTGCAGGGACTCACTCTTGATCTTGATGCCGGACAGGCCACCGGTGAGGGTAATACCACTGGCGTTCCAGAACCGTGTCGAGCCGTTTACCAGTTTTTCGTATTCTTTCTCGATGTGAACACCGATCAGAATACGGTTGCTGTCACGGGCGAACTGATAGCTTTGAACGCTACCTACCTTCACCTGCTTGAAGGTTACGGGGCTACCCACCTCCAGTGAACCCAGGGTATCTGCGAACAGCACCATGTGCAGGCCCGGCGCCTTCAGGTCCAGCGGCGGCGCCTTGGCGCGCGCTTCGAACTCCCGTTCAGGTCGAGCACCTTTCTCCCCAGGGCGGATGGCAATGTAGTTACCCTTGACCAGTGCTTCCAGGCCCGTGATACCCGCCAGGGAAATGGAAGGTTTGACCACCCAGAACTGAGTGCCCTCCACCAGGTAGTCTTCGGTCAACGGGTCCAATGTCAGCTCGGCAGTGGCGCTGGCAAGGTTGTCCTCCATTTTCAGGGTCTTCAGAGAGCCCACCTGGATGCCTTTGTACATGACAGGCGTACGCCCGGCCTGCAGGCCCTCGTAGTCGCTCAGCTTCACTTTCACCCGGATACCGGCCTGGGCTGCATCGAAGTCCTCGTACAGGCGGAATGGCAGGCTTGGGTCGGTAGGCGGGCTGTCCTTGCGGTGCTCTGGCGTGGCAAAGGCGATGCCGCCGGCGACGATACTCGACAGCGACTCGCTGCGCACCTTGACCCCCGATAGCGAGGCATCGATGCTGACGCCGCTGGCGTTCCAGAAGCGCGTATGCTTGCGCACCAGGCTCGCGTAGGCAGGCTCGATGAAGATTTTTACCTCGACCGTGCTCTGGTCGTCGGAAAGCCGGTAGCTTTTCACGCGGCCGACCTGGATCTGCTTGTAGAAGATCGGGCTGTCTTTATTGAGCGACCCCAGGCGCTCGGCCTTGAGGGTGAGGTGCAAACCAGGTTCGGAATCCGACAGGGGCGGTGCCACCTTGAGCGCGGTGAACCGCTTGGTTGGCTCACCCTCTCCGGGGCTGACGGCAATGTAGTTACCCGATACCAACGTCTCGAGGCCGGAAATGCCCGCCAGGCTGACGCTCGGCTTGACCAGCCAGAAACGCGTGCCTTTGTTCAGGTGCCCTTCAGCCGCCTGGTTCATCTCGATGGTGGCGATGACACCCTGATTCTCGCCCTCGGCATCGAGTACCAAACTCTTGACCTTACCGACCGGCATGCCTTTGTAGATGACTTCGGTCTTGTTGGCGACGATGCCTTCGCCCGATTCGAAACGCACCTCGATCTGCACCCCGGCCTCACGGTAAGCCTGCCATGCGAGCCAGCCTCCGATCATCAGCGCGATCAAGGGCAGGATCCAGATGGCCGACCAATTGGAGGCAGGCCGGGTTTTAGCCGTTGGCAGGTCACTCATGGTCGTCATCCGACTCCGTGTTATCCCAAATCAATCGGGGATCGAAGGTCAAAGCAGCAAGCATCGTCAGGATCACCACAGTTGCGAAGGCGACAGCGCCCAGATTGGCTTCGACATTGGCTATCCTGCCGAAATTCACCACTGCCACCAGAATGGCGATGACGAATATGTCGAGCATGGACCAACGTCCTATGAATTCGATGAAACGGTACATCCAGATCCGTTGCCGCGCCGACAGGGGCTGTCTGCGCTGCACGGAATACAGGAGCAAACCGATTCCTACCAGTTTGAACGTAGGTACGAGGATACTGGCCGTAAATACCACGGCCGCAATCGGAACCATCCCGTGCTTGAGCAGGGCGATGACGCCCGACATGATGGTGTCGGGCGTGCCTTGACCAAATGAGCTGACGGTCATGATCGGCAGCACGTTGGCCGGAATATAGAGAATGGATGCAGCGATGAGCAGCGCCCAGGTACGCATGATGCTGTTCGGTCGACGCGGATGCACCCTGGCACCGCACCGCATACACGTTTGGGATGCGTCACCTGTGGTTTGCCTGTTCAGTTCATGACACTCGTTGCAGACAACGATACCTGCATCAATCGCCCGCATGCGGGTCCTCCCCCGATAACGCACTCCAGACCTGGTGCGGTGACATGACAACCTCCAGCCAAACCTGAATCAACAGCAAGCTGATGAAGCAGAACAGACCAACCCCTACGGTAAGTTCTGCCAAGTCCACCAATTTGACGATGGCCACGAGCACGCCCATGAAGTAGACCTCGAGCATGCCCCAGTCACGCAAGTGGTGATAGGTTCTGTACAGCAACAGACCTAACCTGCGCCCTGTGTTGAGCCGAATTGCCAGTAGAACGGCCAGCTGACACATCAGTTTTGCCAGCGGTATGGCCATGCTGCACAGGAAAACCACGATGGCCACCCCCTGCATGCCCGAATCATACAGCCCCAGTACGCCGCTCCAGACCGTGTCGTCCGATGTCTGGCCTAGCAGATGCAACTGCATGATCGGCAGGAAATTGGCTGGGATGAACAGCGCGAGCGCCGTCAGCACCAACGCCAGGCTGCGGTTGACCACATTATGCCGGTGCGCATAGAGCTCGTAGCCGCAGCGCGGGCAAAGCGCTTTTTCACCGGGGTGGATCACAGGTTTGCGCAAGAGCAGATCGCATTCATGGCATGCGACCAGGTCTTCGAGTGGCAGATCAGCCAGCGTTTCTGGCTCGACGGGGTTGGACATAGGACGCTTCTGAGTAAGTGCGTGGGGTTATTCTAGTGATCTTATGGAGGCCGGCATAGGCTGGAGATTGCGGTTCGAATGGCCCGGCGCTCGAAATGCGGGCTCTTGACGAACAGGAAGGGGTGCCTTGAGCGACAGGCAGGCTAGAAAGGTTTTTTTCAGCCCAAAGACAAAACCCCTACCTGCATACGCAGATAGGGGTTTTGCGAAATGAATCTTGACGATGACCTACTCTCACATGGGGAAACCCCACACTACCATCGGCGATGCATCGTTTCACTACTGAGTTCG